>Ga0214473_10000362_pt1 | contig 63397 bp, 48 predicted proteins | sample RVTome_7_FD_203509 | JGI IMG/M metagenome (GOLD analysis project Ga0214473, IMG submission 203509) | Soil microbial communities from uranium-contaminated site in the Upper Colorado River Basin, Wyoming, United States - RVT98D197 | ecosystem: Environmental > Terrestrial > Soil > Contaminated >...
CAGAATGTTGTTCTTCCCATACATAAACGCCACCTCCTCCAGAAAAATTGGTGATGTCGCTTAAAATCGAGATCTTAACATTGATAGCCTGTCCTGTGATAGGATTTCCAGATACATCACGTGCAATGGCCTGGTAATTAAATCCCTGCGGGACCTGTGAAGACAAAAGATAAAATGAAAAAGACAAAAGTAATGTAAGGAGTAGTTTTGTTTTCATAGCTGTAAATATGTTTTAATATTATTTTGCATCTATTTGGACTAAGCGATAAAAATATCAATTCTACAGTAGAATTAAAAATAAATTACGTCAAGTGCTTATAATATTTGATTAATATACTTTCTGTTAAAGTATTCCCCTGTTTTTTCAGGACGGAAATTCCGGCACAAAGGTTGACTCTCTTATTTGGCTGAGGGCTGAGGGCTGAGGGTTCAGGGATGGTGCGGGGTGCAAGGTGCGGGATACGGGATACAGGGTGTGCGTTTTCTAACTGTGTTCCAAGATACCAAGTATCACAAAGTCAACATATTAGTAATTTTACCAAACAACACAGTAATTAATATTAACTTTACAATTAAAATGGCAACTGAGACTGAGCGTAAATTTCTGGTAATAGGAGAGTTTAAACACCTGTCAATTAAGAAAATAGAAATTACCCAATATTATCTCTCAATAGATCCCGATAAAACCATAAGATTACGTATTGCCGGGAAAAAAGCATTCCTGACTATTAAAGGCAGGGCTGGAGAAGGCTCAATTTCAAGAAGTGAATGGGAATTCCAAATTCCTGTAACTGATGCCAAGAAGATAATTAATATTTGTCTGCCTGGAAAAATAGTCAAAACGAGGTATCTTATACCATCAACAAAATACACATTCGAAGTAGATGTTTTTCATGATAAGAATGAAGGTCTTGTAATTGCAGAAATTGAACTTGGCTCTGAAGATGAAGAGTTTAACAAGCCTGACTGGCTGGGATCTGAGGTAACAGGATTTCCCGGATATTATAATGCCAATCTTTTAAAATAGTTTTTCTTCACCTGTTTAAATCATTTATTATCCGCCGGATTACATCAACAAACAGATAGCCTGCTTCTTTGGTGGCTGCAACAAATCCGCTGTCAGGCGATATGCACGGGTTTGCATTTACTTCAATAACAAATACATTGTCGTTGCTGTCTGTTCTTACATCGACTCTTGCATAACCTTTTAATCCAAATATATGCCAGCAGGCAAGAACCGCTTTATTAAGTTTCTTCTTAAGCTTTTCGTTAAGGTTTTTCCCGGGGAATTCCCTTACCGTATTTATATATTCAAAGCTGTCCAGTTCCCATTTGGCCTTGAAATCTACTATTCTGGGCCTGTCCGGCTCATAGTTTACAAAGACTATTTCAGCAGGCGGTAAAACTTCAGGACCATCCTTCCCGGTCAGAATACTTATATTGAACTCCCGTCCATCAATATAATCTTCAATAAACCAGTGGGAATCAGCTAGCCCTTCAAGTCTCTTTATAAAACCTGATTTGCATTCAAATACCGAATCGCTGGTAATGCCCATCGACCCGTCTTCCCATATGGGTTTGACAATGTACTTTCTTCCCGGTTTCAGGAGATGACTTTGTGAAGGGAGAAAAGAAGATGGCGTGATGACACCCGCATCCCGCATCATCTTACCTGCAAGTACCTTATTACTTGTGAAAAACATCGCTTCAAGAGGATTTCCTGAATAGGGTATTGTATACATATTCAGGAGTGCAGGTATGAAGTAATTGAGCTCACCTTTGTTATTAATGGTCTCAACCAGGTTAAATACAAAATCAGGTTTTTCATCCGACAATGCAGCTATCTCTTCCATAAACCTTCCTGTGATTCCCTTCCGATAGACAGATATCCCTGATTCTGACAGATGTGTCTCTATATGAGCAACCTGATCGAGTACATCCAGCTCATCGGCTAAAGCACCCTCGCCAGGTTCGTTATAAATAATACAGCACCTGCTCATAATCTGTTTCACCTTTTGTCTTTAAACTTTTATCTTTTGTCTTATAACTTATATCTTTTTAACGCGGATTTCATTATCATCTCCATCAATTCCTGGTATTCAACTCCATACATACTCGATAGTATAGGAAGGTCGGAGTGGACAGGGTTAAGACCTGCCAGTGGATTTGCTTCAATAAAACATATTTTTCCATTACGGTCTGCTTTAAGATCAACTCTTCCGCCATCGACAGCTTCCAACGCCCTCCATGCTTTCAATGCGACTATTTTGCATTCACCGATAATATCCTGAGAAATTGGAATGTACTGGCAGTAATTCTCATAATTCTCCTTTACTTCAACAGAATAGGGGAGGTTCTCGGCGCAGATTACTTCCATTCCACCAAGAGCTACTGCATCTTCACCAGACCCTACAATACCAACTGTAAATTCTCTGCCCGGAAGATATTCTTCCACAAGTGCAGGCTGACGGAATTCTTTAAGAATCCACATCACCACTTCTTTCAGCACTTTTGATGAATTGACCAGGCTTTTTTCTGTAATACCCTTTCCGGTACCCTCTGATACGGGTTTGACAAACAGAGGAAATGCAAGATTACATTTTCCGATATCTTTCAATTCAGTTACCAGATAACCCGGACTTACTGGCACTCCTGCAGAAGCAACTACCAGCTTAGCAAGATGTTTATTAAGCGATAATCCCATTATCAGCGGACCGCTGAATACATAGGGAATTTTGAACTGATCAAGAATGGCTGGTACAACAGATTCCCTACCATCGCCATAGAGACCCTCGGCAATATTAAATACCATATCCCATCGTCTGCCTGCAGCAAGAGCTTCAATAAGCTGAAAAGCATTGCCAACAGGTTCTGTCTCATAGCCCATAAGTTTTAATGAATTTTCCAGTGCATCGACGGTCTCCTGCTTATCAAATTCGGCAGTTTCATCCATGGAATAGCCCCGGTCAATATACCATGACCGCAGATCAAACGTTAAGCCTATTCTCATCTGGGTACTTAATTTTCAGGATACTCGCACAAAACGCCCTTGTAGTTACGCAATACAATCTTTTCACTATTGTGTTCGACAACATAATTTGGAAGCAGAGGAATTTTTCCTCCGCCTCCGGGAGCATCGACTACAAAGGTAGGCACAGCATATCCGCTGGTGAATCCTCTAAGTCCTTTGATTATTTCCAGCCCTTTTTTAACGGTAGTCCTGAAGTGTTTCGATCCCGGGATCAGGTCACATTGATATAAATAGTATGGTCGTACTCTTATCTTAAGTAGCTTATGCATAAGTTCCATCATAACAGGAACATTGTCATTTATACCTTTTAGGAGAACAGTCTGACTGCCAAGAGGGAAGCCTCCGTCAGCCAGTTTAACACAAGCTCTGGCACACTCTTCGGTAATTTCTGAAGGGTGCGAAAAATGCAGACTAATAAATAACGGATGGTATTTTCTGAGTAATGTAATCAGATCATTTGTAATACGTTGAGGTAAAACCACAGGAATCCTTGTTCCAATTCTGATAATCTCTACATGTTCAATACTTCTGATTCGTGAAAGAATATAATCCAGAGCCTGATCGCTTAAGGTAAGTGGGTCTCCGCCACTTATTAAAACATCTCTCACTTCCCTGTGGCTTGCAATATAATCAAAGGCCTTCTCAAAATCCTTTCTTCCAAGCCTGTCGAACTGGCCCACGGAATGCGACCGGGTGCAATACCTGCAATAGTTTGAACAAACCTGTGTAACTGTAAAAAGTACTCTGTCGGGGTACCGGTGTACAATTCCCTTAACAGGCGAAAAGGATGCCTCATGGAGAGGATCTGATTGTTCAGAGGTCTGCTGAAGTAACTCTTCAACAGCCGGAATTACATTTCGTCGTAACGGATCAGAGAATTTGCTTTTATAGATCAACGAAGCAAAATAGGGAGTTATCCTGAGAGGAAGGCGGCCCTTAAGGTTATTAATAGCCATAATCTCCTTCTGGGATAATTTCATGATTTTCTTTAGATCGTCGATGGTTGTAATTGTGTTCCGAAGCTGCCATTTCCAATCATTCCATGAATCGGTGGTGGTTAGGGGGAAGTAGCGTTGCATGAACTCGTTACTTCCGTTGTTGACTAACTGTATTGGGATTTCGTTTTGCGAAAATAACATGGTTTTCGCGCCAGGCTCTTCATCAGAAGAACTACCCACGAGGCGACTCTCTTTATCGAGTGTCGTAGCCTCATTTTTGTTAGCATTCATAGTAGATGGCGATATGATTCACCTTTCTTTTTTTGATTTAGTTTGTTTTAAAATTAGTACTGGTTATATAAAATATTTAGTTGCGAAATTAAGTAATCTATAAATACAATATACCATTCATCCACTTTAAATATTAACAGGTCAAATTATTTCTTAACATTATTATATCAAATCCATTTCATTATTCCATATATAATTATCTTTCAGTATATTATATCCATTCTTAATTATTCGAAGATCGCCTGTAAAAGAGCCGTTTTATTGTTTTTTTTTCTTAAAACATCTATTATTTTTTTAATAAACATATAAAATAGAGCTTTGGTTCATAAAAATTTAAAAAAAATATCCCATTTTATTAACAATATACTATGCTGAAGTCAATTGCATATTGTATGATATTGAAAGTAATCTTTTTGAATCAAAGTGTTTTATTATTTTTCTGTTTTCACTGAAGTTGTCAACTGATCACCTGATTCATTTTAAATAAAATTAAGATATTTTTGCATTCTGTTTTTCATTTAAGAAGGATGAAGGGGTTGGCATGAACATCAATATTTCACCAAATACTAACTTTTACAATCTCAAATCATTTTTCCGTGATGTAGGCGAAGCTATTTCCGGGACTGAACAGGATTTTACAGAAGGAAGTTTGAGACGTGCAATTTTGCTTTTATCTATACCAGCTGTACTTGAAATGGTTATGGAATCTGTGTTCGCAATTGTTGACATATATTTTGTTTCCAGGCTTGGAGCCGAGGCAGTTGCTACAGTCGGTATCACTGAATCGATGGTAACAATTATTTATGCCATTGCTATTGGTCTGGGCACAGCTACCACATCTGTTGTATCACGCAGAATCGGGGAGAAAGATCCGCGATCAGCATCAAATGCAGCTTTTCAGGCTATTCTAACCGGATTAACAATATCTCTCTTAATAGGCTTGCCCGGAGCTCTGTATGCAGGCAGATTGCTCGATTTAATGGGGGCCTCCCCGCAAATCGTCGATAGTATGTCAGGGTATACCAGAATAATGCTGGGAGGTAATGTTGTAATTATGATGCTTTTTATTATCAATGCTATATTCAGAAGCGCTGGTGATGCTGCTCTGGCAATGAAAGTTCTGTGGATAGGAAATATAATCAATATTATCCTTGATCCATGTTTTATTTTTGGTCTGGGACCATTTCCTGAAATGGGGATAACCGGTGCTGCCCTGGCAACCAATATTGGAAGAGGCGCTGCTGTTTTAGTCCAGTTCTATTATCTATTTTTCGGCAGGAAACGTATCAGATTAATATTAAGGGAGTTAACAGTTGATTTCAAAGTAATGGTTAAACTTCTGAAACTCTCATTTGGGACCATAGGTCAGAACCTGATAGGGACATCCAGCTGGGTTGCTCTTGTGAGGATAATTTCAATTTTTGGCAGCGAAGTGGTTGCCGGTTATACAATTGCTATAAGGATAGTATTCTTCGCACTCTTACCTTCATGGGGCATAAGTAATGCCGCTTCCACTCTTGTCGGGCAAAACCTGGGGGCGAAAAAACCAGAGAGGGCGGAAAGATCTGTCTGGGTAACGGGATGGGTAAATATGATCTTACTTGGAACAATTGGCTTAATACTTGTCCTCTTCCCTGAAGTTTTTATAAGACTTTTCATTGACAATGAAAATGTAATAAAGTCAGGGGTTGTTGGTCTTCGTATAATAAGTCTCGGCTTTATTGCATATGGTCTAGGCATGGTACTTGTCAACTCATTTAATGGAGCCGGAGATACATCCACCCCTCTTAAAATTAACATTTTTGCATTCTGGTTGCTGGAAATTCCCCTGGCATGGTTTCTTGCCATTAAAGCAGGGCTAAGGGAAGAGGGTGTTTTTATATCTATTGTAGTGGCTGAATCATTAATGACACTTATCGCGTGGCTTGTATTCAGAAGAGGAAAGTGGAAGCTTAAAGAGGTGTAATTACGGCGCAACGGCTCACCCTTCGACAAGCTCAGGGTGAGGCACAACGGCGCAATGGTAGAAAGAAATACCGTTTTATTCTGATGAATCGCCTGCATCTTTTCTTAATTTTTTGGTAATGCCTTTTTTACGTTTTCCCTCTAATCTTTTTATTCTGGATGAAAGTGTTGGTCTTGTTGCCCTGCGCCTGGCAGGTAGTGTTAAGGTTTTAGAGATCAGCGCATAGAACTTCTCATTAACCACCTTTTTATTCATTAACTGGGTTCGCTCACTTTGTGCGACTAAAATCAATTCTCCCTCAGAATTAATTTTATTTTTCAGCTTTCTAAAGATCAGCTCTTTTTCTTCCTGGTTGAAAAGTGAAGTCGCTGCTACATTGAATCGCAGCTCGACTCTGGTATTTACCTTATTTACATTCTGTCCTCCGGGACCGCTGCTCCTGGAGGTTGTGAATACCAATTCACTTTCAAAATTTCTGATCTTAAGCTCTTCCGGCTTCATGATTATATTTCAGTTGGTTACAGAAAAAAGAGTGCGACACCGGCTACACTTATGCAAGCTCCTAATAGCTCGGACAGGGTTACTTTCTGTTTATACATGATAACTGCCGGAAGTATTATGAATACGGGAACCAATGCCATTATTGTTGATGCAATTCCAGCTTCTGTATACTTCACGGCAATCAGGGAAAAAGAGACTCCGAGAAACGGGCCAAAAAAAGCTCCAAGGGAGGTTGACAACATTCCTCTTCTGTCGTGAGTAGCCTTTATAATTGATCCCCATCTTGACATTGCAGTTACCAATAAAGTAAATCCGATAATACCGGCAATGACCCTGATCTGGGTTGCTGCAAAAGGATCATAATCTTTTAGTCCGAATTTACTTAGCACAAGACCCAGTGCCTGGCCCACTGCACCTCCAAATGCATACAGAATCCCGCGAGGGGCCAGCTTTAAGGATAGTTTTTCTCCTTTTGCTGTACGGCTGAATATTGCCATTGCTATACCTGAAAAAGTCATTGTCATCCCCAGATAATGGAAAAGTGTCAGCCGTTCACCCAGGATTATAAAGCTGAGAAGAGCTGTGATAGGAGGGACCAGTGTCATAATAAGCATGGAAAACCTCGATCCTATCATGGTATATGACTTAAAGAGAAAGAGGTCTCCGAATACAAAACCTACCAGACCTGATAAAGATAGCCAGAGCCAGTTCTCATGGCTGGCATCAGAGGGAAGAATCAATCCCCTTTTAATGAAAGTAAAAACACTCAGAAATATCAGACCTATTACAAGTCTGAGAATATTAACGGACAGGGAGCCTATTTTATGACTGGCCGACTCAAACGACAAAGCTGTGACAGTCCAGAAAAAGGCTGTAAGGAGAGCAGCAAATTCTCCAAGATGGCTGTTAACGAAACCCATTATTCAATTAATAAATAAGAAGAAACCAGTAGTGCAGATTCTTATTCTTTAATCTCAAAGGTGAATTCACCCGAGCCCGTCTCAAATAAAATCCTATGATTATCAGTTCTTATATTCTGAAAAACAGGATTGGCAGATAGAGGTTTTCCGTTTTCAGTTACTCCTGAAGCCAATTCAACCGGCAATACAATTGTTGCCCTTGTGTTGGCTGGCACTATTGCGCTAATCAAAATCTTACCGTCTTTTCTTTCCCATCCTGAGGCTATTTTTCCATAAGAACTTTCAAATGAAGCTTTTGAATAAGTTAGTCTTTTTGATGGATGTGGCTGAATTACAATATGTTTATATCCTGCTCCCATGGTTTCAATACCTGCAGAAACCCTGTACATCCAGTCTCCTATAGCTCCATATGCATAATGGTTAAATGAATTCATCCCAGCATCCTGGAAGGTGCTGTCTGTTTTCTGACCATCCCATCGTTCCCATATCGTAGTCGCACCCATTTTCACAGGATAGAGCCATGAAGGATAGGATTCCTGCAACAGGAGATCATATGCGACATCGGTATAGCCATTATCTGATAATACATGGCAGATATAGGGAGTTCCAAGAAAACCGGTTGAAAGGTGATTTCTACGGCTCTTAATATCTGCAACAAGATAACCTGCAGCTTTCTCCCGCAGATTATCGGGCAGGAGATTAAACATTAACGCAAGGACATATGATGTCTGTGAGTTTGTACCGACACGTCCGGTTTTGGTAACATATTCATTTATAAATACCTCTTTAATATTATTATAAAGATCAGTATAGCTCTTTTCATCTTCTGTTTTTCCGAGAACTTTTGCAGTTTCTGCAAGAATACTTGTCGAATAGGCAAAGAAGGCAGTAGCAATAAAATCGTGGTCGGTATGACCGTCGGGTTCAGGGTGGTTATTTACAGGTGGATGATAAAACAACCAGTCGCCATATTTACTCCCGCCTCTCCAGATCAGGCCGCTGCCTGCTTTTTTCCTTATATATTCCACCCATGCTTTCATCCCAGGATATTGATTTTCAAGGAATTTTTTATCACCATAAACCAGATACATTGTCCATGGGGCAATAACCGCAACATCGCCCCAGCCTGCAGATGGTTGAGCCGTTACTGCATCCTGTTTGTTCAGTACATCAGGTATCACATCGGGAACCTCTCCTCCCGGTTTTTGATCAGCTGATATATCTTTCATCCATTTGGTAAAGAATGACGATACATCCATATTGTACGCTGCAGTTCTGCAGAAAGCCTGGGCATCTCCTGTCCATCCAAGGCGTTCATCCCTCTGCGGGCAATCAGTTGGGACATCTACGAAATTGCCTTTTTGTCCCCACTGTATGTTGTGTTGCAATTGGTTCAGGAGCTGACTTGAGCTTTCATAGCTTCCTGTCGGAGTCATTTCGGAATGGACAACAACTCCGGTCAGGTTATCAGGTGTCAGCTCACCCGGGAACCCGGTCACCTCTACAAACCTGAATCCCATAAACGTGAATCTTGGTTCAAAAGTCTCCTCACCTGTCCCGGCAAGGGTGTAATTCAACTCACATTTGGCTGCCCGAAGATTGGTGGTATAAAATTCACCAAATTTATCCAGTACCTCTGCATGGCGAAGTTTGATCTTACTCCCTTTTGTCCCTGTTACTTTCAACCTTACCCAGCCTACCATGTTCTGACCCATATCAACAACCAGGCTTCCTTTGGGAGTACGAAAGATTCTGGCTGGTTTTATCTCCTGGATTTTTTTTGGTTGTGATCCTTCAGAAGCAATCAGGTTACTATTATTATAAGTTGCAGTTTTTACATTTACCCAGTTTTTTTCATTGAATCCCGGGAGATTCCATCCGGTAAGTTTTTTTGTTGCATCGTATATTTCCCCGTTATAGATATCATTCATTCTTATAGCTCCGTCATTTGATGCTTTCCATGTCTCATCACTTGTAATCAGGGATTCGGAGCCATCAGTATATGTTACTTTTAGCTGCAGAAGAAGTCCAAGCGTTTTTCCATATACTGCCCAGTTGTTACCCCAGGCGAGTGTACCCCTGTACCAGCCGTCACCAAGCACAGCTGCTACAGCATTATCACCTTTAACCAGCATATCTGTTACATCATAAACCTGGTATTGAAGCCTTTTACTATAAGATGTCCAGCCTGGTGTGAGCACAAGATCTCCAACCTTTTTCCCGTTAAGATGCAATTCATAAAAACCATGTGAGGTTACATAAACCCTTGCACTGGCGATATTTTTTGTCAAAGTAAATTCTTTCCTGAAATGAGGCGATGGTGAGTAGCGGTTTGTATCACCCTCCATTTCTATCCATTTTGCTTTCCATTCCGAAGGATTTAGCAAACCCATTTCAAAGAATGCAGTTTCACTCCATTTTGATTCTTTGCCTCTATTATCCCATATTTTAACCTGCCAGTAATATCTCTGGCCTGATTTGAGTGGGGGGCCATTGTATTCGCGAAGAATAGATTCCCCCGATTCAACCTTGCCTGATTGCCAAAATAATCCGGCAGATGAAAACCTGCTGTTTGTGAAAACCCTTATTGAATATGCACTCTGCATTATGTTATTCCCTGTTCCTGTAATTTTCCATGAGAATCCTGGCTGTACAGCATCAATTCCTGCCGGGTTTTTCTTATGGTTACAGATCAGACTGTTAACAGACAGATCTTGGGCAATAACAGCTCCGGAAAGAGAAAACAGGAGAATAAAAAGGTTTAATGATTTCATGATTTTTGTGATTTTAAATAATGACATCAAGTTTATGAAAAATTGTCTGAATAAAAAAACCAGAGAAAATTCAATTTCATTCCTGAAAGTTTATAAATTGCGGATCGTTTTATAAAAATATTTTTTACTATGAATCCGGTAACTGGTATAATATTAATTGCATTGGGAAGTATGGGCGCAGCCAGCTTCTATGTACCATTTAAAAAAGTTAAACAATGGGCCTGGGAATCTTACTGGCTGAGCCAGGGAGTAGCAGCCTGGATAATAGCTCCGATCTTGTTTGCATTTATCTTTGTGCCAAAAGGAGAACTTATACCCATCATCAGGGAAGCTCCATCCTCTGCCAAACTAATGGCTATGTTTTTTGGTGTCTTATGGGGTTTTGGCGGCCTGACTTTCGGTTTAAGTATCAGGTACCTGGGGGTAGCGCTCGGTCAGAGTATTGCCCTCGGCCTTTGTGCCGCTTTCGGTACTTTGATACCGCCACTTATTGCAGGTAATAATCTTTTTTCTACAACAGCAGGGATATTAACTATAGTAGGTGTTTCAATTACTGTCGCAGGCATAGCTGTTATAGGCTATGCAGGATCACTTAAGAGCAAAGAGATGACGGAAGAGGAGAAGAGAGCAGCAGTAAAGGAGTTTGCTCTCAGGAAAGGAATTTTCATTGCAGTCTTTGCAGGGATAATGAGCGCGTGCTTTAATTTTGGATTTGAATCTGGTAAACCAATTGAAGAGATCGCAGTTGCGCATGGTACAAATGCGCTCTTCCAAAAGAATGTATCTCTGATATTTATACTTCTCGGTGGTTTTATCACAAATCTTGTCTATTGCGGATATCTGAATATTAGGAACAAGACGTATAAAGATTATTACTCTGTATCAGGAGCTGTTTTGATGAATAACCTGTTTTTTACATTTCTGGCAGGACTTTTATGGTTCCTTCAGTTCCATTTTTTTGGTATGGGAGCGAGTAAACTGCCAGAAGGCATGGCTGTTTTTGGATGGAGTATTCTCATGGCTCTCAATATCGCAATTAGCAATATATGGGGCATTTTCCTCAACGAATGGAAGGGTGTAAAGAGAAAGACCATTGTAGTTTTGATAGCTGGCATATTAATTCTTATACTATCTACGTTTGTTGTAAAATTAGGGTAATGAATATGAAGACAAAAAGATTTGGATTTAAGATGAAAATGGTTCCTGGATTTAAGGAAGAATACAGAAAACGTCACAGCGAAATCTGGCCTGAACTTGTAAAACTGTTGAAGAATGAGGGAATTGGCAATTACTCGATCTTCCTTGATGAAGAGACGAATACTCTTTTTGCCTACCAGGAACAATCCGGAGAAAGTTCCTCCCAGGATCTGGGAAATACAGATATTGTAAAAAAGTGGTGGAAATATATGGCAGATATCATGGAGACAAATCCTGATAATTCGCCGGTGACTATACCGCTTGAACAGGTTTTTTATATGGAATAATAATTGTTAAGACAAAAGTAAAAAGACAAAAGTAAAGATCTTTTTTGACAACCTCTGGAGGAAGAGAGTTCGTTATTAAATAGAAAAACAATAACATATTTGTAATATTCGTAAAATATAAATTATGAAAAAGGAACTTATTGAAAAATCATACCAGCTTGCAAAAGAGCAATACGCAGCCCTGGGAGTAGATACAGATAAGGTTATCGCTGAAATGAAGAAAGTCGTTATCAGTTTACATTGCTGGCAGACAGACGATGTTGGTGGTTTTGAAAAAGCCGGAGCGGTACTTGGTGGCGGCGGTATACAGGCCACAGGTAATTTCCCCGGGAAATCAAAAACAATCGAACAGATGCGTGCTGATCTTGACAAGGTAATGTCACTGCTTCCCGGGAAACAAAGATTGAACCTCCATGCCATATATGGTGAGTTTGGAGGTAAGCTTGTTGATCGCGACCAGATTGAAGCAAAGCATTTCCAGGGCTGGATCGACTGGGCTAAGAAGAGGGGCATGGGTCTCGATTTTAACTGTACCTGCTTTTCGCATCCATATGCCGATGGTGGATTTACCCTTTCAAGTAAAAATGAAAAAATAAGAAAATTCTGGGTTGAACATACTAAACGTTGCCGTGCAATCAGTGCAGAAATGGGAAAACAGCTTGGTTCACCAACAGTACATAATATATGGATTCCTGATGGTTCCAAAGATACTCCTGTTGACAGGAATACTCTCCGTAAGCAGCTTAAAAAGTCATTGGATGAGATATTCGCAGTTAAATACCCTAAAAAGTATCTTAAAGATTCAGTTGAAAGCAAATTATTCGGAATAGGATCGGAATCGATGGTTGTAGGATCGTATGATTTCTATATGGGTTATGCCATAAAAAATAATACAATGATAACCCTTGATAATGGTCACTACCATCCCACTGAACAGATAGGAGACAAAATCTCTTCCATACTCCATTTTGTTGATGAGATTCTTCTGCATCTTACACGAGGGGTCAGATGGGACAGCGATCATGTATTGACTTTTAATGAAGAACTTTTGCTTATTGCACAGGAAATAGTCCGAATCAAGGCCTTGAACAGGGTCAGCGTAGGCCTCGATTTCTTTGATGCAAGCCTTAACCGTATTGGTGCATATGTAATTGGAACACGATCAGCACAGATGGCCTTTATGTATGCCATGCTGGAGCCAACTCAAATGCTGATAAAATTTGAAGAGAAGGATAAGAATTTTGAAAGACTTGCATTTCTTGAATTACTTAAAACAAAACCATTCGGAGCAGTCTGGGATTATTATTGTCTGAAAAGGAAAGTGCCTGTTGGCCAGGACTATATTGAGGAGATTGAAAAGTACGAGAAAGAGGTCCTTCTAAAACGAGGATAATTATTTTCTGCCCTTATTTTCTATGAATTTCAAATTGTAAGTAGCGTCTCGCAGGTTCATGGGAGAAAAATTGTCAGGCAAAACCGATAGTGATGAAAGATACAGTAACCGCAATATTTGATATTGGGAAAACGAATAAAAAATTACTCCTGTTTAGTAGTGATCTGAAGGTCATATCTGAAAGAGAAAAAAAATTTCTTTTGATAGCAGATGATGACGGGTTTGAATGTGATGATATTGAGCTTATCGAAGAGTGGATAAGAGCATCTGTAAGAGAACTGGTCAATTCAGCGAAGTTCGATCTGAGGGCAGTTAATTTTACCACATATGGTGCTACACTTGTATATCTCGATGAAAATGGCAAAAGGCTGACTCCTGTCTATAATTATCTGAAACCGTTGGATGAAAGAATACCGGAAAGCATTTATAGAAAGTATGGCGGGAGAGATGAGTTTAGCAGAAAAACAGCATCCCCTGCTCTTGGAATGCTCAATTCCGGGCTTCAGCCATTATGGTTGAAAAGGGCTAAACCTGAAGTTTATTCTAAAATAAGACATATTCTTCATTTCCCCCAATATCTCTCGTATCTGTTAACGAATAAGATCTGCGCAGAGCATACCTCAATAGGATGCCATACAGCGTTGTGGGATTTTGACAATATGGATTATCATCCATGGGTTAATGATTATGGGTTGCAACTACCTCCACCAGTACCTGTTAATACACTTAATGAAATAGTCATTGACGGTAAAAAGATACAGATTGGAATAGGTATACACGATAGTTCATCTTCTCTGGCTCCTTATTTTGGAAGCAGTAATGGTAAGTTCCTGCTGTTATCGACAGGAACATGGTGCATAAATATGAATCCCTTTAATGACGAAAAATTAACAGCTGAGCAACTTGACAAAGATTGCCTGTGTTATATGAGTATCGAAAGACAGGCTGTAAAATCTTCCAGGTTATTTCTGGGCCATTTGCACGAAACTGCAGTAAAACAAATATGTAACCATTTTAATAAATCTGAGAATTATTATAAAAAGATAAAAGTTGATAAGAAATTGACCATATCCTTACGAGACAAATTTAAAAACAGAAAAATTTTCTTTCAGGACAAACCCTCTGAACGTGAGTTAAAGAAGAATATTGACTTTTATGAATTCAATAACCCGGAGGAATCTTATCATCGGCTAATGATAGAATTATGTGATCTCACCGTTGAAGCAGTAAAAATGGTAATTCCTTCCAATGATGAAACGTCGTACATTTACATCACAGGCGGATTTTCAAAAAACGATCATTTTTTTACTCTTATAACTGAAGCTTTCCCTGGTAAAGAGGTATATACTTCAGAGGTCGCAAATGCTTCTGCTCTCGGGGCTGCTCTTGTCATATCAGAGTCAAAACCATTGCTGAATCTTGGTCTGACCAGGTGCAAAGGCACCTAGGAGTTTTGCAATACAGCATTTTTTTCAACTTATCTTGCCAAATATTTAAATATGATTAAAAAGAATTCATCAATAATCATTCTTATTATACTGATAATGAATTATTCATGCAAGAAACCGGTGGATCCTGTTGTCAGCGATATTGTAATAAATGAACTTATGCCGGTTAACACTACAGTTATTGCAGATCAAAATGGTGAATTTAATGACTGGATTGAATTATTCAATTTAAGTGCATCATCAAAGGACTTATCAGGTTACTATTTGTCGGATAACAGCAGTAAATTATTGAAATGGCAAATACCGGCCGGAACATCAATTCAGGGAAATGGTTATCTGGTAGTATGGACCGATAAGGACACCACCCAGGCAGGCTTGCACGCAAATTTCAAACTCTCGTCACTTGGCGAGGAAGTTGTAATTTCAAATCCTGATGGCACTATCATCGATGCTATTGTATATCCTGCTCAGACTCTTGAATTAACATATTCAAGATATCCAAACGGCACAGGACAATTCAGATGGCAGAATCCAACATTTAACCGAACAAATAATGATTCTAAATGAATCAACATGGCTGAACCTTTATGAATGACACCGCTATAAAAGCCTCTTTAAACTCTCTTGAACCGGTAGACCTGGATTCTTTATCATCAGTCAGGCTAATGAACAGAATTGAGACAAAATATCTGTTCTCAGCAACCAAATTAGGAGATCTGATAAATCATCTTGATGGGAAATATAAGGTATTGGAAATCGATAGTCTTAGATCTTTCCCATATCTCACTACTTACATGGATACATTTGATTATTTATTTTACAATCAACATATCAGAGGAGAGTATGAAAGACATAAAATCAGGTACAGGAAGTATGAGGTTACCGGTATTTCATTCTTAGAGGTTAAAAAGAAGACCAATAAAAGAAGAACCATCAAGTGGCGGATTGAAAACAATCTTTTGGCTGACTCATTTGACGATCAGGCTGGTGTCTTTATTGAAAAACATTCGAACATCAATTCATTGCAGCTAAAACCTGTCATTGAAAACCGGTTCACAAGAGCTACATTTATGAGTATAGAGACCAAAGAAAGAATTACAATAGACTATGATATATCTTTCAGGGACCTTAGTTCAGGGCGCATAATTGAAATACCCTTTCTTGCAGTTGCTGAATTGAAGAAGGAGAGTTATTCTCAGTTTTCAAACTTTACCGGTATCATAAAGCACTTTAATATATATCCAAAACGATTCAGTAAATATTGCGTAGGAAGTGCTATCCTTAATGATAAGCTGAAAAGGAACATACTCAAGCAAAAATTATTATTATTAAATAGAATCGAAAATGAATACATTAGTTCAATTGGCAACTGACAAAATCAAAATTGCAGGAATGGAAATAATTGATTTATGGAACCTCCTGGAATTGATCGGACGATTTTCAGTGAATCTCATTGTTATACTGATTCTTGTCAGGTGGTTATACTTTTCCACTACAAAAAGGAAAGATTACCTGTTTACCTATATATTAATCTCAAGTATTGTATTCCTTTTGTGCTACCTGCTCGAGAGTGTAGCACTTCAGATCGGTTTTGCCCTTGGACTTTTTGCAATATTTGGCATAATCCGCTATCGTACACACACTATACCTATAAAAGAGATGACATATCTTTTTTTAATTATAGGGATTTCGGTAATCAATGCTCTAACCAATACTACTACAAGTGTACTGGAGGTATTATTCACAAACGCAGTTATCATATTTATTGCCTATGGCCTGGAAAAGAAATGGCTTCTGAGACATGAATCTTCAAAAACAATAACTTATGAGAAGATCAATCTTATAAAACCTGAACATTACGATGAACTGGTTAATGACCTCCAGGAGAGAACGGGAATAAAGAAGATCAGCAGGGTTGAAATTGGGGAAATTGATTTTCTGAGAGACATTTGTCATCTTAAAATTTTCTTTGAAACATCAGATAAAATCGACAATACTTTAAATAAAGTTATTCATAAGGTAGACAGTGATGAAAGTTAGAAAACTGTATCTCTCTCTATTAATTCTTATTCTTCCTCATCCCTCTTTTGGCCAAAATGATGATTTTGGTATATGGTATGGGATAAGTGGAGGATATTCTTTGGGTAAAAAACTTGGAATTGAAGCATCAGTGTTGATACGAACAAATAACAATGCATCTGAAATTGAACAGGCTTTTTTAGAAGGCGGTTTGTCATATAAATTTAATAAATGGCTGTCATCCGGAGTAGCTTACAGATTTACTGAATACCGTGAAGATAACAATGAATTTCATATCCGGCACAAGTGGCTTGCAGATATAAAGGGTAGTGGTGATATAGGTAATTTAGGTCTCTCCGGACGATTCAGAATACAGAGACAGGATAAGACATATTTTGAGGATGCAAATGATAAGATACCTGATTACTATCTCCGTATAAAGATTAAAGCAGAGTATAAGACTCCATCATTTCCCGTTAATCCCAACATTGCCTTTGAGACTTTCAGCCGTATATTCGAAGCATCCGAAAAAACCATCGACAAATACAGATTATCGATAGGATTTGACTACAAAATCAACAAGAATAATTCAGTGGAAGCTGATTATATGTTTGAACGCGATTATTTCCCACATTTATCAAATACGCATATAGTTGCTATAACTTATAACTTCAAATTATAGTACCATTTATTCCTTTTTAAATATGAATAGAAAATTATCCATTATTCTATTACTCTTTTTTTCAGAAGTGTGTTACCTGACAGTATACAGTCAGGTTGATCCTGCAAGGCAATGGCCCGGATACCGGGGTTATCTCGCGTCTGGTATCCTTGATAATGCCAACCTTCCTCTGACCTTTGACCTGGATAGAATGACAAATATCAGATGGAAGATTGAAGTCCCCGGACTCGGGCTTTCCAGTCCGGTAATATGGGGTGACAGGCTATTTATAACCAGTGCAGTAAGTAAATCAGATAATCAGGGACTTAAGCCAGGTATATATGGAGATGGAGAACCTGTTCCTGATAGCTCTGGTCATGACTGGAAAGTCTATTGTATTGACAAATATTCAGGTAAAATACTCTGGGAAAGAACCTCATTTACGGGTGTCCCAAAGATAAGACGTCATCCTAAGTCAACTCATGCCAATCCATCGGTTGCTACCGACGGCAGGTATGCAGTTGCTTTTTTCGGATCGGAAGGCTTATACTGTTATGATTACAGCGGGAACCTGGTCTGGAAAAAGAATTTTGGTGTTTTAAAAGCGGTAGCTTTTGATTATCCCGCAGCAGAATGGGAATTTGCAAGTTCCCCGATAATATATAACGGAGTTTTAATAATCCAGTGCGATGTACTTGAAAACTCTTTTCTGGCAGCATACGATTTGAAATCGGGCAAGGAACTCTGGAAAACAGCCAGGGATGAGCAACCAGGATGGTGTACACCTAATATCTATTATGATAAAGATAAGTTACGCATAGCTGTAAATGGGTTCAAACATCGGGGTGGTTATGATTTTAATACAGGAAAAGAAGTCTGGAGGATGTCAGGGGGAGGCGATGTTCCTATACCAACTCCGGTAATTGGCAAAGATCTGATCTACTTTAATAGTGCCCATGGCCCAAGTTCTCCTGTAATTGCTGTAAAAACCAATGCAACAGGTGATATCACTCTGAAATCAGGAACCACTGTTAATGATTTCATCAAATGGAGCATACCAAGAGGAGGTTCATATATACATACAATGCTTTTATATGGAGACCATTTGTATAATGTAAACTGGAATGGCTCTATTGTTTGTTTTGATGCATCCACAGGGAAAGAGATATATAATGCTAAACTGGGAAAGGCAAAAAGTTTCATTGCAGCACCTGTTGCATCGGATGGGAAACTCTATATAGTCGATGAACACGGAATAGTATATATTATTCAGGATGGCGGTACTTTCAGCCAGATTGCAGAGTTACCACTGAATGATATATGCCTGACAGCCCCTTCAATTACAGATGGGATGATCTACTTCCGAACTCAGAAATACCTGATTGCCATTGGAAATAAATAGTCATAATTTATAATTAATGTCTATTGAGATTATTGAATTTAAAATATATCAAATGAAAACCATTATCAGATTAATAATTGTATCCGGATTATTGTTCCTGACACATAATACAATGACGAGCCAGGTGATCCCTGAAAGACAGTGGCCTATTTTTCGCGGTTACATGTCCTCGGGAGTTCTTGATAATGCTAATCTGCCGGAAACATTCGATTTTGCAAAATTGATTAACATTAAATGGAAGGTGGAGATACCCGGATTAGGGCTTTCCAGTCCTGTGATCTGGGGCAACAGAATTTTTATAACATCGGCTGTCAGTTCAGCAGATAATGCGGGTTTTAAACCTGGAATATATGGTGACGTATTTCCCGTAAAGGACTCGTCGGTTCATGAATGGAAGGTTTATTGCATTGATAAAAGTACAGGAAAGACAATATGGGACAGAACATCCTATAAAGGGATTCCTAAGATGAAGCGTCATCCGAAATCCACACATGCCAACACTTCTGTGGCGACCAATGGTAATTATGTTGTCGCTTTTTTTGGTTCGGAAGGGCTCTTTTGTTATGATATGGATGGTAACCTTCAGTGGCAGAAATCGTTTGGATTGCTGAAATCAGTTTTCTTTATGATGAAATCAGCTGAATGGGAATTTGCGAGTTCGCCTGTAATTCATAATAGTGTATTGATTATCCAGTGCGATGTTCTTGAAAATTCATTCGTGGCAGCTTATGATGTTAAGACCGGAAAAGAGTTATGGAAAACAGTGAGGGATGAATATCCCGGCTGGTGTACCCCGAATATTTATACCAGTGCAGGAAGAACATATGTTGCACTTAATGGCTATAAACTCCGTGCCGGATATGACTTTCAAACAGGGAAAGAGGTCTGGAAAATGTCCGGAGGAGGGGATATCCAGATTCCGACACCAGTTATTGGCAATGGCATGATCTATTTTAACAGTGCTCACGGAAGGAATTCGCCGATAATAGCCGTTAAATCAGATGCCACAGGTGATATCACTCTTAAGGATAATGAGACATCCAATGCATATGTAAAGTGGAGCATTCCGAGGGGAGGATCATATATGCATACATTGCTTCTTTATAAAAATCATCTTTATAATGTCAACTGGAACGGAACAATTGTTTGTCTCGATCCTCTTACAGGTAAAGAAATTTATAACTCTAAACTGGGAAAATCAAAAAGCTTTGTTGCCTCGCCCGTAGCTTCCGATGGTAAGATCTATATTGTTGATGAGGAAGGGACAGTATATATTGTTAAGGATGGAGATAGTTTTAATCTTATAGCAGAGATCCCAATGAATGATATCTGTTTGACAGCACCCGCAATTACCGAGGGGATGATAATTTTCAGGACTCAGAAATACCTTGTCGCAGCAGGTAAAAACTGAAAAATATAACTAATCTTTTTTAAGATTTGAAGTGAGGGAATCAGTAGTTACAATCCTTGCTGAAAAAAACAGGGTAACTAAACCAGTGAATATTATTCCAAATACCATAACGATAAGATATGCCCACGGAATATCAGGGCTGTTTCTTACTGAAGGGAATGTGGCAACAATAGCCGACACAACTCCTGATATAACACCTGCAAATAGGATTAGAACCTGTTCAGAGAGAATCACTCTCTTTATTTTTTTTGGAGAAAAACCTGTTGCCAGCATGAGGGAAAATTCCTTTTTTCGATGATTAAAATTTCTTAAAAGGACAAATCCCAGGCCAGCAATCCCTGTTATCATTCCAAAAGCGCCGAATACACCAAATACAGAGAGGTATGTATTTGTAACCTGATAAAAAGATGCAAGCCGGTCATTTGTACTCTCAATGTATATACCATGGTTATTAAGCCTCTCTTTCAGAATGTTTTTATATACTTCAGTTAATTCTGGATTTCCATCAACAAGTAAAATGTTGCTTCCGGATACGGAAGGATAATATTTTGTGAAATTATCCAGTCCTATTATGACATTGCCCTGAAAAACAGAAGGTTTTAGCCCTCCGGCAATTACTATATTTAATGGCTGACCATTCTCTGCCCTGAGGACCAATGTATCTCCGATTTTAACCTTCAGTCCCCAATCCAAAACGGTCTGATCTGCAATGCCATAGATCGTGTTATTTTCAGAAATAACATTTAAGAACTGCCATGGATTCCTGATATCTTTGTCTTTCAGAGATTTAGAAAATGAGAATGAGCCATTAGAAACAAAAGAATCAGCATCAATTCCTAAAAGGGGAGGAGCTGTAATGTGGTTCAGATTAAGACAGCTGGCGTCATTGCCTGATGATTGTTTGGCCTGAATAAAACTCATTTCATTTAACTGTTCTTCCTCCAGCCCCATTATCTTTCTGCCGGAAGCGCTGTTCAGATCCTCTTTGACAGGGATTGTGTTTTCGCACCAGAGGAGATAACCTCCTGTTCCTCCCGAACGATCCAGGTGTTTGCTACTGAAATCCATTCTGTTTGCTCCTGTAATAAATACGGCAAAAATACCTGCAGCTATAAAAAGAATAGGAGTGATCCCGTTTGAGGGATAAAATGAGTAATATAACTTCGATAAACCTTCTCCTCTATTTCTTCCATCAGCCCTTTTAGTAAAAGGTCTGATAAAATATTGCCGCCAAAATAAAATGAAAGCAATTAACAGAACTGTACCAGATGTAAAACACAGAGAGATCTCCTGGTCGGTTATAACGAATGAAAGTATAAAAGTGCCAAGTGAAATAAGTATTGCCGTAACTAAAAATATTAAATTTCTTCCCGGTGAATGGCTCTCAGGTTTCTCTTTTTCCTTGCTGTATAATCTCTTTAGATAACCTCTTATTTTAAAGGCCAGAAGAAAAGTAACTGTAACGATAGTTATAGCGAATCCTGTTAAAACCGGAATTATATTGAAGTACGGTTGAAGGGTATCAGTTTGAACTGCTCCACGCCAGACAGAATTCAATGCCATTGTAATAAAAACATTAACTAAATATCCGGCAAAAGCTCCGATAAAGCCCCCTGACAAAGCTATAAAACCAGATTCAATAAACATTAGATTTTTGATCCATCCGCTTTTAAAACCAAGAGCAAAAAGGGTATTAATCTGGCCGCTTTTAGAGTCGAAATATGTTGAAACGGCAAACGACAATAAAACCACTGAAGCTAATATCAGAAAGAAGCCAAGACTAAGGAAGAGAGTACTGAAATCAACACTCTCATTGGCAGCTTTAATCGATTCTTCCAAAAGATCAGTAATAATGAATCCGGTTTTTTCAGGGTCAAGAGTTCCGGACAGTTTCTTTTCTATTTCTTCGTATGATACTCCTTGAGGGAAGCGGATTGACGTGGCTGGTCCATAATTATTTCCCCATATCTCCAGACCCTTAGTGTAATTAATGAAAGCTTTTGGTGTTCCTGCATACCTGTTCCAGTAATCTTCATCTTTCCTGCGTATATCGTCCATCTTTATCGGTACACCAGCATCCCAGTCAGAACATGATTCACTCCCTGAAATACCAGGAAACTCGGGCATCAACAGCGAATCTGACCATATTCCCTGAATATCAACAATACGCATTATAATAAACTTACTATTTCTCTCAGTAAGGCTATTGAGAGAATCAGGTGAATACCAGAACATTTCAAGAGAGTCGCCTTCATTTGCATTCAGATCACCTGCAAGCCAGTCGTTAATAATAATTCCATTGCCGCTGGTTATTTGCGGATATAATGAAACAGGTAAGGCAGAAACAAATGAATAGGGAGTCGATCGTTCTCCAGCTTTGAACCGATTGGCAAGGTAAGTAATAACAGGCGCTGAGGAGGGAAAAACAGTTGCAACCTGGTTTATTATTGTTTGATCAATAAATACCCTTTCTGAAATGAGTTCATACTCTCCGGTTTTATTCACCATCCTGAGGCTGATTCCGATATCAGCAGGTTTGAGAGCCTGCTTCAAACTAGAATAGACCTGGTTAACAGGAAAGTTATTATTACTTATCAGCAGTCTGTTTATTTTTCCTGGTTTGCCACTTACTTCTTCAAGGTCAGAGAGATTCAGAAAAATATTCATGGGTGTTATCTGACTTATTGACAGAGAAAAATTTCCCATATCAGATTGTTCCAGGATATTCCCGATCCTGAATACTGCTGATGACCTGCCGCTTTCTTTAGCCGGCGCAAAAGGAGCATCGGAGGGTATGTCGCTAATCTCATTGAAGCGTATTATAAGTTCATCACCTGTTTTTGTTTCAAGGTAGTCGGCAAGCCTCCTGTTGATAATGATCTCTCCTGGCTTAATATTAATTGAATCATATCCATGGAAGGTGAAAAAATTGCTGCTCAGGCCATAGATATTGGTATTATATGCCTCTTTCTGAGATATAAGACTCTGACTGTAACCTTGCAGCTCAATAAGCCCCGTGCAGTAAATATTTGTGCTATCAACCATCCGAACGGCAAGTGAGGTGCTAAAGAATCTGGTTCCTGAACTGATCACCGTAACGGTGTTTCCCAATCGTTCAGAGGCAGATATTTTAAGACTTGATTTTACTGACCTGCCTGTCATCAGAGACCCGGTTATAACAGCTGATAATAAAGCAGTGATTAATAACTGATTTACTACCGCCTTTATATTAAACCTGACAGATTGAATTGATACTTTAAAGATCCCTGGTACCATAATTAACTATATTTCCATGGATTCAGTCAAACAGTTTACCCTCTCCGAGTCGTAATGTCTTTGACATTTTTTTCGCAAGATCGGTCGAATGGGTTGCAATAATCAGTGTTATTCCAAATTCTCTGTTCATTTCGAGAAGCAAGTCACCCAGAATATCTGCATTCTTTTCATCTAAAGAACCTGTAGGTTCATCAGCAAGCAATATGGAAGGATTGTTTGCCAGAGATCTTACAAGAGCAACACGTTGAGCTTCTCCACCTGATATCTTGAATGGGTATTTATCCGAAAGATCTAAAATACCTGTCTTTTTCATTAATACCATAATCTCACGCTCTCTTACAGCAATTTCATCAGATGAATATTCTGATGCAAGCAGGGGCAGATGAATATTCTGAGAAACTGTTAAATGAGGTAACAACAGATGATCCTGGAAAACAAAGCCAATATTCCTGCTTCTGTATGTTGCTGCTTCATCATCATTGAATCCTGCTATTGATGAACCATTGAAGGTAATTTCACCGCTGTCCGGCTTGTCAAGCAATCCAATTATATTCATCAGGGTAGTTTTTCCTGAACCTGAAGGCCCCATGATCGCTATTGATTCACCCTCCTCTACATCCAAACCGAGATTATCCAAAACTACCCCTCTCTGGATATATGATTTCGAAATGTTTTTGATTGATAACATATGGTTAAATTATATTATATTTCACTAACCAGATTATGAGCTATAGAATTATATACCTCCGCTAACCCTTCTGACATTTTATCGAGTGAGAGATCTTTCCTGACATTTTCTTTTCCATTTTTTGCAAGCTCGTCACATAAGGGCATATCATTCAATAAGCTTGACAGAGTTTTTGCCAATTCAGAGACAGTATCAGGAGAATATACCACTCCACCTTTTGTCATTTCAATAATCTCAGGAAAAGCACCTGTGGCAGGCTGGACAACAGCCACACCTGCTGCATTGGCTTCAAGTATATAGAGGCCATAGCCATCATGTTTCCTTACTGGAACGCTCATCAAATTAATATTACTGAAGAATTTCTGTTTGCTGTCACCATGAAATTCCGGATATATCCTGATGAAGCTTTTTAATCCGTTTTCCTTGATTTTCTTAATCTGTTCTGCTATAAATGGTTTATCATCACCAGTATAACCACCGGATACATGTAAGGTTAAACCTGGCAGACTATCGCCCTTTTTAAGCTCAATAAAAGCATCTACAAGCTTATCGAAGCCATTCTGTGAGTTGATCCTGCAAAAATAGCCTATGGATGGATAAACTGCATTTTTGCCTGCATCAATCAGATCACGGGTATCAAGACCTAGTGGAACGACTTTGAAGTTTTTGTCAGAAACGCCTGTCTTCGAAATAAAAAACTCTTTGTAGTAAATGCTGGGGGTAAGGAATATATCAACATTTTCAGCCTCCCTTGCTATCAGGCTCCATGCATTTGACTGATAGGGCTCTGCCATCTCATCAATCCAGTCATCTTCATTGAGAAGTGAGCAGACAATTTTTACTTTGAGCTTCTTTTTAAGCCGACGGGCCAGTCCGATAATAAGTGCATTGGAAAGGTGGATGATATCTGGCTTACCATCTCTGGTCAGGTAGTTAACCAGTCTTTGAAGTTCTTTTTCAGGAAAAGCATTTTCTCCTTTTATCATGTTCAGAGTCATATCTTCAAGACCTTCCGTGCGTGTAGTGCCTGCTCTGCGGGCAGCCAGTCTCAGCAACGGGGCAGAATCAAATATTTTGTCGAGGAAGACCGGCATATTCCTGAGGAAAGGGACCTTTTCCCGAAGATACATCGATATTGCACCAAAGAAGACATCTTTGTCAATCCCAGTCCCTTCGTTTGTTTCGTCAGGCGGAAGGTATAGCGGTATAGCAGAAGCTGTAATCCCCGGAACTTTACGGATAGCTCTCAGATAAATCATATCCCTGTAGCAATTTCCGCAATAAAAAGAACCTCCTGAACCTGTTATGAGATAAACAATTTTCATATTTTTCTTATTCTTCTCTGTGTCTCTCTGTGCTTCTTTCACACACAGAGGGCCACAGAGTAATATTTATAATGTAATTCTATTTTAAACCGAATGCAAGCAATCTTCCGTCTTCAGTAAGAATATAAAATCTCCCGTTTACGACCGCAGGTGAACTGCTTACAGGTGTTCCTGCATTGAAACTCCACTGTTTTTTACCATCTGTCAATCCTGCAATATAAACATTCCCATCCATGCTGGTAAAGAGCACTTTTGCCGATGTAATAACTGCAGAACCTGTTATTCTGCCATTTGTCCTGTACTTCCACAATAATTTACCATCCGATGCATTATAGCAATAGAGATATTTATCTTCGCTTCCAATAATAACCTGCGATTTTCCTATTGCGGGAATAGCCATTATAGCTCCCGCCTCGTCACCCGGAGGGATTTTCCAGACACATTTTTTCGTAACCGTATTATAGCAATAAAATGTCCCGTCATAATCTCCAAAACAGGCCATGTCGTTTGAGAGGGCAGGAGAGGCTGCTATATAAACACCCACTTCGATTGTATCCTTTTCTTTTCCGGTAAGAGGATCAACTATTCTCATAATACCATCACATCCTCCAAATACAACCTTTCCGTTAAGGATGGCGGGTGTACCGTTTACGAAGTTCTCTGTTTCCACCTTCCAGAGAGATCTGCCTGTTTCAGGATCGACACAATGAAGAAAATAATCATAGCTTCCGACAACAATACCTGTTTTATTACCAACTTTCCAGACATTAGCAGATCCGGCAATCTGATTATCTGTAGTATACGACCATTTCAACCTGCCGGTTTCCTTGTCGACGGCTCTGAGAACACCATCACTTGACCCAAAGATTACGTTCCTGCCGAAAACCATAGGAGCAGCATCAATAGAGCTTGTGGCTTCATATTTCCATTTTATCTTCCCATCATTACTGACTGCAATTAATGTTCCCTTATCGTTTCCAAAATATATGATACCCTGGCTTATTACAGGTGAGGAAATTGTTCTCGTGCCTGTTGAAACGCTCCATAAAAGTTTAGGCGATGCAGGCAGTTCATATCCATATCTCCCTGCCAGGTCAGCTTTTCCCCTGAATAATGGCCATTCCGTTTCATCAACCTGTGATGTTACAGATTGAATAAAAAGAGCTAAAAATATTATCGAAAATAAGTATCTCATTAAATATCAATTACTTTAATTGACTTAGTGCGCCGGTCGGGCATATTTCAATAACCTCTTTACTTTTTGTTTTTAGTATATTATCAAATTCTTCCCCGAGAGGTTCAGATATTATACTTACAAAACCCCTGTAAATAAAGCAAAGAGCCGGTCTTTCGCCTGACTCTTCACAGAGCCTGACACACAGACCACACTTTATACATTTTGCATTTTCAAAAATCAGGCCGCTTTTCAGGTTTATCTTCTTTACAATCGGCGAATTCACCAGTTTTCCGCGTGGATCTTTTACTGAGAATTCTTCGGCATAATCTCTCAGCTTACAGTTTTCGGCCGCCCGGCAATCGCAATGCATGCAGCTTCCAGCTTCACTGGCTGCATGAGAAAATTCCGGGATTTCTTTATGCCGGATACCGGTCGCGCTGCATTCTTTTAACCATTCCGGCATTTCAGACTCCTCCAGTTTACCAATACGGGATGCAAATCGTCTTCCTGATTTCTGAGCCTGAGCTTTTGCTTTAATTATTGCACTTATGTCGGCATTTTGTCCAGAGTTATTTGTTTGAGTTCCTTCCTTCTTTATATTTTGAGCAACAAACAGCTGAATATTCCGGATGGATACAGGAATATCAATTTTCTTCCTCCTGCAGGCATTCTCGCAGTATCCCGGGCAATTGGTACATAAGATTTCAGCTGAATCAACCTGTGAGAGCGAAAGTTTCAACGCAGAATCATAATCTTCTGCCATCAGATACCTGTTCATCAGGGGTATATTGTAACCGGCAGGACAAACCACCTTGCAGGGAGCTTCACACTCGGCCCTGTGCTCTGACAATAATAGTTCAATCGCCTTTCTCCGGAGTGAAATTACTTCATCAGATGAGGTACTTATATCCATACCCTCCTGAACCAATGCAGAACATGAGGGGATAAAACCATTTGTTCTATTGTCTTTTACCATGCACGCCATACATGATGAATAGTGAGGTAATGCTCTGTTATGACACATGGTAGGTATAGTTAAACCTGCACTCTCTGCAACATCCAGAACAGTCATTCCCTCAGGAACTTCAAAATCTATGCTATTTATCTTTAGTTTAACCATTTATGTCTATAATTTCAATCGCATTTTCAGGACATACAATTCTGCAATTATCACATTTAGTGCATATTGACTGGTCTATCTCATGTTTTTCATAAGGATTGAAGGGAATAGCATCTACAGGACAATCTTGTGAACACTTTGTACATCCTGTGCAATTGTCGGTTACAACATATTTTATCAGATTCTGGCACTTTTTGGCAGGACATGATCCCTTTGTATGAGCTTCATACTCCTCCCTGAAATATCTGAGACCTGTAAGAACCGGGTTTGGAGCTGTTTTTCCCAGTCCGCATAACGATCCATCTTTAACCGATTTGCAGAGGCTTTCAAGCTCATCAATATCAGAAAGATTCGCTTCTCCGTCAGATAATCTGGTAAGTATATTAAGCATATGTTTGGTGCCGATTCTGCAAAATGTGCATTTCCCGCACGACTGTTTATGGGTGAATGTCAGAAAATATCTTGCCATGTCAACCATGCAATCAGTGTCATCGAGTACTACCATTCCGCCCGACCCCATCATAGCACCCATTTTTGTAAGCTCTTCATAATCAACTGGTATGTCAGCTTCACTTGCAGGAATACATCCTCCAGAAGGACCGCCTATCTGGACAGCTTTGAATTTTCTTCCTTCTGCCACACCATCTCCGATCTTTTCAACAATATCCCTTATTGTAATGCCCATTGGAACTTCTATAAGTCCACCTTTTGCGATCTTACCTGCAAGAGCAAATACCTTCGTGCCTTTGCTCTCATTATTGCCGATTGAACTGAATGATTCAGCACCATTGTTAATAATCCATGGAACCAGAGAGAGTGTTTCCACATTATTTACTAGCGTAGGATAGCCTCTGAAGCCTTTTACAGCAGGATAGGGCGGCCGGAGATGAGGAGATCCTCTTTTACCTTCCAGCGAAGATATCAATGCCGTCTCCTCCCCACAAACAAAGGCGCCTGCACCTTCAAAAATCCTTATGTTAAATGAAAAATCTTTACCAAGGATTTTTTCACCAAGAATACCTTTTTCGTAGCATTGCTTAATAGCCATCCTGACTCTTGTTACTGCCAACGGGTATTCAGCCCTGATGTAGAAAATTCCTTCGTTAGCTCCGGTTGCAAGGCCGGCAATTATCATCCCCTCAATAATCCTGTATGGGAACGATTCAAGTAACATCCTGTCCATAAATGCCCCGGGATCTCCTTCATCTCCATTGCATACAACATACTTTATGTCACCAGGGGCTGATTTGAATATCTTCCACTTTTTACCTGTAGGGAAACCGGCGCCCCCTCTGCCTCTAAGCCCGCTATCCCCAATAATATTAACGATACTATCCTTGTCAGGCTTGTTAAGACATTGACTAAGAGCACTGAATCCTCCAAGCATCCTGTATTCATCAAATGAATCAGGAGTTAAAATCCCGCTGTTAATAGTTGCAATATGTATCTGGTAATTGAGGAAATTGTTCAGATACTTTTCCCTTATTTCTCCGGGAATATTTATCTGGCTTGTCAGCTTGTCATCAGATAGAAATGTATCGACAAGATCAAAAATGGAATGTTTTATTCTTTTATTTATAGTCCTGGGCTTAAGGTGCTTAAGGAGTATATCCTCAACCTGAGGTTTAGTTACATTAGTGTATCGGAATTGCCTATTGTCTCTGGTTACAATCTCCAGGAGCGGTGTCTGATTACACACTCCCACACAACCAACCGGTTTCATCCTGATGTTAAGATCAAATTTCTCCTTTACCTCAAATATTTCAGCCAGTACTTCTTTGCTGCCACCTGCCACGCAACATGATCCCAGTCCAACTCTGATTTCTGCATCAGGGTTATCAAAAGTCTGGGAAGTGAGTTGTCCTGTTTTCTTTGATCCTGAGACCAGAAAATCTTTAATAATCTCCTCAGCTTGTGTGGGTTTAACATGTCCGTAGGTTTTTCCATCTATTTGAACTACTGGTGCTAAAGTACAACACCCAAGGCAAGCTACCTCTTCAATTGAAAAGAGATCATCCTGAGATGTATTCGTGGTATCATCAATTTTCAACACCCTTTTGAATGCATCTGAAATAAGAGGGGCCCCTTTGACATGACAAGCTGTTCCTGAACATATTTTGATTGTATGTTTCCCGGCAGGAATATGTCTGAACTGAGAATAGAAGGTGGAAACGCCTGATATCTGTTCAGGAGTGATATCAGTTACTTTACATATATACTTAAGAGCCTCAGATGGAAGATAATTGAGCCTGTTCTGCACCTCCTGAAGGACTTGAATGACCTTGTCAGCCTCCCTGCCGGTAAGTTTAACCACTTCGTCGACAACAGGAAGAATATTCTCCTTTGGGGTCTGATTGCAGTTGCAATCACTATTCGCTATTTTAGTATCCTGAGTATTCAATTTTTTGAAATACAATAAAGGTTTTTCCTGCCTCTTATATAAATTTTCTTATCAGAAAAGGCAGGTGTACAATCAGTATTTTCTCCGATTGATGATTCTGCAACAAGCTCGAACTTCGATCCTGCTTTCATGATATGCATTACACCGCTCCGGTCGATCAGATAGATTAAGTCATCGGCAATTATAGGTGAGGAATAAAACTGATCCATAAAATAATGAGTCCAGAGTGTATCTCCTTTCTCTGAATTATAACATGCGACATCACCATTCCCGGTTGAAACGAATAAGAATTCATCTGTTGCGACCGGACTCGAAACATCAGGTGTAAAGTAGTTGTCTTCCCAGACTATTGAGGCTCCCGTACCGGGTTTAATAGCTGCGAGCTTTGCATAATCAGTTGTAGAAAAAACCATTGTACTGTTTACTGCAAGTGATGGAGCAACATCTCCGCTTAAACATTCAACAGACCATAACTCATTGCCGCTTATAGCGTCAAAGCTGGTAACTGATGGATTTCCATTAATAATAACCTGAGGTTTACCACCAAAATAAGCTATTACAGGCGATGACCAGACCGGCCGGCCATTCCTGATAGTTTCCCATTTCTGATCACCTGTTTTGATGTCAAATCCAATCAATGATATCTTCGAATTGCTATCAAATTGGACCAGCAGTAAGCTTTCATATATTAATAAAGATGAGGAATATCCATAAGCATTTTCCGGAACTCCAAGGTTTTTCGCCCATAACTGGTTGCCATCCATGTTATAGCAAACAAGGTTTCCATTGGCAAAGATAGCGCACACCTCTTCACCATTTGTTGCAACTGTTGATACAGCAAGCCCTGCATCCTGATCTGTTTCAGGAGGAACAGACGGTTCCCCTGGTATATTTATTGCAGAGCCTATCCAGAGAATATCGCCGGAATTCTTATTTACACAAAAAATCTCAAGTTCATTCTCCTCAGCTCCTGTAATAAAAATTTTATCTTCCCATATTACAGGTGAGCTTTGACCCGGCTTAGGCAATTCGATTTTCCATTCAATATTTTTACCGCTCTCCGCATCCCATTCGGTCGGATAACCTGATCCTCCGGCAATACCATGACTATCCTGTCCTCTGAAAAAGGGGTAATTGGTTTTATCAGGTTTCGGAGCTGTTACTTTCGTTTGCGATATATCAGTTCCTGAACTTCGTGACCGGCCGGAGGTATCAGGAAGATCATTGCGCATGATAAATGATGCCAAAACTGCTGTTACTGAAATTACAACTGCAGCAGTGATCAGATAGCTACGACCTTTCTTATTCTGAACGGTTGTATCTGGTTTTGATCCGGCGAAAAGCGGGTTTAGTTTTTCATTATCAGAGATGAGCCTCTGACAAAAAATAAAAATTACAGCACCGGCAAGAAAAAGATATGAACCAGTTTCCACCTGCCATCGCGACGAAAAGTATGCTTTTCTGGCCATAAGATCCATTGCCCTTACCTGTTCTGCATTTGAAGCATTAGCAGGATCTTTATCATACTGATCCTTAATTGAAAGTAACACAGGATTGTCTAAGGGGTCAATGCTCTTTAACTGTATCAGACTGAGAATCATAGTAAGAGCAACAATAAGGGTGAATCCACCTGATATCTGGCTGATAATTTTCAGTATGCTGATATCTTTTTCAGTAAGTTTTAGCTTCATAGAGTGTTGGAACTTTAATTGGACAATATTTAAAACATCTCCCGCAACTATAACATTTTCCCTGGTGTGGTTTGTACTCACTTCTTCTTGTTCTTCTTGACAGGGATAACATTCCAATACCGAGTGATAGTCCCAGGAAAAGACCTGCCCAGGGAGATGCTTTCCTGAACCTGCCCAGGATCAACTCTTCTTCGGCAAATAATTCAACTTCTGTTTTCCCCGATTCCTTGAAAGCAACCACCGGTTTTGAGACTGATTCAATTCCTGTTTCATTCTCAACTCTTATTTCACGTGCAAGTCTTACATTATTATTAATTCCCGAAAGGGCAGGAGAGAGAGTGAAAAAAATAAAAGCACCAGCTATTGCTAACAATGGAATCATCAGAAAATAGAGAATGAATCTCTTCCTTGACTTTTCAGGCTCCTCCCTAATCTGTTCCAGGTTTGATGGGATAATGGCTTCATAGGGACAGGATTCTTCACAAAGACGGCAATTTGTACATTCTGCAGGGGTGATTGTGAGATGCCTGCCAGCAAACCTCGAGAAAATGTTAAGAAGCACACCATATGGGCAAAGGTACCTGCAATAGGGCCTGTTAACAAAGATACCGGCCAGCAGCAAAAGCGAGCCGAAAATTATCATTGTATAAGGAGCATCAAGCCTGAAAATTCCGACAAATGGATCGTATCTGCATATAATGAACTGACTGTTGGTCGAGGCAAAAAGCACAGCAAGTGCCAGGTAGATAAAGGGTACAGATGTAAGAAAAATTTCAACTCCTCTAGCAAGTTTCAAAGGTCTGAAACCAACAAGTTCCTGAATCGCTCCCAGTGGACAAACCCCTGCACAGAATACCCTCCCATACAGAAGTGCAAAGAGAAGAGGAATGATGAAGAAGAGGAGGGCAGTCAGGGGAATTGTATATCCGTCGTTGAATAGTGCAAGTGTGACATTCTGAACCGATCCGACAGCACATATGCAACCCTGCCTGTAAAAGCCAAAATAGGCAAGCGAGAAAACTGACATCCATATCAGGCCCTGGCGTGACCGTTTCTTCAATGCCAGCCAGGTTGTTACGATTAAAGCACCTATCAATACAGCTACATCGAAATACTCCCAACCCGGGGCCCTTTGGTCAGGCAGCTGGTTGGTCGGGTACTCGTAACCTGTTTCAAACTCCGGTCTCGGGAACCTGCTCTGCGCAAAAAGAACAGCATGCCAGAACAATAAGAGAAGTAATATTATATATGGAAGAGCTTTTTTCATTTGTTATTCTTGTTCTGAATTCTGACTTCGTTTGTTCTTCAACCTATTCAACTTTTCAACCTATAAAGCTGGGCGCAGACGAAGCTCAACTTTGGTCTTTTGTTAATGGCAAAGGCACGACTTCGCCCTACATTATTTTTGTCTTTTAACTTTTATCTTTTGTCTTTATATCTTATTCTTCGGCATATACGGCGTATCAGCTGGTACACGGATTATTGCATTGGACGGGCATGTGCGCGCAATTGAACATTCGTTGCAGTTAACACACAGATCATGTTGTATCTGCATATGCAATGAACCATTGCCAAAATCGGCGCATCCCTTGACGCATTTTGCACAGCCATCGCACAGGTTAAGGTCAATCGTATATTCAAAATATGGCTCTTCAACAAACTTCCTGGTTATGGCAGATGTAGGACATAGCTGGTTCTCAGCTCCGGTACTTATTGTTTTAACCCCCTGCCGCAGGTAGCCACCGCACAGATCACAATAGCCGCACATCTGAAATGAATGCATGCATTTCGATGCAGAGGGGGTCTGTACACAATTTGTCTTGCATTGTCCGCATTGGGTACATTTATATGGATCTATCTGCCACACATATCCTGATGCTGAGGTCTTTTTTACAAGAGCTACAGGTACTAACGCAAAAGGGACAATTATGGCAAGTTTTCCTGCTTTTCTGACAAAATCCCTTCTCGATTGATATTTATTCTTTTCTTCACTCATAGTTGCAAAAATTAGTAACTACTACAGTCTGTCTCGCCATTGCAAATCCCCTTACCAGGACATTTGGAACAATCGCTGGCCGAAACAACCTTATTCCCCAAAGCAAAAACTATAAAAGCCAGAATGGCATATAGTCCAATGCGGATCAGCTTCTTTAAGAAATCATTTCTGTTCATACTTTTTTTATCATGTGTCTTGTGCCTTGAGTCGTCTTATATCCGTGTAAATATATAAAGTTTAGAGTCAGCCGGGTTTGCTGCAAAAATAGTAAAGCCATCAGCAGATGCAATATCAAGAGGTACAGAAGGTGTGAATTTGTTTTTTGAAGAGACAAATTCTATAAATTCACCACCCTTGTCAAGGATCTTAATCCTGTTAATTCCTTTTTCTGCAGTCACAAATCCATCAGGCAGAGCGATGAAATGGGCAGGATTGCAGCATCCGCAAAATGCCTCCGGAGCTGTGCCGGGTTCTCCAAAATAACTGAGCAGATCTCCATTAATTGTCCTGTTTTCTACTCTCCTGTGACCTGTATTGGCAATAAACAGGGTATTTGCAGAGTCGAGTGCCACATCGAAGTATGGACTGGGGACAATAAATTTTTCACCCGAGAGGCCAATAAGTGATTTAACGCCACCCTTTTTATCAAGAACAAATACCATTTTGTTACCGGCATCGGAGAAAGCTATATATGTACTATTGGATGCGATGGATGTAATAATGGCATTATCTTCAAATGGCCCCCATTCTTCTGTTATCACTCCTTCCGAACTTATTTCAAGGATTAACTCCTGGGTAGCGGCAAAAATAGTGTCTCCATAATTTGAAAGAGCCGTTACCGGATATGGAGTAGAGATATTCCATACCAGTTTCAGATCCTTATCATAACAGCAAACAAAAGAGTCACCACCAAGATAGATTTTTCCCGTTTGCGATACTGTAACTGCCTTGAGAGAGCCCTCCTCAACAGTCAATTCACCTGATATCTTCCATGAATCAGGAATAGTTTTATCACCAGCTTCTATATTGGGCTCTTTTTTAAGACCGTCAGGATTTACTGAATCAAAAATGATATATGCAATAAAAACAATAATGATCAATACCGAGAAAAAAGTAGTAATCTTCTTATTCATACCCTTGTTTTATTCCAATGTTAAGACATAACAAATTCCTCGCATCCCTCATAATGAGGTTGTTACCTGCAATAGCCATCGGTCCCCAGGCTTCAATGCCATTAAGTATCGTATGACTGGCCAGAAGTGTAACACTATTATTTTGCATCGTAAAAAGATATAGTTTTCCATCATCATCCAGAAGATAAAATTTATCGCCGCTGACAATATAGGGACCAAGGCCGCGGCCAAATCTGTTTTCCTTCCCACTTGACCACACAGGTGTTGTGAGATCTGATTTATGATAACAAACAAGCTGTTTCTTCAATGCTCCTGCATTTTCAGGCATTACGGTCCAGATATAGTCTCCTACAATTACCGGTGTTTGCTGATCGCTTGATATTCCCTCGGTTGCTTTATGCTGCTCCTTAACTGTTGCAGTATACCCTGAACCTTCTGAACTGATTTTGATTCTTGCACCGCCGGCTCCATAGCTGCCGAATGCTGCTATTTCATTATTCCCGATCAAGAGTGGAGAAGCGGCTGTAACGGCTGGATTCCATTCCGTAGTTGACCATAATAACTTTCCAATATCATCACCTTCGGCTGAAACTCCGCATACACCACCAACAGCATTATAAACATACATTCGCTTTCCAAATAATACCATGGGCATAATTGATCCGTGCGACATTCTCAGAGAATCCGGATTTGGTGTCTGCCAAAGAATTTTTCCTGTGGAACATTCAACTCCTATCATCAGAGCCTTGACTCCTGGAGCTATAATAGCCACATCATTGTCTATCAACGGACACTGCCCTGTGTAAAAATCCGGTGTAATTCTTCCTTTCTCCTTTCCGGGAATTCCAAACTCTTTTTCAAGATCGATCGACCAGAATAAATTACCATTCATGGGATCAAGGCACATTACATGCGATCTTGGACCTATCGTCACAATGTACTTATCTGTTACTGCAGGTATTGTCCTCGAATATCCATGATTCCGTTTCAGATCAACATAGTACCAGCGTCGCCATATCTCCACACCACTCTTGAGTGAGAAACATCTCAGCATGTCAGCTTTCCTGCGTTCGTTATAATCGAGAAGATATACTCTGCCATTATGAATCGCAGGTCCGGCGTACCCTTCGCCAAGGGTTGCCTGCCATACGACCGGCGGGCCTGAAGTATCCCAGATTTCCGCAAGTGGTACAGTGTCTTTATTTATATTATCAAAGTCAGCTCCCCTGAACCTTGGCCAGTCTCCCGATACAAGTTCATCAAATTCAGCAAGGGTATCATGAAACTCACCAATTACAACAGTATCCATCCTGATCTGCATAGGGGGGCGATTGTCCATTCCAGGTATCCTCTCAGCCAGGTTGATGGGTTGTTCTCTTAACATCCACCAAAACAGCACGATTGCAAAGAGTATTACAACAATACCGATAAACAGGATACTATTTTTCGTGAATTTCGACATTAATTCAGCTTGCTCAATAAACTAACACCGCGCAAGATATGAAAACAAAACTCTTTCCGGAAATTGAGATGCTATATGACATAGCATTTAACAAAATTTTACGAATTTTTAACACCTGATTCTATTTCATGAGATTTTATAAAATTGATGTCACTGATATTGAATCGCTGTTTTTTGTCCTCATAAAGGCACAAGAATTAGAGGTATTCATTGAACATAAATCATCCATAACATGACAATTATCATATTAATATTATTAAATATATATTAACTTTCTATATCATACATTTACTAAATATCTCCATATACTTATAATTATTTAATATTTTACCGATAATAATATCATTTTATCGTTTGGTATTTAAAAATATTATTAGATTTGCATCTTGTGTTTTTGATTGAATTTAATCATGTAATTATTAATAAGAAGAATATGTGCGGAATTGTAGGAGTGTTTGATTTGAAAGTCGATCATGAAGAGTTGAAGGGTGAAGTACTTAAGATGTCAAAAAAAGTGAGGCATCGCGGACCAGACTGGTCCGGGATTTTCAGTTGCGAAAAAGCTATTCTGGCCCACGAACGATTGTCAATCGTTGATGTGGAATCTGGTAGACAGCCTCAGTATAGCAAGGACAGGAATCTGATACTGGCTGTCAATGGGGAAATTTATAATCATCAGAATATCAGAAAATTATATAAAGACAAATATGAATTTTTAACCAAATCCGATTGTGAGGTCATATTGGCACTATACCGTGACAAAGGCCCTGCATTTCTCGAAGATCTGAATGGAATATTTGCTTTTGCACTTTATGACAGAGAGAATGATTGCTATCTTATCGCCCGGGATCATATTGGAATTGTACCCCTTTATATGGGGTGGGATTCTTATGGAAATTTCTTTGTGGCATCTGAACTGAAGGCTCTCGAAGGTGTATGCAACAAGATCGAGGAGTTTCTGCCAGGTCACTATCTATACAGCAAGGATGCCAAAATGACTAAATGGTATCATCGCGACTGGATGGATTATGAAAATGTTGAGAATAATGAAACCTCCATTGCTGAACTCAGAGATGCACTGGAAGCTGCTGTTCACAGGCAGTTAATGTCAGATGTGCCATATGGAGTCTTGCTATCCGGCGGTCTCGATTCATCAATTATTTCTGCCGTAGCAAAGAAGTTTGCTCCAAAAAGGATTGAAACAGGTGATAAGTCAGAGGCCTGGTGGCCTCAACTTCATTCATTTGCAATCGGACTGGTAGGCTCACCCGATCTGATAGCGGCAAGAAAGGTGGCGGATCATATCGGATCTATCCATCATGAAATAAATTTCACGGTAGAGGAGGGGCTTGATGCAGTAAGGGATGTAATATATCATATTGAAACATACGATGTTACAACTGTAAGGGCATCCACCCCAATGTACCTTATTTCCCGCGTGATCAAATCGATGGGTGTGAAGATGGTACTCTCAGGCGAAGGTGCTGATGAAATTTTTGGAGGATATCTCTATTTTCATAAAGCTCCCGACGCCCGGTCTTTTCATGAAGAGACCCTCCGGAAGCTCAATAAGCTGCATCTTTATGACTGTCTCAGAGCAAATAAATCACTTGCTTCATGGGGTGTTGAAGGCAGGGTTCCCTTCCTCGATAAAGAGTTTATGGATGTTGCAATGCGCCTCAATCCCAAAGATAAGATGGCAGGAAAGGAGAGAATGGAGAAATGGGTACTGAGAACGGCATTTGAGGATTATTTGCCCGCAAGTGTTGCCTGGAGGCAAAAGGAGCAATTTTCTGATGGGGTAGGATATAACTGGATTGATACTCTGAAGGCGCTTGCCGCAGAAGATATTTCAGATGAACAGCTGAAGAATGCCAAATATCGCTTTCCAATTAATCCTCCTCAGAATAAGGAAGAATACATGTACAGGGCCATTTTCTCAGAGCATTTCCCTTCAGATTCTGCTGCCACCTGTGTGCCTTCGGTTCCCTCTGTAGCATGCAGCACCCCTGATGCACTTGTATGGGATGCCTCTTTCACAAATCAGAACGAACCATCAGGCAGATCAATTAAGAGTGTCCATAACGACTCTTATAAGTAAAAGAGATTCGCCCCCCTGCCCCCCTTAAAGGAGGGTTAAATATCTTTATACTAGAGAATTAGTTCAATCCAGTCTGTCCAAATAAAAAGTTTCAGTGGAGACAGGGAATTGCACCTTGTAGTTTCAATTTATTATTATAATTTTAGATATCCGGAATGGAAACTATCTTTATTCATTCTTATTTAAAATTATAAAATGAAAAATAAAATTCCACTTGCACTTTGTGCATCCTATGCTCTCATTTCTTGTGCAACGGGTAACAAAGAAGAACCATTACCGAATATCGTTTATATCCTTGCCGATGATCTGGGATATGGTGATCTTAGCTGTTACGGACAACAAAAATTTTCAACACCGAATATTGACAGACTGGCAGCGGATGGAATGATGTTCACTCAGCATTATACCGGATGTACGGTATCAGCCCCTTCACGATCGAGCCTGATGACAGGGCTTCATACAGGTCATACCCCGATCAGAGGCAACAAAGGATGGGAACCTGAAGGTAACTGGCCTCTGCCGGCAGATTCATATACAGTTGCCGAAATGCTGAAAACCAGGGGATATGTAACCGGTGCATTCGGCAAATGGGGACTCGGGTATATCGAATCAGAAGGTGATCCAAACGCGCAGGGCATAGGCGAGTTCTATGGTTATAACTGCCAGAGTCTTGCGCATAATTACTATCCCGATCACCTCTGGCATAATCATGAAAAAGTACTGCTGCATGAGAATGACAGCAATAAAACAGGAGCCTACAGTGCGGATCTTATGCATGAAGCGGCTCTTGATTTTCTTGATAATAATAAAAATAAGAGATTCTTTCTCTATTATCCTTCAACAATACCTCATGCAGAACTCTTTGCCAAAGAGGAATATATGAAGATGTTTCGCGGAAAGTTCGATCCTGAAAAATCATTTAAAGGGGTTGACTCGGGCCCAAATTTCAGACTTGGACCATATGGCTCGCAGCCTGAAGGACATGCAGCCTTTGCAGCCATGGTAAAAGAGCTGGATGATTATGTGGGTGAGCTTCTTAAAAAGCTTACAGAGCTGGGTCTGGATAAAAACACTATTGTGATATTCGCTTCAGATAATGGTCCGCATCTCGAAGCCGGTGCTGATCCCGACTATTTCAACAGTAATGGCGATCTCAGAGGTTACAAACGTGATATGTATGAGGGCGGAATCAGAACGCCAATGCTGGTTAGATGGCCGGGAAAAGTGAAAGCGGGTTCAAGCAGCGATCATATATCAGCGTTCTGGGACATAATGCCCACATTTGCAGAAATTTCTGGTGCAGAAACTCCTGAAGATATCGATGGTATATCATTTTTACCCGCATTGCTCGGAAAAGAACAAAAACAGCATGAGTTTCTATACTGGGAATTCCATGAACAGGGAGGAAAAATGGCCGTGAGGATGGGTAACTGGAAAGCTGTAAAACTTAATATTGACAGGATACCACAGGGAGAAACGGAACTTTACGATATTTCAACCGATATTGGTGAAAACAATAACATTGCTTCATCTAATCCTGAAATAGTGAAAAAGATGGAAGAGATAATGAAACAGGAACATATACCATCAATCGATTTTCCATTTACCTATGAAACAAAGAAATAGAATTTTATTTTCAGACTTTGCCTTTGCACCGCTGGGCCATTGTGCCGTTGTGCCCATTTCATTATTAACACTTGCAACTACACAAGTAGCATGTAACAAGGTGGTTGAAAAACCCAATGTGATAATAATCTATGCTGACGACCTGGGTTATGGTGATGTAAGCAGTTATGGTGCAACAAGTATCAAGACGCCAAATATAGACCGTCTGGTAAATCAGGGACTTCGTTTTACAAACGCTCACTGCTCATCTGCTACTAGTACCCCCTCAAGATATTCAATGCTTACAGGTGAATATGCTTTCAGGAAAAAAGGTACCGGAGTAGCAACAGGAGATGCAACAGCAATTATAAAACCTGGTCGCACCACAATTGCTACAGTTATGCAGGATGCAGGTTATGAAACTGCAGTTATTGGTAAATGGCACCTGGGACTTGGAGAAGAGGGCGGTGCTGATTGGAATGGAGAGATAAAAGCAGGTCCCTTAGATCTGGGATTCAGTTATAGCTACATTATTCCGGCAACAGGTGACAGGGTGCCATGTGTATTTGTTGAAAACAGAAGGGTAGTCGGACTCGATCCTGCCGATCCGATTAAAGTCAGTTTCAAGGAGCCAATACTTGTTGAACCAACCGGAAAAGACCATCCTGAATTACTTAAAGTATTGCCAAGTCATGGACATAATAATACAATTGTAAACGGCATTAGCAGAATTGGTTATATGAGTGGGGGAAAATCTGCACTTTGGATCGATGAAGATATTGCCGATGTGATTACAGAGAAGGCTGTAAAATATATTGAAGATAATAAGGATAATCCATTCTTCCTCTATTTTTCAACTCATGATATTCATGTACCCAGAGTGCCTAATCAACGCTTTGTTGGAAAAAGCGGAATGGGACCAAGGGGAGATGCGATTCTTGAATTCGACTGGTCGGTTGGTGAGATACTGAACACTCTTGACAAGCTTAATTTAGCTAAAAATACGATTGTAATAATCACCAGCGATAATGGACCGGTTGTTGATGACGGGTACCAGGATCAGGCTGTTGAACTGCTCGGAAACCATACTCCGGCAGGACATCTCAGGGGTGGAAAATACAGTTTATTTGATGGTGGCACAAGGATTCCGTTTGTAGTAAGATGGCCAGGTAAAATAAAACCCGGAAATTCTGATGCACTTTTCAGCCAGGTTGACCTTATGGCCTCATTTGCCTCATTAACAGGGCAATCGCTTAGTGCAGATGACGGACCGGATAGTTTTAATAATCTGGATGTATTACTGGGTAAAACTCCAAAAGGCCGTGAATGGGTAGTTGAACATGCCGGAAGGTTGTCAATTATTAAAGGAGAATGGAAATTTATTGAACCGGGTCCGGGAGCAAGGGTAAATGTAAATACAAATACAGAACTTGGGAATGATACTATGCCTCAACTTTTTAATCTGAAAACTGATATTGGCGAAAAGAACAATATTGCAGCGGAAAACCCGGGTACTGTTAAAGAATTAACAGAACTCCTTCAAAAAATCAGAAATGATGGCCGAACAAGATTTTAATTTTCAATTAATCAATAATTTTACCACGGAGTCGCACAGGGTTTTCACTGAGTTTCACTGAGTATTATAATATTAAAAACAGTGTGACTCCGTGCAAACTCCGTGTGACTCAGTGGTTAAAGACTTTTAAAATGAAATTCTCCAAATCAGCAATCACATTAGGTACAATAACAATTTTGCCACTGATAGCTTTAACACAATGCGGGAAACCAGAACCTTTAAAACCAAACGTTATTTTTATTCTTCTCGACGATTTCGGATATGCCGATCTGGGCTGTTACGGCAGTAAATTCTATGAAACTCCTAACATCGACAGACTCGCTTCCGAGGGTATCAGATTCACCAGCGCCTATGCTGCCTGTCCCGTATCATCGCCAACAAGGGCAGCCCTGATGACAGGCAGGTACCCGGTAAACACCGGTGTTACTGACTGGATACCAGGCAGACAAGCATCATCGCCCGGACTTCCTGAGGACAGGTTTTTGTCGCAGCCATTTAACCTGCAGCTGGAGTTAAAAGAGATTACAATTGCTGAAGCCCTTAATTCTAATGGTTACGCCACAATGATCTCAGGGAAATGGCACCTTGGCGAAGATTCGCTTTTCTGGCCTGAGAACCAGGGATTTGATGTGAATAAAGGAGGATATAGCAAAGGCTCCCCGAATAAAAGTAATAACTCCAATGGCTATTTCTCTCCATATGGAAATCCAAGGCTCGAAGACGGACCCGTCGGCGAATATCTTACTGATCGTCAGACAGATGAAGCAATCAAATTCCTTGAAGACAGTAGAGATGAACCCTTTTTCCTCTATCTCTCATATTATGCTGTTCATAATCCCATGCAGGGTAAGGAGGAGCTTATTCACTATTTCCAGGCGAAAGCTGATTCGATGGGTCTTTCTGATACAGAACCCTTTACTAAGGAGAAAGAGTGGATTAAACTGGCTCCAAAAGGCAATTTCAAAGAACGCACAATTCAAAGCTATCCTGTTTATGCCGCCATGATCTATAGTGTTGATGAGAACCTGGGGAAACTTTTCAATAGGCTTAGAGAACTCAGAATCGATAAGAATACTATAATCATTTTCACCTCCGACAATGGAGGCTTGTCAACCTCCGAGGGTTCACCAACCACCAATTTCCCCCTGCGGGCAGGGAAAGGATGGCTTTATGAAGGAGGTATAAGAGAACCGCTGATTATAAAGGCGCCAGGGATAATAAAAGAACCGGGAGTGTCAAATGTTCCTGTTTCAACAATCGATTTTTTCCCGACAATTCTTGAAATGACTGGTACCCCTCTTCCCCCGTCGAAAATTGATGGTATCAGTATCATGCCTGTATTACAATCGCTGGAAACGGAAACACGGCCCCTTTTCTGGCACTATCCTCATTATTCAAACCAGGGAGGCGACCCTGGAAGTGCTGTCCGTCTTGGTGATTTCAAATTGATTGATAACTTTGAGACTGGTAAACAGGAACTGTATGACCTTAAGAATGATATCTCGGAAATGAATGACATCTCTGCAACAAATCCTGAAAAAACTAAGGAGCTATTTGAACTCTTGAATGAATGGAGATTAAAAACCGGTGCAAAGATAATGGATCCGAATCCCTCCTGGAATGGTATTACTAATTGAAAAAGAATAATGGTTACACAGAGTTTCACTGAGGAGCACAGAGTTACACAGAGAGTTTAACAATCAAGCCTCTGTGGATCTCTGTGAATTACTCTGTGGGACTCTGTGTAACAAAAAAAGTATACAATTATGACAGACTTAAAAGTATCAATCGGATTGGGTTTAGCATCACTTGCCTCATTACAGGCCTGCAACCAGAAAACTGAAGCTGTAAATACCAGACTCCCGAATATTGTTCTGATCTTTATTGACGACATGGGATATGGTGATCTGGGTTGTTTTGGAGCTACCGGATATGTTACACCAAATATCGATCGGCTTGCTTCAACAGGGATGCGGTTCACTAATTTTTATGTTGCACAGGCAGTTAGCAGTGCCTCGAGGGCCGGATTACTAACCGGTTGTTATTCAAACCGCGTTGGCATCTCGGGAGCTCTCATGCCATACGATAGTATCGGGATCAATGCGGAAGAGGAATTAATACCTGAATTGCTGACACCCAATGGTTATGTTAGTGCAATAGTAGGAAAATGGCATCTCGGTCATCATCATCAGTTTTTACCTCTGCAAAATGGTTTTAATGAATATTTCGGACTTCCGTATTCAAATGATATGTGGCCTGTAGATTATGATGGATTACCTGCAAATGAAAATAAAAGTCCCGGAAAACTGAGATATCCGCCGCTTCCTCTTATTAAAGGCAATGAGATGATACGGGAGCTGAATACACTTGAAGATCAGGCTGAACTGACGACATTATATACTGAATACGCTGTTGACTTCATTAACAGGAACAAGAACAATCCGTTCTTTTTGTATATTCCTCATTCTATGACCCATGTTCCACTTGCGGTATCCGATAAATTCAAAGGGAAGAGTAAACAGGGCCTCTTTGGTGATGTTGTTATGGAAATAGACTGGTCTGTAGGAGAAATAGTGAAAACACTGGAGGAAAACGGACTGACTGAGAATACACTTGTAATATTCACTACAGATAATGGTCCATGGCTGAATTTCGGAAATCATGCCGGTTCAACAGGAGGACTCCGGGAGGGGAAAGGATGCAGCTGGGAAGGGGGGCAGAGGGTACCATGCATTATGTCGTGGCCGGCTGTTATCCCGGCAGGAAAAACCTGCAGCAACATTGCTTCCACAATTGATATTCTTCCGACATTATGTAATATTACCGGATCTGCTCTCCCCGTAAAAAAAATCGACGGGGTAAATGTCTTGTCATTAATGAAGGGAAATTTCGATGCTAATCCACGTGATGAATTTTACTATTTTTACCGCAGGAACAGCCTTGAAAATGTAAGGAAAGGAGAATGGAAACTGGTGCTGCCTCACACTTACAGATCGTACGAAGGCAAAATGCCGGGTAACGACGGATGGCCGGGGGGGTACTCAGCAGGTAAGACTGACTATGCGCTCTACGACCTGAGACGTGACCCGGGTGAGCGATATGATGTAAAAGAGTTATACCCTGAAGTGATGGAGGAACTTAAAATACTAGCAGATGTTATGCGCCAGGATCTTGGGGATGAAAATTATGACATGCCCGGAGTTAATTCACGAAAACCAGGTTCACTGAAAAAAGTTACCCCTGAATAAGAAAGAATGAAACATGCCAAAGGGAATATGTAAATATAAAGCAGATATATTATTTATAACAAATTTAAAATTACACAGAGTGGCACAGAGGTAACTATTCCTTTTCTCTGTGGACCTCTGTGCAACTAAAAAGAAACAATATGATAAACCTTAAACCGGCATTCGGAATTGGTGTCGCTTCAATGTTAGCAGTCAATATGACAGCTCAGCAGCCCCAAAAAATCCAGAAACAACCCAATATACTTTGGATATCTACAGAAGATATCAGCCCTCGCCTGGGCTGTTACGGCGATAAGGTTGCAAAAACACCCAATCTCGACAGGCTTGCGGCGCAGGGAGCCATGTATACCAACGTATTTACAACAGCCGGTATCAGCGCTCCTGTCCGGTCGGCAATGATCACAGGCATGTACCAGACATCAATAGGGTGTATGCATATGAGAACCACCTCCTACAGGCGTTCAGTGGATAACCCGATAGAGTTTACTGCTGTACCTCCTCATTATGTAAAGGCATTTACCGAGTATATGAGAGTAGCAGGATATTACTGTACAAATAATTCTAAAACTGATTATCAATTTTCTAAAGACCCTGTTCCTGCGAGTATATGGGACGAATGTGGCAGGGCTGCCCATTATAAGAACCGGCCTGACAAAAGTCAACCGTTCTTTGCAGTCTTCAACTGGACCGGCACTCATGAGAGCCAGAACTGGGATATCTCAAATGTCAAAACAGATCCTAAAAAAGTTATTGTGCCCCCATATTATCCTGATAATGAGATAATAAGAATAAATATTGCGAAATCGTATGATAACATTGCACGACTCGACTCAGTGGTAGGGCTATTAATCTCTGAACTGGAGAGGGCAGGGGAGCTTGATAATACAATAATATTTTTCTGGGGTGACCATGGAGATGGATTGCCAAGAGGAAAAAGGTGGCTTTATGACTCAGGACTCAATATTCCTCTGATAATTAAATATCCCGGTAAAATAAAACCCGGTACTATAGATGACAGGATGATAAGTTCGATAGATTTCGGACCAACGGTTCTCTCTATGGCCGGAATACCTGTTCCGTCGCATATGCAAGGTATTCCTTTCCTGGGAGATCAGGTTGGCTCACCACGCGATGCCGTATTCGCTGCACGTGACAGGGTTGATGAATCATACGATATGATCCGCTCTGTACGTACAAAAAATTATCTTTATGTACGTAATTTTTATCCGAATGAGCCATTCCCTATATGGGTTCCGTACCTGAGTAATATGCCTATTTATAAGGAGATGCTCAGGCTGGATGCAGAGAATAAGCTCACCCCCCCTCAAAAAAGCTGGATGGCCTATACACGTCCCCCTGAAGAGCTTTATGATGTAAAAGCAGATCCTTACCAGATAAATAATCTAGTAAATGATGTCAAACTTAAACCTGTTCTCGAGAATCTTAGAAAACGTCAGAAAGAATGGACAATTGAAACAGGAGATATGGGGCATATGAATGAACCTGAAATGATTGAGCGGATGTGGCCCGGAGGGAAACAACCCGTAACTGATATTCCATATTTCATAATCAATTCACCTGAAGACAGAAATTCAAAAAATTACAGGGAAGGGGGTGTTTACACCTCACCAATGACAGTGGGATTTTATTGCCCGACACATGGAGCATCTATTGTTTATACCTTCGAATCAAAGAACAACCCTTACTGGTTGTTATATTCAGGTCCTTTGCACATGAAACCCGGATCCTATAACATTCGGATTAAAGCAGTCCGGTATGGTTATACGGAGAGTGACGAACTCAAAGGAACTTTTGAAATAAAATAACATTATTATATATTCATTGTTTGAACCTAAATTTCTAAAAATGCAAATTGACTTTAAACTTCTGACTATTATAGGTTTAAGCACAACTCTTAACTCTTGTGTAAATTCGCCGGCAGGAAAACCCCAACAGCCAAACATCATTTATATCATGAGCGACGATCATGCATATCAGGCAATCAGTGCTTATGGTGGACCTTTAAAAGATCTGGCACCAACTCCAAATATTGACAGAATAGCTGAAAATGGAATGCGGTTTAACCGTTGTCTTGTAACTAATTCTATTTCAGGTCCATGCCGGGCAGTTGTTTTAACGGGAAAATACAGCCATATAAACGGATTTCTTGCAAATGAGCGACAACCGGCATTTGATGGATCACAGCAGACATTCCCCAAACTTCTGCAGGCTTCAGGGTATAGCACAGCAATGATTGGAAAATGGCATCTTGGTTCAGATCCGACAGGATTTGATTTTTGGGATATTCTTCCAGGTCAGGGTAACTATTACAATCCCGATTTCATTACAGCTAATGGGAAGCAGCGTGAGAAAGGATATGTAACTGAAATAATTACCGAAAAGAGTCTTAAATGGTTAAATTCTGTGAAAGATTCCGGTAAACCTTTTATGCTGATGATGCATCACAAAGCACCTCATCGGGAATGGCAGCCCGGACCAAATGAGCTGTCGCTTTACAAAGATGTTATATTCCCTGAACCCTCAACTCTTTTTGATGATTATGCCAACAGGGGAACAGCAGAGAAGACACAGGATATGACCATCTCAAAAACGATGCGTCTGGAACAGGATAACAAATTATACACTGACCATTCCAGAATGAATAACACAGGTCTCAACAGGATGGATACCGGACAGATGGAGGCATGGAATTCAGTATATGATCCAATTATAAAGCAATTCTACGAAGCAGGTCTGACAGGTGATGAACTTGTGCGCTTTAAGTACCAGCGTTATATGCAGGATTACCTGGCATGTATCGCGGCGGTTGATAAGAGTGTTGGAGAGGTATTAAATTTCCTGAAGGAAAACGGACTTGATAAAAATACTATTGTGATTTATACCTCCGACCAGGGATTCTACCTTGGTGAGCACGGATGGTTTGATAAGCGATGGATGTTTGAACAATCATACAGGACTCCATTGCTTGTTAAGTGGCCCGGAGTCACAGAACCCGGAAGTGTGAACGGAGATATGGTATCAAATCTCGATTATGCAGAAACAATTCTTGAAATGGCAGGAGTGGCGGTTCCTGCTGATATGCAGGGCAGCAGCATGGTTCCGGTTTTAAAGGGAAAAACACCGGAAAACTGGAGGAAGGAACACTATTACCACTATTACGAATATCCTGGTTCCCATATGGTTAAACGTCACTATGGTATAAGTACTGAAAGGTATAAACTAATTCATTATTATTACGATATTGATGAATGGGAACTATATGATATTCAGGCTGATCCGCTGGAAATGAAAAATGTATACAACGACCCAGCCCATTCCTCTGTTAAAGCTGACCTTCATAAACGGCTCAGTGAGCTTATGGTTATGTATAAAGACAGTGAGGAACTTGCAAAATCTTTTCTGCCTGCAAACAGGTAAAGTTGAATTGCAGAGTCCATTTTATTCGATTTTTACGCATTTTTTTCCTAACTTTATAGATTATGGCGTTATGCCATTGCACGGTACCGTAAAGAGAAGGCATGAAGAGTAATAACAATATATTTCATAAACCCCGCGACTACAAAACAATTAAACTATGGGAAAAAGTTACTCCTAAACAATGGAATAATCCCCTTTGGCAGATAAATAATTCTATCCGGACTGTCAGAAGACTGAAAGAGGTAATAAAGCTCAATGATTTTCAGGTCAGCGAAATTGACAGGACACTGAAAACATTAAGAATAGAGGGGAAAGAAGCGATGCGTATCACCCCGTACTATGCTACTCTTATACAAGCTGATCCGTTCAATCCGGTAATGTTACCCGGTGAAAAGGCAAAAAAGAGACTTGACCCTGTTTTCTGGCAGAGTGTGCCTACTCCTGCCAACCTGTTATTTCCCGATACAGGTAAAGAGGGAGCAATGGCTGAAGAATCAAGGTGTTTCGGGGCTGCATATCAGAGATACCCTAACAGAGTTGCCCTGTTTGTGGCTGAAAACACCAGTTGTGCCGGCTATTGTGTGCATTGCCAGAGGTCAAAATCACTCGATGGAAGTGTCAATGTGACGAGATCTGAAATTGACAGAGGCCTGTTTTATATTGGGTTTAATAAAAATATAAATGAGGTTCTTGTTACCGGGGGTGATGCTTTAATGATAAACACCGATCGTCTCAGGTACGTACTGGAAGAATTGAGCAGGATACCTCATCTTCGGGCAATAAGGATAGCCACCAGAGTTCCTGTTGTTTTACCAATGGCAGTTACCGATAAAATACTTGATTTAATTAGAATTTCTTCAAATAAATACAATACGGGTACAGAAAAGTATGTCTATTTCATGACACACATTAATCATTACCAGGAAATAACTGAGGATATGGCCCAGGCTGTAAAGAGAATTCTTCATCACGGATTCACAATCAGAAATCAGACAGTTTTATTAAACCATGTAAATGATTATTACCTGTCGCTGGCGGAAACTTTCAGGAGAATGTTCTGGATAGGTGTTCATCCCTATTATTTGTTGCAATGCCATAAAGAGAAAGGTATTGTCCATTTTATTACTCCCGTGCAGGTCGGAAAGATTTACATGAAACACTTACAGGGCTGGCTTTCAGGAATTACAATTCCCCGATATGCTGCAAATATTGAAGGAGGAGGAGGTAAGGTATTATTGATGCCTACTGGACATGACACCTTAAATACAGGTAATAACATTGACAGGATTATTTCCGAAAGTTTTGCCACAGTTACTACCTGGGATGGAAAAGAATATTACAGATATGAAGCTCTTGGAAGATCCAAAGTAAAGAAATTCAGGGAGGCAGTTACTATCATGGATAAATTTATAGGGAGACCGGGGGTCTTTCTTCCTAAGGTAATAATTGTGGACGATGACGGCAATCATGTTGAAACGACAAACAGAACTAATTTGCCTACCCCTGAAAAACTTAAGAAATCTGACCGCCTGGGATATACAATCTTTAAGAATGATATGCCGTTGATAAATCCGGCTGAGATAGTGGATGAACTTGAAAATCAATTTCAGAAGTGGATGAATGAAACCAAAGCAGGGGAATAATATTTCTTATCTATATAAATAAAGGTTTTCCTGTGCAGCAATTCTTAAATTTCTTTCCGCTCCCGCAAGGACATGGATCATTCCTTTCCGGAAGAACAGGTTTTATTACCTGGCTCTCCTTATTCCTGATCCAGTTCATCACATTGGCCGGTGCCCTTTTGTTTTTAAGCTCTTTAGCCATATACTCCATGTAAGGCTCAACATGATGAAAGAACATTTTATATCCTTCACACAGGTAGTTTAAACCAGGTTTTCCGTCAGAAGTATTGATAAACCTGTGTTTCGGACACTCTCCGTGGCAGGCGTATCTTACTTCGCACTGAAGACAATACCGGGGAAGTTTATTACGCTTGTCAATACCAAAATCAAATTGTCTCTGCGATTTCACCATATCAATCATCGGATTTTCGGTAATATTCCCCAGGAAATATTCAGGATAAACAAAATGATCACAAGAAAAAAGATCTCCGTTATGCTCCATAACAAGTGCATCTCCACATGTTTCCGAAAAAACGCACAATCCAGGCATTTCACCAGCATAATTTGCCAGGGTAGTATCGAAAATCTGAACATAATATTTTGCAACATCTTTTCGTACCCACTCATCAAAAATGGTGATAAGGAACTTTCCAAACTCTTTAGCATCCACCGACCACTCTGTTACTGAGGCCTCGGAGCCAAAAACAGGTGCAACCAGGTTTAATCCATTCTCGTCGGGATGGTTAGCAACTCTTTCTACAACCGGAAGGAACTGGATAAATCCACTGCCAATCTTCTTCAGGAATCTGTATGTTTCGGATGCGAAGCGGGCATTATACCTGTTGACACAACTAAGGGTGTTAAATTCAACTTTATTCTTATGGAGTAGTTCAATCCCTTTCATTGCCCTTTTAAAAGAGGGACCTCCGGCATGTGTTTTTCTGTAATGGTCATGATTATGTTCTTCACCATCAATAGAGATACCAACAAGTATATTATTATCCGTAAAGAACTTACACCAGTCATCGCTTAATCTTGTTCCGTTGGTCTGGAAGGCGTTATCAATCGTCTTTCCACCTGAATACTTTTTTTCCAGCTCTATAACCTTCCTGAAATAATCTATGCCAAGCAGAGTTGGTTCTCCACCCTGCCATGTAAAGGTAACAACAGGAACCTCCTGTGTCTCAATATATTGTTTAATGAAAATTTCAAGCAGATTTTCGTGCAATTTGAAATCGCTCTTCCCGGGAAACATGTTCTTCTTTTCCAGGTAATAGCAATAGGTGCAGTCCAGGTTACAAACAGGCCCTGTTGGTTTCACCATTACATTAAAGGCATTCGGCCTGTTAAGTTTCAGAGCATCTGTGAAAAGAATATCCATATGTTAAGGATGAATTGTCGGATGTAAAAATAAGAGACTAAAGCTAAATATCATAATCATTGTACATTTATCACTTTTGTCATTCTTCTGGTTTGCGGCATAAGGTATTTTATGCCTTCCTGTGTCGTGCGTCCCATCCTCTTCGCCAGGCTTCGGCGTGAGCTCAAAAGAACGCTGGCGGATTCGATGGGCAAACCGAGCTCCGTGTATCATTTCTTTACTTTTGTCTTGTGACTTTTATCTTTTATCTTGTTTTCTATTCTAAATGTATTCTGTTATTTGAACTATTATTTTAATTTGGTGTTATAATTTTAAATTAACATAAATAATATGAAAACCCGTCAAATTGTACTGGCATCCAGACCAGTTGGTCTTCCAACATCTGATAATTTCAGATTTGAAAGCAAGGAACTGCATCAGTTAAATGATAATGAAGTATTGCTTAAATCGCTTTATATTTCTGTCGATCCCTATATGCGCGGCAGAATGAATGATGTAAAGTCATATGCGGCATCCTTTGAGGTTGATCAACCATTTGTGGGTGGTGTTGTTGCAAAGGTAACTGAGAGCAAAAACAGGGCTTTTGCTGTTGGAGATACTGTTTTTGGAATGTTACCCTGGGCTACCTATATAATTGAAAAAGGAGAGAATCTAAGGAAAGTTGATCCTTCTCTCGCTCCTCTGAGCTATTACCTGGGTATACTTGGTATGCCGGGTCTGACAGCATATTTTGGAATTGTTGATATCGGCAAACCAAAAACAGGAGAGACAGTTGTGATCTCCGGTGCTGCCGGTGCCGTTGGTCTTGTTGCGGGACAGATATCAAAATTGATGGGAGCTCGTGTTGTCGGTATCGCAGGTTCTGATGAAAAATGCAACTTGCTAAAAGAGGAGTTCGGATTTGAGGAGGCTATTAATTATAACTCACCAATGATTTTAAAAAGAGCTGTTGAAGCAGCCTGTCCTGATGGTGTTGATATTTATTTTGATAATGTCGGAGGCGAAATAACCAATGCAGTGGTTGTAAACCTGAACTTTCACTCAAGGTTTGTCCTTTGCGGACAGATATCTGTTTACAATAATACAGATTTTCCTGTGGAACCATCAATTTTACCACGTCTCCTAACACGAAGTGTTATGTTGCAGGGCTTTATTGTAAGTAATTACAGTGACAGGTTTAATGAAGGTCTTATGCAACTTGGACAATGGGTAATGGAGGGTAAATTAAAATATAAAGAGACTGTTATCAGTGGATTCGATAAATTACCTGAAGCATTTCTTGGTCTCTTCTGCGGGAAAAACCAGGGTAAAATGCTGGTTGAGATAACAGATTGATTTGCCAGTCTGAATTCATCACATTTAGCTATACCAGCCTCGGCTCCTGTTATTCAGTTTGTCAAGTGTTTCCATACAGATATTCACATCATTTACAATCTGAAAATCAAACATTCCAACACATATAAAGTCGGCTCCATTTTTAAAAGCCCAGTTAAATCCGTCTTTTGGTTCAATAGCCCCTGCAGCCAGGATTTTGAATCCCATTACGGGTACCTTTGCCCGGTTCACAAATTCAGCAGTCCTGTCAGGAAAAAGACAAAAAATATTATCATGAAATTTATTATGATCAAGGAACTTTTTTCCGTCAACCTCAAACGGAACCCTGTTCTCAGGTGGATGAGCTGACCAGTATTTGTCATGATGCATAGTCTTCATATAGTAATCCGGGATAATTCCCTTTTCTTCACAGATTATAAGTGAATCGACAGTATGTGAGGCCAGACCTGCCACTATTCCATTGCTTCTTATTTTTTCGAGCATAGCTGCAATTACTTCAGTCTTCTCATCACGCACCAGCCAGTCGCACCAGTTGCCCTGGACCTGTAGAATATCGGCTCCGTAATCGACAGCCTGGTTCAATTCTTCAAAATAGTCCCCCTTTTCCATGTTTGGGGCTACCTGCGAGATCACTTTGATCTTACTTCCGGTCATTCTCTTATACTTGGCCATCAGGGCATTTGTTGCAAATCCGATATTTATAGTATTTATGCCTGCATTTTCGGCAAGGATAAGGGTCTCATAGATTTTTTTTTCAGTATTATATGCTTTAAATAGCGATGAAACATAAATCAGGTCACGTGAATGAGCCCAGCCGCCTATCAGGTTTCCTCCAAGTACCAGTCTGCTGATCTCATGATCACCGATTTTACCTTTTGGGAGAGTCCCTTTCAATTCACCTAATGCTGCCTGGTTTAGCTTGATAGTAGCACCCGACATTACATCGACTCCGAATCTCCTGTTGCTCTTTGTTGCCCATATCCCCATCAACCCCAGAAAAGGTAATGTTGCAAGGTTTTTAAGAGCAGTACGGCGTGAGTCAGAATATGTAACCTCATTTTTATTTTCAGGTGAAGATGCCTCTTCTTTTTTCTTTATCAGACCGATGAATTTTTCAATGCCAAAACCCTTTTCATTGTAAAAGAAGAAGAATATCAATACCAGTGCTTCAACAAATATTTTGTCTACAATGAAAAGATGACCGTCACCGATATTAAACAAAGATTCACCAAAAGGAGGATAAGCAAAATAATAAAGTGTGAGTAACAGAGCTCCGGCAAGGGCAGCTATTCGTGAAAAAAAGCCAATGAACAGGGCCAACCCGATCAATATAAGTCCATAGATATTGAGTATATCCACCACTTTTAACAAGCCCTCAGAGGCTGACAACCAATGATAAAAGCCAGAAAATGGTCCTGTGGAATTGGCAAGGTAGGAGAATGAGCTCCAGTCCTTAATAATTAATTTTGAGATGCCCTCATAAAGGAAATGCCATCCTATAGCCATCCTCAGGAAAGTAAAAAAGAGCTTTCTCCAGTCAGTTAATATTTCTTTTTTCATATCAATATGGATTATTAACCATTTTTAATATTGCTGTTACTATTTATTTGTTTGTAAATCTTATTAAATAATTTGAAATAATTCAATTAAATATTAATTAAGTTATAAATTAAGTATAAGTAAAAAAATATCAGAATATTTTAAATAGCTTGAAAATCAATTTATTTACTACATTCCCAACCTTACTCTTCACGTTGTCGCCGATGCTTCAGCGGAGCAAATGGGATCGTGGTGAACTAAGAAAGTCAATAATTTCATATATTTATAGTCTTAATTCATGAAAATAACAGGTATTGACAGGTTAATTAACTATCTGATTTGAGATGTCCTACATTAAACTTACAGCACTAAAACTCCTCGGTATCAGCACACTGCTTGTTCAATGCAAAAGCGGTGAAAGCCCGACTGCAATGAATAAATATGACTTTCCGAATATCATATATCTCCTTGCTGATGACCTGGGATATGGTGATCTGGGAGTATATGGACAGACTAAAATAGAGACACCCAATATCGACAGGCTGGCAGCTTCAGGAATGATGTTTACCCAACATTACTGCGGCTCTCCAGTCAGTGCCCCTTCACGCAGTGTCCTGCTTACAGGTCAGCATACCGGCCATTCCCAGGTTCGAGGCAATGATGAATGGGGTGAGAGGGGAGATGTATGGAATTACAGCGCCATGATCGCTGATTCAACACTCGAGGGTCAGCGTCCATTGCAAACAGAAACCGTTACCGTTGCAAAACTATTACAGCAGATCGGATATAAAACAGGAATGTCAGGCAAATGGGGACTCGGTGCACCCCACACTGAAAGCATACCCACAAAGATGGGATTTGACTGGTTCTATGGGATCAATTGTCAGAGGATGGCTCATACATATTATCCTAAGTTCCTGTATGAGAATGAACACCGTGTTTATCTGGATAATGAAATAATCGCTCCCGGAACAAAGCTGACACCTAAAGCTGACCCCTACGATCCTGCAAGCTATTCAGATTTTACCCTTAATGAATATGCTCCCGATAAGATGTTTGCGGAGATAACGGAATTTGTAGAGAGGAACCGCGACAATCCATTCTTTCTCTACTGGGCAACACCGATACCACACGCTGCTCTTCAGGCGCCCCAGCAATGGGTTGATTATTATGTTCAGAAGTTCGGTGATGAAGAACCATACGTAGGCGACAAAGGTTATTTTCCGCATCGCTATCCCCATGCTGCCTATGCTTCGATGATCTCATATCTTGATAATCAGGTTGGTGTGTTGGTTCAACAGCTTAAGGATCTTGGTATCTATGAAAACACCTTAATAATCTTTACAAGCGATAATGGTCCGACATATAATGGCGGTACAGATTCGCCATGGTTCGACAGCGGCGGGCCTTTCAGAAATGAACAGGGGTATGGTAAAGGGAATGTCAATGAAGGTGGCATAAGAGTACCTATGATAGCCAGCTGGCCCCTAAAAATCAAACCCGGGAGCGTTTCAAACCATATCTCCGCGTTCTGGGATGTTCTGCCCACATTTTGTGAAATTGCAGGGATAGAGGTTCCTGAGGGGGCAGATGGCATTAGTTTTTTGCCGGAATTAACAGGTAAGGAGCAGAGAAAACACGATTTTCTCTACTGGGAATTTCCTGAATCAGGAGGTCAGCAGGCTGTAATTGTTGGCAACTACAAAGCCATGAGGAAGAATATGCATAAAGGAAATCTTGAGTTTGAACTTTATGACCTGTCGACTGATAAGGAAGAGACTAATAATATTGCTGCCCAGTTTCCTGAGATACTGGAACAGGTTAAGGCAATAATCAACAGAGAACATGTTAAATCATCAAATGAGAGATGGGTATTTAAAACTATGGATAATCAGTGAGTTAAATTAGTCATACCATATTTAATCCGGCTTATATATCACTTAGTGTTCCCCGTCCAACTGGCGTCAGCCGGGCGAGCTTAGTGTTGTACTTTGGGAACCTTAGTGCCCCTGCCTACCGGCAGGCAGGTTGGTGCCTTAGTGGCATATTTTTTTGCCACCAAGACACAAAGATCCTCAAAGATAAAAACTTGTAAATAAATATGTTATATGAAAATATTATATTTAATTCACATTAATTAAGAACAAATTATGAAAAGAAGAAACTTCCTGAAAGTATCATCAATATGTACCGCTGCCCTGGCAACTTCATTTTATATACCCTCTTTTCCCCAGGATCGTAAACTAAAAATAGGTCTTATTGGAGCTGGCTGGTATGGTATGGTTGATGTTAAAGCTGCTCTGAAAATAGGTGGTGTTGAAGTTATAGCAATCTGCGATGTGGATTCAGATCATCTTAAAACCAGTGCAGATGAACTGGAGAAACTGCAGGGGAGCAGGCCAAAAACATTTAAATATTATCACGATCTGCTCGATGTGAAAGGTTTGGAGGCTGTCTTTATCGGAACGATGCCCCACTGGCATTCATTACAGTTTATTGCAGCCTGTGAGAAAAAACTCGATATTTATTGTGAAAAACCAATTGCATATGACATTACTGAGGGTATGGCCATGGTCAATATGGCAAATAAAACAGGAAATATTGTACAATTAGGTTTCCAGCGCCGTCAGAGCGTCGCCTTTAAAAAGACTAAAGAGCTCATTGAAGAGGGGAAAATAGGTAATGTTTATCAGATAGCTGCCCAGATACATTATAATCCGGGGCCGCAGGATAATACTATTCAGGCACCACCAGCCACACTAGACTGGGAAGAGTGGTGCGGTCCTGCTCCGAAACTTGAGTATCGTCCCAATATCGGCCATAAGGCATGGAGACTCGAAAAGGAATATGGCAACGGACACCTTGTCGACTGGGGTATTCATCACATAGATATTATCAGGCAGATAATGGGCGAGGGGATGCCGGAGCAATTTCATACTACCGGTGGAATATATGAATTCAAAGATAAGATAACCACACCCGATACCCTTACTGCCAACATGTTATTCAGGAAGGCCGCGGTTCTCTGGCAGCACCGTTTGTGGGGCACGGGTGATGTGACCAGGGAATTCAACAACGGAATATTCTTCTATGGAGAGAAAGGGACTCTGTTTGCAGAGGATGCTAAAGTGACCTTCTTTCCATCAGGAAGGGCGGCACAGAAAGAGGAGTTTTCAATTCCTGTACCCTTAATGCAGGAGAATCATGTTGAGAATTTCCTTAAAGCAGTAAGGAGTAAGGATAATAAGCTGATCGCCTGTACACCGGAAGATGCATGGAAATCAACAGCTACTGTACAATTAGCTATGATATCATACTACACGGGATCACTTGTGAAATGGGATGAGCAGAAACAAGAAATTATAGGAAATCCGGAAGCAGCAAAATTGATGAAGAGAGAGTACAGGGGGAACTATGTGCACCCGTAATTTAAAAACTATTATTTTTAAACCATAAAATTATGACTGAAAAAGACAAAATGGATCAATCTTCAAGTCATACCACCTCCCGCCGTGATTTTTTTAAAACCACAGGGAAGATGGCAGCAGCTTCAGCATTGGCAGGGGGAGCCATTCCTTTCTCTCATCCCTCTGAAAAGAACATTCCTGATGATGCCACGATTAAATTAACCGATGCTGCCCTGTCAGGTCCAAACGACAACATCAAAGTAACTAAAATCGAGTCGTTCGTTTTAAAGAACTCATGGGTTTTCGTGAAAATCTCAACCGACGCGGGGATTATCGGCTGGGGTGAGATGCTCAAGGATGATGCAAAAGCTTGCGCAGCTGGTGCACTTGAGGTCGGTAACTATCTGATTGGCAAAGATCCGCTGCGAGTAGTGCACCACTGGCAGGCAATTCACCGGGGCGCTTTTTATCGTGGTGGTCCTATCAAAACCGCTATTTCCAGCGGTATTGACCAGGCACTTTGGGATATCACAGGTAAAGCATTTGGAGTTCCTGTTTACAGACTATTTGGCGGTCCGACAAGGGACAGGATAAGGGTATACGGAAGGCTCGACCCGAAAACGGGCGTAAATGCCATTAAAGTCGGACCAACCGGTGGCCAGCGGCAGCCTACCAAATATGTTGAAGGTAAGAAATTTGTTGACGAAGTTGTGGAAAGGTTCAAGGCTCTTCGTGAGAAGGTTGGAGAAGAAGTAGATATAGCTGTTGACTTTCATGGAGCAGTACAACCACCTACTGCCATGCTGCTGATTAAAGCTCTTGAGCCGTTTCAACCTTGGTTTTATGAGGAGGTCGTACAAGCCCTCAATGTTGATGTAATGGCGGAGCTGGCTGCAAAAACTCATATTCCGCTTGCTACAGGTGAGCGTATTTTTACCAAGTGGGGATTCAGGGAGATACTTGAGAAAAGGGCTGCCACTATCCTTCAACCGGATGTATGTTACGCAGGCGGCATCACTGAGCTTAGGATAATTGCAGGCATGGCAGAAGCTTACTACACACCAATTGCACCGCATAATCCCCAGGGGCCTTGTTCCCTCGCTGCCAGCCTCCAGGTGGCTGCTTCCATACCTAACTTTCTTATCCAGGAAAGAGGGGATAATGAATACTCTGATCTGCTGGCAAAACCATTGCCTCCGGTCAAAGACGGGTATCGCCCTCTTCTTACCGATCCGGGTCTGGGCATTACGATTGACGAGAACAAGCTAATGGCCCAGGTGGGTGAGCCAAGCCCGTACAATGCCAGGTTTGATTCTGATGATGGTTCAGTAATTGACTGGTAATATTCAACAGATTCTGAAAAAATGAATAATGCTGCGAAGAGCTCAATCTTTAAACGGATATGGCTGATCATGCTTTCTGTTGGCCCTGGCATATTTTGCATTGGCTATACCATTGGAACCGGCAGTGTAACCTCAATGGCCAAAGCAGGCAGTGAGTTCGGTATGCAACTGCTATGGGTCTTATCTCTCAGTGTACTTTTCGCCTGGGTATTAATGGAAGCATACGGCCGCTATGCAATTGTTACCGGAGATTCGGCAATGCATAGTGTCAGAAATAAAATCAGATACGGAAATATTCTGGCAATAGCAATCATTATTGGTGTAGTAACTGCTCAATGGACATGCCTGTCAGGTATCCTGGGTCTTACTTCAAATGCGCTTTTCGAATTATTCCATCTTTTTTTTCCAAAGACCGGTTCCGAAAATTATTGGGCAGTACTAGGCATTGCGATATTTTTAATTGCAGGTATTTACGGCATGCTGCTGGTAGGAGAATACTCTTTTTTTGAGAAAATACTTGTAATCTTCGTTACGATTATGGGAATTTCTTTTATCGTATCCATGTTTATTGTCCTTCCATCGCCCTCCGAAATTATTAAGGGTTTTGTCCCGTCAATACCTCAGGTTCCGGGAGGTAAACTAATGGTTGCTGCATTTGTTGGAACAACAATGGCAGCTCCCACCTTTGTTGTAAGACCATTATTAATGAAAGGAAAAGGATGGGGGAAAAATAATACGAAGGAACAAACAAGAGATGCCCTGACTTCTGCTATTCTCATGTTTATTATCAGCGCTTCGATAATGGTAACGGCAACCGGAGCTTTATATCATGAAGGCAAAACGATAACTAAGGTACTTGACATGGTTTATACACTGGAACCATTGGTAGGGAAATATGCTGTGGCATTATTTATTGTAGGAGCAATGAGTGCAGGTCTTTCTTCCATATTTCCAATAATAATGGTCGCCCCTTTACTTATTGCTGACTATAAAAAGGGGGTCTTGGATACAAAATCAAAGCAATTCAGGGTTTTGGCAGCTTTTGCAGCCGTAATAGGTCTGACTGTACCAATACTTGGTGCAAATCCTATTGCAGCACAAATAGCAACACAGGTTTCAGTAGTTTTTGTACTTCCCCTTGTCATTGTTGCTATTACTATTCTGATAAATAATAAAAAAGAGATGGGAGAGCACAAAGCAGGTATAATTATGAATTTGGGGTTAGTAAGTGCATTTATCTTTTCATGTTTTATTACTTACACGGGAATTATAGCACTGAGACAATTATTCTAGATATAACAAATAGATTAGAGATGCTTGATACATTTAAGAAAAGATTAGCTGATGGAGAAGTTGTATTCGGCCCGTTTATGAAGACAGGCGATCCTGCTTTTGTTGAAATTGCCGGATATGCGGGATTTGATTTCGTCATTCTGGATATGGAACATGGGCCTGTTTCCTTTGAAAATCTTCAAAACCTCATTCGTGGAGCAATTATCGCTGGTACAGTACCAATTGTCAGAACTACAGATTCGAGCGAAACCTGTGTCTCAAGAGCCCTTGACCTTGGTGCAATGGGTATTCAGATTCCCCAGGTTCAAACTGCTGATGAAGCGAAATCATGCGTATCAGCGGCAAAATTCTACCCTTCAGGTAAAAGGGGAGTTTGCAGGTTTGTCAGGGCAGCAGGATATTCAACAATTCCCCGTGATGAATATTTTGCCAGTGCCAATAATGCCCTTGTCATTTTGCAATTGGAAGGGAAAAAAGCTATCCAAAATATTGATGAAATATTGGATGTAGAGGGAATCGATATCATCTTTATTGGTCCTTATGATCTTTCCCAATCAATGGGTTATCCGGGCCAGGTAAGTCATCCGGCAGTGATTAAAAAGATGAGACAGATAGTCGATAACACAAGGAAAAGAGGCATTGTTGTTGGCACTTTCACAGATACTATGGAGGCGGTAAAAATATGGAAAGAAGCAGGAGTTCAGTATATATCTTATTCTGTTGATGTTGGGATCTTTACAGAGGCATGTGTTGAGGTAGTTAAAAATTTAAAACAGAGAACTTAACAATTAATTTATAAGTTCATCCAACGGGTCCACACTTTCCGGCAGAGCAATAATTTCTTTTGTTTTTGAATCCAAAAGTATAAGTACAGGAGTACTCAGTACAAAATAATCATTTGCAACTTTGCTTTTAATCCCTTCCTGTTCCCTCGTATGTATCCATCCCTTAAGTTGTGGTATTTGCTTCTGCCAGGCTGCAATCTCGTTTTCAGTTTCATCCAGACTGATGGCTACTATATCAAGTCTCTGATGAATCTCCGGTTTTTGGTACCATGAGAAAAGCTTGCCTACCGTTTCTATACAATGAACGCAATCAGCCGACCAGAACAGAAGGAGTATATATTCTTTGTCTGTATAATATTTGTTTAGCTCAAATGGTTTGTCTTCAGCATCCAGCATAATAATATTTGGTGCAATTGTTCCGGGAACCAATGTTTCAATCCCCTTCAGTCTTTTGTTTATTTCCTGCCGTTTGGAGGTGAGACAGTTTGGGTCGTTCAGGTATGTTTCCAGCATTTTTATCCCATCTTCAATATTGAAACTCTCGTACCCTTTGAAGAAATAATCGACCATCCATCCATAAACAAAAGGATCTTCTTTTCTCACATTTTCGATGGCATTCTTTCCGGCAAGTGTGTAAAGTGAATCGCGTTGTGCAATTGTGGTGACTAATTCGCCATAAAGGTTCACATATCCATCCATCCACTCCTTCATGGCTGTGGTTTTTATCATTAGCGGATTGCTGAAATCCATCTCATCAAAATAATGATCTCTCAGGCTTTGTTTCCTCATAGCTTCACTTCCTTCCCAGTTAATCGATGGTATCTTTTGAAAACCAAACATATTCCTCACAAAAAGAGTTTTATACTGTTTTATTTGTGCATCAATCCATTGATTACATGCTTTTCTTCTTTTCTCGTATTCATTGATACCTTGCTTGTAAAATGTTGTACCGGGATCATCATAATTCAGTAAAAAATTCTGCAGTAATTCCAGTATCTGTTTTTGCCTGGCATTTTCCATCATGAATCCTGAATAAGCTGTGTTTTCTTTTTCATCTTTCTGAAACCAGGTGCTGTCCGCATTATTGCAATAGATCGGTGATACCCACAGCCCGAGGTTTTGATTGCTGGCTATAATACGTTTTATCATGAAAATAGCGGAATCTGCTGGATAGGAGTCGATGATGGGCTTCTTATGTTTGATGAATACAGGTCTAAAAACTATAAAATCAATTTCAGCACTCTCATTACAAGGGTTTCTTGCGGAGGAAGAGACTCTGTAATATACTGCGGATATGGTTAAAATATCAGTCAGACAGGGGATAGTGAGGAATCGCCAGGGGAATATTCCATCAACTATAACCTGAATAGACTAACTTTTAGTTTTTCTGCACCTTTTTTGAAGGTCAGGAAAAAATGCTGTATTCCTATATTCTATTTGGACAGGATGCCTGTAGCTTTTTATGACAGGATGGATCCATTTAAAAGACATACTGTTAATATTATAAAAGGCGACCGGATATATCTCTTTTCAGATGGTATCAGCGACCAGTTTGGGGGTCCCAATGGCAGGAGGTTCATGATCAAATTATTAAGAGAAACACTGATTACTACCCTTACTCCTGAAATTAAAGATCAGAAACTGTTAATTGAAAACAAAGTTGACGAATGGCAGGCATTTATTAATCCCAATACATCCCTTCCTTACAGCCAGATTGATGATATATGCCTTATGGGAATTAAGGTATAATCCTTAGAGGTATGGCAGGTTTAACAATATATCAGGTTGATATTCTTATGGCAATTTTATCATATAGTGATCCATTCTTCCTTTTCATATTTTGTATCAGTCCAGTCAAAATAATTCAAACTGGTAGCACAATACCTACAAGCCTCAATGCTTTTACTGATTGAAATAAGAATATCCCAGCTGGTTACCTTTCTATCATGAATATGAATGCCTCCTCCTGAAGGTATCGTTGTACCAAATTTTCTGTTATAATAATCAACAACTACAGGTCTTGAGCATAAATAGATTATTCCCTCTTTCAGAAAAGGACAAAAATATAGAGACCTGCAAAATTTCATAGCTTTTTCCGCATTAGAAACGCCATTAATATTTAATATGAGTGTCGGGAATGATAAACAAAATGATTATATTATAGGAAAATATTTGCCATGAATCTAATCAAATTTATTGAATCATTTCCCGATGAA
>Ga0214473_10000363_pt1 | contig 63171 bp, 69 predicted proteins | sample RVTome_7_FD_203509 | JGI IMG/M metagenome (GOLD analysis project Ga0214473, IMG submission 203509) | Soil microbial communities from uranium-contaminated site in the Upper Colorado River Basin, Wyoming, United States - RVT98D197 | ecosystem: Environmental > Terrestrial > Soil > Contaminated >...
TCGTCGCCGTCGGCGAACCCGTCGGTCCTGCGATGAAGGAGGTCGCTCCACTCGATAGCGATACCGTGTTGCCGCCGCTCACCGAAGATAGCGAGGTGGAGTCCAGCGTCCAGCCGCCGATCGTTCCGAGTCTGGCGATGATGTTGCCGTTGGTGGCGCTCAACGCGAAATTCGTCGTCCCGGCGCCAACGCCCAGGATTCCATCGACTGTCGTCACAACCCCGCTGCCGCCGGTAACCGTCCCTGTCGCGCTGTCCCAGGTCACGTCTCCAACCCGGATACCGGCGTCGAACGTATCGACATCGATATCCATGATCCCGGTCAGGATGTCGCCGCCCGCCTTGTTCAGTTTGGCGTCAAGCCCTGCCGTCAGCGAGGTCGATGCGTCTCCGGTGAACGTGCCGCCGAACTGGCTGTCAGGATCGTTCGACTTCACCAACCCGCTGGACAAAAACGCCTGCTTGTAGAGATCCCACAGGTATTCGTGGATGCCTCCTATGTCGGCACTGACGTTCCCGGTCAGGCGCGGTGGTTCCTGGAAACTGACGACGTTTGCCATGATCAGCTCTGCTCGTTTTCTTCAACTTGCACCTGCATGCGTACCAGTTCGACCGGAATGTTGTCGGTCACCATCCATTCGAACTGCCACGTCTTCGCGGCGCCCATCGGGCCGAATTCAAGCGTGTTGTAGGTGTCCCCCGCCGATCCCATGCTCTTCCACTGCCAAGCCGTCCAATACTTGTTGTCGCGCTTGGCTCTCAGGCCAAACAGCGGCGCAGCGCTGTTCTGCGCCACGGCCCCGCGTTTGATGCGGATGCGCACGTTGTTGACCCCAACGTCTCCCCACACGTCGATATGCGCTGTGCGCCCCAGCATTCGCTGCGTGGCACCGTCGTTGGTATGCGTGGTCGTGACCAGTTCGAGTACCTTGCCGTTGCCGCCCACGAAATGCCGCCCCCACAGGTTCCTGTACGACCAGCCCGGCCAGCGCTGCGGAATCCCTTGCGTCAGACCGTACAGATTGGACCATCGCCTTGCCCGGTAGTCATAGAGAAACGTCCAGCCCTGCGTGTTGTAGGGATTGGTCGCGTAGGGCATCTGAAGGATGATGAACTTCTGTCCGTTCACGGCGAGCGATGCCGTCCATGCATCGCGCCAGTCGTCAACGCTTTCCAAGGCGACCCCGATATCGTCGGACTTCGACTGCCCGGTCTGGCCGACCAAGCGCACGAATTCCTTCTTGCCGTTGACGGCGAAGAAGCCTTGATCCTCGGCGATCAGCGTGTAGGGCGCGTAGACGCCTTCGCCGGTGGCGTAGCGCCGGTAAAACGGCGTCGATCCCTGCGGCAACGGCTGATAGAGTTCAATGGAATCAGGCCCCACGGTCAGGATTTCGCGGTACGGCGTGACGATCATCCCGGTCAGATTGTCCGGCTTGCCGTTGGCAGCGAAAATATCCACAGGGTCCCAACTACCCTCTGCATCCAATGCGGAATGGAAAAAGTAGCCGGTATGCGGCTCGATCGCCAGCACGTAGCCGTCGATGACGCCGATATGCGTGCTGTTCGGCGCGTCCGCCGAGAGCAGCGATGTCGTGCTGCCGTTGAACTTGATGATCGGTCCACCGGCCGCCATGAGCAGTGATAGCCCGGTGCGGTCGAACATGACGCGACTGCCGCCGGTAATCGGCACACCAGTCACGTCTTCCGCTACCCCGTCCTTGGGGATCCGGTAGAGCCTCGATTGGCTGGCAGCGATCAAATCCCCCTGCCAGTCGTCCAGATAAACCGGGGCGTCTCCAGGCAGGTCCACAAACTCCGTCAGTCCGGGAAATCTGGTATGCCCCTTGGCATCGTTCAGGTAACTGTTTTCGATGGCCGCCGAGGCGTGACGCAGACTGGCTTCATCGACATTTAGTACGAGCTTGCCGAAGTCAATGTCCTTAAACTCAGCCATCGGTCTATCCCGATGTGACTGTCGCTGCGACGGTCCATTCAAAGGTCTTGGCTGCCACGCCGGTCACGATGACGCGCACCTTCCCGCCGGTCACACCGAAGATGCAGGCAGTGTTCGCGTCGCTCTCCACGGCTGCGATCAGGCTCGTAATGGTGCCGAGCAACGCGGCGTTCTGGTGACTCAACACCCCGTTTGCCGCCGCACTTCCCCCTGAATCGTCGGTGATTATTTCGTCGTCCTCGAATTCGCCGACTATCTCGCGTAGCGTCAGCGTGCCCGTCACGCCCGCATCGGAGTCCGCAGTGATGGTCGCCGTCGCCCCGGAGGTACCTCCGGTCAGGGTATCGCCCAGCGTGAAGTTCACGGTTTGCGCGTCGTAGTTGAGCGTCGAGCCTGTCCGATGCGCACCTTGGCAAATCCTGAATATCGCATAGTCGATGACGTTTTTGCCGTTGGCAATGACCGTCGCATCGACGACGACACGCTCACCCGGCGCCAGATCGTAGGCCCAGGCTTCCGTTACCGTGGCGTCGGTTGTCGTCCCGGATGGCCCCGGCGCGTCGTCGATCGAACGCCGCGTGCGCATCCAACGCGTCGTGTCGGTCCCCGCCAGCGTCACGGTATCTGACTCCAGGCAGTCCTGGATGATGATCGCGTTATCCACCGATGTCAGCGTATAGGTCCCGGCCAAGAACTCCACGCCGTCGAAACAGATGTCCTGACAGGTGCCGGTGAAGGTCATGTTCGATGAAATCGTGCCGCCGTGTACCTTGAAGTCGACCACCGTATTTTCAGTGAACGCAGAGGTGTCGCTGCCGTCCTCCACGGTAAGGTCCGTCGTGTTGCCGCTGAACCAGCAGCGACGCCAGAGATCGGTATGACGCGCCCCGATGATCTTGAGTGCGACTCCCGTATTGTCCGTGAAAGCGACGAAATCCAGCCCGTTATGCCAGACCTTATCGTCGACGTACTTCAACTCCACACCGACCGTCGTGCAGTTCGACACCTCGCCGCCGGACCAGAGATTGTGCGAGAATTCCGCGGCGTTGCCGTGCAACAGCGCGCCGTTGGTGCAGGTGTCGATCGAGAGATTCTTCCAGTTGTTGCGCTGCCCGCCCAATGCTTCCAGGCCGGTCACGAAGCGCTTGACGAGAACATTGTCGAGGACGATGTTGTCGATATCCACTGCGGCCACCCCTACCGAGCCGGCCGTCGTCGTCACGCCGTCGAGGGTGATTTCCCTGAATCCGCCCAGCGCACCGCTGATCGTGTAGACATCCGATCCCGCCGAGCATTGCAGCACGGTTGCCGACCTGCTCGCCCCTTGGACAACAACGTCCGCCGGTACGGTGGTTGCGTTGTGCCCGTAGGTGCCGGGCGGAATGACAACGATTCCACCGCCGTAGCCTGTTGCCGCTCCTATGGCCGCGTCCAATGTCGTCGTGTTCGTCGAGGCCGAATAATTGGGGTCGGTCGTCTCGAGGAAAACGCCGAAATCGGTGACATAGACGTAGCGCGCGAACAACGACGCGATGGTGTGTGCAGCCGATCCCCCGGTCGCCAAGCCGGTTGCCGCGCTGGCGTCTGCCGCCGAAAGGCTCTGAAGCGGTACGCGTATCTCGCCGCTCGTCTCCGTGGTGTTGATGTTGAGCTTGTAGTCGACATCGATGTACAGCGGCGCGGCGAATTTACCGTAGGTGACCGACCCCACGGTTTGCGAACTCAGCGTTTGCGGATTGTCCGCGGCGACCGATAGCGCCTCATCGGTGTACACGCTCGCCAGCGTTGTCGTACCGGCGAGCCATATCTTCACCGTCGCGCCGGCGTATCCGGCCCGCCAGGTATCGAATTCAAGTATGCGGTGTGCCGCCATGCTGGCCCCCTAGTGCTTCCAGATCCCGCCGTAGGGTCGCCGGCGCATGCCGCCGCCCTCTCCCCAGCGCGCCGTCCGCCTGCCCTGCGGCGATACTCGTTCGCGGTTGTAGTGCGCCTCCAACTCCTTGAATATCTTGTCGCGCTCCTTTTTGATCCGCTCCAGTTTCTCTGACTTCAACTGCCGAATCGGGCCGTCGCCGACTTCCAGCGCGGTCGCCGCCACCATCCATTTCTGGACGACGCGATCGAATCCGTGCGCCGTGTCTCCGGCGCCGGACTGTACGGAGAGGTCCGTCTTCACGGTCTGCGGATAGGTCATCGCGACCAGCCTGAGCGTGGTCGTCGAGTCCGATGGTACCGGGTAGACGAAGAGGTTTTGCGTGTTGTTCGCCAGACGGTCGATGTAGATCGCCTCGGGGTCGCCCGTTGCCGTCTTGTCCGGTATTTCCTCGTAGACGCCCCTACGGATGATTTCGATAGGCGTGATGGCATCGCTCGCCGAGGACGGCGTTCCGTTCGCCGTAGCGCTGCCGCCCGCCGCATCGGTAATGGTTTCATCGTCCTCGAAGTCGCCAAAGATGCGCCGCAGCGTCAGCGTGCCGGTTGCGCCGTCATCGTCATCGGCGATAATGGTCGCCGTCGCCCCGGAGGTACCGCCGGTCAGCTTGGAGCCTACTGTAAAGGCCGCGCTCTGCGCATCGTAGTCGAGCGTCGCCGCCTTGCCGATATACGCCTTCATCGGATAGACGACGCCCAGGTCCGGGAAAGCATCGCCGGCGATGGTCGAGAGCAGGTAGTTATCGGTATTCGCCGTCAGCACGAACTCTATCGTCTTCGGAATCAGCCACTGGGCGATGGATGTCCCCGCCAGCGAGGCGATTTCAATCTCCATGAAGTCCAAGGCGATGAGAAGCAGATTCGAATCTGCTCCGGTATCGCTCGGCGAGTAGGCGCCAACCTTGCGCAGCACGAGTTCGCACAACTCTCGTGCAGTGTACAAGCTGACCGGCGTCGTCATGGCGCGGCCCTACGCTTACGCGGCTTGCCGATCGAGCATCTGTGAGCGCGGGAACATCTTCTCTGACATCGCCGGCGTCATCTGGTCGGCCGTCAGGTCTCCAGAGGCGATCTTCTCGGCAAGTGCGCGCTCGCCATCGGTCATGCCTTTCTTGGAGCGATTCCACGCCGTCAGGAAATCCGCGAGTTCCTGATCGCTGGCATCCATCGAGACGTTTTCGCTCCCCGGCAGCACCTTGACGCGCCGCAGCAACGCCTCGCGGGAGAGTTCGTCATGCTTGACGACGATCTGGTCGTCGGCGAGCACGGTGATCGGTTTGGATGCGTCGTGTTTGCTGATCGGCTCGATCCTCGTGCCGCTCGGACCCAGCACCTTGAAGGCGGGATCGCAGAGCAACTTCAGGGCGTGCTCCATGGGCATCTTGCAGGGCTTGCCGGAATACAGTTCGTAGCTCACGAAGTCGAGTACTTCGATGCGACCGTCGACCGTCTTCGCGGTCTTGGTGATGATTTCGTGCTTGCGCGGCTCCTTGCCCCGCTGGTTCAGATCGTAGACGTGGTATTCCGGTCGCTTCTCGATCTCCGGTTTTCCGTTGTCCTGTTCTTGCTGCGTGGTCTTGGTCGCCATAACTACTCCTTTCGTTGGAAAAAGCCCACGGCTCGCGCCGTGGGCATGAGGTACCGCCTTGCTGCGCCGCCTTGTTGCCTGCGGTTAGTCGAGCGTCGGCGTTCCAGTCGTCATCAACAGGTACGGCAGGAAGGCATACGCCTCACCCGTGTCCGCACCCGCCGAGAACGTGAACGTCAAGCTGTCTCCGGCCGCGATGTAGTTCGTGATGGCCGTAATGAGCGCGCCGTCCACGTCCGCCACCAAACCGGTATTGGTCAGCGACACAGCCGACATCAGACCGTCGGCATCGCCGCCGTCGGCGGGCACCACTTCTCCGGTGCCTACGTCCAGCGTTTCGGTTGCGTCCGCGGTGTGGACTTTCAGGTGAGGCCACGGCAGGAAGATCATCCCGGTAATGTCGTCCATCCCGGTATCGACTTCCGTATTGTCACTCACCTGATCGTCGATGCTGATCGGAAGGATGAGCATCTGGCTGCGGTTGCCGCGATCCACGGCGATTTCGTTGACTTCATCCGCCCCGACGCTCCACAACTGCACGGAGAAACCCTCGCCGGTCAGGATGAACAAATCGACCGCCGTCAACGTGTTGGCCCCCCAGAACTCGCCGCTTCCCCTGGTGAGGGAAATCGGGTTGCTCAGGGCGGTACCGTCCTCGTTGTACAGCGTCGCCTTCGCCGGATCGCCTGCAGCGGTGACAGTGCATTTGCCGCCGGCGCCCATGATTGCCGGGCCGGAGAACGCACCGATGGGACGATCAACCAGTTGGAATTTGTAGTGCAACATGATTGTCTCCTCCCTTTAGCTTGCCGCGGCCGCAGTCTTGACCGACACGATCGAATAGTCTTCGACCGCATTGGCGTCATACCTCGACTTGTACTGAGGCTTGAGCATGCCGATGATGCGTGAAATGCCGATGGCCGGCCGATTTCCGTAGTCGGTGTTGTCCGACTCGTCCATCCCCGGAGTCCCGTCGTCGAGGCTTGCGAACCCCAACGCCTGCGCGCCCATCAGCAAGGCTTGCGCGCCGTGCACCGTTCCCGTTGCTCCCCACCGGCTCCCTGAATCCAGGCCAAGGGTGTTGTAGACCTTCTGATGGTCGTAGAGAACGACCTCGTTGATGATCTTCTTGGCGTTGGCGAACAGCGGGTTGTTCATGCCGCGCGGCATTGCGGTGGCCTGCAGCGTCTTGTAGTCCGCTGTCTTTTCCAGGTCTCTGCATTGCTCGGTTGACAGAACCAGAATGTAAAACGACTTCCCGCCTTGGCGAACCGGACGAATCCGCTTGCGCTTAGCGAACGCCTTGGCTTGGGTAACAACGTCCCAGCTCATGGTGTCGGATGTCGTGAACGTCGCCTCCGATGTCGCCGCCCCGGCATACATCAGCCGGTTCGTCGACGCGGCCACAACGTCTGCGGCGAAGCTGAGCGACGGAATCTGACTGGTGGCGCGCGTCGAGCCGTCTGTGTTGACGGTGAACGCACGGCCAGCCGACATCAGGAACAGAAGCTCGTCGGCCAGATCTGCAATCCAGAAGGAAAGCGCGTCTTTCGCCTGCACCCGGAACCGCAGCACGGTCGCTTGCTCGGACATTCTCAATGTGTTCACCACGAGTCGCTGGTTCGTGGCCGTTCCGGAAACCGTGAGTTCCGGAACCGCTGCATGTCGCCATACAGAGCAGACTATATCATCGCCCACGTGGGGCGTTGGGTGCTTCGGGCCGCTTGGCCCTACGAACTTTCGTTCTAGTCGTTGAACCTTACGATGGCATCGTGCATGTCCATCGTCTCGGCTGCTGATTGTCTGGCATGATATCGCCGCCTGTTCAGTCATGTGAAGTTGGCGGTATACCATGGCAGAGTTCCCAGCAATTCTCCCAATTTACTCTGCGATTTTCCAATCGCAGGGGGCAAAATGTCTACCCTTCGAGCGCACACCATGGCGAAGCTGATCGATGCGTATGGTTTGGGCGTCGGTGATCAGTGTCGCCTCGTTTCCTTCCAGTTGGTTGTCGCCGACGATACCCCCTGAGATATCGCCGACCAGCGGGATGACTGCTTGGGTCCCGCGTTCGGTTTTGGTCAACTCGGTGACCTTGTGAATGGGCCTTGAGGCATCATCGGTGCTACCACCCATGAAACCGTTGGACATGAAGAAGTTGTCGTCTCTGCCTTGCTTCCTTACGGCAAGGCTCCACGCTTTCTTCTGCAGGTCCGTCAAAGCCCCGAAGTCTGTAAGCATGTTGTTCTCCGGTTACCTGGAGACCCTTATTGCGTTGGTCCCCAAGAGCTTGTTGACGTAATTCGGGTTTGCTTCCATCCAGCGCATGGCTTCGTCTTCGTTGCCACTCAGAGCGGCGTTTGCTGCCGCTTCGCTGATCTCGCCGGCTTGCGCCCCCGAGCCTAGATTTCCGATATCAGGCGGCATGTCCGATTGCAACCTGAGCTTGGCCTCGCGTTGTTCCGCGGTAGGCTGCGGCTTGAGCGGTTGCTGTGCCGCGGGCGGCTGTGCGCCTGCGGTCGGCTGCCCTGATCCGGCAGTGTTCGCGTTGCCGGGCGTTCCCGCCGCACGCAGTTTCGCGCGCTCCGGGTCGAATTTCCGCTCGGCCAAAATGGCAATTTGCTGGCGCAGATACTTGGTGCCGTTGGGCCCCGGCTGAATTTCGCGGCCGTCGAGGTATGCCTGGTCGTAGACCATGCGGGTGATGGCATCGATTTGCCCTTCGCTCAGCTTGTAAAGGACCGGAAAGTCCTTCGCCAACTGCTCGGCGTGCTCGTCGAGTCCCATCCCGGTCGCCGTCGCGGTTTCCGCGAAGCGCTCGGCTGTCTCCCTGGCGATGGCTGCTTGGCGGGTATCATGGATCTGCCTGGCTTTCGCCTGCAGTGCCAATTCCTGCCGTTTCCACTCACCAGCGAGCAGATCCCCACTCTCGAACTTGTCGGCAAGAGCTACGATCTCGGCGTCAATGGCTGCCAGTTCCTCTTCCGGTGTTTGCTTGGCTGGTGTTTCTTTTCCAGCCTCGCCTTCGCCGGTCGGTTTCTGCGCCGCCATGGCTTGGAATGCCTGCGCTTGACCTTGCGCGAGGAGTTTGGCTTCCCGTTCCTCTGCAAGTGACTTGCGCAACGCGATAATCGCTGCGGTCTGCGCGTTCTGGCTCGCCGCTTTTGCTCCTGTCTCCGCTGGCGTCGGCTGCTCGGTCGCTGGTTTATCCGCCGGCTTGCCCTGTGACGGCTGTGCTGCGGCCGCCGCTGGTTCCGCCTGCGGTTCACCCGCCCCTTGCTCTGCCTTCGCCTTGGCTTCCTTCTCGGCCTTGATTTCTGCCTCTATGCGCTCAAGCTCGGCATCCTCATCGGCAAACGCGTTGTACAGCGGCTGATCTTCCGGTGTCCCGGCTGTCGTCCCCTGTTCGAGTTCTTCCGGTTTGGGCGCCTGCTCTGCGATGCCACTTTGTGCTGTTGCTGCCGTCATACCCTCATCCTTTTTCTGGTTGGAGAACCGACACGCCCGTAGTTTCCCCCCGGCGACGGGTCGAGACGGATTAAGGTGCTGTCTCGCGCACCGCAGGACCGATTGCCGCCGTCCACGCGGTCGAACAAATTCTGTTGTCTGGCGCCGTCCATCTAGTCGCGCTCGATCTCGATAATCAGGTGGCCGCGCGGCGATCCGCCGGCCCCGCCACCGGTTACCGTGAATTGCAGGTAATTGCCTGGGACCAGGCGCGGACATGACTCCGGTACGGCTGAATCCACGTCACCGGCGCCCGAGCCAGCAGTGGCGATGGTGAGAACACCACCGACGATTGTTCCGGCATCGGTGCTCGGCGTGATGGTGACATTGGCAGTCGACACCGCGCCGTCGATCACCGAGCGCAATTGGCGGTAGTAGCCAACGCACGGCACAGGCACGCAGTAGGCCGCTTCCGCCGAAAGGTCGGCTATGTCCAAGCCGATGCGAACGGTACGCTCTTCGCTACCTATGCTCGCCGATTGGGTTTGTCCCGTCATGGCCGTGCTCCTTTTCAGATTCCTATGGCCGGCGCCTTGGTGAAGTGCTCAGGCGACACCTGCTCACCCTGAGCGACAGCCTTTTGCTGGGACTTAGAATACTCCATGTGTTTTTGCAACTCTACCCACCGCAGATGCGCGGTCGCGCAGATGTGCTCGAAATCGGTCGGCAACCAGTTGCGGATGACCACGTATGGCTTGTCGCACTCGATTGGGATCTGAAAGTCGCCCCCGGAATCTTTCCACAAGAGGTAAAACTCGCGCCCGCCGCGCACCCAACCGACCAGCCAGGCACCATCGAACGGGACCTGCTGGTTCAGGTGCTTTGCAACGCGCATGGCGTAGTCGATCCTGAACTGGGCCGGGCGCCACTGGTCGAAGTCCGACGAGCACCAGATCCACTTCCCCTCGGCCGTGTAGGCGCCGATCCAAAAAGCGAGATCGGGACTTTCCTGCAGCTCCATCCAGCCACGCACGCGCGCCCGCAGCCATGGCTCGGGTACGTTGTGTCCTCCGGCAGAGAGTTTTTCGGCGACGATAATCCCCGCCGGTTGATCCGTACCCGTAAACGCCCTGTCGTCGTACTGTCCTGCCCTTGCGTCTGTCATCGCCCATTCACCCTTTGCAAATAACTGCGGTCATTCGCCGCCTCGCGCCGGTACTCGTCGATCCATGCCACGCGGTAGGGCATGAAGGCTTCGTTGAAGACGGTCTGCGTCGTCAGTTGCGAGGACGAGAGGGCGGAAAGCCAAACTCGCGTGTTACGGGTTGAACAGAAGCAGCCTAGTCCGATGCCGATGCTCGACAGGTTCCACGTCGTATCGTAAGTCCCAGCTACCGCGGCGGTCCCACCGGCAGCAACGGTCATGTCCGTTCCGGTCCAGGTGACGCCCATCTTGACCACACCAGAAGGCGTACCAGCCGTGCCATTGACGGTATTGGTGCCGTCGTAGCCCTTCACACCTGAATTCGTAGCCAAGGGCATCATGCCTTGCGTTGCGCTGCCGATGATGGAGCCTGTCGCATTCGCCCAAGCGTCGTAATGGACTTCAGCGTACATCGTGCCTGCCGTGTCGCTGAAGTTGCTCGCCGTCGGGTAGGTCAGACTATCCGCCGCCCTCGTCACGGCTACGGTGGTTGTCGTGATCCGTGAGGATGGGAAAGTTCCGACTTCATGCTGCACCATTCCCGCGCCGAGCGTTTCCGTTCCTGCCCTCGCCGCGCTTTCCAGTGTTGCCGTGTCCGTCGCGTTCAGGCTGATCTTGACCGTACCCGCAGCAGCTGCGGCGTTGGCCGTGTTCGTCGTGCAGGCTCGGTACACATTCGCTGTTCCCGTCGCTTCAATGGTGCTGGTAGCACCCGCAGATACAGCGCCGACCACGCCATTCAGCAGATCGAAGCTCGCGCCCCATGTCGTCGTGCCATCGTTGTTGATGATCGCTACCCACCGCTGCGGAGTCGCGGAGACATAGCGCAGATCAGCGCAAGTCGTGTACTTCGCCGCCGTGAACGTGAAGGCTTGATCGAGCGAATGAACCGCAGTCGTGGCCTTCGGCTGCAACTTGTCCATCGTGGTCGTGCCATCGACGGAGACATACTGATCCGCGACAACAGCTTCCATGTCCGCTGCGTTGCTGATGGTCCATGTCGTGCCGAGCGTGTTTGATTGCAGGATTACATTTTCGCGGCTACCCTCCGCCTGATAACCGAACGGCCCGCCTGCGTCTGTGGTGAGGGCAGAACTGTTCGCGGAGGTGATCGGCGCGCCAGTGGCTTCGGTGACGACGTTATCAGTGACCGTGTTGCCGTTCAGGGTGTCGAAATACTTGACGCCATCGACATTCGCGCCGTGGTAGGGGGCGGAGAGAACGCCAACACTGACGTACTCAGATGGGTTCTGGTTGGATTGGCCGATGACAAACTCAATCTGCCCAGAACCAATTTCAAACTCATCGGATACAGCTACTGTCCCGCCCCCTTCTCCAGTTACTCCAACGCGAAAATTGTCGATCGGCGCCGAAGTTGCGGCCGTGTCGGTGACGGAATATCTTTTCCATTCCGAGGTCAACGTAACAACTTTTCTCTGATCGCCTTCACCCAACGCCCATACAGGAATTGTTTTCCCTATCGACCCGCCAAAACCTCGTAAAAAAATAGAGAAAACATTCAACTGCCCAACAACAAATCCGTTAGAAGGCCAGTACACTCTATACTCAGATGTTCCAACAGAAACACGGTAGGCGGTTGCCGTCCCGTCAGGGGATGTGACGCCAGTGGCCGTTATGGTCCCATTTGCAATAGCTGGTGTATTTACGGAACTTAACAAGACGTTACTAACCCTTCTCGCCCCCCTGAACCTCGCCTCCCCACTCAACACCTGCTTATGCAGCGCTTCCCAGTCCTGCACGTAGGCAGTCGAGGCGCGGGTGAAGGTGGGCGTTCCGCTGCCCGCGCTCCACGATGGAACGAGCGTGGTCTGGAGCGGCCAGAATCCATCAGGAATGGGGACTGGAGTTCCGCTGGTCCCAAACGGCAGCGTTAGCAGCGCGAGCCGATCCGGGGGTGCCTGATGTTGTTGCCACGGCAGCAGCCCATCTTCTCCGGCCGCGTGCCGGAGCCGGAAGTTCAGCGCCTCGAAATCAATGCCCTGCTCATCCTGTACGACGGGTGCGTTCGGTGCCGCCGGTATCGCCGACCACAGCAGCGACAGCAGGACTACGAGCAGGAAAGAGAAGAAGCGTCTGAACATGATCATGCCGTGCAGGTGAAGTTTTGGGCGTCGACAGTGCCGTACCACGTCGTCCCGCCGTCGTAGGTGAACCACGTATATTTGTCGCATTGACCACTGGTGCTGGTCGGCGTCGGCGCCGCACCGCCGTTATTGATCCACGTCGCCCCGGACATCCATGCGAGCGTGCGTGGCGTACCGTCGGCGCGGTAAATCAAGATAAACGAGCTTACCGTCCCCGTCGCCGCCGGGTTGCTCACCGTGGTTGTCGTCACATTGGCATCCAGGGGGACAACGAAAAAATTGCTCAGCGCAAGATTGAGGGTGATTACGCCGGCCGCAATCGCGGGCGCAGTTTTCGCAAGATCCGCGCGGATCGCGGTCAGGCTTTTATTCGTCAGCGCTTCCGCCCCTGCCAGCGTGCTCAGCGTGCCCGTCGTCGGGAGCGTGACTCCGGTGGTGGCGGTCGTCGTAACAGTCAGCGCGTGATTGCCGCTACGTGTCAACGTCGCCGCTGAATTGTTCGCAACGCCGGTACCCCCGTAGGCCGGGCCAACCACATCGGCATTCCAAGTTCCGGTCGTGACCGTACCGAGCGTATCGATTGTCGTCGATCCCGTGCTCGGCATGAGCGGCGGTTTCGTGTAGATATTCACCTGCCCGACGACGAGCGTGCTGACCGCCGCCAGCGCTGCAAGCATCCATAGCGTGAGTTTCTTCATCGTGCGCTCCTACTTGTAAAATGCGCCGGTCACCACGCAAGTCGTTGGTGCGATGACCGATATGCTGGTTACATCCCTGAGTCCCCACCCGCTTGGGTTGAGCATGGCTGCCGTGCCGTCCGTGGTGTCCCCCGGAACGGTCGCTGTCGCATCGACTCGTGCGTAGAAATTGCACGTCGAACTGAAGACGACGCGCGTCGCCCCCGACGGTATCGTGAAGGATTCCGCAACATTGGCCGCCAGCGATAGCGCGTTGACAAAGGTCGGCGCCTCGGCGAGAAACGAACTGTACTGTCCGCCGGACTCCGAGAATACGTGAAGCGCATTGGCCGCCGCCCTGCCTTGGGTCGGAGCGGTCAAGAAAAGCGCCATGCCAAGCAGCAGCGATACACCGATATTCAAGATTCTCATCATGTCTGTCTCCTTATGTGCTCGACGGGCACCCGTTTCCGGGCACCCGTCAAGCATCGTTTCTACTACTTCTCTGCTTTGGCTTGCGCCAACTGTATCCGCAGTTCGTCGACCTGCGCCCTCAATTCCTTGACGGCGTTGATCAGCGGGTACACGAACGCAGCCTCACCCAGCATTTGCTGGCCGTTATCGCATTCCGACCAACCGTGGAACGCCGACTTGTCCGACTGCGCGTCCAGCGCTGCCTTCACGTCCTGCGCGAACATGCCGAGCACCGTCCTCTCAGTATTGACTTTGTTCTCCGGATCGACGCCCCATTCCTTCGGCCATTCGCTGACCGGCTTGAACGTGAACTCCACGGGTTGGAGCATGCAGACGAAATCCAGGCCAAGGCGTGAATCCCACAACAGGTTTTTCATGCGCTTGTCCGAGGGTGCGTCCCAGGTCTGGTCGGTATCGTAGTTGCAGGTGATCGCCCGCGTGCCGTTGCCGAGCGTGATGGCACCGTCAGCGATGCCGGTTACGCCTCTACCCAGCACGATCTGGTCGATGGCGCCGCCCGCGGAAACCGTTGAATCCGTCCCGACTACGACGTTCCCGGTACCGCTGGTGAGCGTCGTCCCGCCCGCCAACCGACCTACGAGCGTGTTGTTGACGCCTGTGGTGACCGTTGCCCCCGCCTCGCTGCCGACCGCCGTATTCTCGCCTGAGGCCGTGCCGTTCATGGCCCGCAGCGCGCCGGTGCCGACGGCCACGCAATCGTCATCGGTTGCACCAGCGGCGAGAAGCATGCTGTCCGCACCTACGGCGACGTTGGAATTGCCGGTCACGTTCGCGGTCAGCGCATTGAACCCGACGGCTACGGTATCGATTGCCGTAGTCGAAGCGAGCATCGCATTGCTGCCCAGCGCAGTATTCCCGCCCGAGGCGGAACCGTTCGCCACTTTGCCTGCGTTTGCACCGACGAACACATTGTCATCGTCCGTCGCCCCGGCCTGAGCCGCACCGGCGTCCTCACCCATGGCCACATTGCGCAGACCCGTGATGTTCGCAGCGAGAGCCCTGGCGCCGACTGCCGTGTTGCCGTTCGCCGTCGAAGCTGAGAGCGCCGCGAAGCCAACCGCAGTTGCATCAATGGTAGTCACCGCAGCGTCGAGTGCCGTCGAGCCGACCGCCGTATTCCCGCCGCTCGCTGAACCGTTGGCGAGCAGACCGGCGTTGTGACCGATAAACACGTTGTCGTCATCGGTCGCCCCGGCCTGAGCCGCACCGGCGTCCTCCCCGACCGCTACGTTCCTCAGCCCGGTCACGTTCGCCGTGAGCGCGCGTGCACCGACCGCCGTGTTGCCATCTGCGGTTGAGGCATTCAACGCTTGGAAGCCGACGGCAGTGGCGTCAATCGACGTTACCGCAGTGGCCAGCGCACCGCTACCTACAGCCACGTCACCGCCCGAGGCCGTGCCATTCAGCAGCGTGAGCGCTTGGAATCCTACCGCCACGCAGTCGTCATCCGTCGCACCGGCTGCGGTCTTCATCGCATCGGCCCCGACTACCGTGTTCTGGTTGCCTGTGACCTGCGCGGCAAGGGCATCGAAGCCGACGGCGACGCAATCAATGGAAGTCGTCGAAGCCGTCATCGCGTTACTGCCGACCGCCGTATTCCCGCCGCTCGCCGAGCCGTTCGCTGTGGCGCCAGCCAAGTTGCCGAGGAAGGTATTGTCGTTGTCGTTCGCGCCTGCGGACGCCGCGCCCGCATCGACCCCCACTGCGACGTTACGCAGTCCAGCGACATTGGCCGTGAGCGCCCGCGCACCCATCGCCGTGTTGCCGTTTGCGGTACTGGCGCCCAGCGCGTTGAATCCAACCGCAGTCGCATCGACCGAAGTCACGGCTGCATCCAAGGCTTTCGACCCCACAGCTGTATTGCCGCCCGAAGCCGAACCATTGGCGAGCAGACCGGCGTTATAGCCGATAAACACGTTGTCGTCGTCCGTTGCACCGGCCTGCGCGCCGCCTGCGTCCTCTCCGACCGCTACGTTCCTCAGGCCAGTCACATTGGCGTCCAGCGCGCGTGCCCCGACTGCGGTGTTTCCATTCGCCGTGCTCGCCGAAAGAGCGTTGAACCCGAGCGCCGTTGCATCAATCGTGGTAACAGCCGCGTCCAGTGCGTTCGCACCGACCGCCGTGTTTCCACCTGAAGCGGTACCGTTGATCAACTTTCCGGCGCCGTCCCCAATGAGGGTATTGTCGTCATCGGTTACCCCTGCCATCGCCGCACCGGCGTCAACCCCGACCGCGACATTGCGCAAGCCCGTGACATTGGCCGCGAGAGCCCTGGCGCCAAGCGCCGTGTTGCCGTCAGCCGTTGAAGCCGAAAGGGCGTTGAACCCGACGGCCGTGGCGTCTACGGTCGTGACCGCCGCATCCAGCGCCTTGCTGCCGACCGCCGTGTTGCCACCCGAAGCCGAACCATTCGACAGTAACCCGGCGTTGTAGCCGATGAACACGTTGTCGTCATCCGTCGCCCCGGCCTGAGCCGCACCGGCGTCCTCGCCCATCGCCACATTGCGCAAGCCAGTGACATTGGCCGCCAGAGCGCGCGCCCCGACTGCGGTGTTCCCGTTGGCGGTTGAGGCTGAGAGCGCATTGAAGCCGACGGCAGTCGCATCGATTGTCGTGACTGCGGCGTCTAAAGCTTTCGACCCCACAGCCGTATTGCCGCCCGAAGCCGAGCCATTAGCGAGCAGACCGGCGTTGTGACCGATGAAGACGTTGTCGTTGTCGTTCGCCCCGGCCGCCGCACCGCCTGCATCGAGGCCGACCGCGACGTTCCTGACGCCAGCCACATTAGCATCGAGGGCCCCGGCGCCGACCGCCGTATTCCCCGCTGCCGTGCTGGCTGCCAGCGCATCCTTGCCGAGCGCCGTTGCGCCAGCGCCGGTCTGATTCGCACCCAGCGCGTTGAACCCAACCGCCGTGCAGTCAATCGCCGTCGTGCCTGCGTTGAATGCCGTCGAGCCGACCACCGTATTGCCGCCGCTGGCACTGCCGTTCGCCAGCAACCCGGCGTTGTGACCGATAAACACGTTGTCGTTGTCGTTCGCCCCGGCCGCCGCACCGCCCGCATCAACGCCAACGGCGACGTTGCGTACGCCAGCGACATTGGCGTCCAGCGCTCGCGCGCCCACGGCTACGTTCCCGCTCGCCGTGCTGGCACCCAGCGCGTTGAACCCGACAGCGGTTGCATCAATCGATGTCACGGCTGCATCCAGCGCCTTGCTGCCGACCGCCGTGTTGCCGCCGCTGGCACTGCCATTCGCCAGCAGACCGGCGTTATAGCCGACGAAGACGTTGTCGTCGTCCGTTGCACCGGCCTGCGCGCCGCCTGCGTCCTCTCCGACCGCTACGTTCCTCAGCCCGGTCACATTGGCGTCCAGCGCTCGCGCCCCCATCGCCGTGTTGCCGTTTGCGGTGCTTGCGCCCAGCGCGTTGAATCCAACCGCCGTGGCGTCAATGCTGGTGACTGCCGCATCGAGGGCTCCGCTTCCTACTGCGGTATTCCCGCCGCTCGCCGAACCATTGGCCAGCTTCAGCGCGTTGTAGCCGACGGCGACGTTGTTGTCGTCCTCGGTACCAGCTGCCGTGAGCAAGGCATCCTTGCCGAGCGCAGTGTTCTGGTTGCCGGTAATGTTGGCGCTGAGCGCGCCGATACCGATGGCGACATTATTGGCACCCGTGGTATTGGCGTCCAACGCCGTTCCGCCGAGCGCCTGGTTCGTCGCCACCGCTCCGGCACCGAGAATGTTCACGAGGCGGAAATCGCCGATATCCTTGTTGCCGTCGACGACCACGGCCTTGCTGGCGGCTACCGTGCCAGGAGTTACGCCGTCGACCACGGTCCCCACACCGAAGTCGCCGTTGTAAACCCAGTCCGCCGAGGTCGGACCGATGGCGCGGTAGAAGTCCAAGGCGTCCGCACTGGACGTATTGGCGCACCATTCTCCCCGGAAGTTCGGCGTGATGTTGTTGGTCGGATCCCCTGCGTATTCCCTGTAGCCCAGCACGCTTGCTACCTCGCCGCGGTTCACCATCGGCGGGACGATTTCCTCCATCACGTCGACACTGCTTTTGCCCTTCTGCTGCATCTTGGTTTGAATTGCCATGGCTAGCTCCTGTTTTCAGTCAATCAATCAAATATGCCGAGTTTGCCCGCCCGGCTCTCGGGGGTGCTACTCCTATACCGGCGGCCCTTTGGTTGGCGGTGCGGCGAGTCGCCCCGACGCCCCTCTGCCCTCTGGCATGCCATGAATGATTCCTGCCGGACTCTCCGGCGGCGCTCCCGGCGTGCCCATCGGTGGCTCCTGTTTGCCGGGTACGCCGTGCGGCTGCGGTGCCGGGATCTGGTTCGGCAGGATGAGTTGCCCTTGCTTGAGCGCTGCCGCCAAGTCGTCTGCCGTCAGCAATCCCTGCGCCCGCAAATAAGCCGAGAGCCGCGCCTTGATGAGCGTCTTCTGCGGCGCGCTCGACAGGTCGACGGCGATATCCTGGATCATCGGGATCGGCAAGATGCCTTTCTCGATAAGCTCCATAAGCTCCTCGAACTGCGCGTTGAGGAAGGTCGCCGACAGGCTGGTTTCGTCGACCGCCACGTCGTAGCGACCGATGGTTACGTCGTTTACGATGCGCCCTGTGGCATCGGCGATGTTGATGCCGACCGCGTTCCAACTCCCGTTGATGTCCTGCACGCGCAACAGGCGCGGTTCGGTGTAGAAGCTCTGGATGAGTTCGAGCTTCTTGCGGCCACACATGCGCTTGCTGCGGCGCGCGTTGTCCATGTAGATTTCGATGCCGAGGACGGATTGTCTCTGCCTGGCTTCGATGGCCCGCCCCGATTGGACGCGATCCAATTGGCCGAGCGCGCTGTCGTTGATGCCGAGTATTTCCTTGAGGTCGCCGGTATTGGCTTTCTCCAGACGCTCCAAGGCGTTCGGCGGAAGGGGCGGCCGGATCTGTTCCGGTTTGCCGTCCGAGCCCCCTTTCCACTCAATGTTGATTCCGGGTGCCGCACCGAAGTTTTCGATCTTCTCTTTCTCGGCGTCCTCGAGCGCGTTCACATGCCACATCCACCCGGCGAAGGCCTGACGGGTGATGACATCCGTTTCAGCGGATCGGCGCTTGTTGATCTCCGTTTGCGGGTCCAAGCCGTCCTCCACGATGCCGCGCGTCTTGCCGCGCCGGAAGTACGGAAAGAACGGGATCTGCGTGAAGCTCTTGTACTTGCTCCAGTCGTCGTAGATGATGATATCGCCGAGAATGGTCGTCCAGCGCACACGCTTGGTCGGTCGCCATTGCACGCGCAGCGGATTGGCCTTGCCCTGTCTGGCGTACTGTTCGGCGCCCCACATGAGAATTCTTTGCACCGCGGCTTGATCCAGGCGATCTGGAAGCGGTATCTTGTCGCCGGTCTCCAGGTTGATGATATGCCTGACCATGCTGCGGATACGGTGCTGCATTTCGATCAACCTGATGTTCTTGCGGTAGGGATCGACGACGTTGGCGATGTAGTTGTGCACGCTGTAGCCGCCCACCATGCCGTCAGGCTGCTGACCGCCAAAGGTGCGCCATGGCGTGACCTCGGCAAGAGCATCCATCATGTCAGAGGGCACCCCGCCACGGTACCCGGAACTCCGCACCAGCGGTTCCACCAAACCCGATATCTGCCGCCCGTAGGTGTACTCGACCTCATCCAGGTTGACCCATCGGCCCTCGCTGACATGGCCCCAGTCGTCCGGGTCGTAGCTGTCCGCATCGGCGTCCGGCCGGATCGTAAACGGGTCCTTCGAGGTTACCCGCGCGTCGCCGAGATCGTTGCGCTCGAAACTCAGCCGCCAGTCGTAATAGCCCCTGCCGCCGACGATACCGTCCAGGAAGCACTCGGCATCGACATAGGCTTCGTCGCAGTTCATGGCGATTTGCTTGGACTGCTTGGTCAACAGATCGGCGACGGCCTCGTCGCTCGCCGTATCGTCGGTGGGCAGATAACGGTTGTCGACGCGGTTGTTACGGTGATAGCCAATAACCAAACGTACCAGGGCACCGAGCTTGTTGAGGGTGAGCGTGGGGCGGTCTTCCTCGATCGCCTGTCTTATCTCGTCCGCGCTCCACTGTTTCCCCTCCACGAAGTCGAAGCACTTCTTGGCGATATCCGACCACGCCTGCAAGGCCATGTCGTCGCGCTGGTAGCGCTCGACCATGAGCAGCAACAGTTCCGGGTTGTGAGCTGCCGGTAGAATCCCGTTGGCGCCCATCATCGGGTTCCACGTCGGATCTTCCCCCCAGATCGGGTCGGTTTTCGCACCCGGGATCGGCGGCGCCCAGGAAAACCTGCTGGGTATGAAGAGGTTGTCAACGGCTCCCATCAGAGGCGCCCTCCACGCCGGCGCCATGGCTTGGTTCCTGCCACGCCACGCGCGGTCAATCGCCTCTGCCATTGCGGCGTTGTGTTCAACATGGCCCCCACGGATTCGACGGTGACATATTTCAACGCCAGATACTGTAACCCATCGTGACAATTCGAGACGAGCACCCCGTTTGCGTAGAATGTGTGGGTATCCTCGACGGTCAAGTCATAGACGCGCTCTCTTCGACCGTGACAGGGCTTTACGCCAGCAACCGTTAGAGCATGTTCTGGTGCGTGCGTAGCGGTTGATCTTGAAAGCTGACCCGCAGACTGCACAGCTTCGTTCCTCGTCGTCGACTCCTGAATCGCGTCTCGCCTTTGACTGACAGGCTGCCGAACAATATCCCTTCTTCGGCGCAAGGGTAACATATCGTTTTTCGCATATCCTGCAAATTCTCTCCACTGGCTGTCGATTGCTCCAAGCGCGCTTTGCCTGCTCTGCATGCCAACGTCTCCCTTCGTCGCTCGCGTGCCATTGCCTTGCCGCCGGGATAACGCAGTCGAGCATGTGTCGTTTTGCCTCGTCGGGGTTTTCTCTGACGCGTTTTCGTGAGTGATATGCTGCGTGCGCAGTGTCGCTAAGTAAGTGAAGATTTTCGATCGCGTTATGGTCTTTATCTTCGTCGCCGTGATGAATGTCGAACCCGTGAGGGATCGGCCCATTGTGATGCCGCCAAATATCCCGATGCAGATACGTGCCGCCGAACCTATTGTCGCAACGGTAGTATCCTTCAGGCTTGCGATAATACGTGCGAGCGTTGAAGACAACGGCTTTGTTCTTTCTTGGTCTTCCCATTGTGCCCCGGCCATCGTTTTCAATACGTCGCCGTATTGTAGTGCATCTGCTCTGACCCTGCCGCGATCCAGGATAAACTCGTGGTCCGCCGTGCAGCACACCGAATCACAATTTGAGAATCGCACGGTGACGAGGTTGTTAGACATCCTGTTCATCGTCGCCGTTACCCTGCGCGCTCCGTTATGCGTTAGCACCACGTCGCCGACACTGATCGATTCGATTGGTACACCACCCTCTGCCGTGGCTACGAGCGTGCCCGCGACGAAACAGTGCGAGTATTTGTTTTTGTAAGCCTCATTCTGGTATCTGGCCTCTCCTGTGACCTGAATGCGCCTATAGTGGTAGCCTCCCTTGAATCCCTTGAGCAATGTTTTCGCGGAACTGTCGATGAGGATGGCCGGTTCACCGTCGGTCAGTTTGGTGAGAAACCAGGCCACCGCCTCGCGCCGCGGCTGGAATTCGTAGGCTTTGGCCTTCTCCCATTCCCAGTGCCCCTCGTCGAGAATATCGGCGCAACTGACCTCATCGGACTGCGCCCGCTCTCCAACCTGCGGATCGCAGACGATCCTGTAGCGCCTGTCAACACCGAATCGGTTGGCAAGGTAGGGCTTCAGAGCGTCGCTCAAAAACGCGCGCAACCCCATACTGCGTTCCCTGGCGCAGCACTCTCCCAATACGAGTAGTTGCCCTTTCGGGCTGCACTGCCCGGGGACCGCCGCCGGCGACAGTCCGAAGTCCAGGCCGATGTCGATCGGCATGCCTGATATCGGCGTGAGATCGCGTTTCACCCCATGGATTCGCTGATTGAATTCCGGGTAACACGGGATGCCGTCAATGACCTTGCCGTAGTTGTTCAGCAGGTAGGTGCTGATCCAGTCCTCGCTCTTGCCGGCGACCAGTTGCAGCCAGTAGGCCATGCCCATCGGCTGATTGACGACGTTCTCCGCCTCAGGATTCGGGAAGTAACTGCCGTCGATCTTGAGCAGCGCCGGTGGCTGGTCGAAAAATTCGATGAGCGGTCGATGCACACCGATGCTGGCCAGAACCGCGCGCAGCTTCGCCATCATTTCCTGAATTTCCTTTCCGCGCTCTTCGTCGTCCGGTCCGACATCCAGGTCGTGCCACCAGTGGTCGTCGTCCATGGAGTTCGTGTCCATGATCACGCCCGCCCAGGTGAACGGAGCACCATCCTTCTTCAGCGGGAAGCGGCCGACCCGGGCGCTGCCGTCGTCCAATACGAGCTTGTCGAGTTGTCCGGCCTCGTTCAACCATAGCCCGGTCAGGTCCAGCGATTTCAGCTTGCCGATCGCCGCAGGGTGATCACAGGACATGAAGAGCACTTCCAAATGCATGATGGTGCCGTCGTCCAAAGCAAGCTTGACCGTTGCCTCAATCGGGGCCCCCCAATTCATCTTGACAACGTCTTCCCCAAACCATGACAAGAACGTGAAAATAGTTGTCGACTCAAGCTGCGGGTAGGTATTACGTATAGCCGCCCAGCGCGTCCGCCGTATGCCGCGGTCATCCGGTTCCTGCTGGACTGCGCGTAGCGCTATCTCGGCGACGCAGGCGACCGATTTGCCGCTGTTTCCAGTGACGCAGATCGAGTCGTTGCGGCGCGTGACGAAAAACCCGGTGGATGTGTGGAAGCAGTATTTCTTGCCGTCCACGGAAGGCACGCGCTCGATGGGTATTTTCCGGCTGCCGTTGCGGATACCGGCGTATCCTCGCGACGATCCTATCACCCTGTATGACCGACTCCAGCCCGGCTTACGTCCTTCTTGAGTTCCAACCGATGCACGCCGTCCGCACGCCGAAAACGCGTAGGCGACGAATTCCGCGCAGGCACGATCGGTCGTGTAGTAGCCCCAGTCGCCGTAACCCTGGTCTTCGCTGCCGTCCCAGCGCAAGCATTCGGCGGCGATGATCTTTAGTTGCGCCGCGCTCGCCTGCCAGTATTTGGCCAAACTCTTGTTGCGCTCCGGCGCTTCGAAGCGAAACGTGGTTTCGGTAGGACGGTTCGGGTTGTCGTATTCGCTCCATGCGATGCCGGCCATGACAAGCAATTGTCGGACCCGCAATTTTTTGTCGGCGCGACGCACGCAGACCGTACAACGCGTCGTTTTTGTGCGCTGCGAAAACGAGCCGTCCGCGCAGACCATGACCATGACGCGCAGCTCGGCGTCGTTGAGGCCGACACCCACAGCGTTCTCCGGCGGCGGGAAGCAGCACGGAACCAATCCGGGCCAGCCGTCTTTCAGGTGCTGGTGCTGGAATGCCAAGCCGGCCGCCCTGATTTGCCTGAGCACGCCGGGTTTGGCTTTGACGAAATACGGGATCAAGTGCTCGTCGCTCGCCATGATGTCGAGCCCGCGCGACTTCAGATGGATGAAAGCGTCGCAGTCGGCCACGATACGCGAGACCGCCTCGAACCATGAACGGTTGTTCTCCGGGTCGACGACGAGAATTTCCTCGCCTGCCCAGCGATCCATGCGCACCCAGCCGGTGCGGGTCATAACCTCGTGGTCTGCGGAATTGCACCCGTATGGACCGCGGATACCGCGGATGAACGCGTTGCTCTTGTGAAATCGGGCCGGAGTTTTCTCGGCGCGGTAGTGGAATCGGAATTCCTGACGCCTGCTGCCGTAGCTTTGGATGGATGTCATCGGCGCCTGAGTTGGTATAGGTCTGCTTTACCGACAAAGCCGGTGCGCTCTATCTGGTGCTTGGCGGCTTGGATGGCCGAGTAGGCGACGAAACGGTTCAGCCCGGTCCTGACTGCGATTTCGTTGACGGTAAGAGGGCGCTTTGTTTTCTTCAGCGCTTCTATGACCTGGTTGATGTGTTTTTTAACTATTGAGATCTGCGGCTGCCATGGCGGCGAGGTGATGAGGGCCAGAAATGGGTTGGTTCCCACTGCCGGCCGCCTCGCCATGGCCGCTCTCAAGCCGCAGACCCCGACAATCGCCTGACCACCATGCGCCAGAACGTCTCGCCTATGACGGCCTTGCGTAGCCAACTACCGTCTATGCCCAGCATTGTGCTGGTGCCGGTCCATGATGGGAGTGGACCCCATTGCGCCCAGCCGAACGAGACGCCGATCCAGTGCCGCCACCGATAGCCGACAAAGAGGTCGAAACCGACGACGGTCACGGTGACCCCCCATTTTCTGGCGTAGTCTTCCTCGCCGATGTCGATGGCAGCAATCCTCATAGCCGTCTCCCGGCATCGATGACGGCGATGCGCGCGGCGAGGATTGCGCTGTAGTCCTGCATGGCGCCGCGCTGGGCGAGCAGCCGATAATACTCGTCTGCCGTGATGGTGCTCGAAGCCCTATCGCGATTGGCTTCGATGAATGTACGCAGGCTGGCGAGCTTCTGGTCGAGTTCGCGCTTTTCCTCGACTACCCGCTCGTACCACGCTAAGCCTTTGGCTTCGGCCATGGCTTTCTGCCGTGGACCACGGCGCCCTCGGTGATTTCAGCGGTGGGCGGCATATCGCGGGCGCGGATTTCGCGGTACGTGAACTCCGCCGAGGGTATCTTGTCCTCTGCTTCGACGTAGAAAACCCGGCCGCTGTTGTGCTGCGCCCGATAGACTGTTCGGTTGGGATCCCGCCCGACCGTCGCGCCCGTCGCGTTCATTTCGCCTGTCCGCAATAGGCCGAATGTCGAATCAACGCTCCCGAAACGCACTACGCTGGGTGCCGAATCAACGCTCCCTAGACCGTCGCCACGGTCGTCCTGTCTCGCCATAGCTGCCCCCTTTTTTCCTAGATGAGTTGACCCAGGGAATCGAGCGTGTCCTCGAAGCGCAGCCTGAGGTCATTCAGGCGATCCAGGACCATGCCCAATTCGGTGTCGAGCGACGGTTTTGCTGCGACGACATTCGAGTCTGCGGGCCGCGGTGCCTGGGCATTATGCCTTACCGGATTGCCAAGGCGATGCACGGCGTTTTCGAGTTTCGACTGCAACTCGTTTTGAGTCGTTATTGCTGCGTGGATGTTTCTTGCCAACGAAGAAAGTGTCGGCGGTAGTTTCTGCTCAGCCTGTTGATCTGGCTCTTTGTACATGGTCAATCTCCTGTTTTGGTTGAACTACGATCCGACCCTCTCGTCAGTCCCGGTCCAAACGTAATGCGCCACCGGGAAATGGCTCTTGCAGGTCGGGCAAAACGTGGTCGAGTAGTGCCCGGTGTCGCGGGCGAAGTTCTCCGCGGTGCGCCCCGGGATCGTCGTCGGTTTCCCGCAGCCCGGGCTCGACCCATCCTCAGGCCCTACGTGGGTGTAACTCGGTCGCACGGGGCGCACAAAGCCCTTGGCACGCTCGTCATCGGTCAATGTGATGTTCATCGTATCTCCCTTAGGGATTCTGATATTCCAGCCGCCGATCGTTCCCGATGGCGTGCCCGGTATGAAAGTCCCGCGTTTCGCCATTACCCACTCCTTGGTTGGTCTTCGCATTGCGCACTGGCAGGATGCACGCCACCACGCCTTCGCAGATTGTTTCACGTGGAACCCTGTCCTGCCTTGGTTTGACGTTCAATACCTTCCCCAGCACGTCGCAGGCGCGCTCTTCGTAGAGATCGTCCGGCGTGAACAACAAATCGAGCACTGTGCGCGGTTTCATCGGTCGCTATCATCCCATCTTTTTGGCAATACGGGAAGCCTTTTGGGATAAGTACGGTTTCTCCAACCGCACGCGGGCTTGGTAGTGCTGAGCGGCGGCGTTCATGCGAATAAATCCCGCACGGCCTTGCGCTTATGCCGTGTCTGGCTGGCATTGCGCATGTGGTGCTCGTGATCGTAGGCAAGATGGCACCTGTTACACCATGCCTTGAGGTTCGGCCTGTTACCTGGGACTCCGACATCTTCGGGAACATGATTAAGGTGGGCAACGGTAAGTACAACTTTTGATCCAGTCACCGGATGTTTCGCATAGTTCGCCACCCGACAATCTGGAAACATCGGCGATCCTTCGCACTTATGACCGGCACGCTCCAGCACCTCCTGTCGGATCTGTTTCCAGTCCCTCGGGTAGCGCACGGCGTTCTCTTTTTTAATCGGCATTGCCACAGCCCAGCTTTTCCAAAATTCGCTTCGCCACGTCCGAGAGCGTACCTTCAGCCTCCAGAATCGACAGGAGGGAGAAAAGTGGCATGGTATACTCGCATCGGCGCTCGGTAGCCCGCTTGACCTTTGCGATACGCAGGAAAAATCTGCTTCTCGCGCGTCTGGCTAGAACGCTCACGACCCAACCACCTGCCCGTCCGCAGACCACACAAACTCAGCCACTGGCCGATGCATCTGACACCCGCAGCAGTACGTCGCTCCGTAGAACTCCGGATCGCGAGCATAGGTCGCGGACAGTTTCTCGCCCATCGTCGTCTCGACACCACAGGCATTACCTGTCCTACCGTGCTTGGCTGGATCGTTTGGATCAACCTCGTGGCCACCGATGCCGACGTGGATGTATTTGTCGCGGAACGGGCGCACATACCCCTTCGCCAACTCCGCGTCGCTCAGCACGAGATATTTCGTGTTTTGCGGTACGGGCTTGTTGTCGCTGCCGTGACCGAGTGCAGGATCATTCGGATCTGTAGTCAAGTCGCTCATTGCTTTCTCCTTAGCTCATGATGTGCCGTGCAGATGTATTTGGCGGTCATTCACATCACCACTGATGAAACCGCGAAGCGTAGATTGTCTTCGGAACAATCGTCCCGTCCCCGCAGTCGATCCAATCGGTCGCGTCCTCGCCGGGATGGTCGTAGCCCATCGCGTGAGAATACAGAACGCCTTCTGCCGGTGTACCGACTTCATGGCGACGGACGCATTCCTTGTCTTCAGGCGACAGTCCGCGACGGATATAGGCGATACCCATGTAGGGCACATAGCAGCCGTTGCTCCGTGTCGTATCTGCACGCGTCCATTTGGTGCAGATCGCGGTAGGATCGTCAATCTCCAAGACGCGCGCATGCGGGTTCGGAAGACGCGCTGCTTGGACCCAGTAGCCATCAGGGGCCCGCCACGCGACCGGAGTCAGAAGCACGGCACTCCCGGCGAGCAGGAGCACGGCGATGACGAGCGCGCCGACCATGGCGAGGCTGGGACGGCAGGAGAGAGCGGATAGAAGGCGCTTCATGTCGATCTCCTAGCAGTGTCGATTGCAACATCCAGGGCTTCTTCGCACAGTATTTCAAGCCCGTACTCGTCTATGCGGCGCTGAATAACTTCTGCCGTTGGCGATTCTTTCGCACGCAACCATCGATACCGCTCGGCATCTTCCTTGTCCCTGTGCGCCTCGGCTGCGAGGTCTGCGGGGATGAGGGCGCGGATGGCGAGTGCATGTTGCAGACAGTCCCAAGCGTATGACTTCGCGTTTCGGTCTAGTCCATTACCCTCGTCTTCCCCCCACTTATCTACGTAGTCCTTACCATGTCGCTCAATTAGTGCTGCCGCCTGCTCAAGCGCCTGCGCGACGGCGAGGCTGTCTGGTAGAGAAGCATTGCTCAAATATTCGCGCGACATGCGAACAGAATCACATAACAGTGCAATTAGCGCATTGTCTGGAGCGATTTTAGCCTGTTCCTCGACGATGTAGTGCTCGGCACGCCTTACGTGCTCAGCGATGGTCTGCTCCATCCAGTTGCCACCGACTATTTCTTGCTGGTCGGCTCTGCCAGTGCGGTCGGTGGTCATCAGTTGAATCCTTGTATGTATCGCGTAATGCGTTCTTCAGTCGGGTTGTTCATCAACTCAAATATTCCTAATTGAGCTAGAACACCACCAGCAGATGTTTTCGTTTCCTCGTGCTTGTTTAGATCCGAAAGCATTGAAGTAACCGCCTGGTTGAAGTCGCCAACCTTCACATATTTCATTGCTCGCTCTTTGCACAGTTGCAAGTGTTCTGCTCGTGCCATTTCGTCCTCCAGGTTGTCCAGCAAACGTGGCACTTGTGCCTGTAGCCGTAGCACCAGCGTTGGAACGGTGCTGCACCGCAGCGCGGACACTTGGTCATGTTATTACCTTTAGTCCTCTCAGTATTAGCAGAATGCCGTTGACGGTCAGACATATGCCTAACCCTGACATTGCGATACCGGCGATATACAGCAAGGCGAATCGTATGACCTCGGTCATTGTCCTTTCTCCTCATCTTTCAACCGTTCGCCGAGAATCACCAGAGCTTTGACCTGCCCCGGCCTACAACCAACCAACCTAGCGATATGACGCGTAGTAAAGCCTAACGCGCGCATCTTGGCGGCACGTTTGGCATCGGCGTGCGCCCGTTTTCGTGCTCCTGATCCAGGCATCACATTCTCCTTACACCATCAATTTGGTTTCGCGGAGTATGGCCCGTGCAGACTTTGAGGTCGTCTTCAGTAGCGACGAGTCTCAGCGCCAAGGCATCCCAAGCGCTTCCAACTCGGTCGCCAACTGCGCGGTAGCTTCCCTTAGAGATTCGAGTGTGGTCACTTCCAGACCGACGTCTTCTGCCATCTGAAGGATAGCTGCCACGCGCCTGTCGAACGCATTCTCGGATTCTTTCATGCCTTCCAACTCGCGTTTGGCGTCGGCGAGTTCAGCTTCCGCTTTTTCTGCGCGTTCGTGTGCAGCCTTCAGCACTTGCGCCAGGTCTTCTTCGCCAATGCCTAGATCGATTGGCGGCGGAAGATGCATTGGGTCGAATGTACCCAGTATCCATGCCCTGAGCAGTTCGCGCGCCCGGCCGGTACTGATGGTCCATTCCTGCACGGCGCTCAAGATCGGTTGCGCGTCTAGGGTATCGAGCCCGAGAAGAGTCACGGCCCGAATATTTGCCTTGAACGCCTCGGTGGATTCGTGCATCAGTTGCTTGCGCTCGGCCACAAGTTCGCACCACGGGCAAACGGAATATGCACCAAAGCCGATGTACGCGTGCCCCTTGTAGCATTTGAGAATTGGTGTATCACTCATATCGAACCATCCACAAGAACGTACATCCACCGTGTTTGGTCATCAGCGGTGTCGAGCGAATCTACGATAATACGTATGGTAGCTCGTTCGTGATCCTTCCACGCTCGGTACGCGACGTATATGCTGTACAGCGATAGGTCGCTCATAACCCCTCCTCTTCCGCGACGAGCGCGGCCAGGTCTAGAAACTGGAACCGCGCGCCTTGGCGCTGTTTGATGTCGTGGAATTCGGTGAACTCGCGATTTCCCAGAAAGTCCACTCCACATCGGTTCACGAAAAGCAGAATGTCCCAGCACGAAAGAGAACTGGCCATGGAGGCATGCGCACGGCGGATGGCGTCGCACGAATAGTCGTCCTCGAACGGATTGAGTTCTTCATCCGCCGCACGTCGCAGGACTTCGCTTATTTTCATGGCTTCTCTCCTCTGATCAGCGCCCCCTCGGCTTCAGATCCCTGCGATTCCAGTTCGGCGACTGACAGCGCGGACACTTCACCGGAACACCCGCCAGCCGCGGAATCCAGCCGTGCCCGCAACGCAGGCACTCCCACCTCGGCAATTCAATCGGCTTCGACGTTGCTCTTTTTGCCGGTTTCATGCCACTCACATCGGCTCCAGATGCTTCAGTTCCCCGCGCACGAAATACGCGGAGAAGTTCATGTGCTGAAATGACCCGCTGTAGAATCTGATCTCGCCAGTCAGGATGACACGCTCCCAGCGGTACTTGTACGGCTCGCCCATGCCTGCTCGTTTCCTGATGTTCATGTTGGCTTTAGTTGCCCGATCTTCAAGCCTACGCATTCTATTGTCTACATCGTAGGCTTGGTGCCACAGTGTCCCGTCCTCGCGGATTTCGTAGAGGTCCAGAGACTGAGCGTTCGTGTCCTTGGTCTGGAACTCCAAGTCGTTCACACCCTCGACACCGTCAACCGGCAGCGGGTACTTGCAGATGAGATAATCGGATAGTTCCATGGTATATACCTCCTTGCTCTTTGACGTTCGTGGAAAAATTTGGCTCACTTCCGCCAATTGGTTGTCTATCTGCTTTTGGTCTCGCTATTTCTTAGCGGCTGTCTTCCGGGGTCCGGCGCGCTGGCCTTGAATGGTTTTCTCTAAGAATGTGGCGCGCTGCAAACATGTGGTTGTCTTGCCTACTTTGGCTCGCTTCCGCGCCCTGGTTGTCTCAAGCAGTGTGGCTCCTGGTGGCCGGGATCTGTCCTGACCTCGGCGAATAGAGGGGATGCGGATCACAAACTCTCCGATTCCTCCACGATGACCTTATATTATCATCATGGAAACGATTGTCAAGCCCCTTCCACATCCGCGCGCGCGTAACAGTTTTTTGAAACCCGGCTACCACCAGTATCAGTCAAGCATCTTGTTCACGTCAAAACCCGGCCCGACGTGCACACCGGCTCGCGTAACGGCTTCGCGAAAGATCCGTGCGGCAAAAAGTGTGGAGGGAGAGGGAAGGACAGCCCCAATACTGATCTCGCCATGGGGACCCCTGCTGAAGAGACATCGGTTTTCCCCGACGGTCGGGGCGGGAGCGATCGCGGGTGAGGGCGGATCTAGGCGGGCCAGGGCTTGGTCGGATCTGGCGTCGAACTGGGGATAACTGCGGGGATATCCTGTGGATATGTGGGTGGAGTGCCGATAACGGGCGTTATGTCAAGCGCGTCCTGCCCTGCCCGATCCGTAGGCAACTGATCGATGACCCGGCCGCGGATGTCGGTCGTCCTGCCATCGACAATGAACGTGAACGAGGCCCTGAGCAACCCTCCCCCGGGCGCCACCTGGCCGCCGAACTCGGACGGGAATCGGCGCTCAGCCACCCACTGCCAGTATCGGGCCGTGCGTTCGGCAATCTCGGCGGACACCTTGGCGACCTTGGCCAGGCTGTCCCCGAGGAGGGCCCACTTTTCCATTTTTCCGCCGCCGACTTGGACCATTTTTTCATCGAGAATCATCTCGGTCGCGGCCTGAGCGTCGGCTTGGGCGCCCTCGAGGGCCCGGCCGGCAGCTGACATACGTTCGCCGACGTGTGTCCGCAGAGCGTCCGTGTACTCCTGGTTGGCGCCAGCGATCAGCCAACCACTGAGCGTTGCGCAGCTGATCCCGAACTGCTCGGCGACCGCGTAAACGGGTTGGCCAGCCGCAATTAACGGTAGTGCGCGCTCACACATTGCGATTCGCTGCGACGCGGAATAGACGACGCGACCGCCAGTTTTGATCCCTAGCGGCGATAGGCCGTAGTATTCGCTATTCGGCCGCGGTCTATCTGGCCGAGATTTCGAGTTGGTCGCTACTGCCGTAGGTTGCTCGGCGTCGACGCTGGCATCAGAGTCGAACGCGGCTGGCATGCTATCGAGGATTGAAAGGTCCATCGGTAATGGCTTAAGAAAGACCCACCCCCCGGCCCCCTCCCTTATTGTACTGAGGGGAACCGTGAGGTGGATAGGTCAGGATTCTGGGCCAATGTGGATAACTTTGTCAATACCTGGTTCGGATTCCGGGGTTTCGCACCTGAGTTTGTGGATCAGGACGACTAGAGTACGAATAGGGACAAGGGGGGGGATGAGCTTGAGCTTGAGCTTGCTCTTGGCTCGGACGGTTCGGCGGGCGAACTCGACCGCAACGAGGCAGGCGGGTTTGTGCTGGTAGGGCCTGGGACGGCGGACCGCGACGACCAGGGCGATGCGCCCGCGGTAGGCGTCCGGGGTGCCTCGGCTGTCGACGCGCTCCCGGGTCGACGTCAGAAGGCCGTGCTGCCGGCATTCCGCTGCCAGCGCTCGGCGGATCGCTGCGGGGCGGCTTGCCGTGCCGCCGTGCTTGAGGTCGAGGGCGAGCCTGCAGACCAAGTCTAGGAGGGCGTCGACGTCCATTACTGCGATAGTGTGCACGGGATCGGCGGAGGGGTCAAAAAAATCGTCATCTGGCCTTGACACTGGCCCATGGGGATACTACTATGATAGTGTGATAGTACCCCGATGCTGGCGGGATGACCGGCACAAACAGGAGTAGCGAAAATGACCGAATACCGAGTAATTATCCTCCCGACCGGCGCGCATTACGACTGCGCTTCGTTGGACGAGGCCAACGATGTGTTTGACAACGCGCCGCAGTCTGACGAGGAGACCGGCCGGCAGATCACCGCTGACGGCATCGTTATACGGGAAGAGTAGATTCCCCCCCGTCACCTAAACCCAATGGAGAAAATCATGCGCAGAATGACCCACGCGGACGTGATCGCCGGCATCGACGCGATCGCGAAAAAGTACAAGCAACACACGCGTGACCAGATTCTTGGCTGGTACGCCGAGGGCCTGATAACCGAGACCGAACGCACCGTCTGGCTCGCGGAAATCGAGGAGCCCGCACCATGACCGAAACCCTTTCCGCCGGTTCGCGTGCCGCCGCTGATGTAGCGGCCTTGCTGCGCGCGAGGAATCCGTTGATCTGGATTACCAGTCGCGAGGAGGCGCGCGTTGAGCGCCTTCTGATGGAAGCGGCACAGGCGGCCCAGTACGAGCCCCGATTTTGGGACTGTGCAAACGGTATCACGGACTACGCCGGAGCCCCACAGGAAGGCGGCGCGAGCGGCACGGACCCGGCGCAGGCGATATCCGTTATCCGCGATAGTCGCAGGCGCCAAGTGTGGATACTGCGCGATCTGCCGGCGTGGTTGCGGGATCCAACCGTGAACCGTGCGCTGCGCTCGTTGGTCCGAGGGCTGACGCTCTCACCCAGGGACGAGGCGCGCGCCGTGATTGTGCTAACGCCTTCGAGCGAGGTCCCGCCCGAGCTGGCCGGGCACGCCGTGGTGATTGACTTCCCGCTCCCGGACCGCGCGGAGATAGCGCAGATCCTAGACGCGGCGATTGCCGCCCTGCCGGATGAGATCCGCGACCAGGCAGCGCCAAACGGCGCCCGCGATGCGGCGATCGATGCCGCCGTCGGGCTCACCGCTGAGGAGGCGCAAGCCTGCTATGCGAAATCGCTGGTCAGCACACGCCGGATAGATCCGGCCACGGTGGCCGCCGAGAAAAAGCGCGTCATCGCCAGGGAGAAGATCCTCGAATGGATCGATCCGATGCCAGGCGGGTTAGACGCCGTTGGAGGACTGGAAGCGCTGAAGGCGTGGCTCACCTCACGGCGCGCCGCGTTCGGCCCGCGCGCGCGCGCCTACGGCCTGCCTGCACCCAAAGGCGCCTTGCTCGTCGGTGTGCCGGGGTGCGGGAAGTCCCTCACCGCGAAGGCGATCGCTACCGCTTGGGGTATGCCCTTGTTGCGACTCGACATGGGCGCTCTTAAGTCGAAATGGGTTGGCGAAAGCGAAGGGAACATTCGCAAGGCGTTGCGCGTCGCTGAGACCGTTGCGCCGTGCGTGCTCTGGCTCGACGAAATCGAGAAAGCGCTCGCCGGCGCAACCCAGGGCGCAGCCGACGGTGGCACGTCCGCCGATGCGCTGGGTGCCGTCCTATCCTGGATGCAGGACCGGGCCGGCAGTGTCTTCGTTGTCGCGACCGCGAACGACGTAACCGCCCTGCCGCCTGAACTGCTACGCAAGGGGCGGTTCGACGAACTTTTCTTTGTCGACCTGCCGAGCGCCATCGAGCGCGGCGCCATCGTACAAGCGGCGCTACGGCAGTATGGGCGCGACGCTGGCCCCGGTGCCGAAATCTATCTAGCCGACGTGGCAACGGCTACCGCTGATTTCACAGGCGCCGAAATCGCCGCCCTAGTCCCCGAGGCCCTCTATTCAGCCTTCGCGGACGGTGAGCGCGCCATTACGACCGCCGACCTAGTCGCCGCGGCGGCCGCTACTGTTCCTCTCGCCCGCACCGCAGCCGAGAAAATCGACAAGCTGCGCGCCTGGGCGAAGGGACGTGCCCGGCCGGCGAGCGTCACCCCGATCACCAGGACGAGCAGCGCCGCGCGCGCGTTGGATATCGCCTAGAGTTTCCATTCTCGCGCCCCGGAGGAGGGGCGCCGGAATGCGGAATTCACCGCAGACTATTGTGGAGACCATGCCATGAAAACGTCAGTGCTGAAACCGGGCTACCTCGTTAGCCTGAAAACCTCCTTGCGTGGAGGTGTGAACTACGCCCGTATCGATATCGAACCCGACCACGAAACCGCAGACGGCGCCCGCGTCGCGAAATGGGAAACCCGGCGCGCCATTCCCGACCCTGAAGAGTTCGAGCGCGCCAGTTCGGCGCGATCCAAGGCGCGCGCGCTCGTGGCGTCGGTGTGCTGCACATCGAGCTTTGGCCTGCTCTGTCCCTCTTCCGATGAGGAAAAATTGTTCGATGCTATCGGCGCCGCGCGCGAAGTCGCGGACGCTCATAACGGCGGGGCCAGCCTTACCCGCGTCGAGGTGTTTGTCTTAGTCGGGCGCGTCGCGCAGGACGACGCAGAGGCCGCGCGGGCGATCGGCTCAGAAATCCGCGAATTGCTTGAGGCTATGCGTGCGGGAATCGCCGCGGCTGACCCACGCGCGATCCGCGAAGCAGCCACGAAGGCGAAAAATTTGGGCGCCATGCTGAGCGCAGATGTCGCCGCCCAGGTGAGTGGCGCAATCGTTGAGGCCCGCGCTGCCGCGCGCGCAATTGTCGCCCGCATCGAAAAAGCGGGGGAGACCGCCGCTAGCGTGGTCGCGCAATGCTCAACGGCGCGTATCGAGTCCGCCCGCTTCGCGTTCCTGGACTTGGACGAAGGCACCCAGGCAACAAGCGAGGCCCCGGCAGCGCGCGGGATCGATATCGATATCTCAGCGTCAGCCGCCGAAGTCTACGCGACACCGGCGCCGATGCTGGAGCTTTTCTAATGCCCTGCATCGCAGCGGCAACCACTCCCGAGGCGCGTGTGCGCCAGCAATCGGCAATCGAGCGCCTTGAGCGCGCCCTCGGGAGTAACGAGGCGCAACTCGTCATCGGTGCGTCCGGGTCCATCGCCTTCAAGGGCTGGACCGATCGCGCCGGAGTATCCGACCTGTGCGCTTACCGCAAGCTCGCTAGTTCGAATAGCGCGACCTTGCGACGCGCCATCATGCGCGCCGAGGCGATGGCCGGTCGGAAGATCGACGCGCGCGCCATCGCTACAGGACACCATTCGCACGACGGAGGTGCTACCTGGGGCACGCACTAGCAGTTCAATCCTCATTCTCGGCCGGCTGGAGACCGGCCCGGAATGCGCGATTGGCGCAGATACAAGGAGACACTGACATGACCAAACCGCAACATACGCCGGAGCCGTGGGAAAACGCGGGCCGTACCATCTATACCGTGGGCGGGAACTGCATCGCATCGGTATGGTGCGAGCGCGACATGGAGGACGGATTGATGACGATTGAAACGACCATCGACGACGACGAAGCGGCTGCCAATTCCGCGCGCATCGTCGCCTGCGTCAACGCCTGCACGGGGATCGACGATCCCGCTGCCCTTCGCGCACAGGGGGACGGCAACAGCCTCGGACCCTTTCAAATGATCTATGAATGCCGCAAGTGCGGTACCGAAGCAAATCACAACACACAGTATGTCAGCATGACCGACTTCATGTCCTCGTTTTTCATTCTGGAGGAACCGCTTAGCGAGTACCTTAGGCGCATCTGCATTAAATGCGGGCATGTTGTGTTACAAAAGTGCAGGGAGGAATGATGCTCAGCGAACAAGACCTATCCGTAATCAAAAGTATCTCTTTGTCCGGTCTCAATCCCTTTGATTTCAGGGCTTCATAAAAACCTACGCCCGGCAGCATGGCGGGGTCGTCTATGCGGTCGACGGCCCCGACGACCCACAGCAACAGTCAAAGTCAAGGAGTTCCAATGCCGTTGATCCTGCTACGCCAGCCCTCACAGATCATCTTGGCTTCTGACCGCGGTACCGGGTTGACGCGGCGCGAGGCGATCGTGCCAGGCACCGGCGAGCATGAAGCGGCTCAAGCCGAGCGCTTGATGATGTCGTACAACAGTTGCGAAGCGCTCAGCGTGTCGCGGCTGGCGAGCTTGTCCCGTCCTGATCTGAGCGTACCTCTTCAGGACATTCTTGCCGTGCTCGATTTACTCGTCAAGCACAGCCCGAACGAAGTCCACCGCATGCTGCAAATCGTAAGGAGACCTAAACTATGAGCGCTAGAGAGGGAATTGTCTATCTCAAACACACAGATTCGAAAGGCCACAGTTACATCGAAGCGCATTACTGCTGGGATGTGGAGCGCTTCCTGCAACACAGTGACGAGGCGGCCCGTGCCGAAGGCGGCAGCATCAGCGTCGCTACGGCTGAAGACTATCGCAGACAGATGTTAGCCGATGCGCGCAAATCCTGACTTCCGTCAAAGGCGCCTGCTGTCGGTGCTCGCCCATGTCGGCGTGGTCTACGCCGAGGCTAGGCGCATCGGCGCCAGGGCACAAGAGAGCACCTGCGCGAGCACGTACTATCTTCGCTTACTCGTTGCCGCCGGCCGAGTCCAAGCTCGTTACAACTGGCGCCGGAGACATTACGAATACAGGTTGATCGTGACAAGGAGGAAGAAATCATGAACGAATTGGGGTTAGAACTCGCCATCGTATTAGCGCATCTTCGCCGCTGGTGGGTCGCGCGCACGCTGCGCGCCACCTACCGCAATATCGCCATGTGTGAGCGCGAACTCGCGCAGGCGGACGCCGATGCCGAGTTCTATACACAGCTGCTGAGCGAAGCTCGGTTGCGGATCTCTCGCCTTCGACATGAGCGGCGCACCTCTACACGCAATGCACCGCAGCGGGGCAGCCGATGACCTGGGATGATTTCAGGCGTCAGTTGTCCGAGCGTGGACTCACGCAAGCGGAGTTCAGCCGCCACACCGGGTACGATGAGCACACCATCAGTCGATGGCGTCACCGTGCCCGCGGCGTCCCCAAATGGGTTACTACGTGGTTGCGCCTGTATCGAATACCACGGGTAACGGCAGATCGCTAAGGGCGTAGCGGGCCCCCTCGACCCCGTCGATGTTCAGGCCGATGCTCTTGGCCGACATCAGGGAGAGCATTTTCTGGTTGCGCGCTGCCACGTGCTTCGCGATCTCGAAGAGGTTGAGCTTGTGTTTCGTAGTTTTGACCGTGGTGATCGTCCTGCCGAGTTGATCGGCCGCAGCGTAGCCGACAATGACAATCATGACCTGCTTGTCGGCTTCGCGCTCGGCGCGCTTTAACTGGCCGACGTACTTGCTGAACTTGGTCGCGTTAAAGAGCGTATCCGGGCTCAACCACTTCCTGTTTTCCTGATCGGTTCCCCAGTCCGCTGTCTTGGCGTCGATGACGGCGCGGCATAGTTCCTCCGTGGCGCCTTCGAGTAGCCTCGAGGTGATCAGCTTGACGTGCGCCTTCGCGCCTTCGTACTGGAACCCAGCCCGCTGGTTCAGGTACTCGATCAGGCGCCGTGCTGTTTGCTCGGCTTGGCGGCGTTCCTCGTTGGGGGGTAGGGGGGTGTCTTTATTATTGGTTATTGGTTCTTGGTTAGCTTGCCCTTGAGCTTGCCCTTGAGCTTGAGGTGAACCCCTCCCATAAGCTTGGCTTTGGCTGGGGATAACAATCATCTTTCGGCGACTCGATGTCATACCTCCAATGCGCCCTCCTGCTATCCGTTTTTCGTTCAAAATCCTGTACTTCTCTATCTCGGCGTCGCACTTGGCATGTCTCCAGTAACCGTCCTGCTGGTAGAAAAATCGCGCCAGCATCTTATCCACAGTCACCTGCTCCTCTGGTGTCAGGGCGCCGGCGATCCGGTAGGTTGCGGAAGCATAAGGTATAGCATAACCTTGCTCGGTCGCGTAGTAGTGGTCCATCAGTCGGTCGTACGCGCCCATTTCTGCGAGCGTCAGCCCAGACGTGGCGGTTGTGACGTCGCCGATGTGCCGCGTGTACCACTTCATGCAGTCAGGCTCTGTGACGTGGACCGACGCTTGGCCAGCCCACGGGTCGCTATCAATGAATGCTGCGTTCAGCGCGGCTTCTTGCCGCCGCCCCTGCCCTTACCTTTTTGCTTTGGCTTGGCCATACGGATCACCTCCTTTCGGTCGTTGTGGTTAATTAAGCTGCCTGCGCTTGCGCCTGCGCGAGCGGGTCAGCGTTCCCGTCCTTCATCCAGTACGATGCCCCGAGTCCAGCAGTGGCCAAGTCTGGCAGCTTGTCTCTCGACGATACCGTCATGGCCACCAGGAAGTACAGCTCCTCGTCTGACGCCAACATGTCGATGAGCCCGTTGCGGCCTTCGGCATCCAAGATATCGGCGCCGTCGAGGACGACGAGAACGGAACCATCGAGCTTTGCGATCGCCACCTGCAGGACTGCCCGGGCCCGCCACTTCTCGGATTCCGAGCACAGATAGTACGGGCGCCCGCCGTAGACGATGTCTAAGTCGTCGTTCAGCGCGACCAGTGGATACCCGGCAGCCCGGCAGAGCGGGTCCAGGTATTCCCCGTTGAAGCGGGTCAAGGCTTGCGCCAGCTTCTGCCGCCGCAGACCGTCCGGTGCCAGAATCTCGACAATCTTCAACTGCTCGACGATCTCACGATAGGCCAGATCGGCGTGCGACTTGGCTGTCATCGCCGAGCGGCGCTGCTCCAGGCTTGCGTACAGGTCCCTGGCGATGTCCAGAGCTTCTTGGCTACCCGAGCGCTTGCCAAGGGCCCGCCAGCGCTCCGTGGCGCCAGCGACTGCCCCTAGTTTCATTTTGAGCCCTTGCAGTTCCTTCCCGGCAATATCCATGGCGAGACCGGCCTCACCGGCGGTTTTCTCTGCTGCACTGCGGCGACACTGTAAACCGACGACCTGATCGGCACTCAGCGACGCCTTCTTGACACCCTCAGCGCCGGTCTGCAACGGTTTGCTGCAGTGCGGGCATTCAAAGATGCGCGGTACGACGATGACCTCGACGGTCTTTTTGCAGTTCTCGTACTCCTGGCGGGCGCGCTGATGTTCGAGTTCCTGCTTCTGGACCGCGGCGAGCAATTCTTTTTCTTGTTTGGCCTGCTCCCCGATGTGCTGGAGTTCTGCGGTGTCCACCGCCAGAGCGCCGATCGCGTTGTCGACCTGTTGCTTCGCCGTGGCACACTGTTCCTCGAGCTGGGCCAGCGTGGTCTGGTTGAGGTCCGCCGGAAAGTCCGGGGGCAGCCAACCGGCAGCCTTCTTCAGGCCGAAATCCGTCCCGGTGGCTGCTTCCCAGCGGCCCTTGATCTTGGCGCCGCGTTCGCGTGCCAGCCGGTGCGCGACATCCCATCCCTGCTGTCGGATCTGGCTCCACGTCTCGTTGGCCGTGTCGACGCCGAGCCCGACATCGGTGCAGGCGAGCAACAGGTGCTGTTGGCTCGGTGCGGCATCCAACAGGACCGACAGAAACTTTTGGCGCTCGACGTCTTCCATTTCCGCCGGGCTGATCAAGCCCGCCGCGACCTTACTGGAGACCGGCGGTTCCCCCTCACTCTTGATCTCATGTCGGGGCCAGCCGACGGTTGTCCGGCCCGAGCCGGATGTGAGGGTGATGACACCTGTGTCCATGCCACCGCGCACGAGCCCCTTGGCGTCGGTCTTGGTCAGCAATGCCTTGTCCGGGCGGGTGCTGCGAAAGAACGGGATCGACTCCATGGTGAGCGCTGCGGCGACGGCTTGGCAGACGCTCGACTTTCCGTGAAAATTGTTGCCTCCGATCAGCGCGATCGGATCGATTGTGATATCGGCGCGTTCGGCGCCCCTGAATCCCTTCACCAATGCCTTCATCATTTCCTGCTCCTTGTTCAAAGTTTGCTGCGTAGCCACGGTCTGGCCGTAAGCTGGCTGCATGCGTCCAAGTAGGCGTAGTGCACCGTCAGGCCGCGACCTATGACCGTGGGCTCCTTGCCCTCGATTTTGACCTTCCAGCGTCCGTTACTCTTGGTCCAGTAGACGCTGATGCGCCAGACGCGCTCCATCAGTCCGGGGTCTTGCGCACCGGCCAATCCCGCATGGCTTGTGCGATGTGTCTGGCTTCATCGCACTTTTCCTTCGGGCAGCCGCGTTTCTCGGCGCGGTTCGCCCATTGTTCGACGAGCCCGTCGGCTGTGAGATCCTGCGCCCGTAGAATGAATATCGGCTCATCGGCGAACGCCTTGTTGAGCGTACTTGTCGGGTCGGTCAATTCAAAGTTTTTCGTGCCCATGATTTCCTCTCGAAATTAGGTGGAGGCGCCGACCGGATTGGTTGCCGGTCAGTGCCTCTCAAGAGTTCCCGGAGACCAGCGTTCCCTTGAGTCGGTGCTGCGCGCACCCCGCGGCGCCCCCGTTGATCGTCAGTCCGGCGAAAACAGGGATCCGCCCCCGCGTCTGCCGCGCTTTGCCGGCTGCGGCTTGGCTTCCTCGGCGACTTCTCGCTCCGGAGGACCGGCATGCGACTGGTCATTCGTCGGCCATTCAGAGTCCATTTTCGCTTCCGAAAGCGGTTCTTGGTGTGTGGCTTGGACCGACGGCATCGGTGTCACGATGGCCACGTAGCGGTCTCCGTCCTCGGAATACTCACTGATGCGATACTGAGCGTTCTGGAAGTCGACGATCAACCCGGTGTCAATGCCGCGGACTTGCATGCTGCCCAGCGCCTTCCCTGACGTGAGAAACAGGTGAACCGACTTCTCCGGCGCGCTCGGTTCTTCGGTCCTTGCTTGAGGTGGGGCTTCTTGTGGTGCCTGCGGTTTCGCTGCCGGTGCCGGGGCGGCTTGGCTTGGTTTCGCGGTGCCGCGCCTGGGCTTGGTTTCCTGTTCGTGCTGCGGCTTCGTTCCCTCGTCGTCGTCAGGCCAGACATCTTCCGGGTTGACCATGCCGTCGATGACCCCGCGCAGCTCCGTGTAAATCTTCGCCATGTCCGGTACCGTCCAGTTGGCCGACTGCCGGCCGTAGATACGCTCGACGCGCCTGCGATCGATCTGCAACTTTTCCAGTTGCTGAACGATGTAGGTGCGCGCCTCTTCTGGACTCTTCGCGATGCGTCCGACGATGGCGCGTTTGGCCTCCTCGACGGTGAATTCCGAGAGGGTCTGCAGGGCGTTCGTGACGACGTTGCGGATGGCCTTGGATTGGCCGATCTGCAGGATCATGTCCATGGCGCGCTGCTCGTCTTCCATGCCGACCTTCTGCGCTTTGCGCTGCTGGTAGGCGCGCGTCATGTTGGCCCCGGTTTCCAGGTCGATGAACCTGGCATAAAACATCCAGTGCGCGCCCTCGTCGCGGACCCTGACATCGACGACGCAATTCCCGAATTCGCGCCAGAGGTCGTTGGCGAGCTTGATGGTCGGGCCCTCGATTCGCACGACGCGATTGTTGCGCCGGTCCTTCACGTCCCAGCCGTAGACGTACTTGTCCCCTGCTGCGGCGGCGAGCGCCCGCATGCGTTCCATGATGAGCCCGTACTTGCGCGGCTGCGGCACGCGCTGGGCGACGATGAATTCCGCCTGTCCCATGGGTGGCATCTGCGGCGCCGCCACTGGGAGGTTTTGCAACTGATGGCCTGCGTTATCGAACGCCGAGGCGTCCAATATTTGAGCCATTGGGTCCATTGTCTGCTGATTCATGCGTTTGTCTCCTTGTTGAAAAGTCTCAGCCACCACAACGGCGGCCAATGCCACTGCATCCACCATGCTCGTACGCTGACATCGCCACGTGTTGACAGCGCGGAATGGTCGTCGTCGGGGGGCTCCTCGACAACTTTCAATAACCGTTCTCCTTTCAGCATGTAAACGTCTTTATGTTCCAGCCACTCCATTCCGATCATCGTCTGTACTCCATGCAAAAATCAGTATGCCTGCAAGGACAAAATTTGTCGGCGCACAGTACACTATTCGGATTCGCCGGAAACACCATGTTATCTCCGGTCGCGATAAATTCGTCGTACATCTGCTCAACCCGTGCAACCGCATTCGCGGCGACGCGCTCGGCCAAGGCGACATCGTAGGCGATCTCGACCGGCGCTGGCTGCTCGTCGTCTACCTTGACGCGCGCAATGTAGTCCTCGATGATGTGCTGCACCGATCTTCCGCCAGCCCGTACCAGCATGCTGTAGCATCCGTATTGGGCGAGATTCGAGCGCGCCGTGACCCCGGTTTTCAGATCCCGTATGCCATCGTCTGTCAGGTCGATGCCTCCGGAGAGCACGTTACCGCGTCGGGTCCTGCATTCGATGCGCTGCTCGACCGCGATTGGAATGACGCGATTGGCTGTCGTACCACGATAGGCCCGGTATTGCCTCACCACCTGCCGCTTGCCGGTGCCTGCATTCGGCGTCGTTGCATCCCAAGACACACCATAGCTGATCTGCTTGCCGAATTCCTCGACCCCGCGGTCCTCGTCTTCGCTCTGGTTGCCCAGTTCACCGGTCGCCATCTTCGCCGTCATGCAGGAGGCCACCGCGCTGTGCGTCGCAGTGCCGACGCTGGCGCCGACACTCGAGGCGATCTGGCGCAACTGGTAACCGGCTGAGACGATCTCGACCGGAAACGAGCGTGCTGCTTGACGCCGAGCACAGTCAAAAAACATAGGTAGCGACGATGGGCGGATGATGAAAGTCATACCTTTTTGATCAGTCTTCGCAGCGTTCTTTGCATTCTCTGGCGTTCAGTAGGAATGCGCTCCTGCTGGCGCCCGACTGCATCCAGCAATTTTCGCACTCTTTGTTCGGCGAGCATTCTTTGACTCGTCCCAGGGATCGCCCTGAATGTCTCGGCGTTCCTGTCAAACGCGGCCTGCCCGCCGACACCGCGCGACCACTTCATCAGGCGCCATGCGGCAAACTCGCGCCAGCGCCAAAACAGTTTGGTCAGTTTTTCTCGGATCAAGATTCCACCCATTCCTGAAATGTCATCCCGCACCTCGGACACCTCGTTTCTGCGTCCGGCGTCTTGGGCCACTGGTGAGCGCATGGGCCCGCCACTCCCACCGTCTCAGGCTCGACCGTGTGCTGCGATGGCGCCTCGCTAGCACTCGACACATCCTGCTCGACGATGAGAGGGCGGATTTCACCCGTTTCGTGATCCTTTATGGCGTAGTTTTCGTCCATGGTGAAGCGCGGCTTGTTCCCGGGCAGCATCGCGTCGGCGTCTATGCCCAACTGGCGACACCGCAGCTCGAACAACTCCTGCCAGTCGTCGTCCTGGCCCGCCTCGCGTCGTGCCTCTCGCAATGCCCGGATCGCGGTACGGTGCTTGAGCAGATCAACCGGAGCGCCGTGTTTTCGCGGATTGGTCGCGACGGCATCCGCTATGATCTCCTCCGGCGTGCGGTCCGGGAGGATATCGTCCGCATCGATGTGTTCGAGAGTGTTGGCCATTATGTCAGTTCCTCGGCTGCCCCGCGCAAGTTGTCGTCCATAACGGCCTTCGATACTGGCGGACGCGGAAACGATCATCAGGATTCTGGCGCTGCCACGCGTGCTTGTCATATCGCGCGGCATCACGAGTCTGGTCAACACTGACAGTCGGCACCCATCGGCGACCAATATACATCTCGACCACCCACACTCTATTCACTCGTTTCATCATTTCTCCCATGCCCACATCGGCATCAGCAGCCCGAGGGCGTCGCCTTTACGAATCCATGCGGCATCCTTATGACCGCCCGGAGATATCTCCCAGCCGGGAATGAGCGCGAGATAGCAGTGTGCGAATCTCGCATCGCCTATTGCTGTTTGCACCTCGCGGTCAAGTCGCTTGCCGGTCCCATTGCAGTAGCCGCACGGATGGCTATTGCCATCCCCACAACTGCACTCATGGAAGCCACTGCCATCACAGGAATGGCAGTCGTCTAACGGCATTGCGACTGTCGGAACCGACTGCCACTCGCAGTCGCGCCCATTTTTCTCGAATATTAGGGCTGCATCAGGCGCGGCGGGGCAATTCTCGACGCCATCAATCGCCGGCACGCGGACGAGAATTTTCCCGTTTGTCGCCCAGGTATAGTCGCCACGGGTCCACGGCACCGCGAGGTTGGCCCGACCGGGGTCGGTCGAGCAAAACGTCTGGAGTTCGTCGAGGGTCATGGTCGATTTCCAAGATTGACGATCTTTTCTTCGGTCGGTGCTGGCAACATCTTTTGCTCCTCAGCGGTTTCCAGGATCGTTTTGCCGTTCGGCAGGAGTATCTGTCCGAGAAACGCACCCTCGAAACTGAGCACCCCGGTTTCAATCGCCGTGATCTGGCCCTTGATCCAATCGCGCAGAATCGAGTAGACGGCCTTCGCGCCGATCTCTTTGGCTTTACGCTCGTGTGCGATTTTGCTGACGCGCGTCCATGAATTGTACGGATGCTCTTTCAGCCATGCAGCGGCGTATCCTGAAACACTTGCCTGCACACTTACCTGTCGGCCTCGATAATCGAACTGCACCAGCAATACGCCCTTGTCGAAGTCCATCATGTGACCGAACTTACCACAGCCGAATCCGCGCAGGATTTTTTGCATGTCATTGATGGCGCGCTCGCCGCTCGTCGCTGTTTCGTAGGGTAAGCTCATCAGCACACCTTCTCCGACATCGCGAGCGCCGCGCGCAGCATCGGCAGGATGATCGTCTCGCCCGTACCGTTCGTGCCGGTGACGCGCGGCTCCAGATAGGCCAAGGCTTCCGTGGTGGCAGCGCGCAATGCCCGAAGCTGAGCTTTCATGTCGTCGAATTCGCGACTAGAAATTAGGATTGCACCATGGTCAATCATCGCCTGACCCCCAGCGCTGTGCAGACGGCCCATCTGAACTCCGGCGAGCCGTCTTCCCCTGCCTGCCAGACCCCAGTCTTGGCGAGCACCGCGGAACGCTGCATGCGGTACGTTTCCGCCTCGATCGCGGCAGTCGTTTGTCGTTGCTGCTCGGCTACGAACAGGTCCTGCTCGCTGCGCCAGTAGTTGGCGATTCCGAAGGTCACAGCAGCCCCTCCGACTAGGACACCAAGCAGAAAAACGGGAACGATTTCGTACTTCCGGTAACTCGTAGAGGGTACCTCTGGATTGTACATAGTTAGTCCCGCCGCTTTACAGCTTATCGATCTCTTTGCCGCACGCTTTGATGAACTCATATGTCAAATGCGGAGGCAGCGTGATGTTCTCTGGCAGAATCGCGCCCCCCAGGTAGACTAGGCCACCTACCGTTTGCGGCAGCGCGATGTTCTCTGGGATAGTCGCGCTGCTCAGGTCGAGCCAGCGACCCACCGTCAGCGGCAGCGCGATGTTCTCGGGCAGAATCGCATAGCTCAGGTCGAGCCAACCGTCCACCGCCAGCGGCAGTATTATGTCCTCGGGCAGAATCGCGCCGCTCAGGTTGAGCCAACCGCTTACCGTCTGCGGCAACGTGACGCCATTAAGATCACAGCAGCTCAGGTTGAGCGATCCGTCGGTCGTCTGCGGCAGCGTGACGCCATTAAGATCACAGCAGCTCAGGTCGAGCCAACCGCTTACCGTCTGCGGCAACGTGACGCCATTAAGATCACAGCAGCTCAGGTCGAGCCAACCGCTTACCGTCTGCGGCAACGTGACGCCATTAAGATCACAGCAGCTCAGGTCGAGCGCACCACGTATCGTTAGCGGCAGCGTGACGCCATTGAGATCGCAGCCGCTCAGGTTGAGCCAACCGCTTACCGTCTGCGGCAGCGTGACATCTTTCAGGTCGCAGCAGCTCAGATCAAGTGATCCACCCCAGTGGTCCTGGCAGCAAAAGGCAAGGGCGTCGACTGCGTCTTTACCGACGTAGAGGATTCGCGCCACCTGCACCTTGATTTTATTGCCATCGACGCTGATCCTCCGACCAGCGGTCTCGCAGAACACGAATCTGGTGCCACTCGATGCATAGCCCATGCCGCCCGGTCCCTGCCCGAATAGCCCGCCAGACGTGCAGTCGTCTTTTGTTTTCTTGCTCCATCGCTGGCAAACAGTCCACTGGCCAATTGGAGCCCAAATGAACCCGTTATGCCCGACACCGTTCATGTCGGTGCGTACCATCCATCGGTCGCCAAGAGCGGCGAGTAGATTTTTGTCGATGGTCATTCTACGGTCTCCTTGTGGCTATGCCGATTGGCTTTCGGCGATATGTGTTGTATTATGAGGATAAGCTATGTAGAATGCAAGTATTATTTTAGGAGCCCCCATGCGCCCACCCCGAAAAGTGACCGCCCGCCCGATTACGGCGCCTCAATTCTTCCGCCAGCACATCCTGCGGATGACCGTCTCTGAGCTTGCCGCAGCCCTGCAGATCAGCGGCCCGGTCGTAACCCAGTGCGAAATCAGGGGAAAATTCCCGATGCGGCACTACGAGACCCTGATTCGAATGGCCAAGGAGCGCGGTCGCAAGATCAAACTGTCCTGGCTTGAGCGCGTTCCGTGGGCTGACGACGTGCCCAGTGACTAAATGGTGCGGTGGCTTGGCATCGAGACTGTTCGCCGGCTGGAGGCGCAGGGCCGGATCAAAACTCATGTCCTGCCCCAGGCCCGGCTTGCCTACGCCGATGCCGAGTTGACCAAGCTGGGAGTTCCCGCGGTCCTCTTGGCGACACCGTTGGTTCGCTTGGATCTGCCGATGCCACCCTCGGCCAACAAGTATTGGGTTCCGGTGCCGACGTTCTCGGGGTCCGGCAAGATCATCGCAAGACACATCCTCAGCCGCGACGGGAAATCCTATCGGCGCGAAGTCTGGCTGGCCGTGCGGCAGGCTGGGATTCGCTCTGCCTTGGTCTGTCGGCTGCGCATGGTTACCGTGCTCCACTTTCGCACCCGCGGCATTGCCGACATCAAGAATCGCTGCAAGTGCTTGGACGATGCGCTTGCGTATGCCGGCGTCTACGTCGACGACAGTCAAATCGACCACGGTGAGCAGATCCGCGGTCAGATCGTGCGCGGCGGGCGCGTCGTCGTCTACCTGTACGAGAACGACTCGCCCTACCCTGCCTATCCCCCTACGGCGCCTCAAGCGGCGGGCGTTTAGTCGCCGGATCGGCGGCCGGTCCACCACCCAGCCTGACGCCGTGATAGACCCACCAGGCCCGCAGCCATGACATCCCGTCCTCGCGCACCAGTCGTCTGAGAATCTTGTCGGCCGCCTCTCTGCAGTCCTGGCTCAATCGGCCCTCACGCATGAGCGCGTAGAGCGCGTCATGCACGAGGGAACCACGCATGAAATTCTTGGTGTCGATTGCTGGCCAACTTGGACCATCAAATGCATAGCCATCCGCAATGCGCAGTTTGCCCTTCATGTCGAGACGGATGTATTCCGTGATGATCGGCACCGGCGGTCGAATGTCTACCTGGATGCGGTAGGCTTGGGTGAGCTGGTACTTATAGCCCGATTTGTATCGAATCTTCTCTCGCTGGCGTGTATTCATAGCGGTAGGTGTTTGGAGTCGGTTTGTCTTGCGCCTGAGATTCGTTGTCCTTGAGCGCGCCTTCTTTCGTGGCCTCGGTCGTTTCCACTCCCGGCATCATCACGCTTTGCGTGACCGCCGGTGTGTTGTAGGAGGCCGTGGCCACCCAGTTCACATGCAGCCCGGAGCACCCGGACAGCATCGCCGCCGCCGTCAGCATGAACAAAACATTCTTCATCGTTTTCTCCCTGTGGTTGCTAGAGTGATCGCCTGCCCGTCTCGCGCATGAGCTGGGTAAGCAACTGTACAGCACCTGTTTCCCCGCGCTGTTTCCTGACGGCGCCGATGTAGGCTCGGCGGTCCTCATAACTCTGTCTGGCCAACCACCGCGCCTCGCAGGCTGCCTTGAATTCAGCCGTGTACGTCGCGCCCACGTTCCCGGGCGAGCAGTCCTCGCAGAGGCAAGCGCTCGACATCAACTATCCTCGGCGCCGTATTCGAGGTTGGCCGCGATCCTGTTGCACCAGCCGCGACCGAACCGATCGAATACCGACAGGCGCGCCATGTAACGCAATCGTTGGGCGTTGAGGTGCATGATCTGGTCGGTCTCACTCATCGCCTTGGCTGCCGCCGCACTGATTGGCCCCCAGTAGCCGTCATCGGCAACACCGAGCGCGGCCTGCAGCTTGCGTATTGCGGTCTCGATGCCGCTGTTGACGGCGAAGTCGAATGTCTGAAAGGCGACGCCATCATACAGCTCGTCGGCATTGATTCGGTGCCAGAAGTCCATCCGGTAAATCTGCTTGGCTCCCTCGCGGGTCAGGTGCTTGATGTCGACTCCGGGATAGCTGCGTTTGCTCACACCCCAATTCGTCTCTTGCCCTGGATCATCCGGGTCGTTGACATATCCACCTTCATGACCCAGCAAACGATCGAATGCGGTCTCGAAGTTCACGGTCGCCGATCGTCCTGATTGAGGCGCCCACGGACTTCGCGCAACTTGGAAATCGCACGATTGAGCTTTGCGCGCTGCACGTCGGTGCGCTTGTCCTCGGGCACGAGGTCGAGTTCGAAAATCTTGTCTTCGAGCATCTGCTTGCGCAAGTTGTCCGTCGCCCTCCTGGAATCCTTCTTGACGCTATCGGCGAGGTTTCGCAGGTCCACGGCTTTGGCATAACGGTCATCGGCGAACAGGGCAGCGGAAATGATGGTGCCGCAGAACAGCAGCACCCCCACGACAGCCTTGATGCTCGTTTCGCGTTGCGGCATGTTCATCTACGTCCTCCTTCCTTCTTGGTTTTTCTTGGAAAGCAAATGTACCCGCCCAGCGTCTTGATCGCCGTCGCCAGACAAAGATACGTCCACGTCAAAACGGCAATCAACATCAGGATAGGCGCTGCAACCAAAGCCACGGCTACGCTACCTATCGCTGTTATACAATTCCCCGATTTTCGCTCTTTGTGCTCGCATCTGCTTGGGGACACGTTTTTCCCTCGATTTCGGCCCGATCAACTCGGCTGTTATCGCCGCATTTAGCGACTTGTTCGTGATAGTGATGCGCTCGTGATCCGGTCTGCCTTCATTCCAAGCATCGATCTGCGCTTGGGTGGCGTCGATCCGCCGCTGGTACTCGGTGGCTGCTTTGGCGTCCCTGCGCTCCTCGGCGCGAATCTTCCTGGCATGGGCCACGGCCAGCCGATAGCGATAGGTACGCTTCATTTCGTTCAGTCCATACGACAGCCGACTTTTCGCGTATTCGGATTCTGTGATTTCGGCGATCTTCCGCGTCCTGGCGCCCAAGCCGCGCATGAGCACGTCCCAGTCGTTGATCTGGCTCTCATGTATGATCTTGTTGCCGTACTTCTTGCTGCGCAGCCCGCTCTCACGCAAGGCCGATGCCTCGAGCCAATTCTTGATGAAGTTCGGCGAGGCCGCGGCAATCGCAAGCTTCGGCTCGCCGCGCTGCGACTGTTCCAGCACGCCGCCAGCTCCCAAACCCCGCTTGATCCACAAGTCGAACGGAATGCCCAGCATGCTCGCCGGGTCCATGGGACTCGGCAGGATGTCGCCCATGCCGATCCTGCCGCTTATCTCAGGCGCGTGTTTGAAAGACCTGGCGGCGCCATAGGATGCAATCTCTGCGGCGCGCGGCGAACCCGTGATCTCGGTCACAAACTGGCGGAACTCAAGCTTCAGGTCTGTGTCAATGTCCCTCGTCGTCTTCGAGAGCATTTCGATGACTTTGCGGATATTCTCGGCGAACGGGAACGCCCACAAGCCCCCGGTGATCAGAAGCAGCGTCCACATGGCGAGCAGCGCGACTCTGCCGCGGTTGCCGTGCAGCCCAACCCCCAGCCTCGCGTACAACTCGATGGTCTGCCAACTGAACCCCTTGAACTGAACGATCGGCGCCATCACATGGCGGCCGGCTTCCGGGCGATTGCCTTTGCCCATTTCGTAATGCGTCTCATAGACGACCCATTCTGCGAAGACTCTGGCGAAGTCCTCTTTGGATGCCTGCCCGAGTTCACTCGCCGCTAAGGCGTTGTCCTGCAGGATCTCCAGAATCTTCTCGCGCATCCCGGATAATTTGGCGATCCGGTAGGCGGCAATATAAGTCACGATCCGGTTGTGCCTCTCGGCGAGCGTGAACATGCTGGCGAGCGCATCGATTGTCTCCCGCGACGCCTTGGAGAGCTTTCTCAACTGTACCTGCCGATGGTAGGCCGTACCCATCATTTCCATGGTCGCCAGCGGCACGAAGAAGCCTTCGTCTGAGGATAGCTTCATGTCCCGCTGCATGTCCTTCGGCGCCCTGGAGATATCGAATACTTCGTCGCTCTTGACCGCGGTGGCGCCGATAATCCCGCCGGCGACGGCACCGGCCGGTCCTGCTGCCCATCCTCCCAAAGCTGCGCCGAGCGCTGCGCTGCCTGCCAGTCGCATCGCCCCGGCGTTTTTCAGGACCAGCGGATTGATCATGGCAGTCGCTGAGGTGTAGGCGCGCGTCATTTCTAGACCCACCCTCCCCGGGCTGGCGAATTGCATCAGGTAGGGCACGGTGATCATCGGAACCTGCGACAGATTGACCATCGCGGTTGAGGGCACCGCCGCCAAGTAATAGACGTAGGCGACCTGCCTGAGATACTGGAATTCCTCGGTCGGCGAATTGATGTAGCTGCGGTAGCGTTGCGCGTACTGCCTCAATTTAGGCTTGCCGCTCGGTATTGCCTGGATCGCCGCGTCCCACTGCGGGGCGAACCGGCGTCTGGCCAGATAGCCGGCCAGCGACACCGTGTAATCGGCAAGCGCACGCTCGAAGTCGACGCTGTACCCGGCGATGTTTTGAGCGCCGAGGAAGTGCTTTCTGAAACCGCGCTTCTTCAAGGCGATTCTCATTCGTTCTTCGATGTCGTTGCGCACGGCTTCATCGACGAAGGCCATGCGCATGAGCTGATCGAACGCAGGCATGTCGATCTGCGGCGCCTCGGCACCCGTCACGAGATCGAACGGCTTCGATACCTCATAGCCTTGGGATGCCGGGAATTCTTTGCGCAAGGCGTCCAAGCGCTTCTGTACGCGGCGCGTCTTGCGCCAGCGCTTGAAGTCTATGCGTGGTTCTTCGAGCGCCTCGAAATGCGCCGTCCGGTCGTCTTTGCTCACTGCGATACCGACATTGCCGAACCGGGTGAACGGCACATAGCCGCGCCGCTTGCTCTGGTGGATTTCCTCAACCTTGTCGGCCAACCATTTCAGTTGATCGCTTTCTACTTTCGGCATGCCAGCCTTGATTGCCGCGAGCACCTGTTTTGCCGTCTTGACGGTCTTGGGATCGAGTCCGGCCTCAAGCACAAGCTCGGCGATGAAACGATCCAGCGCCTTGTCCATGGCACGCCTGACGCTCCAGTAGGCAGACTTCTGTCGGTCGGTGAGCGTGATGGTCTCGCCGACCTTTGACAATTGCGCCTGCGGAAACTCGGTATTCTTGGCTGTCGCGACATCTTTACCCTTCCCGTATACCTCCCCGGCGAGTCGCCCGAGTTCCAGCAAGGCATCGACCGGCCTGCGATCGGCGGCATTCAAGTCCTGATAGCGCCGGTATGTCTCGGCGATCTCGGCGACGATTTCATCGCGGAGTTGATACTGCATGCTCTGCGTGCGCTTGACCAGCGTAAAGTCCGAATCGAACGCCGCAATCGTCCGCGGGTGGACCCCGAAGCGCGTCAGTATCGACAGGTCCACTGTTGGCTCGTATTTACCGGAGGGCTCCGGCAATGCTTCGGTCACGGCTTCCAATGCCGCGTCTTGCTGTTCGGGGCTGAAGAGGATGTCCGGGTTCGTTGGGTCGAACGCACCAGTGTTGCCGGTGGCGGACTTAACCTGGGTATTATTCCGCAAGAGCCACGAATCATGTGTTCTTCCACCGTCTGGCGCTACATCTTCAAACACGATAGCATCGTAACCTTGTTTGAATGCCTCAGATAGGATTCCTTCGTCCTCAAAGAACCTGTAGATCGCTTTGTCCTTGTACTTATCCTCTAACTCGTATTTGGCATCTTCGTCGAGATTGACCCACGCATCTTCGGTGGCTAACATCCCTTTGTCTTTTAATGTTGTCCACAGACCTTCAACATCACCTACGTCGGTACCAAATTCGCGCAGATCAAGAGGATTGTTGGCTACGGCATACAGAGACGAAACATGGCCGTTTGAATCAGGCGATAGATCAATGCCATTTGCGTCGGCGATGTCTCGTAATGCTTTTGGTCCAAGATCGGTAATAGATTCGCCACCTTCTTCCGCCAGGATGTCGCTGACAATTTCACCGAGAGCGTCATTCTTATCAACTTCAATTTGAAGCGCCTTTAGTTCCGCATATGCCGACGCGGCCGATTCATCGTTTGTTACAAAAATGCCGCCGTCAAATATATGTCGTTCGGCATCGCTACCGTGATACACCACAAGCGGCCTCCCGCCCGTCTTGCCATCTGCCGTGACGACACTCTTTCCGAACCACCGCTTGAACTCCGGCGTCTGCGTCTGGTCCTGCTTCGCGTCTTCTGCGGCATTCATTTTTTCTATAAGAGTGTCCTCCGTTTGCGCCTGTATTCTAGCTATACGCTCGCTCAGTGGCATCTCTGCTGCGAGAAGCGGCGCCCCAAGATCAACAAACGCGCTCCGCATCAGAGCGGCCTTTATAGTGAGCGGATTTACCCCTTTGGCGAGCGCAATTGAAACATCAGCGGCCTCTTTTTTTGTTTGACCCGGATAGAACAAAGACTTTCTCAAAGCCGGGTCCTTGCGCGCTGCCGCTTCACGTTCTGCCATCCTGCGTTTGATAGCATCAAGCGATTCCGGCGTCTGGTCCTGGGAGCGGGAGAATGCCGCTTCGCGCATGGCGTCCAGCTTCTCGCCGTTGCGCTCAAGCAGGGCGATGCGGTCCTTGGAAACAAATTTGTCGTTTTCAAGGAAACCGACATTACTCGTGTCTTCGGTCTTCTCGTTGTACACATCCCTGCGCAATCGCTCACGCACGCCGTTGCCCATAACATCGCTCGGCGCACTGAGAATGGCTTCTTCGTGCGTCGCCCCGGTATAGACCTCGCCGGTTTCCGGGTCGCGCACTGCGGCAATACTGCCTTCTGTCGCCCTCTGTTTGGCAAGAATCTGTTCGTATGTATTCTTCTGCCTGCGGCTAAACAGCGTCCCTTGTGTATTAAAGAGGTCGGCCTGATCTGCCGTCACTTTCTTCCCGGCGCGCGCCTTCTCCGCCTTCCTTTCTTCCGCCGCTTTCTCTTTCTCTGCGGCTTTGGCCTGTTCTTCGCGCCGTTGCAATGCCTCCGGTGTCGGCTGGTTGAGCAACGGCTGCTCGTCCTGTTTTGTCGCGTATTCAGCTATCGCTTTCGCAATCGCCTCGCGAGCGAGCTTCATATCCGATACGAACCGCTCTGCGCGAAGGCTGCGCCTGCCCAGCACCGAGTTGACGACGCGCTGGATAAACCGCAGGATTTCCTTCGCCAGTCCCTGAAACTTTGTCGGATCTATCGCCGCCACGCGCGACCAGAACTGCGGGTCGGTGAAATTCGACCCCACGGCGTCGCCGATCATTTCCTCGGTCACCTTATCGACCGGCGCACCAAGCCGTATGCCATAGATGCGACGGAATTCCGCGTGATTGATGAGTACCGGCGCGACAAGGGCGTGCAAATCCTTATAGAGGTCCGGGCGTTCTGATCGCAGGAAGTGCGTCAGTTCATGCCCGACGATCTGGATGTACGGATGCTTGGTATCGACGGAGACGAAGATGAATTTGTCCCAGCCGGGCTCGCGCAGAACAGCGCCATTCAGGCGGTACGCTTCGCCGAACTCGACCCACACGACCTCTTTGTTGTGGTGCCTGGCGATTTCTTCGGCGAGGCTGGCGTCATCCGTTCCGGGCGATGCCACTGCCCTGACTATCGCCTCAGGGTGAGCGATCTTGCGCAACGCCTCTTGAAGTCTGCCGGCCGCGCCATGCCCAGTCAGCGCTCGGCCACCTGGGGCTGTCTCGCTTCCGCGCTGCTCCTTCGAGAACGGAACATCGGGCAGTTCTTCATCCTCTTCCGGCAACGGTCCCTGCAGGTCTCCGGGCTCCTCTTCGACCGCGCGGCGGTTTTCGTCCTCGATCTCGGCCCTGATCCTGGCTTCCTCGGCGAGTTCTTCTTCGTATTTCTTGCTGTGAACAGACCAGTGTTTGCGCAGTCCCATCAATTCGTCGCGGATGCGTTCGCTCAACAGATTGATGGCGCCGTTGTCGCCTGCGCTGTCGATGTCATCCTGCAGGATGTAGCTGAGGTCAGGCGAACTCAAGTCGACGGCCAAGTTGTCCAGCGTGTTGCCGTCCTCGCGAAACAGATTCCCGAGACCTGGAATGAACTGCTGGCCGTTACGTTCTCCCGTCAGGTCGCTGCGCTCGCGGTTCGTGATTCCGCCCATCTTGGCGACCGCCACGAGAATCGAGTCGCGATCAACATCGACAACCTTCCTGCGCTTGGCTGCCGCGACCTGCGCTGGCGAGGGTGGCCGATTGGCAATCTCGTCTCGCCGGTTCAATTCGTCCTGCGCGACACCCGCATTGGGTCCGGGACCGGCCGTCAAGCGCTGGAGGATCTGCTTGTTGATCCTGTTTGCCGGGCGCCTCGTGCCGTCCGGTGCGACGAGATAGCCTATTTTTTCCTTGCGTGGACCCTCAGCAGCGGGTTGCTCTTCTTCTTGCGCGGGGCGCCCTCCGGGTGCGCTGCCGACATCGGCCGGTTCCTGTGGCTCGCGTTGTAGATAGCCGCCGCCTTGGACTGCGCCAGGTTGTAGGCCGGACTGTCCACCGGGGCTCCGTGGGCGAACTTGTCTCGCATCTGGGTATACTGTTTCGGCATAGGTCACCGCCTTTTTGAGTTTGTCGGACTTGGCGAGCGCAATCCACTGCTCGACTGGCATCGCCGTAATCTCTCCGATCCGCGCCACCGCAAGATCGTCGGAGTCGGAAAATGACCCCGTATAGGCTGCAAACGCTTCTGCCTTTGAAGAGAACCCGAGCATCGACTTCGTTTCATCGAACGCGCCGGTCTTCGGATCGATCTGATCGATCACGTAGACTTCCTTGACCAGCGGGTTGTCGCCGATGAACACATCAGCCTTGTCACCATCCGACCCTTCGGCCGCCATCAGATGGCCGTAATGCGCTGGCATATTGGGCACGCTCCAGGAACCATCGGCAGCCGTCCTAGTTGCCCCTTTTGGCGTCTCGATGGCAATCTGACCGATGCCCTCCAGGGGACCATCGGCGAACCGAATCCTCGCCTTTTTGTAGTTGTCAGCCAGCTTCTGGCCCGGGCTCGCGTCGACATCGGTCTGACTGGCAGCAAAATCGGCACCCACGGAGTCGGTCACGATGAACGGGTCCTCCGGCGTTCCCTTGCCTTTGGGCAGCACAACAAGTTGGGTGCCGGTTTCCGCGTCGATTTCCAAGCGCGTACCGTCCTCGGTCAGAAAATCGATCATCGGCCCGTTTTCCCCGGCCCTGACGGCAGTCACCTTCCCCGGTATCCGCTCGCCCGATGGCGTCACGGCTATGGACGGGTAGGGCAGTTTCGCGATGCCTGCCTGCTCTCTGGCCGCCGCGTCTTGCGCCTCTTTGACCTTGGCCGCCGCGGCATCGCGCTCGGCTTGTGACTGGCCTGGCTGCTGCGTTCCGGCAACGATCGCATCGAGTTCGGCACGACTGCCTGGTTCCGGGGTTTTGACTGGTTCCGGTGGCTCCGGTGCAGCCTTGGCCGGCGGCGGCTGGCCCGCCGTCTTGGTCGTCTGCAGGCTGGATACGCCCTCGGAACCGGATAGCGCCGCTACGGCCGCCCGCCTGGCGCCCTCTGGTGAGAAGGCGCGCTCATCGATATCGCCAGCCAGCGCCCTGCCTACGGCCGCTCCCGGCCTGATTCTCTCGTCTACTCGCTGCGCGAGGCGCGTGGCGCCGATAATCCCGCCGCCCAGCCCGCCCATGCCGGCTACCGTCAACAGGGTCGGTCCGGCGACTTCCTCAAACGATTTCCACCAGTCCGCTGCGCTCGTGAACGACCTCGGGGCCTCGCGCGTGATCCCGGCCTGCGATTCGGCGCGTTGCTGGCCCATTTGCGTCGGTACTTCAGTGGCCACCTCGCCTGCCGTACCGCCTGCGATCCCGAGCGCTGGTTTTATGATGCTCTTTTTCAATGCATGTTCAAGGATGTACTTGCCTGCACCCAGCATGATCAGGTTGCCGACGGCCTCCGATCCAGCCTCCCAGAGACCATGCCGCAGTGCAATATCCTGTGCGCTACCACTATCACGAATAGCAATGCCGATTTCCTTGGCTGCCGCCTGCATTTCCGGTGCCTGGGCGATATCGATGAATTCCTTGTCGGTCAGCGCTCTACCCATCTGCTCCTGGGCGGCTTTGTCCATGGCGTCGCGCAGATTTCGCATGAAATCGTTGGTATCCATCCTGTACGAAAGCATGCCGCCGCCAAGCATTCGTCCTCCGGTGAGGCCAGCGCGTCCGCCTACGGGCCCACCAACGAGCGTACCGACGGCGAGCCCGCCGAGCCCCCCCAACAGCGACCCCGCCATCGAGACGACCGAGAACATGAACTGTTGCGGCATCGTGCGCACGACTTGGCGGTTGATCTTGATGCCGAGCATATCGACGTAATTGCCTTGGGCGTTCGGGACCTTGGAGGCTTCCTCGGCATTGCGCCTTGCGTCCATGATGGCCTCCTCCATCCATCCTGGATCGCTGAAGATTGCCTCCGGGTCGCCCCCCTGAATCGCTGCGGCCGGTGTGGCGACGAGGTTCGCCGGAACTGATCTGGCCGCCGCCGCTATGTCCTCGCCCAGTTCGCCGATGGTTGGGGTCTGTGGCGGTGCTGGCGTGGTCAGAGTGTTGAGAACCGCCTCGGCATTGGTCGGCGCGGAAATGTTCTGCCCGGTTCGGACGCGTTCGACATCCTCTATAGCCCCTGGGATGGCGCTGCGCACCGCGGTGCCGGTCACGTCCGGCCTGAATGCTGCTGCCGCGACGTTTTCGACGGGCATGCGTGGAATCGCCCGCTGGATCTGGTCGTAGTAGGACTGGCGCATCGGCGCTACCGGCGATGGCTGGTCCTCTATCGCTATCTGTTCCTGCGGTGGCTGCTCGACTGGTGCCGGCTGAGGGCGCAGTTCGACGACCGTCTGGATCGGTCGAATCGGCCTGTAATTGAGCGCTGGCTTGGCGGCTGCCTCGAGCTCGTCCGGCGTCGGCTCCGGTTCTGCCTGCTCTACGGGTGCCGCAAGTCCGAAACGATTCCTGATGGAGCGGGCGACGATTTCATTCGGCGTGCCGTCGGGAAACTCGAAGACGATCCCGTTGGATTCGACTTCGCGCACATCTACTCCTCGACGACAGAGAATTCGCCGGTTGTCGCGTCAAATCGCTCGCGCGGCTGTTTGACTGCCGCCGGGTTCGCGCCGGCGACTTGCGGTTTCTGAAGGAACGCGTCGGCCACGCGACCAAGTTCATCGAGGCTCTTGCCTTGATTGTTTGGCTGTTGGGCCAATATCCTGATGACATTGACTCTCATCTGGTCGGCCTGCCGCGGATTGGTAGCGGCTGTGCGGATTTGCGTCCATGCGTCCTGCGTATCCTTCGCAACGCCTTCGCTGACTAGGAATCGAATCAGCTTGACTTGGGCCGGGTCAGGACCGGCGCCTCCTCCCATCTGGCCTTTTGTCGGTCGCGCCTTCGGGAAGGGCTTGCCCGGGGCGTTGATGTTCTCGCCTCCTTTGCCAACTAAAACCGGAGCATCCCGTTCGTCGAAGTAAAGCTTGCCGACCTGCGGTGTCGGTTTCACTTGCAGCGCTGCCGCGCGTCCGGCTTCGGTTGCCTTACCGATATCGCCGGATTGGTCGTGCATGAAGGCGCCGACGAACGTCAGGGCCTGATCGCCAGTCAGCTTGGGCATCTTTGAGGCGACATTCGTGGCGATCCTCAATCGCGTCATCACGGCGCGATTCGACCAGACCGCATCCGGAATCGCGATCCCGTACTGTCTGGCGAGTACCTTTGCCATTCCGACATTGCCATCATTGATCGCCTTGAAGACCAGTTCCGTGCCTTTGATGCGGGTGCTCACATCGGCACTCGCTTGGAGACGCGCTGCTTTCCTGTCTTCGCCGTAGAGTGTCGCCATCGTCCGACCTGTACCCGGCGTTTGGGCGAGTTCGCGCATCACCGGCGCCATACCGCTGCTCTGCGGCCGGCTATCTGCCGTCACGGCTGACAATGGATTCGCTGCGGGCGGCGCGGCGGTCGGTGCCGGTGTTGCTGGCGCCGGTGCAGGCATCGGCCCTGCGCTCGGCAGTGCCGGTGCTGGCGCAGCTGCGGGCGGTGCGGCGGGTGCCATGGTGGGCGCAGTCGTCGCCGGTTGCTGGGTCGCGTAGGGCAGCGAAAAGCCCCTGCGCATGGCCGCGTCGGCTTCCTGAGCTTGGCGCCATTCGGTGAACGCCCGGTCGTCGATTTCGCGCTGGCGTCGCTGCTGATCGCCCCTGGCAAGTTCAGAGTTGAACCGCGAGATTCCAGGGCTGTTGCTTGCCATTCGCACGTTCATCGGCACGGCGTCCTCCTATTACCCGAAGGGTTTGTAGCCAGAATACCGGCTGGGCCGGTTTTCGTCTTTGTTCGCGTTGGCTATGACGCTCGCGATCTGGGCGAAGGTATCGACATCGGATTGCGCGTTTGACGTTGCCGCGTTGGCCGCGACGCTCCCGGCGCCGGTGTTTTCCGCGGCGATGTTCGAGGCGTTACCCGTGGCGATATTGGCGAGTGCCGGTGCTGCCGTGCGTTGGGTTGCCAATCCTTGGTTCACGAGCGTGCCTGCCGCCTGATCTGCGCGTGACTGATTCTGCGCGAACATGGCGTTGCGCGCGGTATCGACCCCTTTGTTCGTGATGGCCGTTGCCGTGCGCCCCGATCCGCGCAGCGAAAACGGTACGCTACGCTGGGCGTTCATCGTGATATCGCCCATTGCAGAGCGCTGCTGCTGATTCAGTTGATACGGGTTGCTCGCCGTGACCGTCTTCAGGTATTGAAGCCCCGGCGCCGCGATCGATTTGCCTTGATGGAGAAGCGGCGTGATGTAGCCGGTGGCCTTGTCGCCTGCTTCCCGAAAGAGTTGGGCATTGGTGGATGCGGTGTCGCGCGCGATATTTGCCGCCTGGTCGTTCGCCTTGGAGGCGCGATTGGAGCCGATCAGAGACGATCCGATACTCAGAATCGCATCCCATGCCCACGTCGACGGATCGAGAAAACTGAATGATGCCATGGTCTATCTCCCAGCAAAAACCTGCCCGAGCGGCGGGCGTTTCTGCATCGGTCGCCTTGTCGCCATCGGCATGGCTCCAGGCATACCGGGATTCGCCGCCGGACCGACGGCCGGCCCCGGAGCGAATCCGTGCATGGGCGATGGCATCCCCTGCATGGGTGCTCCTGGGCTGGCGCTCCCCCCGCCGGTCATCATGTTCCCGGGCCCGTGCATCACCGATGCCTGCGTGTCGGTGACGGTGCCGGTGAATTCAGGCGAACTGGCCACGGCTTGCGCGGTCTCGCCGAAACCTTCGATATCGGCGTCGATGCCTTCGCCACCGGGCTCGCCGAGGAATTGAGTCACATAGGCGATCATTTGCGCGTAGGTCTGGAGCGCCCGCTGGTTATCGCCTGCTTTTGCCGCCTCGACGGCCGGGTCGATGAATTCGCCCTTGATCTGCTGGAATATCTGCAATCCGTCCGGGCGCTGCGCTATGGCCTCGACTACCATGGGCGCAATGGCGTAATACTCCTGTACCAGTGCCTGCCCCTGCGGTGTGGCTGACATGACGGTATCGCGGAACTGCCGCAATACCTGAAGTTCTTCAGCGTTGTCGCCGACCCCGGCCGCCGAGGTTACGGCTTCCGTGATGAAACAGTCGTTCGGGTCGTAGCCTGCGGCGCGCACGTAGTCCGATGCCTGTTGATGACTGACGCCCAGAGCGCGCTCTGCGTCGGCTAGGGTCGCGCCGCTCGCAATACCCTGCTCGATCAACTGTTGCGGTGTCCCGCCGGACTGCTGCCATGCGGCTTGGATATCCTGATCCGAGGGGCCGCTCGCCTGTGGCTGTACCGTGCCTTGCGTCGTGCCTTGATCCGTAGCCGACTGCTCTTGCTGCACTGTAATTCTCGGTGCCGATTGCAGCACTGCGTTCACCGTTTCCTGAGGATAACCGAGCGTAGCCACCGCCTCTTCGGCGAGCTTGCCAAGCAAGGCATTCCACGCCTGATCCAGCGTCGTATCCGGGCCGGAAATGACCTCATGCTGCACCTCGCGAAGTGATGCCTTCATGTCTTCGGGCAAGGTGCCCATCCAGGTGTTGATGGCGTTGATTTGCGGCGCCAGAACAGCGGAGTTATCGCCGACGTTCGATGCACCGCCGAAGTTTCTGGCGTCGAAAAACGGCTGATTGGTGTTCGGGTCGGTCAGAATGACCGCCTCGCTCGGCTTTCTGTTGTCCTGGTTGAGAATCGAATTGATTATCGAGTAGGCTGCAATCGCCCAGCCCACGTAGGGCACCATCGCCGCGGCCTGCGCCCCGATGGTTTCGACAAGCGCCGCGTTGATCGCCGCCGATGCGCCGCTCTGCTTCATGATCGTTGCAACCGCTATGTTCTTTGCAGCACCAACCGGATCGTTGTTCACTAGCGCGGCTACGGCGCCAAGAGGGACCGTGAGTCCCAAACTGTCCGCAGTCGCCAGGTCGTCCATGTTGATGTCAGAACCAAAGGCGTCGGCAAGATTGTCGATTGGTGCTGTGCTCGTGGCTGTCGCGTCGCCAAAGGTCAGCCCCCCGGCATTCGTGGTGTCGTTCTTCAGCCCCAGGCCGCCGCCATCGAGTCTCAGGCCGGGACCTGTATCGCCAGCACCCAATCCGGGTGCGGTTTCCGGGCCGGTCGTCGTGATGTCTGCCCCGCTCGCGAAGTCGCTGATATGCTGCGGTCCGGCGGTGAGTCCGCTGCCGAGCGTAGTCGGATCGTCGAAGCCGGGCCTGATGACATTCGTCGGTACCGTGTTGGTGCCGAAATTGCCGGGTGTCGGTATGGCAGCTTCAACTTGTTGTGGCGAGACTTCGAGCCCTCCTCCGATATCGGTTTTGTCGAATCCTGGCGCTATGGTCACTGGCCGCTCGCCGGTACCACCGAAGTTCTTCGACGTCGGGTAGAAACTCTCCGCATCCGTATCGCTCGGGACAAATCCCTGACCGGGATCCGTCACGCCGAATCCGGGTACCAAGCCCTTGGACCAGCCACTGATTTCGTCTCTGGTGATGAACTTGTCTTTGTCGTCCACCACCAACCCGGTGCCAGCATCTTCCCCGGGCGTCCACAAGTCCGCGTCGCCGATGTCTGCACCCGGATCACCGTCATCGGTTGGCGGATTCGTTATGGCATCGCCAAGCGTCAGCCCAGGCGCCAAAATCGTAGAAATGATGGGCAGATCAGGTCCCGGCGGTTTAGGCGCAGGCGGCGTTGTCGTCGTGTCCGGCCCCGGCTCTTTGGGTGCGTCTGGTTTCGGTGGCGGTTCCTGTCCGACGGCGCCCTCGCCTCTGAAACCAATGGCCTTGGAGGTCCCGTAGCGCGTCTCACGGATGGCCGACGGCGATCTGGCGTAGACGCCCGCCAGTGGGTTCGGACCTCTTGAACTGACGCCTGTCACAGCCATGGTTGCCCTCCCTATGGGCGAATGATACCGATTGTGCGCTAAGTCGGCACTGCGTCGGCCGCCTCTTCTTTCTTGCCGACCTTCTGCTTTGCCGCCCCGTCCCCATCGTAAATGTGATTTGTGAAGCGGTCGGCGAGGTTGTTCCAGACGAAGCGGACGTTGGCGGTCATGTCAGGTTGCGGCCATGCTCAGTTGCGCGTCCAGATCGGCGAGCAGTGCCTCACGCGTTTCGATTTGACGATCCTGGACAATCAGCATGTTCTGCGCTGTTTCGGCCGTGCGCTGAAAATCGGCGTCCAACGCCTTGTTGTTCACGCTCGTCGCGGCATCGGTAACCTTGGCCTGCTGCAGGATTCGGTTCGCATGCAAGCTGCGCAGTTCCTGCTTCAGCGCGTCGCACTGTACGGCAATTCGTTCTTGGTCAGTTAGCATTGTTTCCTCGCTAGTGGATGGTGGATAAATGTGCGTCGAATTTGGCGCTTAGCTGCTGAATGGCGTTGACAATAGGTCCAATCAATTGCGGTGCGCCCATACCGCGCGTGCCATCAGCATTCCGGTGATGCAGTCCATCATGTTCAGTCTGCAACAGGTCCCCGAGATCATCAGCGATAAAGCCGTGGTGAAGCAGGGCAGGATCATGTCTCATGCGGAAGATGCGTGGCTTCAACGTGCGGATAAAATCTAGCCCGAGCGCCTCGGGCATGATCGCCAATTTCAAACGGCTGTCCGATATATCCGTTGCCGTTACGGTGTTGCCGGAGCACGCGAACTTGTACCCCCCGCCCAAACTCCCACCCATAGTAAAATAAACGTTAGAGATAATAGGAGTAGCGTAGGTCCCGTCGTAGCTACTGGTTATACGTTTACACCAATTAACCCAACTGGTCCCTCCCAATGCGTTGGAGTTCGATGCAGTTGTCGCAGTCGCCGCATTGCCGGAGCACGCGCCAGAGGTGAGCCCGGAAGCCGTGCCCGTGCAGTTCGTGAGTACACCACTCGACGGCGTGCCGAGTGCGCCACCACTTACTAGATTGCCACTCGCTGTGCCAATGAGCGTACCGGTAAACGTACCGGCAGTCACCGTTCCGGTACTACCGGATGCTGAAACTGTTGGAGTACCTACGCTATTGTAGAGTTGCAGTGCTCCATAAGTTGGATAGTTCGTCAATGTCACGCGAGCTACACCGTTGTTACTCATCGCGAGTTCTGTAACGTTACTTCCGCCACTATCGAACGCGTTCAACCGCGCAAAGGCCAAGCCGCGAGTCGTTGTGAATCGACCCAAAGATGCATCTATAGTAATGGTATTTCCACTTGCTGTTGCAGAAAGAGAATTGGTGGCAATGGTCATGCCGCCAATGGTTCCACTTGTTGAGGTCAGGGCACCCGTACTTCCATTCACGGTGAAGACATTGTTTCCGATACCGATACCGTCACTTCCTATATGCACCCCCGCATTGGTATCGTTCCACGCGGTCTTCGAGCCTGTATAGAGATAGGTTCCGATCGTGAAGCTGCCGATAGTGCCGCTGTTCGCCGTGATCGCACCGCTTACATTCGCGCTTGTTGCTACCAGGGCACCCGCTTCAGAAACTCTAAACGGCGCACTCGCAGGCGTTGCGTGCCCTGCCCAAAACCGAATGTCGTCCCCGCCAGTAACGGCAGAAGACATTCCAACCAGTCCGGCGGCGTCGGTAAAAGAATCTGCCCCTAGCGTCCAGCCGCCGATCGTTCCCGATGTCATCGTGACGACGCCAGAGCGCGTGATCGTCGCCGTCGGCGAACCCGTCGGTCCTGCGATGAAGGAGGTCGCTCCACTCGATAGCGATACCGTGTTGCCGCCGCTCACCGAAGATAGCGAGGTGGAGTCCAGCGTCCAGCCGCCGATCGTTCCCGATGTCATCGTGACGACGCCAGAGCGCGTGATCGTCGCCGTCGGCGAACCCGTCGGTCCTGCGATGAAGGAGGTCGCTCCACTCGATAGCGATACCGTGTTGC
>Ga0214473_10000364_pt1 | contig 63060 bp, 57 predicted proteins | sample RVTome_7_FD_203509 | JGI IMG/M metagenome (GOLD analysis project Ga0214473, IMG submission 203509) | Soil microbial communities from uranium-contaminated site in the Upper Colorado River Basin, Wyoming, United States - RVT98D197 | ecosystem: Environmental > Terrestrial > Soil > Contaminated >...
GGAGAGAGGCGACGCTGTTGTTGGAGTCGAGGGGGCTAAGGGTAGCGCTTAATGAGGTGACGGCGTCGGTGAATTGTGATCCTTCGAATGCAGGCAAGGTCATTGGTGTATCAGGGCCTGGGACAAGTCCTATTCCGGGCACAGCGGAAGTAGGGACTGTGGTCACCTTGAGTTACTGTGCTGAGCAGAAAAGGGAAGACCGTTGCAGAGAGATTGGTGCAGGCCTTGCGGCAGCGTCTCAGGATAAAGACATTGCCCGTTATCGGTCTCTTGTGGCCCAAGCCCAGGCGGAGAATTGTGACTTTTATCAAAATGCCCTCGTTAACCTTCAAAACATGGAGCGTCAGGCAGTTCTTGAAAAGGCTGATTGTTCCCGTTGGCCTGGCAGTATACCTCAATGGAATAATCAGACCAACCGGGCAGAGTGTTTCTGCCCACAGGGAATGGCCTGGAATAGAGATCGCACGAGATGCATTGATGCCCGTCAGGCAGCGGTGGAGAGTACAGATTGTTCCCGTTGGCCTGGCAGCATACCTCAATGGAATAATCAGACTAATCGGGCTGAATGCTTCTGTCCTCAGGGAATGGCCTGGAATAGAGATCGCACGAGATGCATTGATGCCCGTCAGGCAGCCGTAGAGAATACCGATTGTTCCCGTTGGCCTGGCAGCATACCTCAATGGAATAACCAGACCAACAGGGCTGAATGCTTCTGCCCTCAGGGGATGGTCTGGAATCAGAATCGGACGGCCTGTATTTCTGCTCGTCAACAACCTCCCCCTCCTACTGGCCCAACTCCGACTGGCCCGCCCAGACAAGTAAGATGCAACGACACGGCCAAGCAGGGAGGCAACACGCCCGAAACCTTGGTGGTGGACCTGGGCCGGACGTCTGGTGTCTTCCGCTTCGATTACGACATGTACGATGTACCGGATCGCATGATCGTGCGTTACGGCGGCGGCACCTACGACACCCAATGCACCGGCGGCAAACAGGGCCGCGGGCGGGACAAAGGGTCGGTGAACCTGCAGTTTTTCGGTTCCAGCCAGGTGACCATCCAGGTCCTGCCAGCCTGCCAGGGCGGCTCGACTAGCTGGAAGTTCACTGTCCATTGTCCGAAATGAATAAAGCGGAGGCCTCATGAAAGCCTTGATGCGCATCCTGCTGTTCCTTGCACTCATCCTGGTCGTCGATGCGACCGCCGCAGCGTAGGCGGTGGTGTTGGACATCGGCACCAAGGGTTGGGTGGCGCTGGAATTTGACACTATCCCCTCCCATGCCAGGGGTGACTGGATCGAACTCACCTACCTGGCCGGCTTCCTGGAAATGCTGCTGGGCAGTTAAGAGAGAAGAGGTATAAGTGCCGCTAAGTAAAAAATAAGGATTATTATATTGAACTCTAATAGGAAGAGAAGTATGAAGAGAAAGGTTTTTAGATATTTCAACCCAATTTTTTCTTGCGGTATTCTCTTGCTCTCTTTGATATTGCCAGCTCTTTCAAATTCACAATCAAAGACTGTGACAGAAAAGGAGATTGATATAAAGTTGTTAGAGGCAGTGCAAGAGAATGAAATTGAAAAGGTGAAGGACTTAATCGGTAAGGGTGCCAGTGTGAATACGAGAACCGAATTCGGTGAGACACCCCTTCATCTGGCCCAATCAAAAGAGATGGCTGAGCTTCTGCTCTCAAAGGGTGCTGACATTCATGCTAAGGATAATGAATTTTGGATGACACCTCTATTTAATGCACCTAAAGAGATTTTTAAACTTTTGATCTCCAAAGGTGCCGATGTAAATGCCAGGAGCAAAAAAGGACTTACTCCCCTTGCCTGGTCAGCCTACGGTGATGACTTGGATAGAATAAAGTTACTGATCTCCAAAGGAGCCGATGTGAATGCTGTAGACGAATATTTAAAGACGCCGCTTCACATTGCCTCGAACTGGAATAAGATAGAGATTGCAAAGCTCTTGATTTCAAAAGGCGCTAATGTGAATGCCAGAGACCGTTCAGGCTGGACGCCGCTTCATTGGGCTTCGTTTGAAGGAGGTCCTGAGGTGGTTGAACTGTTGATTACCAAGGGAGCTGAGAAGAATGCGAAGACCACTCAACCCTGGAGCCTATTTCCTGCTGGCTCCACTCCTCTTGATATTTCAGAGAAAGCCAAGCACTACGACATGGCTGCATTATTAAGAAGCAAAGGTTGCAAAAGAGGAAAGGATTTGAAGTGATATTATCCTACCCATATTGAATCCACCAGAACATTAACAGCACTCCTGCCATTAAAAAGAGCGGCATCAGGTGATAAATAGGTATTTTAGAAAGATGGATAGGTAAGTCCTCTCTATAGCCTCTGGCGGCGAGGGCGAAGGTTACCTCTTCAACCTCAAAAATGGAACGGCGAAGAATTGGCAAGGCAAGGAATTTGGCTTTGCGAATGGGGTTCTTATTTTGATCGCCCAATCGTGCTTGATGAGCGAGACGCACCTCTTCAACCTGATCGAGAGTGCGTGAAAAGAAGCGGAGGGTCAGAGAGACCATGAGCCCGATCCGACGTTCTGGAAGAAATGGAATAGGTTTTAAGAGCCAGATGAGGGCGTCTTGAAGCTCACGTGGGCGGGTCACCGCTGTAAAGAGTACGGCATAACCGAGAATAAGACCCAATCGCCAGCAGGTCAGTCCTCCCAGAAAGAGTCCTTCCTTACTGACGGGGAGCCATGGAAATGAGTGAAGGCGGAGTCCAGGTGTAAAAAGAGACTGAAAGAGAAATAGGATAAATAATAAGATCATCCAGCTACTCAAATCACGTAGAATATTTTTCAGAGGTAATCGCGAAAGGAAGAAGAGACCGACAAGAAGAAGCGAATCGAAGATAAACCAGGAGATTCTTATTTGAATAAGAGTTGCTGTGATCATCAGGAGTCCAAAAAATTTGCATCGTCCATCCCATCGGTGAAGAGGAGAATTTCCAGGGAAGTAGTGAAGGACTATTCGAGCCATGAGATTTTCTCCCCTCCAAGAAGCACATAACAGGGCGGTCTCACCCCAAAACGAGAAAGTTCCTTCACAAGGCTCTCTGGGGAGCCTGAGGCCTTGATTTCTCCATTTTGGAGGATAGCGATCCGATCCACATGGCAGATCACCTTTTCGACATCGTGAGTGGTCACGATTAAGGTGTGTCCTTCCTGATGTAACTGAATCATATATCTCAGGACTTCTTGAATGCCGGGATAATCGAGATGGGAAAAGGGTTCATCGAAGAGGATCACCTCCGGTTTCATGGCCATCACGCCGGCAATAGCAAGCCGCCTCTTTTCTCCTCCTGAAAGCAAGTAACAGGGTTTTTCTGAAAGATCCTGAAGGCCCATCTTCTCTATTGCCCAATCCACCCGCTCGTTGATCTCTTTTAAAGAGAGCTCCAGGTTTTCAGGTCCGAAAGCAACATCTTCTCTCACCGTCTCTCCAACAATCTGGCTGTCCGGATCTTGAAAGACCATTCCCACGATCTGTCTAACCTTGCGAGAGTCGTTTGTGGGGTTATGGCCATTGATAGAAATGGATCCATCCGAGGGTTTCAGAAGACCGCCCATGATGCGGAGCAGGGTTGTTTTACCGCTTCCATTGGACCCACAGATGAGGAGAAATTCACCCTTAGAGATAGCGAGGTCAATTCCTCTCAAAGCATAGGTCCCATCGGGATAGCGGTGGTGGAGGTTTTGGATTTCGATCATATGAACTACTAAACGAATAAAACGAATGGTAACGAATGAATCGAATGTCTTCTGCATTCGCAACATTCGGTATCATTAGCGCTATTCGTTAGCGAGCTGTCGTTTCAGAATAGGCCGGACAGACCTCGCAAGAACAACAGCGACAGCGGCTTTGATTGCATCTCCAATAAGAAAAGGGATCATCCCGACCATCCATGCTTTGTTCCACGACATTTTGGTGAACATCTTCAGCCAGGGAACCCCAAGGCCATAGATGATGAGCGATCCGATTATTACGGCTAAGATTTCTCCTCCTAAGCGATGTCGGAATCGTTCAGAAAAGAAGCCGGCTACCCAGGCACAGAGAACAAATCCGAAGAGGTATCCACCGGTCGGGCCTAATAGATGGGCCAGCCCCCCTTTACCGCCATAAAAGACGGGCATGCCAATAGCCCCTACGAGGAGATAGAGGCCCGCGCTGGCGATCCCCCAGCGGCTTCCCAGTAGAAGACCTGCGAGAAGGACAAAGAGATTGGTCAGGACAATAGGAATAGGTCCGACGGGAATGTGGATATAGGCTCCCACGGCCATCAGACCTGCCATCAGGGATGAAAGAACGATCCATCTCAGCTTTTCAACGGGCATAGAAGGCTCCTGCAATATTAATTGTTAACCCTTATATTAATAAAGGTTAACAAATTAAATGGGGTCTGTCAATGACCTTTGCTAACACAAAAGAATTTGACATACTTGTTTAAGCAAAGGCAATATGTCCCCCAAGAGAGCATCGATGCCAGGCAACGGTAATTCGGTATTCACAAAAATTGCATTATTGCAGGCCTGACCCCGAAGCTACTGCATTGTAAATAAGGTTGCAATGTTGCAATATTAAATGCACTTCACTTCTATTGATTTAAATTTTTAAAGGCGGAGGAATGGAGGATGGTGAAACGGGAAGTTCACCCCGTTAGAAAACCCAGCGAAGCATTAAACTCTGCTGCGGTGCAGCGGGACATTATTTCTAACGGGGTAAACCCCCCAAGAGTGATTGAGAGCCAATGTATTATTGGTTGTGAACGATGTGTGGCGGTTTGCCCGAGCTTTGTGCTTGAGATAGTGGACGAAAAGTCCAGGGTGGTCAGAGGCGAGTGGTGTATCGGTTGTGGCCACTGCAGTGCAGTGTGTCCAAGCGAAGCCATCCTACATGAGGGGATGGATTTTGAAAAACATCCCAAAGGGGGCGAAACCCCGGCGACCTCACCTGAGGTATTGGAGCTTCTCATCCGGGAGAGGCGTTCGGTTAGGAACTATACCGCTGAGCCGGTTCCGAAAGAAATTTTGGAAAAAATCCTCGATGCCGGGAAATATGCACCGACAGGCACGAACAGTCAGAATGTCCACTATGTGGTGCTGACATCGCCGGATCAGATCGAACAGTTAAGGGAGATGACCATCAGCTTTTATGACAAGATCTTTTCAAGGACGAGGGGATGGTTTGGCAGCCTTTTTCTTTCTCTGGTCGCAGGGAAAAAGACGATGGAGTATCTGCACGATTCGCTTCCCAAAGTGATGGTTGCCCGTGAAGCAATGAATCGGGGGCAAGATCGCCTATTCTATCATGCCACTATTGTGATGATCACCCATGCCGAATCCTGGGACAGTTGTTCCTCTTTTAATTGTTCGGTGGCCCTGTATAACTGTTCTTTGATGGCGCATACTTTAAAGCTGGGGTGCTGCTTTAATGGCTTTCTGGTGAACGCTGTGAATCATGACCGGAAGATCAAACGCTGGCTGAGTATCCCGGCGGATCACCGATGCTATTCCGCCATGGTCCTCGGCTACCCGGCTATGAAATACGAGCGCCTTGTTTCGCGTCACCCTCCAAAAGTGATGTGGCGTTAGAAGAACCCAGATGTTGCAATATCGGACCCGGGCAGGAGTACTTACAAACCCTTGCAATTGCGGATTTTTGGAAAAACAAGGGTTATAGAGGATTTTACTTTACATGAAGTCCCGGTCTTGCCTGAAAACGCATATAGCCGACCCCCAAAGGTGCCGCCGCAAGGCTTCTCCAGTACCCCTGCCCGGTTTCGATATTGTTTTTTGGGAACTGGCGGGATAAGAAGAGGATAAAGAAGCGGGAGGATTCAAAGCGAGATGGCAAACGAATCACAGAAAATCATTTACTCGATGATCGGTGTCAGTAAGTATCACGATAAAAAACCAATCCTGAAAGACATCTCCCTCTCTTATTTTTTCGGAGCTAAAATCGGCGTCATCGGTCTGAATGGCTCCGGGAAGAGTTCTTTACTTCGCATCATCGCCGGTGAAGATAAAGAGTTCAATGGGCAGACCATCCTCACCCCGGGTTTAACCATCGGTTTTCTCGAACAGGAACCGAAGCTCGATGAAGCCAAAACAGTGCGGGAGATTGTAGAGGAGGGGGTTCAGGAGACAGTTGAGCTTCTGAACGAATTCAACCGGATCAACGAAAGGTTTTCAGAGCCTTTGTCGGAAGAGGAGATGAATCGTCTTATCGAAAAACAAGGCAAGGTGCAGGAGAAACTTGACGCCCTCGATGCCTGGGATCTCGATTCGCGCCTTGAAATGGCCATGGATGCCCTCCGGTGCCCTCAGGGAGAGACACTCGTGAAAGTCCTTTCGGGCGGAGAGAGAAGGCGTGTGGCGCTGTGCCGGCTCCTGCTCCGAAGACCCGATATTCTGCTCCTCGATGAGCCGACCAACCATCTCGACGCTGAGACCGTGGCCTGGCTTGAACAGCATCTGAAGCGGTATCCCGGAACAGTCATCGCCGTCACCCATGACCGCTACTTTCTTGACAATGTGGCCGGATGGATTCTGGAACTTGACCGGGGAGAAGGCATTCCATGGAGAGGAAACTATTCTTCATGGCTTGAACAGAAGGAGAATCGTCTGAGGCAGGAGGAAAAGACAGAGAGCGAGCGTCGGAAAACACTGCAGCGGGAACTCGATTGGATCCGGATGTCGCCAAAAGGTAGACATGCGAAACCGAAAGCCCGGCTCGCCTCTTACGAAGCCCTCCTCGGACAGGAGGGTGAAAAGATAGCCAAGGACCTTGAAATCTATATTCCTCCGGGGCCACGGCTCGGAGATGTCGTGATCGAAAGCCGCAATATCACCAAGTCCTATGGGGATCGGATTCTGATGGAGAATCTCTCCTTTTCCCTTCCTCCGGGCGGGATCGTAGGGATCATTGGCCCCAACGGCGCTGGAAAGACCACGCTCTTCCGATTGATTACAGATCAGGAAAAACCTGATTCCGGAGCAATACGGATAGGCGAAACAGTAAAAATGGCTTACGTGGATCAGAGCCGCGACATCCTCGATCCGGGAAAGACCATCTGGGAAGTGATATCAGAGGAAAAGGATATGATCCAGCTTGGAAGCAGGCAGGTCAGTTCACGTTCCTATGTGGCCCGGTTCAATTTCCTGGGTACCGATCAGCAGAAGAAAGTCGGGATCCTATCGGGTGGAGAGCGAAACCGCGTCCACCTCGCACGGATGCTCAAGCAAGGGGCCAATCTCCTTCTTCTGGACGAACCGACGAATGACCTGGATGTGAATACCCTTCAGGCGCTGGAGCAGGCTCTGGAAAATTTTGCCGGCTCAGTGGTCGTGATCAGCCATGACCGCTGGTTTCTCGACCGAATCGCCACTCATATTCTGGCATTTGAAGGCGAGAGCGCCATTGTCTGGTTTGAAGGGAACTATTTCGAGTACGAGGCGGATCGGAAGCGTCGACTTGGAACGGCGGCGGATCAACCCCACCGGATCAAATACCGACAGCTCACGAGAAGGTAGGAAGCAAAACCGTTCCTAAATCAATGATAGACTATCGGCGATGGCAAACCCTCTCTGCGTAGGATAGAGGTAGCCATCCTCGATGGAGATGAATCCTTCTTCTTCTAATTTTGCCAATATCTTCTTTTTTTCAAAGAAGAGATCATAGTGGTACTGGTTCTTAAAGCCCTGAAGGAAAATTCCCTTTCTTGTCCGGAGACCGAGATAGAGCGCTTCCAGTTGGAGTTGCTCCATTGTCAGAATCTCTTTTCCTTCAATGGGAAGGTTTCCTCCGTTGATTGCATCGAAATATTGATCAAGGGAGTGATGGTTCCACCAGCGCTGATTTCCATAGAAGGAGTGGGCCGAAGGACCAAGACCAAGAAAAGGGGAATGGTCCCAGTATTTTTGATTGTGTCTTGAGGTGTGCTCTATTCCTCTTGCAAAGTTCGACACCTCGTAATGGATATACCCGGCGTCTCTGAGGAATTCGGATGTCCTCATAAAGAATTCATATTGCAATTCTTCTCCGGGAATCGAAAACTCTCCAGCCTGGTATCTTATTCCTAATGGGGTTTTCGCCTCGAGAGTTAATTGATAACAGGAGAGATGCTCCGGTGAAAAAACAATAGTCTGCCTTAAAGTATCCAGCCATAAGTCTATGTTTTGTTCCGGAACACCATAAATCAAATCGAGTCCTATGTTATGAAACCCTGCTTTTCTTGAGGCCTCGATGGCTGAAAGGGCTTGCTTTACGGAATGCCTTCTTCCCAGAAAACCAAGCACTTTTTCATCAAAGGATTGGACTCCGATATTGATTCGATTGATGCCAATTTCTCGAATCGATTCAAGGAAGGATTGATTGAGGTCAGCGGGGTTGGCCTCGATGGTTATTTCTGCATCCGAGATAAGATGGAAGTTTTCCCGTATCCTCATCAGGATTCTTTCGAGCTGTTCGGGGTTGAGAAGAGAAGGCGTGCCACCCCCGATGTAAACCGTGTTAAAAGGATCGAATCGGTTGCGGACCATCTCCATCTCTTTGGAAAGTCCATTTAAAAAATCAGGGACAGCAGAGATGGATGTCGAAGAATAGAAATCACAGTAGGGGCATTTGCTCAGGCAAAAGGGAATATGGATGTAAAGGCCGGGAATCTTCTCTAAGTTCATAAGTAAAACCTAATGAGGGTTCAGGGATTCAAGGGTTCCAGGGTTCGAGTTTTTTAGAAAAATTAAGGTTAAATTGAGTATTCCACTCGGACCCTTGACCCCTGGGCCCCTTGAACCCTTTAATTATCCGTGTCCGATTTTAAAACCGCAAGAAAGGCACTCTGAGGAATGGAGACCGACCCGATCGTCTTCATCCTCTTTTTGCCTTTCTTCTGCTTCTCCAGAAGTTTTCGCTTGCGGGTAATATCGCCGCCGTAGCACTTTGCTGTTACATCCTTACGGAAGGGAGAGATCGTCGTACGGGCAATGATCTCTCCTCCGATCGCTCCCTGAATCGCTATCTTAAACATCTGTCGGGGAATTTCTTCCTTCAATCTTTCGCAGGCCCGCAGGGCCCTGGCACGGGCCTGATCGCGATGGGCAATTTGCGACAGGGCATCCACTTTCTCGCTGTTGACCAGGATGTCCACCAGGACGAGGGTACTTTCTCTGTAATCAATGACTTCGTAATCAAAAGACCCATATCCCTGGGTGATGGATTTGAAACGATCATAAAAATCATAAATTACTTCAGCCAGGGGCATCTCATAAGTCAATTCAATGCGGCCCGGTCCCAGGTAACCAAGCTTTGAGTTTTCCCCTCGCTTCTCCATGCAGAGTTTCATCACGGAGCCCAGATATCTCTCCGGAAAAAGCAGCATGGAACGAATATAAGGCTCTTCTCCTTTTTCAATGGAAAGAGGATTCGGGTAGTGAGCAGGATTGTCAACGAACACGACGCTTCCATCCTTCAATGTAAACCGATAGCGGACACTCGGAACGGACAGAATGACGGAAAGATCATATTCCCGCTCCACTCTTTCCTGGACAATTTCGAGATGGAGGAGACCGAGAAACCCGCATCGGAAGCCCTGTCCCAGGGCGATGGATGAATCTTTCTGATAGACGAAGGCGGCATCATTCAACAAATATTTTTCAAGGGCAACAGCTAAGTCTTCATAGTCTTCCGGAGCGATGGGATAGATGGAAGAGAAAACCACGGGTTTGAATTCCTTAAAGCCAGGGAGGGGCTTATCGCAGGGCCGTTCATCGAGTGTAATTGTATCGCCGATGTGCACATCCGATACTGTCTTGACGCCTGCGAAGATGTAACCCACCTCTCCTGCGGAGATTCGGTCACGTTTTTCTCTGGCGAGCAGGAATCGCCCGACCTCATCGACCTTATAGGTTGCCTGATTGGACATCAGGCGGATGACATCTCCATTCTTCACGGTTCCATCAAAGACCCGGCAGTGGATAATTGTTCCACGAAAAGGATCATACTGGGCATCGAAGATCAGGGCAGCAAGCGGTCCTTCGGGGTCGCCTTTCGGAGGAGGGATTCTCTTGACAATGGCCTCCAGGATCTCTTCGATACCTATTCCTTCTTTGGCCGAGCATTTTAGGGAGCTAAAAGGGTCCAATCCCAACTCCGAGTCGATCTGTTCGATCACCCGGTCCACATCTGCCGTGGGAAGATCGATCTTATTGATGATCGGGATGATCTCCAGATTATTTTCCATGGCCAGATAGAGATTGGCAATCGTCTGAGCCTGCACGCCTTGGGCCGCATCAATCAGAAGAAGGACCCCTTCGCAAGAGGCGAGGGAGCGAGAAACTTCATAAGAAAAGTCGACATGACCTGGTGTATCGATCAGATTGAGAACATACTCCTCTCCGTCTCCGGCATGATAGGGAAGGGCAATGGCCTGGCTCTTAATGGTGATTCCGCGCTCGCGCTCGATGTCCATATTGTCCAGGATCTGATCTTTGAAGTTTCGTTCATCGACCATACCGGTATATTGAATGAGCCGGTCTGCCAGGGTTGATTTCCCATGATCAATGTGTGCGATGATGCTGAAATTTCGTATATTTTTCATGGATTTGTTTTAGAAATTCCGGTTCTTTCTTAAAAGATCTTTAAGGAATAGTGGAACCTCTTGGAGAAATCAAAAACATTATAAGGTCTCTGAAAAACCCTTCAAATCCTTAGCAGAGACCTCTGAATCAGAGATTTCTGGACTTTTTCAGAAATCTCATTATAACCTATTTTAAACGATTTTCCCTTCCTGTCTGCGGAGCGGACTGGCGGCGGTAGGCAGGAAGCGACGAAGCAATCTGGCAGTTTAGCAGTTCCTATAGAAGTTGAAAAAAGATTTGACCAAGAAAGGAAAGAAAAAATACTTTATTATAATTGCCTGCCCCCATATTCCCCTGCTGTTTGGCTAAGCAGTAGCATTTTTTAAGGGATCCTTCGATTAATCTCCCCATCCCAGACAAAGAAGGGGGCGTGGTTGGAGGTAAAGGCAGGGGGATCTCTTCTCACAATCGGCGCAATGGCTGGATGTCTCTTGAATTCCTTGTCTAAGAATTGCCTGATCAAGTGCCGGCTCCACCCTTTCGGATGATCGAAACTCGCATAAAGGGAAAGGTCCCCTTCATAAAAGGTTTTTGTTTCCATCTGCTGGGCCTCGGTCCCGTAGATCGGCATATTGAAGATGGCAAGATTCAGGAAACCAATGCGATCATGATGTTTAACGACAAACGCAAGGGTCCTTCGGGCCTCTGTCAGGGTTTCTACGGGAGTTCCAAATAGAAGATAAACGTAGGTAGCAATCCCTGCATTTTTCAGGCTCTTTAACGCTAACGAAGCCTCCTCAAGATCGATCCCCTTTTGCAGATCATCGAGCACGGCCTGGTCTCCCGATTCCAAACCAAGTTTTAACATTACACATCCGGATCGCTTTAAGGCCAAACAGAAATCCGGGTCGGTGAGATGGCGAGTTATCCTCGCAAAGCCATACCAGGGAACACCAAGAGGATGTTCAGAAATTGCCTTCATCAGCGATGGACTGATCGCATTGTCCAGAAAATGGATAAGAACCGGTTGATGTCTATCCGCCAGGCGAAGAAGATCGCTGATTACCTCCTCAACAGGAACAGCAAGATAAGAATTTCCCTCGGCCCTTTCCGGACAGAATGAACATCTGTTCCAATAACACCCGCTTGAAGCGCTGTAGGGAAGAATGGGCCCGGGAGCAAAGTAATCTTTGAGAGGGAAAGAATCATAACTTGGTGTATAAGGAATATCTCCGGCCTCCCTTACCCCCATGAGTAAAAGCAAAGGAGCTTCCCCTGGTCCGGCCACAAGATGATCCACCAGACCCTCAAATGGATTTTGCCAATGAGGCCTTCTCATCCATGAAGTCACAAGTCCTCCACCCAAAATCAATTGTATCCCTGGCCACTCCTGTTTAAGGAAACCGATCATTGCGAACGTGCACAGGGCCTGGCTCAGGTAGTTGAGCGAGAATCCGATTAAGGAAGGCGGTTCATTTCTCAAAAGCTCCATGAGCCGTTTCTTAAAATAGGGATAAAAAGGATTATCCTCGGGATTTTCCGCAGCCCTGATAAGATCTGTGCTCCTTGCTGGAGAGAGTTCTTCGTGTTGATAATTCGCCAAACTTATGCGTACACGACTGGAACGCGATGTCATCTCAAGAAGCCGGTTCAGATCCTTGATTGCCCGGCGATAACGGCTATTATCCTGGTAAGCGTCCCAACTCTTCAACGAATCGAGATGTCCGGGAAGATGACGAAGTGCCCGTGATGTCCATGTATCGAGTGACGCAGGCGGATCCTTCAGAAGGCTGAGGAGACCTTCTAAATTTGCGTCCAAAACACTGTATTTTATTCTGTGGTGATTCAGGGCGCCGCAGAGTTTTGCTATGCCTGCCGGAGGTTCACACGATTTGGCAACAGGAGAGTGGATGAGGATCATGTGAATTCGCAGGGCTCCGCCGTTCCGAAATGAATATCAGCTCATAACCTGTCAGTCGGAAAAAAATTCAGACTTTATTTCAACCGTCAATCCATCGCTGTTCATTAACCGTTTGGCCAAACCTGCGATCTTCGGAAGTTCATACTCAAAGAAGAAACGGAAGGCAAAAAACTTACCGGTATAAAAATTTGTGTCTGCCCCGCCTGGACTTTTCTTCATGGCTTTTACCACAACCGTGGCCTGGACAAGCCATTGCCAGGCCACAGATACGATTCCAAAGAATTCTAAGTAGAGTGTTGCATCGGCCAAAAAGAGTTCAGGGGTTTCTTTTCTCCCCACCTCCATCAGATGGGCGGTAACTTTTTGAAGCATTTCAAACGATTCTTTGAGTTTTGGTGTATAGGATTGAAGCTCCTCAAATTTTTCCGCTTCTCGTAGGGTTCCTTGCACTTCTTCCAAATAGAGTTTGTAAGCTTTCCCACCTTTCATCATGACTTTTCGGCCCAGAAGGTCCAATCCGTGGATACCCGTGGTGCCCTCATGGATCGGATGAATCCGTGCGTCCCGATAATGTTGTTCTAAAGGGTAGTCATCACAGTAGCCTGATCCACCCAGGCATTGTAAACCCTGGCTGATCGAAAGCAGACCCATTTCCGATGGGTAGCTCTTGGCAACCGGAGTCAAGAGGTCTAACAAAAACTCGTTCTTTTCCTTCTCTTCTCCGATGAAAACGCCTGCGAGGTCAGCATATTTCCCACATTGCATCAGCAGAGCGAGAGACCCTTCCACAATGGACCGTTGGAAAAGCAACATGCGCTTCACGTCAGGGTGTTCGATGATAGGAATTTGAGGTACCGTGGGATCCTTGGTTGACAGTTTTCTCCCCTGAAGTCGCTTTTTTGAATAGTCTAAGGCAGCGTAATATGCGGCCGAGGCAATAGCTGCCGCTCCGATCCCTACTTCAATTCGTGCCTCATTCATCATCTGAAACATTTGGAGAAGTCCTTGATGGGGTTCCCCGACCAGGTAACCGCGGCAGTCGTCGTTGTCACCGATACTGAGTTGGGCGATGGGAGATCCTCGATAACCTAACTTGTGAAAAATTCCAGAGGTGACCACATCGTTAAGAACCCATCGGCCTTTCTCGTCCACCCGCTTTTTGGGTACAACGAAAAGAGAAATTCCTTTTACACCGGCAGGGGCGCCTTTGATCTTTGCCAACATGAGATGAACCACATTTTCAACTGCGTCGTGATCTCCAGCCGATATAAATATTTTTTGACCTCTGATTTTATAGTAACCCTTATCCGTAGGTTCCGCTTCGGTCGTAATGTCGGAGAGTGAACTTCCGGCTTCGGGTTCCGTCAAGGCCATGGTTCCCTGCCACTTTCCGGCAAACATTTTGGGAAGATAGTTTTTTTTCATCTCCTCGTTTCCAAAGGTTAGAATGAGATGGGCAGCCCCTGAAGTCAAACCGGGATACACAGAAGCGGAATAATTGGCTGCGGCAAAAATGAATTCACACGCGTGTGTGATCATTTGAGGAAGCTGCTGCCCTCCCCACTCAAAAGGCATACCGGCGCCGATCCAACCCCCTTGACCACATTCCTCTAAAAACTTTCTCACCGAGGGATGAACCTTAATCTGATCATCTACTAATTCCGGTGGATTTTTGTCCATTTCCTGAAAATTAGGCCAGAGGAGACCCTCGGCCAGTTCTATCGCCGCCTTTAAAACCATATCGAAGGTTTTCCTATCGTATTCTTTATAGTAATCGTATCGGGTCAAGGCTACGACATCAAAGACCTCGTAAAGCATAAACCTCAAATTCCTTTCACTGAAAAAGTTGGATGCCATTTTCGTATTCTCCTAAATTGGAAATAAAGGTTGGGCTTCTATTTATTTCAATCCGATCCACATTGCTTTGCGCTGCCTGCCTCAGGAGTTCTTCGGTCGTTACTTCAGTGCCCATGTTCACCGAGGGTCCCCAGTGGGTATGAGAATCAACAATTTCCATAGCCATTGCTTAAAAATTTGAACACCCTTTCTTTAGGATTTGAATCGTGTCATTCCCATGTAAACGGGAATCCAGAAATGGGTATTAAAAATATCTGGATTCCTGCTTTTGCAGGAATGACAAAATGGAAAAGGAAGAGAATTACTCAACAAGACTCCGGATCACCCCCATGTTTTTCAGGTCTTCTACGGTATCCTTTCTGGGAGTCTCCATAATCCCAGGGAGGTGTCTTAATAAAGGATGGTTGACCAGATTTCTGAATCCTTCCAATCCGATATATCCTTCACCAATATGCCAATGCCGATCTTTTCTTGATCCCAAGGGAGTCTTTGAATCATTGAGATGAAGGAGATGGAGTCTTTTCAAATCGATGGTTTGATCAAAGGTTTCAAGAGTCCTCTCAATTCCATCTTTATTAGAGAGATCGTATCCTGCTTCAAAAGAATGAGCTGTGTCGAGGCAAATTCCAATCCTGTCTCTTTCCTCAACCCCCTCGATGATCTTTTTGATTTGCCCGAACTCATAACCGATCTCCGTCCCCTGCCCAGCGGTGTTTTCGAGAAGAAGGACGATTGAATTTCTGACCCGATCAAAGGCCTGGTTAATCGCCCAAGCAACAGCCTCAATCGCTTCATCCTCAGAAGATTCCATCTGATGACCGATATGGATGATCAGATAGGGAGCCCCTAATTGTTCCGCCCTTTCGAGGTCAGTCACAATCGAATCGATCGAGCGGCTGTAAAATTTCGATTCTTTTGAAGCCACATTTGGGAGGTAAGGAAGATGGAGAAAGAGGGGGGAGAGGTTGGATGACTGGATGGATGTCCGGAAAGTTTCTGCTTCATCGTGATCGAGAGAATCATATTTCCATCCCCTCGGATTTCTGGAGAAGAACTGAATGGTCTCACAGCCCCGAATCTCGGCCTTTTCAACGACCTTTGAAAATCCTCCGGAAATGGAAATATGGAAACCGAATCGCATTTTTCAGATCCTCTCGATCGGGGAACCCGATCATTACAATGAAGATATGCAAATCCATGGTTTCTTGTCAACAGAGGAATGAGAAAAAATGTAACATTTTAGCTCTTTGAAATAGTTTCCCTATGTTGTCATTCCCGTGCTTGCGCGCCGTAGCGCTTCAGCGCGCAGGCGTGTAAACCTGCCTACCGCAGGCAGGCGCAGGCAGGCGGGAATCCAGGGACTACCCTATAAAAAGACTGGATTCCCCGTATCAAGTACGGGGCAGGCCTGCTGGAGTTTATCTCGATGAAAATCGGGGCAGAAATGGCTTACGGTGGAATTCGCCGTCTCTTTCTTTTTTTTGACAATCAAATTTTTTTCTTGACAATAAATGTATTGTATTGTATTGTGTTTCAAACTGTTAACGGAGGCTTTTTTGGCAAATACTAAGGTTGCCAGAACAATTTATATCAACAGTGATCAGGTAGAAGCCCTGAAGAAATTATCCGATAGGACGAAGGTCCCCCAGGCTGTCTATGTGAGAGAGGCCCTGGATATGCTCCTGGATAAATATTCTGAACAGTTGAAATTGGAATTCAAAGACTCCTTCAAAGAGAGAGCGATTCAGAAAGATCTTGGTTTTTAAGGGGAAATCATTTTGACAGACCGTTTTCGACTGATCTATCTGAAATCCGCGGGGTTGGAAAATAACCCGCTGGATCAAATTCTCCCGTCACCTTATGAGGCGAAAGACCCGGGTAGATCTTTTGCCTCATCACATAACCCTGCTCCCGAAACTCACGCGACCAGAGAGATTCTGAAACAGGCAAAGGCAGACCTCAGACACCCCGACCCGAAAGTGAGGATTCTCGCCGTAAAATATTATCTCGAAAAATCCCATCTCTCCATCACCATGAACCTCCTTCGGGAGATTTTATCCGATCCCGATTCAGGCGTGAGGGCGGAAGCCCTTTCCACCCTGATCACATTCGGGAGCCCAATCGTTTCTCCTTTCTTGAAAAAATATCTCAGGGATCCTGACCCCATGGTCAGGATGGTTGCCCTCAGCGGGATGTTCCGATTCAAGGAGAAGATGGATTTGAATCTTCTCATGCAGTTTCTTAGCGACGATTCCCCCTGGGTAAGGCGGAAGATCGCCACTCTTCTGGGATGGAATCAGATCGAAGGGGTCTTACCCATCCTCATGGAGATGTCGAAGGATGAGGATTCAAAGGTGAGAAAGGCGGCCCTCTTCTCCCTTGTCACCCTCTATCCCGAGGAAGGAGAACAACGGTTGATGGAGGCGATGACCGATGCTGACCCGGATATTCGTAAATGGGCAAGAGACCAATTGAATAGAATGCTCGAAAGACCGACAACGAAAATATCCATTTCCCTTTCGAGGTGAAGTTGAGACCGAAAACGATGGCGCCCCAATCTCTTCCTCCGATTCAAAAAGCCCAGATTTTTGGGGATAGGGTCTATTCTCCGCAGATCTTTGCCAGGCTGCTCGGAATCTCAAAGCAGGAGCTTCTCGAAAAGGAGTCCCAGGGCATCATCCCTCCGGCCAAGAGAAATGAGAGAAAAGGACGGTATTACAAACCGGAGGATGTGGTCAAATATCGCAACTACCTGTCCATTCCATCGCCCATCCCGTCGGTCAGGAAGCAGCTCTTCCTCAACTTCAAGGGCGGGACAGGAAAGAGTAGCCTCTCCGCTTCTTATGGGTTTCGTCTCGCCCAGATGGGATTCCGGGTCCTGTTGATCGATCTCGACCCGCAGGGGCACCTCACCCAGTGCCTGGGCCTCAACAATGAACAGTATCCCAAGACCCTCTATAATGCGCTCGTCGAAAAGGAGGAGGTCGAAAAGGTCATCATCAAAACGGATCTCCCCACGCTCGATATCATCCCATCGAACCTCAATCTCTCGCCCGTGGAGCTTTCGCTCTTTTCAATGAACTCGAGGGAGTTCCGGTTGAAACGACTGATTAGTTCCATGGAAAAGAGTTACGACGTGATCGTGATGGACGCCTCTCCGAGCATCGGGCTCTTAAACCTCAATGCGATCCTTGCCTCCAATGAGCTCCTCATCCCTGTTCTGGCCGATTTCCTCTCCTATCATGGCCTCAAGATCCTCTTCGAGACCCTCTCCACCATCGAGGAGGATTTTTCTTTCGTCTTTGAAAACATCTTCATCTTTTTAAACCGGTACAATGAGTCCCACCGGATCTGCAGGCGCTCGAAGAAAGCCCTGGAGACCCATTACAAGAAGTACCTCCTCAACACGGTCATACGGCAAGATACGAAGATAGCGGAGGCGACCAGTCAGGGAACCCCCATCTTTCTCTTTGCCCGATCCTCAAAGGGAGCAGAGGATATACAGAACCTGATCGGAGAAATTTTCGGAATGAAAGGAAACGGATATGACGGATGAGTTTACCAACAATGTCGCACAGAAATTTCCCAACACCCTGAACAAGGAATCGATCGAAAAACCCTGGGATGTCGCGGAGTCTAAAGTGGTTTCCTCGATCAAAAGAACCGTTGAGGATCCCAAACGTGAAGAGATCACGGACCGGATCCATACGCTCTATTCGGAACTTCGTACCTCCCTGACCGTGCGATCCGCTCTGGAATTCGACCTCAAGAGAGCGAGCCGGGTTCTGGAGGAGGTCAATAAGATCAAGGCAGAGGTGGAGAGGATCATCGAGATGTTAAAGGCGATGGAAGATTATATGAGGGAACGGCTCAAATAAACCCCATTAGAAATTCCAGCGGGGCATTATTTCTAACGGGGTAAATGATTGAAAAGGGGGTGGAATACGCTTCCTTTTTGAAGAAGGTTAAGGAGGAGGCAGGGGGATGAAGATAAAGACGCAGGTCTTGACAGTTGATGGATTCGACCGGAGCGTGGCGGAAAAGATGCCGAAGATGAGGAAATCGGAGGAGCCTCTTCTTCAGGAACAGGAAGAGGAGCTTCGGCCCCTCGAAGAGGATCGCCCTGAAGTGATTCAGGAGATAATACCTCCGGAGAAACCGACCGAAAAAAGGGCTATTTTCGAACCCTCCAGGCCAGCCATGGAGTCAGGCAAGGATCTGGATGTGCTCAGGTTGATTGAGGACCTCCACACCCAGCTTCTTGTCTCAAGCCGGGCGAAGAAGGCCCTGGAAATGGATTTGACCTCTCACCAGAAGACCATCCATCAATTCGCTCAGGACAATAAGGACTTGAGAACCGAGCTGGAGGCGGAGAGAAAAGAACTTCAGAGGTTCAGAGAGGCCCATGCCGAGTCGATCTATCTGAAAGAGGAGAACGAGGAGGCTCTCCAGAAGATACGAGAGTTTCAGCAGGAATTGAAGAGCATGAAAGAGAACCTGACAAAGACGGTCAGAGAGAGGGATGAGGCGTTAGGCCGGACTGGAGAACTTGAATCCCAGATGGATCAGAACGAACTGGTCAAGATCAAAGGAAGGTTGAATGAACGCGAGGCTTCCCATTTCCATGAGGAGAACCGGGAACTCCAGTCCCGACTCGAAGAGGCCCTGGCTCAAAATGCGGAGATGGAGAGAAAGTATGAGGCGTTAAAGCGATCCTTCAAAGAGGTCAAAGAATCGCTCACCCTGTTGAGAGATTCCTATAAGAAGAATTATTACAACCCATCCGGAACTCCTGATTAACCCTGTCATGGCATCAATCCGATAGTTTTTATGCAATCCTTCATGACGGAGCATCACCCTCGAACAATGAAAATTGTTTTTAGGTTAAAGCTACGGTTAGGAAGCCGGTTTGGGCAAGGTAAAGGGGTAAAGTGAAATCTTTAAGACCAATGACCTAACCCCTTTACAAAACTGGCGTCTTAGCCTTAGCCCTCAAACCAGGGACTTTTATTTTCTAGGTAACGGTTAGGTTTACTTCACTTATAAGGGATTCCTTCAAAGAGAGGTGGGTCGCTTTGGGGGTTGCGATGAATAGGCCGGACCAAAAATGATAGAGGTTTCTTGTTGAGCCTTCGGGGGAAGGATCTCTTTATCTTGAAAATCTTCGTGCAGCCTTCTGCCTTCTCCTCCTCGCCTCCTGTTGTTTCCTCTTCTTCTTAACAGAAGGCTTCTCGTAAGCTCTTCTCTTTTTCAATTCTTTGAGAATGCCATCCCTGGCGAGCTGGCGTTTCAAAGCTTTGATGGCATTTTCGATCTGATTGTTTTGGACTTTAACTTCCAAAGCCTTTACCTTTAGCCTCCGTTGACCGACTACCTGTTTCTATCCCTTCTGTCGCCCCTGAACTCTCCACCCTTTTTCTTCTGGGGCTTCGCCTCATTCACAACCAGGGCCCGTTCCATAAAGGTCTTGCCGTTGAGCAGGGAAATCGCTTTCTCCCCCTCTTCTTTTGAGGCCATCTCCACAAAACCAAACCCCCTCGACCGTCCTGAATATGTGTCGACAATGATTTTAACTGATTCGACTGTTCCTGCTTCTGTGAAGAGGGTTTTTAACGCCTCCTCCGAAGCCCCAAAGGGAAGATTTCCTACATAAAGTTTTTGGCTCATCATTTTCCTCCTTCTTCAATTCAAAACCCCCAAGACTTTCTAAAGAGCCTCTGGGGGTTCCCAAAAACTTTTTATTAAGTTCAGGAGATTAGTCTCAATGGTGCCAGAATTCCATCTTTTATAATCGAAACTTAATCGTCTGTCAAGTTAAATTCCACAAAAAAGGTAATCGCTCGGTTATGGGTTCAGGTAATACAAATGTCTCCTTTATCATACCCCTCTTTGGAAAAGAGGGGCAAGGGGAGATTTTCCCGACATAATTTTAAAATCCCCCTTAATCCCCTTTTGCCCTCCGGGTCGGAGACCAAAGGGGGATTAAACACCCGTAACTGAGGGGTTACCAAAAAAGATAATTAAAAGAATTGACATTGCTTTTTGGGTGATTTATATAATAGCAGACTTTGTGAAATATTTATCAGAAAGGAGGGGGGGATTTTGTACAAGATCACATATAAGAGAGAGATGGCTGAGAACACGGTCTGCCACTTCAAGGTGGATGTGCCTCGAATCGCCAGGAAAGCGAAGCCAGGACAATTCGTTGTCCTGAAGGCCAATGAGACAGGGGAGAGGATTCCTCTGACCATGGGAGGGACAGACCCGTCGAATGGAACCATTGATTTGATCTTTCAGGTCGTAGGAAAGAGCACCGCTCTTCTGAGGACCCTCAATGTGGGAGATGCTATCCAGGATATTATCGGACCCCTTGGAAAGCCGACCCATGTCGAAAATCTTGGAACCCTGGTCTGCGTGGGAGGCGGAACAGGTGTGGCCGTGATGTATCCGATCACGAAGGCCTACAAAGAGGCGGGAAACCATGTGATCGCCATCATCGGGGCTCGAACCAAAGACCTTCTCATTCTCGAAGACGAAATGAAGGCAGCCAGTCACGACTTGAGGGTGACGACCGATGACGGAAGTTACGGCCATCATGGTTTCGTGACGGATGTGCTCAAGAAAATCCTCGATGATCAGAAAGAGGTGAAACTGGTGGTGGGGATCGGACCGGTGCCGATGATGAAGTTCCTGTGCAAGTTGACGAAGGGGTACGGGGTCAAGACCATGGTCAGCCTGAATCCCATTATGGTCGATGCCACCGGAATGTGCGGGGCCTGCCGGGTGACCGTGGGAGGCAAGACCATGTTTTGCTGTGTGGATGGTCCTGAATTCGACGGCCATCAGGTGGACTATGATGAACTGGTCAAGCGGCAGAGGGCCTATCTCTCAGAGGAGAAGGCCTCTATGGATCGATTTAAAGAAATAGGAAGATAAACCCCGTTAGAAAGGATAGGGCTTTAAATTCCGGCCTTTCTAATGGGAATAATAGACTTATTGATTGCGCCCCGCTAAAAATGGCGGGATTTTCTAACAGGGTAAAGGGGGATGAAGATGGCCGAGAAAAAGAAAAAGGAGAAACCGAAAATTCCAAGGCAGAAAATGCCTGAGCAGGAACCCAAAGTGAGGGCGAAGAATTTTAATGAGGTCCCCTTTGGATATACGCCTGAATTGGCCCAGCTGGAGGCGAGCCGTTGTATCCAGTGTAAAAAACCGAAATGCATTGAGGGGTGTCCGGTGGAAATCGATATCCCTGCCTTTATTAAACTGATTCTGGATGGCGATTTTGTCGGGGCGGCCCGGAAACTGAAGGAACGAAACGGCCTTCCTGCCGTCTGTGGTCGGGTCTGCCCGCAGGAAGACCAGTGCGAGAAGGTCTGCATTGTTGGAAAGAAGGAAGAGCCTGTTGCCGTTGGTCGTCTGGAAAGATTTGCGGCGGATTGGGAGAGAGAGAAGGGAGAGGTCTTTATTCCCGAAAAGGTGCCTGCCACAGGTAAAAAGGTGGCGGTGGTGGGTTCCGGACCCGCGGGATTAACCGTGGCAGGGGATTTAATCCTTAAAGGGCATGAGGTGACCATCTTTGAGGCCCTCCATAAAACCGGAGGCGTCCTGATCTATGGCATTCCTGAATTTCGGCTTCCCAAAGATATCGTTCAAGCCGAGGTCAACTATCTGGAACAGTTGGGCGTAAAAGTGGAATGTAACTGCGTCGTCGGAAGGATCGAAACCGTAGATGAACTTCTCAAAGAATATGATGCCATATTTTTGGGTCTGGGCGCCGGCCTTCCACAGTTCTTAAATGTCCCCGGTGAGAACTTCTGCGGGATCTATTCAGCCAATGAATATCTGACGCGATCCAATCTGATGAAAGCCTACCTCTTCCCGCAATATGACACACCCATTGCCCGGGGGAGAAATGTGGCTGTCTTCGGAGCCGGGAATGTGGCCATGGATTCGGCGCGAACCGCCCTCCGCCTGGGGGCCGATACGGTCCGGATCATCTACCGCCGATCCAGGGATGAGATGCCGGCCCGTATTGAGGAGATTCACCATGCAGAGGAAGAGGGCGTCCAGTTCTACCTTCTCACGGCTCCAATAAAATTTTTGGGAGACGATAACGGGTGGGTCACGGGCGTCGAATGTCTCCGGATGGAACTGGGAGAGCCGGATGAATCAGGAAGGCGAAGACCGGTTCCCATCAAGGGTTCGGAATTCCAACTCGAATGCGATATGGCGGTTGTTGCCATTGGCGCAGGCCCAAATCCGCTTCTTCCCACAACCACACCGGGGCTTGAACTCAATAAGAGAGGATACATTGTGGGTGACCTCGAGACCGGAAAGACTTCCAAAACCTGTGTCTGGGCAGGAGGAGATATCGTCACAGGGTCGGCAACCGTCATCCTGGCGATGGGCGCTGGAAGAAAGGCCGCCAACTCCATTCACGACTATTTGATGAGTAAGTAGCATCGACATTCCTGCCTGCCAGACGACGCATGTTGTGACAAACAGATTAGAAGGGCAGAACGATTAGGTTCTGCCCTTTTTTGAGAGTTCTGAAAAAGGTCAGGAATTTCCATCGCCTGAAGATAAGAAGTTTAGGAGAGTCTCACTGGTTTGATTTTGCTCTGATGAATGGATCTTAAAGTCACCATGGCTTTTGCAACCAGTTCCTCTTCACCGGCCCTCTGATCAAACACTTCACTCTCTCCCACTAAAATCTGTCCACCCTCCCGAAGAATCCGGGATTTACAGATGAGGGTCTTACCATAAGCGGGCTGGAGAAAGTTGATCTTAAATTCGATCGTCAGGATACGGTGATCCTCCGGAACCAGGCTGAAGGCGGCATACCCTGCGGTATGGTCAGCCATCGTGGCGATGACTCCGGCATGAATGTAATTGTCCTGCTGACGATGACGATTGAATATCTTCAATCGCGACTTCAGATAGCCCCTCTCATAATTGATTGCCTTATATCCAACATCTTCAATAAACCCTCTTGAATAATCCTTTTTTAAATACTGAATCCTTTTTAGGGTTAACTCTTTTTCCATAAGGACCCTTTCTTTCAATTTTTTGAGGCTTTTTCCTACCATCTATCGTTAACCAATACAACTTCGGAGAACCCGATAGAAGTTCCCTCCCATATAGGCGGCGATTTCATCGTGTGGAAAGCCAACTTCTTCCATTGCCTTCACCAGATGGACTAAATCTTTCACGCCTCTGTAACCTTCGATGAACCTGGAGAGGTGTCCTCCGCCATCCGTTCCTAATCCTACATGCTCCATCCCCAATCGTCTTTTCATCTCAAGAATTTCTCCTGCCCAGTCCTGATAGGTCATCCGGCTGATGGACTCCCTTCTGTAGGCAAACGGCCAGGTGCAAACAACGCCTCCTGTTTTGGCTACCCATTCCATTTCCTTCCATGTTCTGAGCCGACCGCATCTCGATGGGTCTTCAAAAGAGCATGGGTTTGTGTGGGAATCGATCAGGGGTTTTTCGCTCATCTTAACGATCTGTTTCAAAGTATCCGTATGGGCATGGGCTACATCGACCATCATTCCCAGCTCCCGCATCCGCTCCACAATTTTTCGTCCGGCCGGAGTCAGCCCCTGGTTTCGGGGCCCTGGATCGAGGTCCCTCCACACCCTCATCACATCTCCCAGTTCATTGTTTCGATAGTGAATCAGGGTAATCATTCTGACTCCCATTTTATAAAATTCATTCACACGATCAGGCCTTCCCTCCAGAGGGTCACCTCCTTCGATAGACAGAATGGCTCCTGGAGGATGGTTTGGTCCTGAACGCTCTGGAATATCCGAAGCCTTCAGCACCAATCTGGCCTGACCCGACTTGATGATTCCCTCAAGCCACCAGTCTAACTGGGCCATCGTGTTATTGAACTCGGCCTCCTGAAACCTGCCCCGGCCGAGGAACACTTGATCCCCCACTGCGGCAAAAGCGCTGGCCGCCATGCCCAGGGTTTTGATCCCCTTAAGCGTCGAACTCTTATCCAGCCATGATACGTCCTGGCCCGGGGGGATGAACCGATTAGGATGGGCATGGGCATCGATGATCCGAATATTTTTTATACCAGCCCCGACATTTCCGGGTTCGGCGAAAGCTTCTCGACGGCAAAAAGGATTTTCAAATGTGAATGAAATTCCAAACAGACCGGCATAACGAAGAAATTCACGTCGATTCATCTCAAATTCTTTCTTCTATTTCATTGGAGATGGGGCTAACAGGCCTGCCAGGGCGCCGACAGCGGCTGAGCCCAGTGCAATCAGTCCTTCGGGAATCGTTGCTGCGGTTTTGATGCTCAGGTAGAAGCCTCCGAGCACGGTTAGCAGAACAGTCAAACCCAAGAAAGCCACCACCAACCGGAAGATCCAGCGGTCGGATTGAAGGGGTGTGGATAACGTTTGAAGGCTTTCAAGAAGCCTCACTTTCTGGTCCGAAGATAAGGAATTATCGTTGGTTACCTGCTGAATGAGGTTCTGAAGGGTTTCTTTTACATTGTTGGCCATCTGTCTCATCCTTTCCGCCCCCAATCAATGGGGGCGCTACATATATTCATTCACCCCCACCCCTGGCCGCGCTCCGCTCAGCGGAGCGGGCCTCACCCTCCCATCGCCTGCGGCCAGAAGCCTTCGGCGGACAGGCCATCAAAGGGAAGGGGATAACGTAGTTAGGGTAAAAATTTAACCACAATTTCCGGACGGAAAACCTCTGTTCCGGAGCCGGATTTTTTAACGGGTTTCTTATTGGCATCGAGCACCGACACATACCAGCGCCCCTCTTTCAGATTCCGCTTATAACTCTGAGTCCGCCATGTGAAGAAGCCCCGCTGTTTGACTTCGTTTCTGATCGCATCGGCCTGTTCCAGCCACTTCTCTTTCGTAATGCCGATATTGATCAAATCGATCACCCCGATCTCCGACGCCCAGGCATGATAGACCGGCATCTCCCCTTTCGCCTCCAGCATGGTCAGAGCCCGCTCTCCGGCTTTGATTTCCATCCAGAGGAAGAGGCCCTCCCCCTTCTTCATCTCGGCGACTCCTGAAAAGGGAATGACCGGTTCGTAATTTTCAACCCTTCTGCAGAAAGATTCCCTTTCCACTTCGAAAAGGGACTGGGCAATACTGATATTTGTAAAGAAGGATAATCCAAAAACAATGAGGGCAAAGGCCGAGCTGCTGTATATTCTACCCATGGATGGCACTATATAAAACTTGGGCTGACTCGTCAAGGTCTGTGGAAAGATAAGAGATAACAGAGTTTCGAATAGGCCAAGAGAGAGGTTACTGGTCCAAAACCTCGCGGACCTTTCTCGCAAGTTCCATGGGTGAGAAGGGCTTTTGTAAAAAAGGTGTTCCGGGTTTGAGGGAGGCCTGATGGATCATGATCCCATCGGTGTATCCAGAGATAAAGAGGATTCTGGTATCGGGATGAAGGAGTTTAAACTGTTCAACCAGTTCTTTTCCTCCCATTTGTGGCATCACCAGATCGGTGAGCACGAGGTGTATCTTCTTATGGGCGAGCTCACGGGCCAATCTCATTGCTTCATCCCCATTGGCCGCCTCCAATACCGTGTAACCCTGATCACGCAGAACTTTGGCTGTCAGGCTCCGCAACGAGTCATCATCTTCCACCAGGAGTATGGTTTCGTCTCCCTTTGGGAAATCGCCTGTCTCCTCCTGGCGAGAGAGGTCATCTGCTTCTTCATCCACCCATGGCAAATAGATCTTAAATGTCGTCCCCTGATTGATTTCACTGTAGACCCAGATGTAACCTCCACTCTGCTTCACAATGCCATAAACCATAGAAAGCCCCAGTCCTGTCCCCCTCCCCTTTCCCTTGGTCGTAAAGAATGGATCAAAGATCTTCTCTTTGACTTCCGGCGACATACCGCATCCCGTATCGGTCACGGAGAGCAGGATATACCGACCCGGTGTCACGTTGAAATGGGATCGAGCATAAGACTTATCCAATTCAACATTTTCGGTCTCGATGATGAGCCTTCCGCCATTGGGCATGGCATCTCTCGCATTTACGACCAGATTGAGGATGGCCTGTTCGATCTGGCCTGGGTCGGTCTTCACCCTTCCCAGATCTCCGGTCAGGCGGGTGATCAGTTCAATGTCCTCTCCAATGATCCGGCCCAACATCCTCTCCAGACCCTTTAGAAGTTGGTTCAGGTTGAGCACTTTCATGTCCAGAACCTGACGCCGGCTGATGGCCAGAAGTTGATGTGTTAATTGAGCGGCTCGATCTGTCGTTCTCTTGATCTCTTGTAAATTTCCTCTCAATGGATGATCTTCGCTGATTTCAAGCAAGGAGAGCTGGCTATAACCACTGAGGATGGTGAAAAGGTTATTTAAGTCATGAGCGATGCCGCCTGCGAGCTGGCCTACCGTCTCCATTTTCTGGGATTGAAGAAACTGCGTTTCCAGTTGCTTCCATGCGGTGATATCCTCGATCATGTGGATGGTGTATGGAGGGACCTCTCTCAACCCGGTCGCGAGAGAGACGTTCAGGCGAGCCCAGACGACTTCTCCATCTTTTCGAATGTAACGTTTCTCTATTTGATAATGTTCTTTTTCGCCCGCAATAAGTTTTTTGTGAAGATCCAGATCCTGGGAGGCATCTTCCATGTGAGCGAGTTCATTCAAAACTTTGCCGTAAAGTTCTTCCACCCTGTAGCCCAGCATTTTTTGAAGGGCCTGATTACTCTCCATGACCCGCCCATCTGTATTGACCAGGGCGATGCCGACGGCCATCCCTTCAAAAATGGTTTGAAATTTCGCCTCGCTCTTCTGAATCGCTTCTTTGGTCTGCATAAGTTCTGAGATATCAAACATGAAACCCCTGATGAAACAGGGATGGCCGGATTCATCCCTCACCACTGTCCCTTCATCGCGCACCCAGACGATATGACCATCACGGGCAATCAAGCGATATTCAGATTGAAAGGGTTGGCCATTATTATGGCTCTTGTAAAACTCCATTAAAATACGCTTTCTGTCATCAGGATAGATCCGCCTGAACCAGAGTTGGGGATCGGTTAACCATTCAGAGGATGGAAAACCCAGCATGGTCTCTATCTGGGGACTGATGTAGACTCGACCTCCTGTCTCATCAAGGGTGGTGATGTAAGTGACTGCTGGAATCTGTTCCAACAAGGTCTGGTAATCGATTCCAGAAGTTGGAAGAAACCCTTTTTCTTCTTCCGCTTCTCCTTTCTTCTTTACAAAACGATCCCTTTTCCCTGCGCCTTGTTGTAGCTTCATCCCAACCTTCCCCTTCCTCAGCGATTAAGAGAGAACCTGTGAGGCAATCCTCTCCACCTCAACGATATTGAGAGGCTTCATCAGAAAATCAATGGCTCCCAGGGATTTCGCCTCCCTCTCTGCATCCTCCCGGTGGGTGGCCGTGATGATGACGACCTCCACTTTCTTCTGATCTTTCCGAAGCCTTTTTAACACATCCATTCCATCCAGGCCGGGCATTTTGATATCTAAAAACACCAGACGAGGCGGTTTAGTTTCGATAATCCTTAGGGCCTCATACCCGTTATCTGTCATGACGAGATCGTAGCGGTCGCCCAGCAGGACTTCGAAGGAGTCCAAAATCCCCTGATCATCATCCACCACTAAAATTCGTTTTGAAAGGTGTTCCATTTTTCCCCTCCTCAATTAAAAACATCTTACTTTTCCCCTTCCCTCAAATCGGTTCGGATTGAGGATAGGAAGATTCATTTCTCCCTATCAAGGCATTTAGCAAATAGAATGCCAAAGGACTTTCGACCTTACAAAAAATAAATCGCCTTAAATTTTAACGGGTTATAAGCAGGCAAGAAAATGAAAATACTTAGGGAAGAGCATCCGGACTGTCAACGATTGTTAACAGTTTTAAAATCCGATTACAGGTAACCTCAATATAAAGGTAGTTCCCAATCCTTTTTCACTCATCACCTCGATGGTCCCCCGGTGGTCTTCAATGATCTTATGGGTGAGAGCCATCCCAAGACCAACGCCTCTGTCTTTGGTGGTGAAGAAAGGATTAAAAATGTTTTTCGCCGTCTCCGCATCCATTCCGATTCCGGCATCCCTGAAGATGATATTCAATTCGGGGCTTTTTGAACCCTCCATGGCCGATGAGATTCGGAGAACCCCACCGTTCGGCATGGCCTGGATTGCATTGATGACCAGATTGGAGAAAGCCCGATAAAGCGTCTCTGGGTCTCCTCCGATGGAAGGAAGGGTTCTGTCCAGATGATCTTCAAAATGGATCTGTTTTTTCTTCATCTCCTCGATGTGAAGATCGATGACCTGAAGGATGAGATGGTTTACATCCAGGGCAACGAAGGAGGGCGTTCTTCTCCTTGTCAATTCCAGGAGATCCTCCACCAATTGATTGATCCGGTCGATTTCTCTTGGAACCGTAGTATTAAATTTCTCCATAAAGGATGGGTTTTCAAGCTTTCTGGGAAGGAGCTGGACAAAGGTCTTGATTGCGGAGAGAGGGTTCTTGATCTCATGGGCTAACCCTGCCGAGAGGGTTCCGAGGGCGGCCAGCCGGTCTGCCTGCCGGAGTTTCTCCTCAAGGGCCTTGATCCCGGTAATATCCTGAAAAAGCACCAGGGCGCCGAGCTTCTTTCCTTTTCCATCGGTAAGTAAGGAAGTGCCGGCAGTCAACCAGAGGCTTCCCTCATCTTTTTTCAACTCCATTTCCGAACGAAATACTCCTTCTTCACGGGATATTGTCTCGATCATCATTCGATAAAGAGGATGATCTTCACTCAAAACTCGTTCCAGCGGAAGGCCCACAATTTCCCCGCTTCTTTTTCCCAGGATGCGCTCAGCCATTTCATTGAGAGTAACGATCTTTTCTTCAAGATCGATGGTAATCAGCCCGTTGGTCATCGAGGATAGCACATTATCGGTATAGGCCTTCAGGGATGTAATCTCACGAAGGCGGTTCTCCAGTTCGGTTTGATGGAGACGGATCTGCTGGATCATATAATTGAAATTCTTTCCCAGTTCTTCGATTTCATCTCCGGTATGAATATCTATGACCTGCTCGAGATCTCCTTTTGCAGCGGCGATGGTTGTCTCTACTAACCCGGAGATGGGCCGGGTGATTCGCCTGGCGAAGAAAATCGATCCAAGGATACCAAGGGCAATGGCGAAACCACCCAGAAGGAGGAGATTGAGGCGTGTCTTTAAAATCTGACGGGACATCCCCTCCAACGAGAGGCCAATCCGGACGGTCCCCCACTTCTCCTGAGACTCTTTGATGTAAACCGGGATGGAGATATCCAGGACCCTGACTTCTTTTTCTCCATAGAGAATCGGTTGAATCAATGGGGTTCTGGCTCTGGCAGCTTTCTGACTCACTTCGTCCGTGAGGATCATCCCCTGTTTCTCATCATGCTGACTAAAGGCAGCCACTTTGTCTTCTTTATCGTGGATGATGACATAGAGGATATCCTCTTCAAGGACAACCCTTTCCGCATTCTGCTCCAGAACAATATAATTATAAGTGAGAAGAGCATTGGTGCTCATCCCTGCTAAATTTCTGGCAATGGCTATCCCTCGTTTTTTAGCCTCTTCCTGAATCGTTTCGGTCTGCCGCTTTTCCACGATGACAATAACCAGAGCCATGAGAAGGAGAATGAGGAGAGTGGAGTAGAGGATGAGCCGGGTCTGGAGACGAATGGATTTAGGTTCTTTTTTAGGATCCATTTAGAGAAAATAAAAGGTCTTTGGTGTGAGGGTTATGGTAATGATGCCCGTTTGGTCGATGGGTGAGGTCAATGGGCTAAAAAAATTCGCCTTAACCCTTCGACCTAACCAAAACAGGCTTCCTTACCTTAACCTTTTGAGCACTATTCCTTTTTCAACCAGATCTTTTTCATCGGGATATAAGGACCGCCGAGGGCGCTCACCTCAATACCCCTGACATAAGGCTGATAGACCATCTGGAATAAATGGTTTACCATGGGAACGATCGGTGCGTCGTCCAGAATGATCTCCTCAATCTTCCGATACATCTCCATCCGTTTAAGATAATCCCTCTCTGCCCTTGCCCTATCGAGGAGACGATCTACCTCCGGATTATGATAGTTTGTATAATTGTAGTTGGATTTGGAATGGAAAAGGGTTCCCAAGAAATTATCAGGATCAGGGAAATCAGCATACCAGGCGTACATAAACATTGGCGCCTTTTTCAATGAGAGGAGTTCTTGAAATTTTGGCCAATTGGTTTCGTATTGGATGTCCATTGAGATACCCACCCGAGAAAGAGCATTTTTCACCATTTCGAGCTCCTTCACAGCCAATTCAGATTTAGCGGCTGACCAGAATGGAATGGGTTGTATCCCTCTCCCCTCTGGATAACCTGCCTCCTTGAGCAGCCTTTTTGCCTTTTGTGGGTTGTATTTCAAACTTACTTTGCCTGGTTTATAGCCTGGCATTCCCATGGGGATGATACGGTCGGTCAGAAGAGCCATCCCTTTGAGAACCTCTTTACCAACCTCCTCTTTCGGAACAGCAAAATTAATGGCCTTTCTAATTTTCTCCTTTCTTAATAGATCGATCTGGGTATTCAATCCAAAAAAACGAAGGGAGAGAATGGGTTTTTGGAGGAAGGGGTATTTTTTGAAATGGACCACCTCTTCGACCTCTTTAAAAGGAATGGGCGAATCTTCCAATTCCCCTTCTTTAAAACGGCGAAACATTTCTTCTCTTGGGCTTCCGTGAAAGATTTTGAAGATGATTTTATCCAGATGGGGCCTTCCTTCAAAATAGTCCTGATTGGCTTCAAGGATGATCTCCTCCCCTTCCTTCATCGATACGAATTTGAAAGGCCCTGTACCCACTGGATATTTTCCGAAATCAACTCCTGATTTTTCAACCTCTTCCTTTGGAACAACTTTCGACCCTTTCATGGCAAAGATGCTGATAAAAGGGGCGTAGGGTTCGGAAAGAATGATTTTCAGCGTATATCTATCGGTAGCCATGAGACCTTTCACTTCTTTTGTTTTTTTATCTACAAACTCCTTTGCTCCGAGGATTCTCATGAAAAAATCGGAGGAGCTCGATTTTGTCTCTGGATGGAGGATTCGTGTAAAGGAATAGACAAAATCTTTTGCTACGACCTCTCTTCCATTATGGAATTTGATACCTTCTCTTAAATAGAAGGTATAGCTAAGACCATCTGGAGTAATCTTCCAGGATTTGGCGATAGCCGGGATGATATTCAGGTCTTTATCGAATTGGACCAAGCCATCAAAAACTTGCTGGATTATAGTGACAGCATAATTATCTATGGATAAGACTGGATCAAGAGTTTTTGGATTGAATTCGAGGGGCCTCCGATAAATCCCCCCCGTCAACGGAATCTCTCCCATCTTTCCCCTCACTTCTGAAAAAGTGTTTTGTGGGTAAGAGAAAAGAAATAACCAAACTAAAAGTTGAAGGCATAAAGTAAGGAAAGAAATTTTAGGTTTCATGAATCCAAGAATTCAAAAAATTTTAGATATATTAGGAAGAAACATGGAAGTTGTCAAAGGTTATTTAAAAAAAAGAAGCACAACCAAAGAAATGATTATGCTTCCTTTTGATTTCCTAATTTAAAAGGGAAGGTTAAATTAGTATCCGCCGCCATCGGCCAAGACCGGTAGCACATAGGCCATCACTGACAACGCAATGATGACCAGCTCGATTGCGATCTTCTTCATGATATCACCTCCTTTTTGATGGTTTTAGGTTGAGAGAAATGAAACGAGTTAACACAGATGATAAGAGCAATCCGAATGCCAGAACGAAAAGAGAAACCTCCCTTTTGCGGTGGACAATTAAGTGTCTGTTCTCAAAGAGATTTTTAGAAGGAAGGTCTTAAGGGAGGAAGAGATGCCTTTCAACTTCATTGCCAACAACTGTTAACAGCGAGATGGAAAAGGGATGGGTTAGAAGATGAAACCTTCTGATTTAATTAAAGTAGTTTAAACTGTTAACGATTGTTTACATTCTAAAAAAAACATTACAGTCCTATCGGGCATCAGTCCATCTTTTTCATCAGAATGCCAAACTGTTTTGCTTTTTGGATGAGGTAGGTCCGGCTGATCTTCAGAATTTTAGCAGCTTCTGTCTGGTTCCATCGGGTGGCCTCAAGGACATTGAGAATCACCCGTTTTTCAAACTCTTCTCTTGTCTTAATCAGCCCTGCTTTTGGAAACGGTTTATCCTTTATGTCTTGACTTAATGACATTAATATCTCAATGGGGATGTCCTCCAGTTCGATCGGGTCGTTGTCTTTGGACAGAACGATGATCCTTTCGATAAGATTCTCTAATTCCCGGATGTTTCCTGGCCAGTGGTACCGGAGGAGGACATCCTTTGCCTTATCGGAAAATCCGGGAATCCTCTTATTAAAGGAAAGGTTGAATTTGTTGAGAAAGTGTTTCGCAAGAAGGGGAATGTCTTCCCTCCTCTCCCGAAGGGGAGGGATTGAGATGGGGACCACATTGAGGCGGAAGAAAAGATCCTGACGGAATTTTCCACTTAAAACGCTATCCTCAAGGTTGGTATTGGTGGCGGAGATGACCCGGATATCGACCTTGATGGGTTTGTTCGAACCGATCCGTTCGATCTCCCTCTCCTGAAGGACCCGAAGAAGTTTTGCCTGGAGATCAGATCTTAACGCTGAAATTTCGTCGAGAAAGAGGGTTCCCCCATTGGCATATTCAAATTTCCCGATGGTTCGGGTATGAGCGCCTGTAAAGGCCCCCTTTTCGTGGCCGAACATCTCGCTTTCCATCAGTTCAGGGGGAATGGCGGCACAGTTGACGGCCACAAAAGGTCCGTTCTTTCTACTTCCCTGGCGATGGATGGCACGGGCAATCAATTCCTTACCCGTCCCGCTCTCGCCGATGATTAAAATGTTGGTGGAGGTGTAACCCACCTTTTTTACGAGTTCAAAAATTTCGAGCATCGCCTTATTCTGGCTAATGATCTGGTCGAATCCCCGAACCGTTTCAACCTCCCTCCGGAGAAAATCCAATTCTCTGTGGAGCTTTTGTTTGCTGATGGCCCGATGGACGGTCGAGAGGATGTCCTCAGGTTCATAAGGCTTGGTGATATAGTCGTAGGCACCCAATCGGATGGAATCCACTGCCTTTCGAGCCAGATTGAGTGCAGAGACCATGATGACATCCAACGCTTCGTCCTGCTCTCTTATCCTGCGAAGGACCTCCAGTCCATCCATATCAGGCATGTTTACATCTAAGAGGATGAGATCGATGGACTCTCTCTGAAGAACCTCCAGGGCCTCCCGACCGCTTTCCGCACTGAGAACGCGGTAGTCATCTTCAAGGATCACCTCGAGGGACTGCCTGGCTCCTAATTCATCGTCGACCACTAAGATTGTCGGTTTTATCTCCATAGAGGGTCACTATAGAAAAAATCGTTCCCCTCGTCAAGGAGAGACAATCATCCATTGACATTTAATCTGTGTGATGGTAGGGAAATTGGAAATCCCACTATGCTCCTCATGAGTTTCGAGGGGTAAAAGGAGGAAGGAATGCTTTTCTCAATCCAGAAGGAACTCTTTGATCTTCTGCCCGATCTCACGATCGGAATGGTGGTGGCAAAGGGCCTGGACAATACCCATCCTTCCAGCGGGATTGACCAACTCCTCCAACAGGCCATCGAAGCGTTGAAGAAAAACTTCGTTGGGGATAAGGCCCAGGATCATCCCAAGATCAAACCCTGGAGAACCGCCTTCACCAAACTCGGCATCTCGGGAAGCAAGTTCCCGAGTTCCATTGAATCCATGGCAAAACGAATCCTTCGTGGGGACCCATTTCCAAAGATCAATCCCCTGGTCGATCTTTATAACAGCATCTCTCTGGGGTATCTCGTCCCCATGGGAGGTCACGATCTGGATACGCTTCAAAGAGATATCTATCTCCGATTCGCCGAGGGATGGGAACCTTTCACGCCCATGGGAGGAGGGGAAAGGGTGACGGTTCCGAAAGGGGAGCTGGTCTACCGGGATGACCAGGAGGTGCTGACCCGAAATTGGGTCTGGCGTCAATGTGAAAAGGACAAGGCCACCGAAAAGACGAGAAATATCTTCATTCCCATCGATGTATTAGGCGAGGTGGGAAGTGGTCTGGCCGACGAAATCGTGCGCGAACTCTCTGAATCGATCCCAAAACATTTAGGAGGAACGATCTTCTCAGCCATTCTGAACAGGGGAAATCCCTTCGTGGAATTCTCTTTCTAAAAACAGAAGTAAGTATCTCTTTTCCTGTGATAGAAATCCATGGGAATGCTAAATCCAGAGGGGTAGGCGGGAAAGATTTAGGGCGGCACCGCTTAAGGATTGACTCCAGACGCTCCAAGACCAATAATAACCTCATTTTCATTGACTACGAAAGTTTCCCTTAAACGTCTAATGATCCGCAATCTTAAAGATTTCGGAGTCTGGTCCGCCTGCCCCTCTGGAGTCCATTCTGTCATCACGAAATTGGAGATGCTTCCAAAAAGGAATGAAAAAAAAGGGAAGAGCATGATCTCTTCCCTTTTTAAAATTTTCCTCTTTCCTCGACAGAATGATGAAGCTTGTTGAAGAGGGAGAATTAGAAGCCTTTCTTCTGGATTTCGGCTAAGCCCTCATCCACTGTGAACACGGCGCCGCATTTCGGGCATTTAATCTTTACGTCTCCTGCGGTCCCGCAACCGAAAGAAAAGATTGCCAACATCGCCAATGCCAAAAAGATACACACCATTCTCTTCATTACCTTCACCTCCTTTCATTCAGTGCTCTTACTTTAAAGACTCCTTAAGCCCGGAATAAATATAGGTCAATCGAATAACAGAATTCCCCTATGTTGTCAAGAAAAAAATGGGAGATTTCTGAAAAAGCCCTGAAATCATGGGTTTTCAGTTTCAAATTATTTCTTCTTCGACTTCGGTTTCTTGACGGTCTTCGTTGTCTTACCGTGGCTCTTTCCGCAAGTCATGGCCCAATCACCTCCTCCGTCCGTCTATTGATTTATTTATCCCTTTTAATTTAATATTTGTCAAGAATTTTTTTATTTTATAAATGTTGGTTTCCTACTTTCCAACCAATGGATTGGCACCTTCCGAAAATGACCGATTAGAAAATCTCTTAAAGCTCCTGCTATTCTCCGTTTCCCCTGACTCAAATGGAAAAAGAATCTATTTTAGAATTCTTGAGATAGGGTAAGAAATATGATAAAGTCTGCCCATGGAACCTAAACGAATCAACAATGCTCTGTCGAGTCTTTATGAGATTGTAAAAGTTATGAACTCTACCAAAAGACTCGAAGACCTTCTTCATCTCATTATTTCGGAGTCCATTAAACTGCTTGGAGCGACTAATGGATCTCTCCTTCTTAAAGAGGATTCCTCAGAGAATCTCGTCACCGTTACCGCCCTGGGAGAATCTTTACAGACCCTGAAAAAGTTTAAAAAAATTAAGATTGGTCAGGGAGTGATCGGCTGGGTTGCCCAGCATGGGGAGCCTCTTCTGGTCCCGGACGTTAATGAAGAACCTAGATATATCAAGGCATCCAGGTTTGTGAAGTCCGAACTCGCCGTTCCCCTTATTCGGGAAGGGAAGGTCATTGGTGTCCTGGATTTGAACAGCGATCGTTACAAGAAATTTGATCAATTCGATCTTGAGATTGCTACTATCCTGGCAAGCCAAGCAGCCGTCTCTATCCACAATGCCCAGCTGTACCAAAAATTTACAAAAGATGGGGCTTTTGAACATATTGTGGGGAGCAGTCCCAAGATGTTGGCGATATTGAAATTGGTCGAGACCATCGCCGATAGCGACGCAGCAGTCTTAATCCGGGGTGAAAGTGGAACGGGAAAAGAGCTAATTGCTCGCGCCATCCATCAACAGAGTTCCCGCAAGGATAAACCTTTCGTAGCTGTCAGTTGTGGAGCCCTAGCTGAAGGCGTCATCGAGAGCGAGCTCTTCGGCCATGAGAGAGGGGCTTTTACCGGGGCTTTTCACCAGAAAAAAGGAAGGTTCGAACTCGCCGATAGAGGAACGTTTTTCCTCGATGAGATTACAGAGGTTTCTCCAAGCATCCAGGTGAAACTTCTCCGTGTTCTTCAGGAGCAGCAGTTCGAGCGGGTTGGTGGAACAGAGCCCATTCGCGTGAATCTACGAATTATCGCAGCCACAAACAAGAATATTAATGAAGCCCTGGCTTCCAAGAGCTTCAGGGAAGATCTTTTCTATCGACTGAATGTTATCCCCATTGAACTTCCGCCCCTTCGAGAACGAATGGAAGACATTCCTATTCTGGCCATGTATTTCTTAAAGCTCTTTCGAGAAAAATATAACAAAAACATTTCGGGCATCTCACCAGAAACAATGGATAACTTCCTTAATTACTCTTGGCCGGGCAATGTGCGAGAGATACAAAACTATATTGAAAGGATGATTATTCTTGAGAGAAAAGAGATCCTCACACTTGAAAGCCTTACTCTCCCGTCTCCGGGGTTTTCTCAAAGTCTTCCCCCTAACCTGTCCCTAAAAGAGGCTTTAAAGGCGGCCGAAAAAGAATTCATCAGCAACTCTCTTGCCTTCCAAAATAAGAACATCTCAAAAACGGCTAAATACTTGAAAATCAGCCGCCAGCACCTTTACCGAAAGATCAAAGAGCTTCAAGTCAATTTGTAATAAATAAGTTACTTATTGTAAGATTTTAGTTACATTTATACTCTGAAAATATTATATTTTTTACGAAAATATCGCAATTATGTAACATTTACTTTACTTTATATTAAAAATTGAGGTTAAATTTTTTAAAAAATATAATTATTTCAATATATTACAATAACCTGATATATTGGTATAATTCTTGCTTTTATAGAACATTAATTCGATTCAGTAATGATATCCCGGTCAAATGCGAATATAGCAATTGGTATCTCGGAGGAAATCTTCAGTAACAAAAAAACATTCAAAGGAGGAAAAAATCATGAAAAGTAAAAGAAGCATTACCATTTTCATTTTCACTCTGAGCCTTTGTTGGCTTTTTTTCACCGCATTAAGTTATGGGCAACAGAAGGTCTATACGGTTAGAGATGTATTGGAAGCCATGAAGGTAATAACAAAAGGCCGCGTTGTGGGACCGGAAGAAAACCCTTTTTCAAGGTCCAATCCTTTTATCGTCACCAAAACCTCCCATATTCCAGGCAAAGCCGTGACAGAGATTCCTGGCCTTGTCTATGGAAGGTTGGATGATAAGGTACAAAAGATCGGGGTGGTCATGACGATTACCGAGGTAGTGATCGAGCTGGCAGGGGGGATGGGAATCAATGTCCTCGTTGCCCATCATCCTTTTGCAGACGCCACAAACTTTGGTGGAGTGACGATCAAAAGTTATTGCGATCTTTATGGACTTAATCTCTTTGAGGCTCACGAAGCATTCCATGGTCGTCATCCGGGGATTTCTTTTCTCCATGGCTATAAACTGGAAAAGGTGGACCTCAATTATGGGGGTATCCATGGGAATGTTCTATTCTTAGGGAAGGCATTCCCAGAGACCAAGACTCTCAAGGATATTATCGAGCGATTACAGAACATGATGTCGGAAAAGGAGCGGGATCAATTTGTACAGATTGAAAGGGACTTTTGGAAAAACAGAGATATTCAGGAATCCCTTGCCTCAAATAAGCCTGCCATCCTCCTTGGAACTCCAGAGAGCAATGTGGCGAATATCATACATATATTCCCCCATACCGGCTTTAAACCTGAGCACTTGGAAAAAGTCTATCGCGACAACCCGGGCATGGATACGGTGATTGCTTCAATCAGCCGGGTCAGGCCCGATAGTGCTTTGGTGAAAAAAGCCAAAGAGCTTGGCCTGAACTTTTTACTGGGCAATTCGCATGCTCATGAGATTTATGAGAATGGTATTCCCTTAGGCAAAGCCTTGGAGAAACTTCTTCCAGGGGTTCCAATTTTTTTCTTGGATCAGAGGGTGACGGCGACACCGTTGGACAAAGCGGGAAATGCGAGTCTTCAGGAATATGGGAAGAAAATGGCTGAAATTCTAACCATCAAATAAATAAGGAAATGATGAACGGGGCAGAAGTTCTTATACGAATGCTCATCGAATATAAAGTGGAAATAATCTTCGGAGTTCCCGGAGATACGAGCCTTCCACTTTATGAGGCAATTTACGATGCCGGCCCACACATACGGCACATCATGGCAAGGGACGAACGATCTGCCAGTTTCATGGCCGATGCTTATGCCCGCATCTCTCACAGGCCCGGCATTTGCGAATGCCCAAGTGGCGCCGGAGCCCTTTATTCCGTCCCCGGTGTGGCAGAGGCCAATGCCTCATCCATTCCGGTCATTCTTTTCACTTCCGACATCTCCCTTGCACACGAAGGAAGGGGGGCGATCACTGAGCTGGACTGCCAGAAGCTCTTCGAACCTATTACAAAGTGGTCCGGTATCATCAAGCAGACCGAAAAGATCCCGGAGACCATCCGGCGTGCCTTCCGCATCGCAACATCGGGTCGTCCCGGGGCGGTACACCTTGTATTTCCGCAGGAAACCCTGGCCGGAGAACTCCAGGAGAAGAAGCGACATATCTTTGTCGAACCCGAGTGCATCGACTATCCTGCTTACCGGACTCGCGGGAGCCGAAAGGTTTTGGAAGAGATTGTCCGCCATCTTCTGAGGGCTGATAGGCCCGTGATCGTTGCCGGAGGGGGTGCTAACCATTCCCAGGCAGGCCAGGAGATCATGGCCCTTTCAGAGTGGCTTACCGCTCCGGTTGTAACCACCATTTCCGGTCAGGGGATCATACCCGACGACCATCCTTTAGCCCTGGGGGTGGTTGGAGATAATGGATTTCACCCCTATGCAAATCGAGCCGTAGAAGAGGGTGATCTTCTTCTTTATATCGGTTGCAAGATGGGCTCGGTCTCCACTATCAGATGGACTCTTCCTTCCTATCAGCCAGATCGTAAAATTATTCAAATCGATCTCGATCCAAAGCAGTTGTCCAATAACTTCCCGAATACTCTGAGTGTGGCCGGAGATGCCAGACTTGTGCTGGAGGATCTTGTCATCTTCCTAAAAAGAGAGGTTGAAGCGCGCACGCCATCTCCCTGGGTAGAGGATCTCAACCGCGCAAGAACCCGGTTCTGGGAAGACTCAGAAGCAATGCTTCGGTCCGAATCCGTTCCTATCAAACCACAACGGATCATAAATGCTCTAAACCGGCGGCTACCCTCTCCCTCTATTGTGATCGCTGACGCTGGCACCCCAACCCCCTATATCACCCGTTTTTTAAAACTGCAGGGAAGTGGTTCCAGGTTCATCATTCCTCGGTCCTACGGAGGCCTTGGCTATGCTATTCCGGCTGTGGTGGGCGCCTTCTTGGCTCATCCCCGGGCCCGGGTCGTGGGCCTGTTTGGTGACGGCAGTCTGGGAATGTCCGCAGGGGAGTTAGAAACATTAGCACGCCTGGGGATACCCGCGGTACTGATCCATTTTAATAACGGTTGTTTTGGCTGGATCAAGGCCCTTCAGTCGCTATATAGTAAAAATAAATTCTTGTCGGTAGATTTCACATCGGGTAATATGGCACGGGTTGCTCAATCTTTTGGCCTCAGGGCTTTCCATATTGAGAACCCGGAAGAGCTGGAGGAAGGCCTCGATGAGGCCTTTGCCAGCCGGGAACCTGTCTTTCTGGACGTGGTCACAGAATCGCTTTTGACCGAGCTACCCCCGGTCTATTCCTGGCAGAAGGCAGCAGAAAAAAAGACAAAGCCGGCAGTGAACTCGTTGTGATGGTGACATACACAACCCTTCTACATTCTCATGCATAGGAAAGAGAGGTTTCTTGCCATGAAGGTGATTGTTGTTGGCGGTGGCTGGTCTGGTTGTGCGGCATCGGTTTCTGCGCAGAAGCGGGGTGCTGAGGTTATTCTATTCGAACGGACGGACATGTTATTAGGAACCGGCCTGGTCGGGGGGATTATGCGAAATAATGGCCGATTCACTGCCGCCGAAGAGATGATCGCCATGGGAGGAGGTGAACTCTTTCAACTCATCGATCAGAATACCCTCCATCGAGAGATCGATTTCCCTGGACATCACCATGCCTCCCTTTACAACGTGGCAACGATGGAGCCACTGGTTAAAACATTCCTTCTTCAAAAGGGAATCCATATTCTTCTTTCTGCCCGCATTGAGGATGTAGAGATAGAGGGGAATAAGATCAAAGCCGTGATTGGAAAACAGGGGGAGGAAAAGATTCGTATTGAAGGAGATGTTTTCATCGACACGACCGGTACGGCCGGTCCCCCTGCCAACTGTACCAAATACGGGAATGGTTGTGCCATGTGTATCCTTCGCTGTCCTTCTTTTGGTGGACGGATCAGCCTGACCGCTAAAGCTGGAGTAAAGGAAATGGTTGGAAGGAAAGGGGATCAGATCGGGGCGATGAGCGGATCCTGCAAGCTCTTCAAGGAATCCCTTTCTCGTGAGATTGTCGATCGCCTCGGGAAGAAGGGGGTGGCGATCATCCCCGTTCCTCCTTTAGAGCGATCGAAAGAAAAACTCTCCATCAAAGCCTGCCAACAATATGCCCTTCCCGAGTTTGAGGAAAACCTTGTTTTATTAGATACTGGACATGCCAAACTGATGACGCCTTTCTTCCCCTTGGAGGCCCTCCGCCGAATCCCAGGGTTTGAAAATGCACGATATGAGGATCCTTATGCAGGAGGCATCGGTAACTCCATTCGCTATGTGGGCATGGCACCCAGGGATGATACTCTGAAGGTGAAGGAGATTGAAAATCTCTTCTGCGCCGGAGAGAAGGCTGGGTTGTTGGTAGGCCATACCGAAGCCATCGTCACCGGAACGCTTGCTGGCTACAATGCGGTCAGACATATCAAAAGAGAGAGGCCTCTAGTTCTTCCTACCACTCTTGCGATTGGTGATGCGATTACTTATGTTCGCACTCAGATGGAGACCGAAGAGGGCCTGGGCTACAAATATACATTCTCCGGTTCCGTTTACTTCGATCGGATGAAACAGAGAGGCCTCTATTCAACTGATCCAAAGGAGATTGAGAAGAGGGTGGATCAGGCCGGGATGACAGGAATATTTTCCAAACAGTCTTTTTAACTCGACAAGGAGGTGCTTTATGGTTGAACTCACTGCTGCTCATTGGGTCTATGCAATCTTTATCATCATTGTCCTCGTCACGATGGCCTTAAGAAGGGAGACACCACTGGTTTGTATCATTGGATCCTTCATCCTCTCCTGGGTTATCACGGGAAACCTGGTCAAGGCTGTCCAGGCTGTCTTCAATGCCGTCACAGTCGCCTTCAATGAACTCCTTGGAGTAGTGGTGATCATCTCCTTGATTGTGGCCATGGCAAAGATGTTGGAAGAGACAGGTCTCGCAGAGATGATGTTTCGACCGGTTCAGGGGATAATGAAATCTCCTGGGATCGCCTATTGGGTGATGGGTTTCGTCATTATGATTGTTGCCTGGGTGATCTGGCCTTCTCCTGCGATTGCCTTGGTAGGCGCATTGCTTTTACCAGCTGCGATTAAAGTGGGCCTTCCTCCAATCAATGCGGCCATGGCGATCAGCATGTTCGGATATGGTTGCGCCCTCACCACCGACTTTATCATCCAGGGTGCTCCTGGGATTACTGCAAAAGCTTCCGGTATTGCTGTGGTGGATGTCATGGCAAAGAGCGTTCCAATGCTCATCGTCTGGAGTATCATCGCCCTGCCACTTTCCTTCTTGTCAGTGAAGAAAGACATTAAGGCCAGTGCTGGCAAGCCTATTGAATGGGCGCCTTTTGAAATCACCCCAGAGGCCAGGGCCGAGAGAGAGAAATGGGTGAAGGCCTCACCCACCTTCAAAAAATTTGCCCTTTGGATCATTGCGATCCTGTTCGCCCTCGACATCATAGGAATGCTGGTTTTCAAACTCCGGGGAGGGGATGCAACCGCCCTATTAGGGGGTACTGTTGGCCTCATCATGGTGATTGTGGGTTTTGGTGCTTATGGTAAAGAGGGATTTGAGAAACTTTCCACACACTCACGAGCTGGCTTTATGTTTGGAGTTCGAATCTTTGCCCCCGTCTTTTTAATCGCCAGTTTCTTCTTCATGGGTTCCCCCGGAACGGCAAAGGCGATCTTCGGAGAAGGGGCTAAAGGACTTCTCTTCGATCTGGGCCAGGCCCTGGCCAATACCGTTCCGCTGAGCCGGGTCCCTGTGGCCATTGTTCAGGCAGTGGTCGGAGGCATTACAGGTCTCGATGGCTCCGGGTTCTCTGGATTGCCTCTGGTGGGCACTCTGGCTCAGGCACTTGGAGGAGCAACAAATTTGGATGTCGCAACCCTTGGCGCCCTGGGCCAGTACTTTGCTGTGGCCGTGGGGGGAGGTACGATCATCCCCTGGGCAGTAATTCCGGCAGCGGCCATTACAGGAACAGATCCCGTTGAAATTGCAAGGCGGAATCTCTGGCCCACTCTCGCGGGATTTGTTGGAGTCGTGATCGTAGCCATTTTTATGCTGTGATGGACGAAAGGAGGGAAGTTATGGTTACTTATAAAAACATCCTTTATTGTACTGACTTCTCAGAGAGCGCCAAAGCGGCCTTGCCGTTTGCAATAGATATCGCGAAAAAATACGAAGCCACCCTTCATATCGTCCATGTCTATCAGGACCCAGGCCATATAGCTGAGTTTGAAATCTCTTCGAATATTAAGATGGACTGGATCCGAGTTGCTCAAAGCATGGGGACAGAAATAGAGGAGAAACTCAAAATATTTTGTGCGGAAATTGCCCAGGAGGTGAAATCCTCTCAGTACAAAATGCTTCGAGGGAAGCCCTATCTGGAGATTGTCCGTTATGCGAAGGAGAATGCGATCGATCTGATCGTGTTAGCCAGCCATGGCCTAAGCGGGTGGGAGCATGTCCTCTTCGGGAGTACGGCTGAAAGGGTGCTGCGCGAGAGCCCTTGCCATGTGTTGGTGATTAGGAGGTCACGATAGAGTTTGAGGAGCGTTCAACAACTACAGTTTCACTTTTAGGCGATTTTAATTTTTTAGAAGCAAACCATGAAAATCCATGTTGACAATACGCTATGCACTGGCTGTCGCTCATGCCAGATTGTTTGCGCCTTGGTCCATTTCAAGGTGAATAACCCCAAGAAGTCGGCCCTAAAGATTGAGGCCCGTTTTCCGGACCCAGGGGAATATCGCGTGCACATTTGTTTTCAGTGCGGGCAGTGTGCGGAGGTCTGTCCTGAAGAGGCCATTCGTCAGGACGGGGATCGATATCTTTTAAATATGGGAAAATGCACATTCTGTCAGGCATGCGTGGAAGCCTGTCCTCAGGGAGTTCTACCAACGCATCAGGAATTGCTTTCACCCATCAAGTGTGACAATTGCTTCGAGTGCGTAGAAATTTGCGCTTATAGTGCCCTTTCCTTGAGGGAATCGGGATGAAAGGTTATTCGGAAATAATCCTTAGGGTGAATTTGACTACAGGGGAAATCCGTAAAGAACCTCTGCCGGAATCACTTTGTCATGGATATATTGGTGGTCGAGGATTCATTGCCCGAATACTCTATGATGAATTGCAAAGGGGCATCGAGCCTCTGGGACCGCAGAACAAGGTGATTGTGGCTACTGGCCCCTTATCCGGCCAATTCGTTCCCTCGGCTGGGCGTACCATCCTCGGGACGAAGTCCCCAGCCACCCAAGGCTATGGGGAGGCCAACGTGGGTGGCCATTTTGCCACAGAACTTAAACAAGCAGGTTACGACCTCATCATTCTTGAGGGACAAGCAGAAAAACCATATATTCTGCATATCAAGGATGGCGATGTGAACCTCCTCTCGGGTCAAAAATATTGGGGGATGGATGCCATTCAGACGGAGCGTGTCCTTAAGGACGACCTTGGAGAAGGGTACCAGTGTTTAACCATTGGCCCAGCTGGAGAGAAAGAGGTTCCTATCGCCTGTGTTTCTCATGATTTCGGAAGGCAAGCCGGTCGCTGTGGAATTGGAGCGGTCTTTGGAAACAAGCGTATTAAAGCCATTGCAGTGACGGGAACTCAAGATATCCCCACAGCAGATTTTCGAAGGGTTCTGGAAATTGGAAAGAAAATGTATCAGGCCTGCATTGGCCACCATGCCTTAGAGCTCTGGCAAAAATACGGCACGAGCAGTGTGGTCTCCTGGTCCAATCGAATTGGAACCTTCCCTACACGGAACTTTCAGTCCGGCCATTTTTCCTCCTTTACTAACATTAGTGGTATTGTCATGAGGGAGCGGATTGTAGTAAGAGATAAAGGATGCTTTGCCTGCCCCATGGCCTGTGGCAAATATTCGCGCATCTACAGAGAGGATAAGAAGATATACGTAGAAGGACCAGAGTATGAGACGGCTGCCCTGCTTGGAGGCAACTGTGGTCTGTCTAACATTGAAGACTTGGCTTATGCCAATTACCTCTGTGATGAATTGGGACTGGACACGATATCGGCTGGAAGTGCCATTGCATTTGCCATGGAATGTTTTGAGAAAGGGATTATTGGACTCGAGGAGACCGAAGGATTACCCCTTCAATTTGGTAAGAGCGAAGTTGTTTTTAAACTTCTGGAGAAGATGGGCCGCAGGGAAGGCATTGGTGATCTTCTCTGCCAAGGAGTTAAAGCAACGGCACGCGTCTGGGGTAAAGGGTCCGAACACTTTGCCATGGAGGTTAAGGGGCTGGAAATAAGTGGTTATGAATCCCGCAATGCTCCAGCCATGATGCTCTCCTACATGACCTCTGACATTGGCGCCCATCACCGACCTTCTTGGGCGGTGATGGCAGATATTACCTTGGGAAGGGATTCTCTGGAAGGAAAGGCCAAGCGTGTGGTCGAGCTGCAGCATCTCCGGCCCCTTTTCGACGTCCTGGGGGTCTGCAGGCTTCCTTGGATCGAACTGGACATCTCACCCTCCCTTTATGTAAAAGCCCTGAACGCCTGCACCGGAATGGACAAGAGCTTAGAGGAACTCCTCGGAATCTCCGAAAAGATATGGAACCTCACCCGCCTGTTTAACATTCGAGAGAATCCTGACTACGGACGGCATTGCGATTACCCACCTAAACGATGGATGGGGGAGCCAGTCCAAACTGGTCCCACTCGAGGAAAAACCCTCTCCCGTGACCAGGTGGACCATCTCCTTGACGAATACTACAAGCTTCGTGGGTGGGATGAAAATGGTATTCCCTTACCCGAGACATTGGAGCGGTTTGGCCTTTTCCAGGAAGCTAAGGAAATTGGATCGTGGAAATCCGATTAGAAGGACTTGGTCCATTGAAAGATTATTTCCCTCCAGAAGGACATCATTCCTTGTTCCTGGAAGAAGCTCGATCCCTTCGGGATATACTGGAGGAGCTAAAAATTCCCCTTGAAGCGTTTCTGGCAACAACTTGTGAGGATAAAGTTGTAGAGTTGGATTATCATCCACGGGACGGAGAAACGATCCGGCTTATCCCTCTGGTAGGAGGAGGGTAATAAAGTTGGACAAGATCGTCACATAGTTCCCTTTTGGCCTCATCCTTATTTATTCAAAATCAAACATTGCAGCTCATCAAAAATGTGGTAATGGAGGTAAATCTATGATGCGTAAGACTTTGGAGTTTGAACCGGATACTTTTGGACCCGAAAAGATTCTTGTAGTCTATGACCCTAAGACTCGCATGTTGGGGTATTTGGTGATTGACAATACCGCCCGTGGAATGGGAAAAGGGGGTGTTCGTATGGCCCCTGATCTGAGCATACAGGATGTGATGCGGCTTGCCCGGATCATGACCTGGAAGAATGCTGCTGCTGATCTCCCCTTCGGAGGTGCTAAAGGAGGAATCGTAGCAGACCCAAGGGATCCCAACCGGGAGGCGATCATCCGGGCCTATGCCAGGGCCTTAAGAAACATCATTCCCACGGAATACATCTTCGGCTTGGACATGGGGCTCACGGAGTTGGATGCGGCCCTCGTAGTGGACGAGTTAGGAGATCCCAAGGCCTCAACTGGAAAACCAGCCTTCTTAGGAGGGATTCCTTATGATGAGTTGATGATCACGGGATACGGTGTTGTAGAGTCAATCAAGGTCGCATGTGAGTTCGCAGAAATCGATTTTTCTAAAGCGACACTGGCCATCCAGGGTTTTGGAGCTGTGGGAAAGGGAGTAGCCAAATTCGCACATGAATTAGGAGCCACCATTGTCGCAGTGGCCGATACTTCAGGCGCTGTCTATGATCCTGAGGGGTTAGATGTTACAACATTATTTCGGATCAAGGAAGAGACTGGGGAGTTGATCAATTATCGAAAAGGTAAAAAGCTATCCCCGGGAGATGAGTTGTTTCTACCGGTAGAGATATTAGTTCCTTCTGCAAAGGGCGATGTTATTGATCAGGGAAACGTGGGAAGAATCCAGGCAAAAATCATTGCCGAGGGAGCGAACTTTGCTACCTCAGTCGATGCTCAGAAAGTTCTACATAATCGGGGGATCTGGTTTGTTCCTGATTTCATTGCTAATGCTGGCGGAGTCATCTCGGCCTACATCGAGTTGATCAATGGGACGCCTTCTCAAGCTTTTGAATCTACACGAGAGAAGATCAGAAACAATACCAGGGAAATGTTTGAAAAATCGCTGAAAGCTAAAGTATCGCCTCTGGAGGCAGCACTGGGAATAGCGCAGGAACGGGTCATTATGGCTATGAAAGCCAAGGGAAAATGGAGACAGCCCTAAATACGCTCCTGGGGCGTTTAATAAGGTATGGTTTTCAATAAAGGATTTGACCTTGAGATAAAAATCGATTAAATTTCCGAATGATTCTATTTTATTTCTAAAACCGGTAGAAACGAACATGTCATCAAGATGGGTCAAATCCCCTTTTCCAAAAGGGACGTATTACTTTTCCGGCAATGAAGCCGCGGCAGAAGGGGCGATCGCTGCGGGATGCCGATTCTATGCGGGTTACCCGATCACCCCGTCGAGTGAACTGATGGAGCGCATAGCCGTCCGTCTGAAGGAAGTCGGAGGAGTCTTCATTCAGATGGAGGACGAGATTGCTTCCATCTCCGCCGTCATCGGGGCTTCCTGGGCAGGGGCCAAGGCGATGACCGCCACCTCCGGACCCGGATTCAGCCTGATGCAGGAGTCGATCGGATATGCCGCTTTTACCGAGACCCCCTGTGTCATTGTCGATGTTCAGAGGGCAGGGCCCTGCACCGGACAGGCCACCAAGGTCGGAAGCGGGGATATCATGCAGGCCAAATGGGGTTCTCACGGGGATTATCAGGTGATCGCCCTCTCCCCCTGGTCTTCTCAGGACATGTATGACCTTACGCTTCGGGCTTTCAACCTCAGCGAACAATATCGCGTTCCAGCTATGGTGATGGCGGATGAAGCCATCGGCCATCTCAGGGAGACGATCCGGGTGACTCCTAGGGTGGAGGTCTGGGACAGAAAGAAAAAGAGGGGGGGCGCTCCCTTTGATATCGAGGGGGAAGATGGTGTGCCTCCCATGGCCGCCTTCGGAGAGGGAGAACACCTCTCGGTGACCGGGTCCACCCACGATGCCTATGGCTTTCGGAAAACCGATGATCCGGAGGTTCACGCCAGACTCGTGGGACGGATCAATCAAAAGATTTTGAATCATAAGAGATCGATCATTGAAACGGAGGACTATTTCCTGGAAGATGCGGATGTCGCTCTCATTGCCTATGGGTTTACAGCCCGCACCAGCCTCTATGCCGTCAAGCGGTTGAGAAAAGAAGGACAAAAGATCGGGATGTTGAGGCTAAAGACTCTCTGGCCCTTTCCAGATGAGATAGTGGCAGAGGTGGGGAAAAAGGTGAAAAGGATCATGGTCCCGGAGATGAATCTTGGACAGGTGGCAGGGGAAGTAAAAAGATATGTGCCCTGCGATGTGATCTCCATCAGCCAGACCAACGGAGAGGTGATCGGACCCGAATTTCTCATAGAGACATTAAGGAAGATATAGGAAACCGGGGAAATGGGGAGATAGGAAGCTGAAGGAAAATTGGATCTCACCCCATCTCCTCATCCCCCTATCACCCCATGTCCATTTATGACAAGACACTGATAACTGCATATCGTCAGCACAAGACGAGGTTTAATAATGGTTAGGGCACTTGAGAAATATATCCGTCCGGGAGTAAAAGCCACCCCCTTCTGCCCGGGATGCGGCCACGGCATTCTGATGGGGCTCATTCTGAGGGCCATCGATGATCTGAAGATGGATATGAAGAAGATTCTCTTCGTTTCGGGCATCGGCTGTGCCGCATGGATACCGAGCCCCCACTACAACGGAGACACTCTCCACACCCTTCACGGAAGGGCGCTGGCTTTTGCCACAGGCGCCAAACTCTACAATCCTGACCTCTGTGTGATGGTGGTGAGTGGGGATGGAGATCTCTCCTCCATCGGCGGAAACCACCTCATCCATGCGGCAAGGAGAAATATCGACCTGAAGGTCATCTGTGCCAATAATATGATCTATGGCATGACCGGAGGACAGGTGGCATCGACCACTCCCAGAGGTTCAAAAACCTCCACCACAAAGGAGGGGAATCCTTATCGCCCCTTTGATCTATGCAAATTAGTGGAGGGAGCAGGAGCCACCTATGTGGCGCGCTTCTCCGTCACCCAGCCTGTTTCACTCATCGACTCCATCAAGAAAGCAATCCTTCATACCGGATTTTCCTTCATCGAAGTTCTCTCTCCCTGCCCGACACAATTCGGAAGGCGAAATCGCCTCGACCGGCCGGACGAGATGATGAAGGATCTGATCCGGCGTTGCATCCTCGAGCAAGAGGCAGAGGAGTTGACCGAAGAGGAACGGGCTGAAAAAATCATCACAGGAGAATTTTTGTCATGACCGGAATCAAACAGGTACGTCTGAGTGGTTTCGGCGGTCAGGGCGTGGTCCTCGCAGGCCTTCTTCTGGGCCAGGCAGGCGTGTTCGATGGAAAGTATATCTCCGGATCCAATTCTTATGGGGCTCAGGCAAGGGGTTCGGGCTGTAAATCGGAGATCGTCTTTTCCGATGGCCCGGTCGATTTCCCCCATCTGACGATTGCCGACATTCTCATCGCCATGTCACAGGGAGCATACAATACCTACTGCACAGATGTGAGAGAGGAGTCGGGCCTCATTCTTTATGACCAGGGCTTTGTGACGCCGAAGGGAAATCTAAAAGTGAAGCATCTCGGTATCCCTGCGACCGAAGTCTCCGTCAAGAGATTGAAGAACAGGCAGGTGTCCAACATCGTCTTCTTGGGAGCCCTGATTGAGGCGGCCCGGGTTGTCTCGCCCGGAGCCATACGCAAGGCCATCTCTATGCATGTCAGCGAACGCTTCCGCCCGCTTAACCTGAAGGCCCTTCGAGTCGGTATGGAGCTGGGGAGGGAGTTCAATGGTTGAAGGAAGAACCCATCGCCCGCTCATCCAGGCATCACGGTGTCAGAGCTGTGATGTCTGTATCAGGGGATGCCCTGCCGAATTGATCCCGGAATATCGGAAGGAAGAAGAGAGTCTCAGGGGAACCCTTTATCAGGGAAAGATCCGTGAAGTTCCCCCGAAGGGAAGTGTTCCGCTCCCTCCCTGTCAGGAGGCCTGCCCGATCCATCAGGACGCAAGGGGCTATGTGGCCCTCATTGCCAAAGGGAAGTTTAAAGAGGCCCTCAAATTGATCCGCGAAGTCAACCCCCTGCCTGCGGTCTGCGGATTCATCTGCCACCATCCCTGCGAAGAGGCCTGTTTGAGAGAAGAGGTGGATCACCCCGTTCCCATCCGGTTGCTGAAACGGTTTATCGCAGAGCATGACCGAAAAAAAGAGAGACCCAAGAAAGGGTTAAGGAAGAGGCGTGAAAAGATCCTGGTGGTGGGCTCCGGGCCTGCCGGCCTGGCCTGCGCCAATGACCTGAGCCTTTTGGGCTTCAGGGTGACGATATTTGAGGCCCTGCCCGTTCTTGGAGGAATGCTCGTCGTCGGAATACCTGAATTTCGACTGCCCAGAGAGGTTATCAAGGTTGAGATAGACGGGATCAGAGAGTTAGGTGTTGAGATGGAGATCAATCATCCCTTCCGTTTCGATGGGAACGGCAGAACTCTTAAAAGATCCGGTTTCGATGCCATCTTTCTTTCGATGGGAGCCCACCGGAGTTCAAAATTAGATATTCCGGGCGAGTCTCTCCACGGAATCTTTCCGGGTGTCGAGTTTCTGAGGGACATCAATCTCGGAAGGAAGGTGGAGTTGGGAAAGAAAGTGGCAATCATTGGCGGTGGAAATGTGGCCATTGATGTGGCCCGTTCCGCCCTTCGTCTTGGTTCGAAGCAGGTTGATCTCTATTACCGGAGATCGAGGAAAGAGATGCCAGCCATCCCTGAAGAAGTGGAGGAGGCCATCCGAGAAGGAGTCAATATCCATCTCCTCACCGCTCCGGTCAGGATGATCGGAAGGAGCGGAAAAGTGGTTGGAATCGAGTGCATCCGGATGCGTCTGGGTGAACCCGATGAAAAGGGCAGAAGAAAACCCATCCCGGTTCAAGGCTCCAATTTTAAAGTCAATGCGGAGACGATCATCTCAGCCATTGGCCAGAGAGTGGATCAAGACCATTTAAAGGGACTGGAGAAGAATCCGGACGGAACGATTCGTGTCGATCCGGAGACAGGCGAGACAGGCCTGAAGGGTGTCTTCGCGGGCGGAGATATGGTCACCGGGCCGGGCTGGGCCATTGACGCCATCGCCGCAGGAAAGAGAGGAGCACAGGCAATCGCTCGGTTTCTCACATGAAATAAAGTTCGGAGTAATTAGTTCGTAGTTCGGAGTATTAAGGTTTTTGACTCCGAACTCCCAACTCCGAACTCCTAACTATGGATATGACCAAAGAATGTAAAAAAGAAACCGCTCAAAAAATAAAGCGAAAGACCCTTTCGGTCAAAGCAAGAAGGAAGAGCTTCTCTCCTGTTGAATATGGCCTTCTGAGGGAAGAGGCCATCAAAGAGGCGGAGCGCTGTCTGGGCCTGAGGGAGTGTCAGTACTGTGAGATCTGCAGTCTCCTCTGTCCGGATCTCTGCATTACCCGGGACGAGAAGACCGGAGAGGTCCTGATCGATCTGGACTTCTGTAAAGGCTGCGGCATCTGTGCATTTGTCTGCCCGAAGGGGGCGATTGAGATGGTGCTGGAGGAAACGAAATGAGCAGTAAGATACAGATTGACCTAAACTCCGATGTGGGAGAGAGTTTCGGCGCCTACACACTCGGGCTTGATGAGGAGGTCATCCCTCATCTCACTTCTGCAAACATCGCTTGCGGGTTTCACGGAGGCGATCCGGCCGTGATGCGAAAGACCGTCTCCCTGGCCAAGCGGTATGGCGTGGAGGTCGGAGCCCATCCTGGTTTTCCGGACCTCATCGGGTTCGGAAGAAGGAATATGGACGCCACCCTCGAAGAGATCCAGGACTATGTCATCTACCAGACAGGAGCCCTTCAAGCCTTTGCCATCTCTCAAGGGCTCAAGCTTCAACATATGAAAGCCCATGGAGCGCTCTATAATATGGCCGTGGCCAACCCGAAAATCTGGGAGGCAATGGCAGAGGCAGTCTCCAGAGTGGATAAGGAGATTATTCTGGTTGCTCTCGCCTCTTCGAACAATGAGTCTCTTCTCGACATGGGGAAGCGCTATGGCATTCGTATTGCCTTCGAGGCCTTTCCGGACCGAGCCTATAGAGAGGATGGGTCTCTTGTCCCCCGAAGAGAAAAAGGAGCGGTCATCGAAGATCATGAGATCGTTGCCCAAAGGGCATTGAAGATGGCTCTTGAGGGAAAGGTAATCGCCATTGATGGAACAGAGATCGATCTTTGGGCGGATACGCTCTGTGTCCACGGAGATAATCCCGCCGCAGTTCAGATGGTCAAAAGGATCCGGGAGGAACTGAAAAAATCCGGCGTCAATGTGATTTCCATGAAATGGTTTGTTTGATCGATATATGTTTAAGTTCGGAGCTTACCTGCCTGCCGGTAGGCAGGGAGTTCGGAGATTCAAATTAAAACTCCGAACTACCCGCCTGCCAAAGAACTGGTTCGGCGGGCAGGCGAACTCATTACTCCGAACTTTTCAATTCTATGGTCCTCTATCCTAGATCCGTTCATTACATCATGGGCGATCGCGGACTCCTCCTTGAATTCGGGGATAAGATCAGCCACGAGGTCAATGAGAGGGTCAGAAGGATGGCCCTTGCCATTCAGGCAGAAGCGATTAAAGGCATCATCGAAACCGTTCCCACCTACCGGTCCCTGCTCACCATCTACAATCCCTTAACCCTGCCTCTCGATCAATTAAAAAAAAGATTGCAAAAGATAGAGGAGGGACTACAGGAGACTCCATTTCCCAAGCCGAAATTGAGACGAATTCCTGCCGTCTATGGAGGCCCATACGGTCCGGATTTGGACTTCGTGGCCGAGTATCATCGAATCTCTCCGGAGGAAGTGGTCCGCCTCCACACCAGTAAACCCTATTTCATCTATATGATCGGTTTCATGCCGGGCTATCCCTACATGGGAGAACTGCCCGAAGTCTTAATCATGCCACGTCTCAAAACACCCAGGCTTTCCGTTCCGAAAGGCTCTGTGGCTATTGCCCAGAAACAGACAGGGATCTATTCGATGGAGAGCCCCGGAGGCTGGCAGGTCATCGGCCGGACACCGGTCGAATTATTCGACCCAGAAAAAACCCCCCCGGCCCTTCTCCAGATGGGAGACCTCGTCCAGTTCTATCCAATCACCGAGGAGGAATTCCATGACTGGAATTCGCAGAGCGCATAGGGCATGGCGCATAGCGTTTAACAATAGTAGTTCTGTAGGAGTTAATATGTATTCACCCTCACCCCCTGCCTACCGGCCCCGGTCCCGACCGAGGGCGGGGCAGGCAGGCAACCCTCTCCCCTCAGAGACTGTGTCGTAATTGGTAGTCGCAACCCTTAGGTTGCGGGCAGTTTCAATAAAATCAATGAGTTGCACGCAGGCTAAAGCCTGCGGCTACCATCAAAATGGGATTACGACACAGTCTCTCAAGGGAGAGGGGATATATTTTAGGAGTTTAAAGATTGAAAAAATTAGCAGCTTTTGAAGTCATTGGACCTGGTATTCTGACGACGATTCAGGATTCCGGTCGTTTTGGTTATAGCCGGTTCGGAGTCCCTCCTTCCGGAGCCCTGGATCCTTTCTCATTCAGGGTAGCAAACCTGCTGGTCAACAATCAGGGGAATGAAGCCTGTCTGGAAACCACCCTCATGGGGTTAAGATTAAAAGCCCTCAATGAGTCCGTCATTGCCATCACCGGCGGAGACGTCTCACCCAGCCTCAATGGCGAACCCCTTGAGATGTGGAGAACCCATCTTCTCATCGAGGGCGATGTCGTCTCCTTTAAAAAGGTCCGCTCAGGATGTCGCGCCTATATCTCTGTGAGTGGAGGATTTATTGTCCCTGAAGTGATGGGAAGCAGATCGACCTATCTCTCCGGAAAGTTCGGTGGCCTGGAGGGAAGACCTCTGAGAAAGGGAGATATCCTTTACAGACTTGATTCGCCATCTCCGCTCAACCGGCTGGGGCTTCGTTTTCCGGAAGAATGGATTCCCTTCTTTGAAAAGGAGGCAAATCTCAGGGTGATTCCCGGTCCCCAAGATCACCACTTCACAAAGAAAGGTTTCCAGACCTTCTGCACTTCAACTTATAAGGTCACTCCCCGTTGTGACCGAATGGGAGTTCGGCTCGATGGCCCAAAGATCGAGAGAAGAGCTGATGTAGAGGAATCGATCATCTCAGAAGGTTTCCTCTCCGGCGCCGTTCAGGTTCCTGGTGATGGAAAACCGATCATCATCTTAAATGAATTAGTCACCGGCGGCTATACGAAGATCGCCACAATCATCACCACGGATATACCCAAGTTGGCACAACTGAAACCAGGAGATCGAGTCCGGTTCAAACCCATCTCCATCGAAGAGGCCCACCAGCTCCTAAAAGAAGAGGAAGACAGCCTTAAAGGTTTTAGAAATTCCATTCAGGGAAGTTAGTTAGAAAATAAGGGGTCCGTCTAACGGCAACGGTAAGGATGCCCGTATCGTTAATAAAGGCTACGTCTATCGTCTCTTAATTCTTTGCAAGTAACCTTAACCGGTAACCGAAACGGGCTTCGTAACCGTAACCTTAATATTCGGAGTATTTTCATGGTTTGAGGGCAGCCCATGGGACCATGGGGGATTCGTTAAGGATTGGAAGGGATCTCAAACTCATAGAGAAATGCATGCGAGCCAAAATAGATCTTTCTACCCGAAATAGCCATGCCCGAGGTGATCGGCACAGGAGGCTTTGCCATCGGGAGGGCCTGGTCTTTCCCAGGTTCGATGAAAAAGATCTCCTCCTGGGTAAGCCCATAAAGTAATCCATCAGGCCCCATCTGAAGAGATATCTCCACCGGCCTTTTCAATCCGAGATCGAAAATCTTTCTCACCTCTCTCTTCTCCGTATCGAAGACGAAGACCTTCTCATTATCTGTGATTCCATACAGAACGCCATTGGGAGTGGCGGCAAGGGAAAGAATCGTCCGTGCATCTGGGACAGGGACGATCTCGAAGACCTTCTTCTCCTCTTTGGGATCCCAGAGGATGAGCTTTGCCTCCTTTTCGATTGCCCGTGTCCCGCCCCCGCCCCGGACCGAACTTCCTCCGGCAATGAGATCAAATTTTTCGAGGTAGGCTAATGAGGCGATGCTTTGATTCGGAATGATATGGCGATAGACCCTCCTCTCATTCTTCTTCGGATCATAGACGCTGATCGCACCGCCATGAAGGCCATAATCAGGATAACTTCCGACATAGAGCTTTCCGTGAGGGCCTGCAATCATTGCCCTCGGCCGGTCCTGCCCTTCGCCCATGGGGCCCAGGTCTCTTGGATTGGCATCTTCTCCATCACCGAATTTTAAGGGCTTCTTCGGATCATAGACCGAAAGCCGGGCAGCCGGATAAGAGCAGAGGTAAAGTTTGCCATCGTAAGATTCCATCGAATAGACCTGTCCGCTTGCATGGGCGGCTTTTCCCAGATTGGTGAGAGATTGATCTACCGGATCATAAACAAAGAGTCTCAGGGGAAGCATACTGCTTCCGTAGATCCGGCCATCCGGGCCCGAACCCACAACAAAGAGAAAAGCCCCGGAAGCCTCATGCCCAAGGGGAATCTCCTTCTCCTCTTTCGTGGCCGGTTTTTGGATTTTGAGAATATTAGTATCAACGAGATGGAACTGCCGTCCGTCCGGAAGGCCTCTTTTCGGAAATGGGATCTCCGACTCCAGAACCTCAAGGAGATTCCTTCCATCTTCGATACGAAACCATTTGCCTGATGGAAACTTCGCATAGACCTTTCCATCCTCTCCCCTGGTCAGGCTGAGCCAGCCCGATCTTCGCTCGTCCGGAGAAATGAGAGAAGTTCCGCTCTCTTTTACCGGGTCGAAGACAACGATGTCCGTCTTCTCAAACCGGATCGCACAATAGATCAGCCCATCGCCGCCCGCAGTCGGATAACAGTAGAACTGTTTTTCATCCATCCGGCCAAAATTCCTCGTCTCACCTGTCTTCGGATCGAAAGAGAAGAGTTTGGCAGAGGGAAACGTCCCGCCCCAGATCTTTCCATCCGGTGCTGTGGTGAGAGCGCAGATAAAGGACTCGCTTTCTCCTGCGGGTCGTCCCAGATCCTCCCACGTCCCGGTCTTGGGATCGAAACGGAGGAGATGAGCATGATAGTAACTTCCGAGATAGATCCGGTTCTCCTGATCCACCGCAAATCCCCAGGAACCCATCTCATTGGGAAGGGGGCCATCGAATTGGCGGATCTCGCCGGTATCGGGATGGACAGCTAACAGGGAGACGGATTCCTTATACCGGCCGAGGACGACATAGATCGTATCTGTCCTGCCGGTTTTTCCCGGACCGGCATAACTCCCCCAGGAAATCCCTTCTTTAACAGGTACGCCGAGATTGCGAAAGGCAAAAGAAAACTGCGGAAACGGGCTGAGAATGAAAAATAGGAGGATGGGAATAAAAAATCGAAATCCCCCCAATTTCCCTTTTCCAAAGGTCTTTAATCCTTCCCCCCCTTTTTTTAAAGGAGGGGAGTTGGGATTATACGCTTGGTTCTGTCTCCTGGGTATTGGGGGCATCGGCAATAGCTTGAGTTGTTTCAGATGTAGCTTTGGTAGTCTGGGGCTTTGGCTTCCTCGGCCTGGGACGCCAGCGTGATTTGGGGGTCTTCCGTTCCTTCAGAGGCTTCACCTCCTTCAATTCCTCCGGCAGCCCCTTTCTCTGTTCCTTTCCAAAACCGACGACCACATAAGTCCCGCTTCGGGTATCGGTTCTCAGATGAATGATCCCTTCCTTTTCAGCATCCTCGAGGAGATCACTGAAGGTCCGGTAGCCGTGGTAGGATTCATTGAAGGAGGGTTTCTTTCGTTTGATCGTCTCTTTCACCATGGAGGACCACAGGACTTCCTTATTCTCACGGACCAGGGCGACCACAGAATCCACCAGGAGCTGAAAGGCCTCTCTCTTCTTCTCAGGCAGGTCCTGCTCAATCTTGGGAGGGGTCCCGATGGGCCGTTCCAAATCTTCATAGTAGATGAATTCATCGCAGTTACCGATCAGAAGATTGGAGCTTGACTCCTTCATCCCCAGGCCAATCGCCCGCTTCCCATTCTCTTTCAGTTTGGAGACCAGAGGCGAGAAATCGCTGTCGCCGGAGACGATGACAAAGGTGTTGATATGTTCCTTCGAATAGCAGAGGTCGATGGCATCCACGCAGAGCCGGATATCCGCTGAATTCTTTCCGGTCATCGAACGCTTCGGGATTTCGATCAATTCGATGGCAGCCTCGTGAAGGGGTTTCTTGTACTCCGCATAATCGGCCCAATCCGCATAAGCCTTCTTCACGATGATCTTCCCTTTTTCGACCAGTCGTTCGAGGACTTTCTGAATATCGAACCGTTTATCCTTCTTGCCTCTAAAACCGAGAGCAAGGTTCTCAAAATCAATGAAGACCGCCAGGGTATGTTCGGTTTCTGTCATTCCTTATCCTTTCTTACCCGTTTTTCTAATACCATCCTACACTCAAACGATAAATTTGTAAACCCCGTTAGAAGGCCTCCGACCTTCTAACGGGGTAAACAGCAGAAACTGTCTCAAAATTCTTACGAAGAGGTTGACGCTTATTTCCGTTTCCTGACACCGAATTCTATTTGCTTATTTTCTCTTTCGTAGAGATTGGCCGAGATAATCTCGAGGCTGACAGATCTTCACCCCATTCACAATTTGTCCAAAGTATTTTCCAAAATGGGTTACGTCACCTGTCAACAAATAATTGGCTTGAACCGAAATAGCAGCCATCAGCACAGGCCGATCTTTCTCCGGCAATTCAATCGGACAGGGGAGAGTGAAATCCACTTCAGGTACGATGCGCACCTCGGACAAGTAATCCTCCAGCCTTTTTGTTTGCTCGGGATGAGAGAGGTTGCGATTTGCCTCCTCGGCCACAAAACGAGAAGCAAATAGCATGCATCGCTTTTGGCGAGTTAGCTCCCATAAACGATTCAAGCCCGAACTTCCGTAAGCCACCGAGAATAAGATGTTCGCATCAAGAAAGATACGGTCAACGGTCATGGACGTCTTGGTTTCTCATGAGAAATGGTTTTGGGATCGATCCCCAGTTTCTTAACCTCTTTAAGGGCCCATGCATAGTCTTCGGAAGTGACTGCATTATTTAAGAGAAATTCGGCCTTTCTTTCAGGGGTATATCTTTCCAAAGGCAAAGTTACCGCCGGTCGTAAGAGGACACCTTCCTCCCGAGCTTCTGCAACTACCAGGGACCCTTCTTCGAGCCCGTATTTGCGGCGGAGGCCCGCCGGAATCACCACAACCCCACGTCTGCCAATTTTCGTCGTCTCAATCCTCATTGTACATTACCTCTACATTTCAGACTATCAGATATTCAGATTTATGTCAAGATTTCTTCTTGGATTACATCGATTAGGAACCGATTACACAGATTAGAAATGCAGAGAGCGAAAGGTAGTTTTTCAGAGCTCTTCTCGGCATTTTAAACCCTTAACCAAGCTTCTGAAGAATGTAGCCTTTTTCTTTCAATCTTTTTTTAATCTCCCGGATGTGGTCCGGGCCGCGGGTCTCAAGGATCAGGATCACCTTTGAGAATCCGATGGAAATATCGCGGGCCGCCCGCTCATGGATGATGTGAAGAATATTGGCCTGACGTTGAGCGACGAGACCGGTCAGTTTTGTCAGAGATCCCGGAACATCTCTCAGAAGCACTTCAAAGCGAGCCATCCTTCCGGTCTGTGTCAATCCTTTCTCAATGATCCGGTCAAGAAGGTGGACATCGATGTTGCCGCCGCTGATGACCAGAACGAGTTTCCCGGGTTTAATCTTCACCTGTTTCGATAATAAGGCTGCCACTGGCGTGGCCCCCGCCCCTTCCGCCACAATCCGCTTTCTCTCCATCAACAGAAGGATGGCTGAGGCAATTTCATCCTCCTTAACCGTGACGATTTCATCCACTCTCTTTTGAATGATGGGAAAGGTAATCTCTCCCACCCTCCGGACAGCAATTCCATCTGCAAGTGTGGGCTCCGCCTCAACTTCTACAATCCTTTTTTTTCTCAAGGAAGCAAGGGCCGATGGGACATGGCTGGACTGGACACCGATGATTCTTATCCTGGGTCTTCTCTTTTTTACAATCGTGGCGATCCCTGAGATCAACCCTCCTCCGCCAACAGGCACGATGATCCCTTCCACATCCGGAACCTCTTCTAAAATCTCAAGGCCGAGGGTTCCCTGGCCGGCGATGACCTCTTCATCATCATAGGGATGGATAAAGGCCTTTTCCTTTCCAGCCAATCCTTTTGCGTATCGGAGGGCTTCATCCACATCCTGGCCGTAGAGAATGACCTCTCCGCCATAGGACCGGGTGGCCATCTGTTTTGCCAGAGAGGCTCCTTGGGGCATGACAATGGTGGCCCGAATCCCCAGAAGGGAAGAGGCCAAAGCCACACCCTGGGCATGATTTCCAGCAGAGGCGGCGATGACCCCCCTTTTTCTCATCGAAGAATTGAAGCGGGACAGTTTATGGTAAGCCCCCCTGATTTTGAAGGAGCCGGTTTTCTGGAGGTTTTCAAGTTTGAGATAGACCTCTTTGCCGGTGAGATGGGAAAGGGCATCCGAAAGGATCATGGGAGTCCTAAAGATCACTTGATCCACTTTCACTTTCGCTGCCTCGATCTCCCTCCAGAGCATTTAATCAACCCCCCTTTCTTAAAAGGCTAATCCGGGGCATCCCTGAGACAGGGTTTTCATCAACCCACACCCTACAACCGTAGACCTCTTCAATATTCTCCCTGGTGATGACTTCACGGGGAGGTCCTATTTTATAAATCCTTCCTCCCCGGAGAAGGATGAGGCGGTCACAATATTCGGAGGCGATGTTCAGATCGTGGGAGGCCATGACGATCGTCAATCCCTTCTCACGGTTAAGGTTAAGGATGAGATCGAGGAAATCGATCTGATGATGGATGTCCAAATTTGCCGTGGGTTCGTCCAGCAAAACAACTTCAGGCTCCTGCGCCAATGCTCTCGCAATAAAGACCCTCTTTCGCTCTCCGCCTGAAAGTTCATCGATAAATCTTTCACTGATCGAAAGGGTCTCTGTCCAATCCATCGCCTTCTTTGCAATCTCAAAGTCCCTGGCCCCTTCGAACATGAGATGGCCAAGGTAAGGCGATCTCCCCATCAGAACAATCTCTATCACACGGAAAGGAAATAGGGAATAGGCTTCCTGGGGCACGACAGCCATCCTCTTAGCAATATCCCGCTGGCTCATTTCCCTTAAGGAAGTGAGATCCAGGAGGACTTCTCCTTTTTGAGGGGAGAGGAGGCGGCAAAGGGTTTTAAGAAGTGTGCTTTTCCCGGAGCCATTGGGACCGATCACGCCGATGAATTCGCCCCTTTCGATCCTGAAAGAGATGTCCTGAAGAACCCAGTCCTGGCGATAGCGGAAGGAGACCGAACGAAGATCGATCATAGCATCTTGACCACCTTTCTCTTCCTCAGGAGGTAGATGAAGAAGGGGCCGCCAAATGCCGCAGTGATCACGCCGACAGGGAGTTCGACCGGAGCCAGAAGCGTTCTGGCAAGGGTGTCCGAGGCGATGAGAAAGGAGGCGCCGATCAGGGCTGAAGCGGGAAGGAGAAGCCGGTGATCAGGCCCGAAGAGGAGTCGAACCGAATGAGGAATGATCAGGCCCACGAAACCGATCAGGCCGCAAAGAGAGACAGAGGCCGCAGTGATCAGCGAAGCACAGAGATAAGAGATGATCTTCAATCGCTCCACATTCACGCCCAATTGCAGGGCGCTCTCCTCGCCCGAAAGGATCAGGTTTAAGTGGCGAGACTGATAGTAGAGAATGAAAAAACCTGCCACAATATAGGGAAGGACAATGCCAATCGCCCGGGGATTTGCAAAGCTGAAGTCTCCCATCAACCAGAAGATGATGGTATGGAGTTCCTCCTTCTGGGAGATGGAGAGGAAAAACATGATGATGGCAGAAAAAAAGGACCCGGTGATGACCCCGGCAAGAAGCAGGATATTGGGATGAATCTTGCCCTCCTGTTTTCCGAAATAAAAGACCAGGGCAATGGTTATCAGCGCGCCTGCAAACGAGGCAAGGGGGAGGCCGAAAGAGAGTGTGCTCAGTCCAATGAGGATGGCGATGATCGCTCCCACGGCTGAGCCGCTGGAGACGCCGAGGATATAGGGGTCAGCCAGGGGATTTCTCAGAAGGGCCTGGAAGATGACGCCTGAGACAGAGAGGCCTGCTCCGACCAGTCCTGCCAGCAAAGCCCTGGGAAACCGGAGGGAGAGAATGATCGTTCTTTCCATCTCGGTCTCAGTCCCTTGAAGACCCAAAAGTGACTGGAGGAGGATAGAGATGGAACGGACGGGATCAACCCTCACGCTCCCCACCATCACCGAGAACAGGATGACCAATAACAGAAGAAGGGTGAGAAGAAGAGAGACGGTAACAACCTTTTTAAGTGTGAGGGTGTGCATAAAACCTCAATACAAACCGTTCAATGATCAATGGTCAATTATCAATTAGTAATGACCATTGTGCATTGAGCATTGGATTACTTCTTAACCCGCTCCGGATGAATCAACCTCGCCATCTCCTCGAGTCCTTCGATAATTCTCGGTGAGGGGCGATCGATCAGGTCTGAATCGATGAGGTGAATTCTACCCTGTTTCACGGCAGGGATCATCTTCCAGCGTTCCCATTCACGAAAGGCCCTCTCATAATCCCCTTTCGGGTTCATGGAGCTGATGAGGATCACATCGGGAGATCTCTTTAAAATCTCCTCCATTCCCAACCGGGGATACATCTCTCTATCATTTCCCGAAATATTCTCACCGCCTGATAGACGGATGAGATCGTCTCCAAAACTTCCTTTTCCGACCGTCACAATGGGCGCCTCTCCGATCTGGAGAAAGACTTTTGGACGGGAAAGGTTTTTAGTCCGTTCGACCACTCTCTCTTTCCGTCTCTGCATCGACTCGATAATCGAGAGAGCCTCTTTCTCCTTTGCCACCACCTGACCGAGGTGACGAATGCTCTGAAGGACATCATCAAATCTTTTTGGAAAGATCGCATAGGTTGGAAACCCCAATCTCTCCAGACGCTCCACCATCTCCCTTGGATTTCCAGCCCCGGTTGCAATGACCAGGTCGGGCCTGAGGGAGATGACCCGCTCAAAGTCGATGCTGATATAACTCCCGACCCTGACCCTGCCCTTCGCCTTCTCAGGGTAGTTGCAGTGGATGGAGACACCCACCACCTCTTCATCAAGGCCGAGGCTGAAGAGGATTTCAGTGATGTTGGGAGCTAAGGAGACGATCCGCTTCGGAGGAAAAGGAAACGTTACTTCCCTCCCTACTTCATCTTTTAACTTTAAGGTGGCCGAATATGAAAATGAGGCCCAAAGAAGAACAGTAATAAAGAGTATTGTCATTCCTGTCCCGTAACAAAGTACGGGATAAACTCCAGCAGGAATCCATTTTTTATGGAGACTCAATGTTCTCATCGAAGTTGAAATGTGATGGGGATATTCACCCATACAGGAATCGGGGTTTCACCCTTTTTCGCAGGGACAAATTTCCACTGCTTCACAGCTGCAATGGCAGAACGGTCCAAAACCTCATGACCCGAAGAACGCCTCACCTCGATCTCTCTCACCCGGCCATTTGATAAGACCTCAACCCTGAGCAAAACCTCTCCTTCGTATCCCTTTTTTCTCGCCTCCTGAGGATAGAGAGGCTTGGGGTTTTCGGCATATCTGGGTTGAGCAAAGAGGATTTCACTTTCGGATAAGGATGGGCTTTTCATTGCCATCCATGACTTTTCAGAGGGATTGACGGAAGAAACGGGATTTCCGAGCGATGCCAGAACGACT
>Ga0214473_10000365_pt1 | contig 62998 bp, 54 predicted proteins | sample RVTome_7_FD_203509 | JGI IMG/M metagenome (GOLD analysis project Ga0214473, IMG submission 203509) | Soil microbial communities from uranium-contaminated site in the Upper Colorado River Basin, Wyoming, United States - RVT98D197 | ecosystem: Environmental > Terrestrial > Soil > Contaminated >...
TCCAGATCGGTGGCGCGACCGTCCAGGTCCCGGGGCGTGAGGAGAGCTTTCTGCATCTGCTGCAGCACCTGGCCCGCCACACGCTGGGGCTGCGCCGGGAGATCCTCGCGGACCCCGTGGCTTTCCTGCTGGACCGGTCGATCCAGGGACGCCTGGTGTGGCTTACGGACCTGGGGCTGCTGGCGAGGAGCGAGCCAGCGCTCGACTGGGATCGGGTCGAGCGCCAGGCGGAGCGCTGGGGGCTTGCAAGAGATCTGGGGGTGGCAAAGCTCTTGCTCGCGCGCCTGGGGGGCGGATCCTGGCCCAGGGCGGAGCGGACCCATGACGGCGCTTGGTACGGGGGGGAGGGTGCGACGACCGCCACCCGGGCGGCCGCCGGCTGGTTCCCGGGCCTTGCGCGCACGTCGCACGTCCTGCAGATGCGTCCCGTCCAGGTGTTCGAAGCCGTCCGCTACGCGTTTCCCGGGGCTGGCTGGATTCGGAACCACTATGGACTGAGGGAGGCCTGGGCCGGCAGGGTGGCCCTGCGAGCCGTAATTCACGCGCTACAGGTGTCATGCAGGCTCGGATGGATGATAGGGGGGGCCTTGACCGGGGCAGTGTGTCGGGTCCGAAGCGGAGGCAAATCCAAAGCTCCGAACAAGACGAGCGATACCCAGATGGTGAAAGGTTTTACCCGACCGGGTAATTGCTAGAAATCCCTTGCAAGACTAAAGTAGCACCACATTTAGCGAACCAACTCGCTGTTGGCTCCGGGTTATAAATCGCCCGCGAGTCGAAAGTATATCGAGCGCGAGCGCGCGAGATGGATCCGATGCGCGACTCATTGTGATGCTAGGTCATTGACATGGTTGTTCCGGCCCGACAGAACGGTCTCCCTCTCGAGTCACATCTCCGATTGCTCATTTCCACCGGGCTTGCGGGCAGAAGTGTCTAATGCTCAGCCGCGAATTGACAGCGTATCTGGTGAACCGCTGATGGACGCTCTAATCCTCGCGGGGGGACACGGCACGGACCTCCAGCCGCTCACGCTGCAGCGCTCGAAGCACCTCCTCCCCATCGCCGGCCGCCCGGCGGTTGCTTACGGCATCGAGGCTCTCAGCCGCGCCGGCTTCCGACAGATCGGCATCACGGTCAACGGCGACGAATGGCAGTTTCGCGAAGCGCTGGGGGACGGCTCCCGCTTCGGCGCCCAGATCACGTATCTGCGCGAGACAGCCCCCAAGGGAACCGCCGGCTGCCTGCGCGCCGTGCTCGAGGATCCGCGACAGGGCCGGTTGCTGGTCGTCAACGCCAACCTGATCTTCTCGATCGATCTAGGTGATCTGGTGAATGTCCACCAGAAGCGGCGAGCGATCGCCACGGTCGGTGTCGTGCGCTCGGAAGCTCGCGCCTCGCGTCGCCCGCAGCGCGAGCAGGCACGGCTGGCGCCCGACGGAGCGCTCCTCGACCTCTCGGTCCAGTACGCGCAGGGGAGCGACGAGGCGGAGTGGCGGCCCGCAGGCGTCTACCTTTTCGAGCGCGAGGCGCTGGAGCGCATCCCGACCGGCGTGTATTGCGATATCAAGGAGCAGTTCCTGCCGGGTCTGCTGGCGACCGGACTCCCCGTGTTCACGCACAGCATTACGGGGTATCTCGCCGAGCTGGAGTGGGTGGAGGACTACATGACCGCCCACTTCGATCTGCTCCGGGGACTGACCGGCCAGAGGCCCGGCGGCGAGGAGCTGATGGACGGTGTGTGGGCGGAAGGCGAGGTCGACCTGGCGCCTGACGCTGTCCTCGTGGGTCCGCTGGCTCTAGGGTGGGGATCGCGCGTGGGCTCTGGCGCCCGCCTGATCGGGCCTCTCGCTGTGGGGAATGGATCCGAGATCGGCCCGCATGCCCTGGTGCGGGAGACCATTGTAGGCGCGGGCGTGCGGGTAGGGGCAGGGGCCAAGGTCGAGCGCAGTGTTCTGGTCGACGGTGTGCAACTGGACGAGGGGGTCGCCGTTCAGGACAGCGTGGTGGCGTGGAAGACCTTCAAGCTCGGGCAGTTGAATCTGGTGGAGCGCGATCTCGCCGTCCGCACGGCCGCCCTGCCGCTGAGGGAGTATCTGGGTCTTCGGCTGCGGCGAGGACTGTACGACTCACTCAAGAGAGCCTTTGACGTCGCGTCTTCTGCACTCGCCTTGGTGGCATCGCTGCCGGTGATGGCCCTGGCGGCACTCGCCCTCAAGCTCGACTCCAGCGGCCCGATTCTATTCACGCAGGCGCGCTGTGGGAAGGGCGGGCGGCAATTCCGGATGCTCAAATTCCGTTCGATGCGCCAGGATGCAGATCAGCTCCAGGATGAGCTGCAGGCGTTGAACGAGTCGGATGGCCCGGTGTTCAAGATTACCGACGATCCTCGCCTCACACGGGTCGGGCGTGTCCTGCGCAAGTACAGCCTGGACGAGCTTCCCCAGCTATGGAACGTGCTCATGGGTGACATGAGCGTGGTCGGCCCGCGGCCCCTGGCCGAGCAGGAGCTGCGCCTCTGTCCAGCCTGGCGGGACGCGCGGTCGCAGGTCAAGCCGGGTCTGACGGGCCTCTGGCAGGTCAGCGCGCGCGAGCACAACGCCTTCAGCAACTGGATCCGCCATGACCTGCGCTACATTCGCAACCAGTCGCTCCTGCTCGACATGAAGATTGTGCTGCGGACGGTGACGGCCTTGGCGAAAGGGTTGTAAGAGCCAGGCAGGGCTCTTTTTTTTTTGGTGGGCCGGACAATGCGAACCTTTCCGGCATAGAACGGACTTTCATGGAAACCAGGTGCGCAGAATGACTCAGAGTAAGGACGCAATCACATGAGCAGCGACGGAAACGGAAATTGGTACGCGCCCTACGCTTCGACCCGGCCGGCCAGGGTCGTCCTCGGAGTCAGCGACGCCATCACCGCAGGAGCCGCCCTTCTTGTTGATGGTCGTCTCGTGGCAGCGGTCAACGAGGAACGCCTGGTTCGCAAAAAGATGGTCATCGGGTTCCCCTGGGAATCGATTCGTAAGGTTTTCGAGATCGCCGGCATCGCCGCGAGCGACGTAGACCAGGTGGCGGTGGCATCGGTCAACGGACACCTGCCGCGAGGCTACGTTCCCAACGAGGGGTGGTTCCAGACGCCGCGGGGCTTGCTCAAGGAGACCTTGTTCCGAGTCGGTTCCTCCCTGGCGCCCTATCGGGATCGCTTCCCGATCCTCGAGAGGGGCTTCTATGCTCTGCGCTGGCCCGCCTTCGAGAGCCGCCGCACAAGGATCCGCAAAATTCTGGCGGCGCGCTTCGACATCGCGGCCCCGGTCCGTTTCGTCGACCATCACTACTGTCACGCCACCTCGGCGCATTTCTCCAGCGGGTACGAGAGAGCTCTGGTGGTCACGATGGACGGCGGTGGAGACGCCCGCTCATCCTCGGTCTTTCTCGCCGAGGGTGGCAGGCTCAAGCGGCTCTGTGACGTGAGCAGCTTCGATTCCCTGGGCAACTATTACGCCTACATCACCCATCTCTGCGGGTTCAAGGCGGCGAAACACGAGGGGAAGATCACCGGTCTTGCTGCTCACGGACGCCCGCTCTATCTCCCCATCCTGGAACAGATGATCCGGTTCCGCTCCGGGCGGCTGGAGAATTCCGGGGGGGTCTTCTACCTCTCGGCTCTCCGAGAGCTCAGCCGCAGGTTACCGGAGAAGTTTGATCGGGCGGATCTGGCCGCCAGCATCCAAATCCACACCGAACGCCTGGTCGAGCAGTTCGTCGGTCACTGGCAGAAGTTGACTGGGCTGAGCCATGTGGCCCTGGCGGGTGGCCTTTTCGCCAACGTGCGTGTGAATCAGAAAGTCCACGAGCTGCCGGGTGTCTCGAGCATCTTCGTTCATCCAGGGATGTCCGACGAGGGTCTCGCTGTGGGTGCGGCGCTCGCGCTCCGCTACCAGGATCCAGCCGTGGCGGCAGCTTACGACGGTACGCCCTGTCTTGAACACGTCTATCTGGGGCCGGAGTTCTCAGAATCGGAGATCCGGAGGCAAGTGGAGGCCAGCGGCTTGGAGGCTGTGCGAGAAGAGAATGTGGAGCAGGTCATCGCGGGCCTGCTCTCGCAGGGTTACGTGGTGGCTCGATTTGCGGGGAGGATGGAGTACGGTCCGAGGGCCCTCGGGAATCGATCCATTCTGTTTCGACCTGATGATCCATCCGTGAATGACTGGCTAAACCAGAGGCTCCGACGGACGGAATTCATGCCGTTCGCTCCCAGCACTCTTGCCGAGCACGCGGACCTTTGTTTCAACGGAGTCCGCGGGGCGGAAAACGCCGCCCGTTTCATGACCATCACCTTTGATTGCACGCCGTGGATGAGGGAGCGATGTGCCGGCGTCGTCCACCTGGACGGCACGGCCCGCCCGCAGCTCGTATCGGCGCGTGACAATCCCAGCTACTATCGGATCATCGACTCTTACTACCGGCGCACAGGCGTCCCGACCATCGTGAACACGAGTTTCAACATCCACGAAGAGCCAATCGTGTGCTCTCCGGCGGACGCCATTCGAGCGTTCCGTCAAGGCCACCTTGACTATCTGGCACTGGACCACTGGTTGCTGCGGGGGCCGAACGTGCAGCCCCACGAGCGTGGGAGCCAGGCAGCGGCGCAACGGTCGGAAGTGCAGCCTCTGTAGGGGGAAGCGTGTCTATCGAGGCCAACAAGGCGAACCTGTCCTTTTTTGACAAATGGGCCCGTTCCTTTGACAAGGGACGGCTGGGTTCCTACTTCCGCCATAAGCAGGAACTGGCCCTGTCACTTTTTCCGGTAGGTGCGAAGACTCGATTGCTCGACGTCGGTTGTGGCACCGGTTGGGCAGTGATGGAGGCGGCCCGGCGCGCCCCCCAAGGGTGGGCCTGTGGTGTGGATCTCTCGTCGGCCATGGTCGAAGAGGCGCGTAGGAAGACCAATGGGCTTCTCAATGCTGAATTCCTTCTCGCCGACGCGGAGAGCCTTCCCTACGCGGATGGGTACTTCGACTGCGTGCTGTGCACCTTTTCCTTTCATCACTACTCGACCCCGGAGCGCGCCCTTGAAGAGATGAAGCGCGTCCTGAAGCCGGGCGGTGTGCTCCACATTCTGGATAACAACCGGCGGTCGTTCCTGGGGTTGTACGGACTGTGGGACTTGTACTTCAAGCTGACCGAGCCTGGCCACGTGGGGTACTACTCGAAAGAAGGCCTTCAAGCCGCCGTGCGCAAGTCAGGCTTCAAGAACGTGCGTCTGGTAGCCTCGGCGGACGAGTTCTTCTGTCGCGGCAAGGTGTTCGGATCGTACATGCTGGTGCGTGGCGAACGGTGAAGGACGTGGACAATCGAATCCTCATCACGGGCGGGACGGGTTTTATTGGCTCCCACCTTGCCCTGGCGCTTCGAGAACGGGGCGCAGCGGTCCGCGTCCTTGGAAAGGAGGTCACCGAGAGCGAGCGACAAAATATTGCCTCGCTCCGCCAGGCGGGGGTCGACGTTCAAGTTGGGGACATTCTCGAAGAGGAGAAGCGACAAGAGTGTCTCAAGGGCGTCACGCGTGTGTACCACCTGGCGGCCGCCATGCGTGAGGGAAACCTGCCAGATCGTGCATTCTGGAAGATCAATGTGGAGGCGACGGAAAGATTTCTCATGGAGAGCGCGGCTGCCCAGGTGAAGCGCTTCGTCTATTGCTCCACGGTGGGAGTGCTCGGAAGAGGGCGGGGCCGTCCCGTGAGCGAGGCCGACGAGCCATGCCCTCATGACATCTACCAGATCACCAAAGCGTCCGCAGAGCAGAAGGTCAGCGCCTTCCACGCCTCGGGTGGGATGCCGACCGTGATCGTACGGCCAGCGGAGGTCTATGGACCCGGAGACCACCGCCTTCTGAAGCTTTTCCGAGCTATCGCCAGAAACCGCTTCGTGATGATCGGCAGTGGCGAAGGCAAGCACCACATGATCTACATCAAAGATCTCGTCGAGGCCATGCTGCTGGCCGGTGAGAGACCGGAGGCGATCGGTGGGACCTTCATTCTGGCCGGTGCCGAGCCCGTGCGCCTGCGAGATCTGGTGCGCATGATCGCGCAGCAACTGGGGACGAGCATACCCCGGCTGTCCGTACCTCTGACGCTGGTACGTGTGGCGGCTGGCGTGGTGGAGGCGGTCTGCAAGCCGCTGGGCATTCAGCCTCCTCTGTATCGGCGGCGGGTCGAGTTCTTCAACCACGACTACGCATTTGATATCAGCAGGGCGCGGAGGGCTCTGGGGTTCGATCCGAAGGTCAGTCTAGCGGTTGGCATCGCCCGGACCGTGGCGGCCTACCAGGCGGGGGGCTTGCTGTGAGCCGGCAGGAAGTGAATGGCCGGTCGGGGCTCGGCCTGCGAGCGGGAACCGATCCCGAACCGTGGCAGATCCGACTGTTTCGGAAGTCAATCAAGAAGAAGCGGACTTTGAAGGCTATTCTGGATCTGCTTCCGCCTGTGGACGGCAAGAGGTGCCTTGAAATCGGTTGTGCCACGGGCCTGACCAGCTACTTTCTTCGCCGGCGCGGCGGGAATTGGTTGAGCATCGACTTTGAGTCCGATCACGTTGCATCTGCAAAACTTCTGGTCGGCGAAGGGGTGCAGCTGATGGGAGAGGAGAGGATCGATCTCCCGGCCGAGAGCGTGGACGTCCTGGTCGGCATCAACTTCCTGGAGCACCTGCAGAACGATCATCAATACTTTACCGAGATGGCCAGGGTGCTCCGCCCCGGAGGAACGTTCATTCTGACCGGCCCAAAGGGGGAGCGGGGGCGGCCCGCCTACTGGCTGAAGAGGCTGTACGGCTTCACGAGCGAATGTGGGGGATTTGGTCACGCTCGCGACGGGTACGAGCCCTCGGCGCTTCGCACCATGCTTCACGAGGCGGGATTTCGGAGCATCGAAATTCGGACTTACTCCAAGTTCTTCACTGAGGTGGTTGAAGATACGCTCAATTTCTTCTACTACCGCCTCAGCACGGGGAGGCGAAACGGCGGATCCAGCCGCGTCGGGTGGCGCCAGCACCGTCCTGCCGCGAGAGATGAGAGCCGGGCCGAAGAGGCCCACGGCAAGCCGATGGCTGAGACTACGTCCGACTTTCACGGCAACACGGCGCCGATGTCGAAGGAGGCCTTCCAGAAGGTCGGGAAGGCGTTCCGGGCGTACTCGTTGATTTTCCCCTTCCTGAACGCCTTGGCTGTGATGGACGCGCTTCTACCTGGCAGGGAGGCCGGCTACATGTTCGTCTGTCGGGCCACGAAGATGCAGCGGGGCGAGGTCGGCCGGCAATGAAATCGAGGGTCGCGGCGCTCCTGAGAGTGGCTGTGACGGCCAGTTTGGTGGCTGTCATCGTGGTACGCGTGGACTGGTCCGGCGTGAGCAGCGCTCTCACCAGCTCTACGCCGAGTCTCCTGGCTCTGGGAGTGGCTGTTCAGGCCCTTGGGGTTCTGGTGAGCGCCTACAAGTGGGGGATTTTGCTCAGAGTTCAAGGTACTCCGCTCCCGTTCGCGGATCTCATCCGTTACTACTTCATCGGCTTCTTTGCCAATAACTTTCTACCAACCATCATCGGGGGGGATGTGGCCCGTGGATACCAGGTGGCCCGCCGGACGGGGGATCGCTGGGGGGCAGGAGCCTCGGTCCTGATTGAGCGCCTCACGGGAGGCGTAGGCCTGTTGGTGGTGGGTGTCTGGGGATGGACGGCTGGGGCCATGCGAGGAGAGAGCCATTCTGCCTGGCTTCCGGCGGCCGCGGGTCTGGCTGCCGGGTTGCTGCTTCCGCTGGGCTCCATGTGGGCCTGCGGCCTTGCCCTATCCAGTCCGCCGGCCCCCTGGCGAGAACGGTTCAGGTGGGTGGAGCGTTTGCGTCTCGCCTACGGTGGGCGATCGGATCTCGTGCTGATATCTGTGGGTCTGTCAGTGGTGTTCCACGTCTTGATGGCGCTAGGGAACTGGGCCTTGACGTTGGCTGTCGGCGCGAGCGCGCGCATTACGGACTTGGCCTGGGTGATCCCGTCGGCTGGTCTGATCTCAATGATTCCAATTTCGCTCAATGGATACGGCTTACGGGAGGCCTCGCTTATTTTCCTTCTCGGTCACGTAGGTATTCCACAGCCGGCGGCAGCGGCCACAGCGCTGCTCGGGCGTGGGATCCTGCTTCTCTTCAGCGCACTCGGGGGTCTGATCCTGCTCGGAGGGTTCGGGGTTGTAGCTCCCAGGCGTGGGATTGTGTCGGGGGAGACTCCATGAGAATCCTCATGGTGAACTACGAATATCCTCCCCTGGGCGGCGGAGGCGGCGTCATCCACCACGCCATCGCCTCGGAGCTGGCGCGTCGGCATGAGGTCACGGTACTGACATCACGAACTCGAGGACTGTCGAAAGAAGAGTTGCGCGAAGGCGTGCGGATCGTACGAACCCCCATCCTCGGGCGGCGTGATCTCCCTACGGCCTCGCTGGCGTCCATGCTCTCGTTTTTCCCCTCCAGTCTGCTGGCTGGCACAGGGTTGCTTCGCCGGGGCCGGTTCGATCTCATCAACACCCATTTCGCCATCCCGTCGGGTCCGAGCGCGGTGCTGCTGGCACGCGGGTGCCGGCTGCCGCACGTGCTGAGCCTTCATGGCGGCGACCTGTACGACCCGTCGAAGAAATTGTCACCTCACCGCATAGCGCTACTGCGGGCGGTGGTGCGGTTCGTCATCCGTTCTGCGGATCGGGTCGTTGCGCAGTCGCGCAATACGCGCCAGAACGCGTACCGCTACTATGGCGTGAATCGAGACATCGATCTGATCCCCCATGGGATTGCGTCCCCGCAGTTTCGTCAGGTGACCCGAGCACAGCTCGGCTTGGGCGGCGCGCGCTTCGTCCTGGTGACGGTTGGAAGGTTGGTGCGGAGGAAGAGTGTGGATCATCTGATTCGGGCCCTGGGCCCATTGAGACACCTCAATGCTGTCTTGGCAATCGTGGGCTCCGGCCCCGAGGAGGAAGCGCTAATGCGGTGCGCCGCCGAGCTCGGCGTCGGGGATCGAGTTGTCTTTATGGGACAGGTCGAGGAGGAGCGAAAGTGGCAGATTCTGGGCGCTGCGGACCTGTACGTGTCCTCCACATTGCACGAGGGGTTTGGCCTCACGTATCTCGAGGCGATGCGGGTGGGCTTGCCTATCGTGTCCTACTCGAATGGTGGACAGAGTGACTTCCTCAGGCAAGGGGAGACTGGAGCGTTGCTCCAGCCCGGAGATATTGAGGGTCTCTCAAAGACAATCCGTACGCTCCTGATCAATGGGGAAGCGCGGCGGCGGATGTCTACGCGTTGCCAGGAAGTCGCGGCCGAGTACTCCATCGAAGGATGCGCCCGATCGTATGAGGCGATTTACGAGGCGGTCATCGCGGAGGGTCCGGTCAGGCCTGGCGCCGCAGTGATCTGTCCTGAAGTCCAGCCCTACCATGCGGTACCGCTCCGGGAGCAGGTTGCGGAGGGGGTGCCGACTCCATGAGGTTCACGGGGAGCGTATGTCCAGCCCTGTAGGGCACAGCATTGCGGGATGGGCCGTCCAGCGCGCCTTCGGCAAGGATACGGGGCAATCGGGGCGTACCTTGGGCGCGCTACTACTGTTCATCGTGGGAGCGAACGCGCCCGATCTGGATTTCATCCCGGGTCTCCTGCTGGGGGACCCGAATCGATTTCATCATGGGATCTCCCACAGCCTCGGGTTCATGTTGCTGCTGGCGTGCGTGGCGGGTGGCCTGGGAGGCTGGCGACTGGTGGGGAGCTTCTCTAGGTTCATTGGCGTTTTTTGCGCACTCTATGGCTCGCACCTGATCCTTGACTACCTCACTGCAGATGGTCGTGCACCGTTCGGCATTCCAATTTTCTGGCCACTTTCCCAGCAAAGCTTCGGAGTCGCGTGGCCGATATTTTCAGGCATTCGCCACGAGGTCCCGGGGGCCGATGTGGGAGCGTTTCTGAGAAGCTCATTCTCACTCTACAACGCAGGGCAGGCTCTGGTGGAGATATGCGTGCTCGCGCCTCTGGCTCTGGCGGCGGGCTGGACGCGACGGCGGCTGAGACGCTCGAAGGACCAGGGAGAGGTCACGGGGGTCGCGCACCGGCCAGGAGGGGCTCTTGGGCTTCTCGGCGAGTCGGGAGTCCGGGCTCGATTGGGCCCAAAGCGCAGAGCTCCAGGAGGGACAGTATGAGCGGGGTGAGAGCGTTGAGGGATGACGGGGACGATCCGGCCTTGGCCAGGGCGGAGGAGATTCTCACCAGTCGGGAGGCAAGAAAGCTCCTGAAGATTGGCAAGACGAAGCTGCACGAGCTCACCCGCGCCCAGATGATCCCGGCGTTCCGGATCGGGGTAGGTAAGACCTCGGCACTGAGGTATCGCCGAAACGATCTTCTGCAGTGGTTGTACGGCCAGAGAGTATGAGCGCAAATGTGCGAAGTATCGGCGCCGGACCCCGTGAGCCGGTACGAGCGCAGGAATCGGGAGTGACGCCATGAGTTCTTCAGCGCAAAGGGCCGAGAGGCGGGCGACGGATACGGGGCGAACCCGAAGGGGTGCGCTCCCGGGCGCGCGCCCTACAGACGTTGCCAAGAGCAAGAGGTGCGACCTGTCCGTGGTGGTCCCCGTCTACAACGAGGAAGGAACCCTCAGCGCCTTGTGCGAGAGATTAGACGCCGTGCTGGCGGGTCTTCCCATGTCCTCGGAGGTCATCCTCGTCGATGACGGAAGTCTTGATAGGACTTCGGAGGAAATGCACGCCCTTGTGCAGCGCTACCCAAGGATCAAGGCGATCCGCCTGCGCAGAAACTTTGGCCAGACCGCAGCGCTCAAGGCAGGCTTTGAGCACGCCGACGGCGCGGTGGTGGTCACCATGGACGCTGACCTTCAGAATCCTCCCGAGGATATCCCGAAGCTCCTGTCGAAGCTGGACGAGGGGTATGACGTGGTCTCCGGTTGGCGTATCGACAGAAAAGATCCCTTCCTCCGCAGAGTGTTCCCGTCGCGAATCGCGAACCTTCTCATCGGGTGGATCACCGGCACGCGTTTGCATGATTATGGCTGCTCACTCAAGGCGTATCGTCGCGACATCCTCGATGAAATCAGGATCCACGGCGACATGCACCGGTTTATTCCAGCATTCGCCGGGGCCATCGGCGCGCGCATCGCTGAGATACCGGTCCGCCACGCGGCCCGACAGACGGGTAATTCGAAATACGGATTGCTGAGAACGCTTATTGTGATGGTGGACATGATTAGCATTCGGTTTCTGCTTCCCTACTCATTCAAGCCTCTCAAGATCTTCGGGATTGTGGGGCTAGGCTCGCTGATGCTGGGCAGTGCAATCAATGCCTACCTCGCTTACATTCGACTCTTCGCCGGTCAGGGCCTGGCGGGTAGGCCTCTCCTGCTCCTCGGCTTGCTCTTGACGATCCTGGGCGTGCAGTTGATCGTTCTCGGCGTCCTCGCCGAGCTTCAGGTGCGGGGTCTGCTCAACAGCGGAGAGCGCACCTACGCCGTGCGGGAGCGGCTGGGGTTTGGAGGGGAGAGCGGAACGGGAGGCAAAGAGGACGACAACGGTCAGCGAACTGCGAGGACTCAGGGTTCACAGTTAGAGGAAGAAGGAGTACGGATACGATGAGCAGCGAGCCGCTGCGCGTCCTTGTGGTCGTCAACAGCCTCGGTTTCGGGGGTACAGAGAGGATGGTGGAGAGCCTGGTCACCGGGCTCGCTGGCTCGCGAGGGGTGCGCTTCACGGTGTGCACCCTGGGTGGCGCTGGCCCCATCGGTAGGCGACTGCGCGTCCGAGGAGTCGAGGTGGTCGAATGCCGCGCCGGTGGAGGGCGTTGGCTCGGCGTGGCACGTGAGATCCTCGCTGTCGCGCGTTTGTTGCGCGGACGCCGGTTCGACGTGATCCACAGTTTTCTTTACCGCTCGCACTTCGCCACCCGGCTGGCGCGGCTGATCTTGAGGTCTCGGTCGCCTCTCATCTCGAGCGAGCAATGCGTGGGTGACAACCGCGCGGGCGCGCTGCACCGCATCAATGGATGGATGGGTGCCCTCAGCCAGCGGGTTCTGGCAGTGTCGGGGGCCGTGCGGCGAAAGCTCATCGAGCGGGGCGGAATTTCGCCCCACAGGGTAGCCGTAATTCATAACGGCGTGCGCGTGCCGAGGCCAAACCGCGGTGGCGGCCGCCGGTTGCGGCGCGCGCTGGGAATTGGAGAGTCAGAGGTGGTCTTCCTATACCTTGGACGGCTGCACCGTGAAAAAGGCGTAGAGGTGATGGTAGAAGCACTGAAGCGGTTGGCTGGCCACCACCTGCCCTCATGGAAGGCACTGCTGGTCGGCGACGGTCCGGAGCGCGCCGCGCTGGAGGCCGCCGTGGGAGCCTCGGGGCTGCGCGCCCGTGTCTTCTTCGCCGGTAGTCGTGGCTACGTGGCGCCCTGGCTGGAGGCCTCGGATCTCCTGGTGCTCCCGTCCCGGGAGGAGGGGATGCCAGTCGCGGCGCTCGAGGCGATGGCGCGGGGTCGGGCAGTCCTCGCAACCCATGTGGGGGGCACCCCGGAGGTCGTGGTCGACGGTGAGACCGGGCTGCTGGTGCCTTCAGAGAGCCCTGAAACTCTGGCGAAAGCGCTCGAGGAGCTTTTGCGTAACCCAGAGGCTCGGGTGCGGATGGGAGCTGCCGGCCGGAAGCGGGTGCAGAACGAGTTCTCCATCGAGGCGATGCTCGAACAGACATACGGCTGTTACGAGGAGGTCCGGACAGCTGGGGCTCCCCGTAGCCGAGAGAGCCCGCCTGCTCCGACTGTGCAGCCAATAGGCGGGCGACCAATCGTCTGATCGAGGCCTGGGAGGGCTAAACGTGCAGACAGAAGAGTTAGTCAACCTCACCTACTGGAAGGAGTTGATCTCGCAGCGGCGCTGGCTCGTCGTCGGCTGCACCATTGGGGTGACCACATTGGCCTCCATATTCAGTCTGATTCAGGAGCCCATCTACCAGGCCACCTGCACGCTGTTTCTCGCCAGCCCGAAGGTGCAGCTTCTATCGTTCGAGGGCGTCTACCCTGATCGTCCGGGACGTGCCTCTGAGGAGATGACAACACAGATCCAGATTCTCCGCAGCCGGCCGGTGATCGAGCGGACAATTCAAGACCTGGAGGCTCGCGGGACCCTTTCGTTTGATCCTGCTTCCCCGGAACGTGAGGATCTGCTAAGCAGAATGATGAAACATCTTAAAGTGAGAAGCAAAGCAGAGCCGCCGTCCGCAGACTCGCTGCGGCAAGCTTTTGTCTCGAAGCTCCAGCGCGCGCTGGTCGTGCAGCCAGTCCGAGGGGATGCCTTCCTTCAAGCTACTGTCATCGCCTCCAACCCTGAGCTGGCCGCCGAGATTCCTAACGCGATCGCAACCGCCTATCTCGAGGTGACTCGAGAGCGCCTCCAGCACAGCGGGCAGGAAGCAATCGCCTGGCTGACGTCGAAGGTTCGAGAGCAGAGGGACAGGGTGGCCGCAGCTGAGAAATTGCTGCAGGCCGCTGGCCGTCCGAGGGGAGTTAGATTGGCTGATAAGTCTGCGGCGGATAGTACAGATCTCGGGCGATTGCAGGAGGCTCTCATGGGCGTAAGGTTGCGCCTCCTTGAAGCGGAAGCAAGCGCCTCGCTGGGTTCGCGGCATGGGACAAATGAGGCCAGCATCAGCAGAGCGGGAGATGCGACACTTCAGGAGGAATTCGACAACACCCTGCGTACACGTCTGCGTCAGCAGCTCGTGGACAACACTGTAACCCTTCAAGAGCTGAGGCGCCGCTACGGTGAGGCGCACCCCGACGTGATTGAGGCCGCCGCCCGTGCGGAGAGATTGCAGAAAGAGTTGGCTCGCCTCGGAGCGGAGACTGTTTCCGCGCCTGCTCAAGCGCCGCAGCGCGTGGAGCGGGTGACCCAGGACGAAATCGAAATGCTGCGGACCCAGGAGCGGCTTCTTCGGAAGAACCTCGATGAGGCACTGAGCACCAGCGCGGCACAACAGCAGGAGGCCGTGCGCTACGAAATCCTCGAGCGCGAGGTGGACCTGAATCGGCGTCTCTATAACGATATGCTCAGCCGCCTCAATGAGCTGACCATCTCTGCAGGTCTTGATTCGGGCAGCGCCGAAATCTTCGAGCTGGCAAGGCTTCCGCAGGTACCCGTGTCACCCAACCATCCGCGCAGTATTCTCTTGGGCCTGCTTGCCGGCCTGCTCCTCGGCGTTGCCAGCGCAGCCGTTCGCGATCATTTCGATCAGTCGGTGCGTGGCCCAGCGCAGGTCAACGCTCTCCTGAAGGTCCCCGTGCTAGGGATGATCCCTCACTTTGGACGCAGCCAGCGAACCGGACAGGACGCTGCGCGGGGGATTCTGCTCGGTTCCGGCAGCGAATCCTCGCTGATCGAGGCCTATCGCATCTTGCGCACCCACATTGAGGGCGCGCTCGGCGCCGATGAGTCACGACTGCTCTTGGTGACCAGTGCAGTGCCAGGCGAGGGGAAGTCGACGACGGCAGCCAACCTCGCCGCCGCCTTCGCCGAGTCCGGGCGCAGGGTGCTGCTCATCGACGCCGACCTGCGCCGGCCGACTCTGAGCCGGCAATTCCGCACCAGCGCGCCCGGCTGCCTGACTGAGGTCCTGAGCGGAGAGTTCGGTCCCGAGCGGGCTGTACAGTCCACGCCCATCGCAAACCTGGACGTCCTGCCCTGCCGCAGGCCGCAAAACCTTCCTGAGGACGGCCGGATCACCGAGGCCTACCGCACTCTCTTTTCATGGAGCCTAGAACGCTACGAACGCGTCATCATCGACACGCCGGTAGTAATGGCGCTCCCAGGAGTAACGGAGATGGCACGTGCAGGAGCCTCCATTCTGCTGGTGCACCGTCCCGGGTGGGTTCCCTCGCAAGCTCTCGAACAGGTGCGCGACCATCTGACGATGTCCCGGGCCCGCTTGGTCGGGGTCGTGCTAAACGACATCCGGCCACGGTGGGCCGCAGGACAATACCCATTGCTGGCCTACTATGCGAGTGAGCAACCTCGCACAGCCAACGCCCCGGCGAATAGGCTGCCCCACTGAGGCCCTTTGCGAATGCGCGCTCTGAACCGGTCTTTCCTCACCCCCTTTCTGGCGGCCGCGACCACACGTGGCGTCCTCCTCGGCGGAGTGGCGTGCGGTCTGGCTTGGGCTGTCGTTACGCTGCCGCCTCCTGCAGCCGCTGCACTGACCCTCGGGGGCTTCGGCGCCACGCTGTGGATCCTGCAGCCGGAAATCGCCGTGCTGGCACTGACGGGAATCTGCCCGCTCCTCCTTGCTTTTGACTTCGGTGAGATGCGCGAACTTCGTGTCCACGATCTACTCTTGGGACTCCTGGCTTTGTCGACAATCACCTCCCTCCGCAGCGCGCAGCAGCGCTGGCAACGCTTCTCGGGGTTTCCCGCTGGAGTCCTGCTTGGTCTGTGGGCTTTCCTTCTCCTGTGGGGGACTGTGACGTACTTGCTGGGTCCGGCCAACCAATGGCTCCTGAAGGATCCGCTACGCAATTCCTGGTACCTCTACCGCGACGTGTGGCGGGTGCTCCTACCGTTCCCGCTCCTGGCGTTCTGTCTGAAGAGTCGCCTGGAGGCGCGGCGCGTCATCGACCTGCTGCTCGCGGTTTCCACGCTGGCGGCGGCGTATGCCGTCGTCCAGGCCATGCGTACGGGCGAGCACGCCAGCGAACCGTTCCTGACCAAGAATAGTCTGGCGGACTACGTCGTGCTCGCTATCCCATTCGTGCTGTCCAGGCTGCTTCTGGGACACGGTGGGACCGAACGGATCCTCCACGCTGGCGCCCTACTCATCTTACTGCGCGCACTTTGGCTCAGTGGATCTCGCGGAGGGCTGGTGGCCTTCGTGGCGTCACTGCTGCCTTTCGCGCTCTTTGTACCCCGCAGACGGGTGATGGCAGCCGCCGCGGGCGTCTTAATTTTTCTGTCCATAGTTGCGGTCTGGCGTGTGGATCTGCTCGATCGGCCGATGGTGCGCCGCTTCGCGACCCTTGCAAGCCCGACGGAAGAGGAAAACCTGCAGTGGCGCGAGGAGCAGTGGGGGATCTTTCTTGAGCGGGTCGCCAAGCGGCCCTGGCTGGGCACCGGCTCTGAGATGGACGTCGGCTTGGCTGAAAAGGGGCGAGCTATGACCGCTCACAACGTCTACCTAGGACTGGCGGTGCGGTCAGGACTTCCCAATCTTGCAGCCTGGCTCGCCCTTCTCGGGCTGATCGGTCTCTGGGCGGGTCGTGAGGCGTCGCGGGAAAAGGCCGCCACCGATCGCACTTTGTGGGTGGGACTGGGCGGATGCCTGGTTGCGCTTGTCGTGAGCAACCTCGTCGAGACCAGCCTTCTCATGCCACAGGTGCAGCAGTTCTTGTGGACGGTTCTTGCCATTTCGCTCCTCGAGAGGTCCGTGCGGGGCGCGGAGCCGCACCCCCGAGAGGTGGTTCTTGCCTGAAGTCCGGCGCGCGGCCATCGGCGCTGTTGGAAACGCGGTGAGGTTTCTCGACCGCCGCAGCCGTTCGGTCGAGGCTGTGAACCGGATTCTCGTGTGCGCCATCGGTGGGATTGGCAATACCCTTCTTCTCGCCCCCTTGCTGCGCGTGCTGCGGGAATCTCGTCCGGGTGGCCGCGTAGACTTGTTGCTCACCAACCGTGCCGCCGTCAGCTTGGCTGACGAGTTCGGATTGGCAGATGAAGTGCTGTTTGTTCCGGAGGAGGAGTGGCACCGAGGACTCCACGGTGTGAGGATCTTCGCCACACTCCGTCGTCGCCAGTACGACGCCGTGCTGAGGACGTTCCTCACCGCTGCAGACGTGTCCAGAGCCAGCCTGGGAGTTTATGCGAGTGGGGCCCGGATTCGAATCGCCTACGGAAGCCGCGAGGGCTGCCCGCTCGAGAGCCACGTGCTGCAGCTCGACCTCCGCCTTCCCGAGGTGGAACGCCACCTGCCGTTGGCCAGGGCCCTGGGAATGACGATCCCGGTGCGCTTCGAGCCGCTTCGAGCCCCCGAGCGCGGCCGCCGCTGGGCGGAGGAATTCGCGCGCTCGCATGGGTTTGATGACCGCCCGCTCCTGGGTCTTCACCCCGGGAGCGATCCCGTCTGGATGGCCAAGCGCTGGCCTGCAGAGCGGTTTGGCGCGTTGGCCCGGTTAGCGGGAGAGCGCTTTGGGATGCGGCCCGTGGTGTTCGGAGGACCGTCTGACCGTGAGGCAGTGGCGAGAGCGATGGCGGCAGCGGATGGCTCCGCCCTCCAGGCGACGGGCCAGGACATCGTTCAAACCGCCGCCCTGATCGAGCGCTGCCGGGCATTCGTTTCCAATGACAGCGGCCTAATGCACCTTGCGAGCGCCCTGGACGTTCCCACGCTGGCCATCTTCGGCCCCACCGACCCCGTTAAGAACCGCCCGCTGGGCCCGCGCACGCGCATCCTCCGGCTCGGTCTCGAATGCAGTCCCTGCGATCTCGAGACTGCAACCCGGCGCTGCGCGCACCGGGATTGCCTCAATAAGCTCGATGTCCTTCAGGTTCTCCGGGCTCTCCAGACGCTGCTGGGAGAATCCCCGCAGGACCCAACGTCGAGGCGGGAGCCTATTTCGCGACCGATGGAGCTCGGAGCACCATGAAGGGTGCTGGCCGCCTGCTCCGTCACTCACTGGTGTACGCGCTCGCCAGCGCCCTGCAGCGTCTCACAGGGTTCGTCCTGATTCCGCTATACACGCGCGTCCTCGACGTGCGCTCGTACGGCGTGATGGAGATCCTGACCACGCTGAGCAGTTCTATCCTCGTCCTAACGACGCTCGGCCTGCCCTCTGCGTTCAACAAGTGCTATCACCGCGATTGCGCAGGTCCTGAAGACCAGCGGCGGCTGGCGGGAACGCTGCTCTGGTTGCTGGGAGGCACTGCCCTGGTCGTGGGGGCGGCCGGCGCAGCCGTGGCAGGGCCCTTGGCGCGAGTGCTCCTACAGGACGCCGCCCAGGCGCCCCTCGTGGCGCTCTCGCTCTTGTCCGCCTCGATGTACACGCTGGCGCAAGTACCATTGACGATCCTCCGGGCGCGCGAAGCCAGCGTCACCTACAGTCTTCTCTCTCTCTGGCAGTTCCTGATCATGGCCGCGACGAACCTGTGGCTTGTGGCCGGACTGGGAATGGGGCTCCAGGGCATTCTGCTGGGCTCCATCGTCGCGTCGGCGGCAGTCCTGCTCGTGTCGACCCCCCTGATGATACGGGGGCTTGCCTTTGGGTTCTCGCGTCCCCTGGCTCGAGCTCTCCTGGACTTTGGTTTGCCCATGGTGCCGGTTGCTTTGAGTGGATGGATCATCAACCTCTCGGACCGCTGGCTGCTGGACGTGCTGGCCGACCGTGAGCAGGTCGGACTGTACGGGCTGGGGTACCGGTTCGGGATGCTGGTGGAGTTCGTGCTGGTGATGCCCTTCCAGATGGCGTGGCCGGCGTTCTACTTCCGTGAGGCGTCCAGGCCGGACGCGCGCGATCTTTATGCACGGGTCCTCACGTGGTACACGGTGATCGGGGGAATCATCACGTTGACCGTGGTCCTGGCAGGGGAAGTAGTTTTGCGGATGATGTCCGAGCCGGCCTACTGGGAGGGAGCGTCCGTGATCCCGCTCGTGGCTCTGGCCTACTTCATGAATGGCCTGCAGTATTGCGTTGCGCCGGGAGTACATCTGGGCGGCAGGACTCGCTCGCTCGCATGGATCTCGGCGGCCGGAGCCGCCAGCAACCTCGGACTGAATCTGGTTGCGATTCCGCGCTACGGCATGATGGGGGCCGCGTACTCGACCGTACTCTCGTTTGCTCTCATGCTGGTGCTCACTGCCGCCGTGTCGCGGAGCGCGTATGGCTTCCGATTCGAGACAGGACGCCTTCTAAAGGCATTTTCAGCGCTTGCAGGGCTCGGCGTCTTAGGTCTGAGTCTCAGGTCCGACTCCACGTCGGCGCTCGCCGCGATGCGTGGAACGCTGCTCGCTGCCTCGTCCGTCGGAGCCGGCGTGTGGGCTCTGCGTATGGCGCGCCAGAGCGAGCGATCTTTGAAATCCACCGGCGAGCCGCCCGTTGTGGGGTCTGGATTCGCGCCGCCCGAGGCCGAGCCACTCGGTCAGACTGTGGAAGAGGGGGGCTGAAGGTGCGCGGGCGCGCCCAGCAAGCGTTGTGGAAGATCGTGTGCACGCTCTGCTTCTGGACCGGGATCGTGCCTCTCTTTGGCTGGCGGAAGAGACGTCGCTGTGGGAGCTCGTGGACGGTACTCACCTACCACCGAGTTGGAAGAGAGCCGGCCTGCGGCGGGCCGGATGTTGTGAGTTGCCAGCGGTTTCGACAGCATCTTCGGTACCTGCGTCGCCGGTACGAGATAGTACCTGTTGGGGAAGCCTTCCAGCGCCAGCGCGAGGGAGCCGAGATAGAGCGACCCCTGCTTAGCGTCACGTTTGACGACGGGTACCGAGACAACCTCACGGCCGCTTTGCCGATTCTGGTCCAGGAGGGGATCCGAGCCACGCTCTATGCCGCGGTGTCATCGATTCGGGACAACGTCGCCCCCTGGCCCCACCGCCTGGTGGCCAACCTGCGGGCCCTGGCCAGCCAGTCTCGCTCGGCCACGACCGAAAGGGAAATCCGCTCGGACCTGCTCCGGACCTTCCGCCAGCGCACGGCGCGCGCCGGTAAGGTGGCCGACGGGCGCCTGCGGAGGGAAGTCGCCCGCGCGATGGAGCAGGCGAGACGGCTGCCCGATATCGCTCGGATCGCGATCTGCGAGGAGGCCTCTCGCCTGTCCGGCGACCGTGGAGAGCGCGTGGCGGAAATGCTAAGCGCCGGGGATCTTCTAGAATGGCAGCGCGCCGGCATGGAGGTGGCCTCCCACACGTGGGCTCATTCGATCCTGTCGCGAGTGTCTCCTGCGGCGAGGCGTCGGGATCTCATCGAATCGCGACGTTGGCTCGAGGATGTCGTCGGTAAGCCCGTCGTCCATCTCGCCTACCCCAACGGGGGTGAAGACGACTTCGATGACCAGGTTGCGCGCGACGCTCGGGCGACGGGTTTTCTTTCGGCCATGACCACGCTCGAAGGCGCGAACGCTCCCGGCGCCGATCGTTTGCGCTTGAGGCGGATCAGCGTCGGGAATGACGCCGTGCCGGTCCTCGCGGCCCGTGTTTGCCTCATGTTCACAAGACTCCGCAGGTGGCTGAAGCTGCGAGGGCGGGCCAAAGCCACCAACTTGGCGCGTGGGGGGAGCCGGACGGACACGGCGCGAAACGACCCAGCGACGCCACGGCTTGCGGTGGCCTTCATCGGCGGACGTGGGGTTGGATCCGCATACAGCGGGATCGAGCGGTACTACGAAGAGGTGGGAAGCCGCCTGGCAGCCCGGGGGCACCGGGTGCTGGTATACTGTCGCTCCCACTTCACACCCCCGGGGCATCAGTTTCGGGGCATAGAGGTGCGGCGAATCCCGACCCTCCGCTCCAAGCACCTCGAGACCTTCCTTCACACGCTCCTCTCGACGATTGATGTCTCATTTCGCCGGGTCGACGTGGTGCAGTTCCACGCCCTGGGCTCGTCACCCTTCGCATGGATCCCGCGGATCTTCGGGAAGCGCTGTGTCGTTTCCGTACGCGGCCTGGACTGGCGACGGGCCAAGTGGGGTTGGCTGGCGCGCACGTATCTGCGGCTGTGTGAGCGCAGCTCGGTCCTGTGTCCACACGCCACGGTGACGGTATCAAAGACCCTTCAAAAGCACTTCGAGGAGCGCTTCCGGCGCCCTGTGAGCTACATACCGAACGGCGTGGCTCGCCATGAGCGCCTCCCGCTGCACGTGATCCGGCGCTGGGGGCTGAAGGACAGGGGCTATCTTTTGTACGCTGGCCGCCTGTCCCCGGAGAAGGGGCTCGAAACGCTCATCGAGGCGCACCGGGGCGTATCCGATCGCTGTAAGCTCGTCATCGCCGGCGGGGATAGCTATTCGCAGCCCTACATAGAGCGCTTGAAGTCGATGGCTGGGGCAGGAGACGTGGTCTTCACTGGCTTCGTTACGGGCCGTGTCCTCCACGAGCTGTACGCCCATGCCCTGGCGTTCGTGCTGCCGTCGCAGATGGAAGGGCTGTCAGTAGCGCTTCTGGAGGCGCTGTCTTACGGATTGCCTGTGGTCGCCACCGACATTCCGGAGAATCGTGAGCTGCTGGACGAATGCGGGGGGGTTCACTTCCCCGTGGGAGACACCGAGGCCCTTGCGGCGGTCCTCCGTCGCATCCTCGACGATCCACAGCAGGCTGCGCACGTCGGCGAACGCGCCCGCGAGAGAGTGGAGATCCGGTTCGCCTGGGATCGAATCGTCCTCGAGACCGAGCGCCTCTATATTGATCTAATCCAGGGAGCACGGCCGCGGGAGACAGGCGATGCGGAGGTAGTGCGCAGCGTCTGAGGATCAACGCTTTTCTGCGAGGACCTCCTCGTACAGTCGCTCATAGGCCTCGACCATCCTGCGGGCCGTGAACCGTTGCATGGCCTCCCTCCGCGCGGCGGAACCGAGACGGACCCGAAGTTCATGATCACGCAGTAGCTCGAGAAGGGCACGGGCGAGCGATTCTGGGTCCGAGGGGGGGGCCATGATCCCTGTGATCCCGTCCTGCAGAACGTCGGGCACGGATCCCACGCGGGTGGTCACGCACGCCACTCCGGCCATCATGGCCTCGAGGAGCGCCATCGGCAGCCCCTCCCAGAGCGAGCTAAGAACGAAGATGTCGAAGGCAGGAAGCAGCGACCGCGCGCCGGGAAGGTTGCCGGGAAGGCTCACCGAGTCGGCGATGTCGAGGGCTTTGCACTGGGCTTCCAAATCCATGTGGAGCGGTCCCTCGCCCAGGATCACTAGCCGTGCACTCGGGGAATGGCGGCGCACAGCCCGAAAGGCAAGAAGCAAGTCCTTGTGGCTTTTTTCCTTGGTCAACCGCCCCAGAGTGCCGATGGCAAGACAGTCCTTCGGCAGTGACAGGGCGGCACGCGCGCGCTCCTGCACCTCTGGGCTCACAGGAAGCGGTTCCACACCGTTAGGGATCACACGGACCTTCAGAGCCAGCTGAGGATAGGAAATGATGAGGCGCTTGGCGATACCGCTGCCGACGGTGACGACACGGCTTGCACGCCGCAAGACCATGCCTGCAACAAGCTTCTGGCGCCAGTTGTCAAATCGATCCGAGTGTACGGTCGAGACGACCCCAACCTGTGGCTGGAAGGCGACCGCCACGGACCCGTGCAGGTCGGCCCCGAACAAATGCGTGTGCAGAAGTTCAATGCCGTCCTTCCGCAGCACCCGACGCAGGTGCATCGCAACGGTCGGATCGAAGTATGGCACGCGCTGCTTCAGAATGTTTACGGGGACACCGTGAGCGCGGAGATCTGCCGCCAGCTCGCCGTCGCGAAGACCATAGGCCCGAGAGTGAAACTTGGAAGGATCGAGCAACGTTGCAAGGTGGTAGACTACCTGCTGGGCGCCCGCGCGGGTCAGGTCATGTACGAGCAGGCCTACGGATCTCAGCGTTGATGCCAGTGGGGCTGCCACGCGGGTAGTCTAACAAAATCCGTTGGACCTGGATCGGATGTGAGCGGCAAGGCGGAGAATCCGAGAGTGGCAATGCGTATAACCTACCTCCACTACCTGGTTGACGGGGACACGGCTCTCCATCATGTCGAGCAGTTTACCGGCGCGGCGCGTCGGCTGGGACACAACGTGGATGTGTGCCCCATGAACTTTCACCGCGCCGAGCCCGGCGTGAAAGAAGGCACAGGATTGTCGCAGCGCGTGGGCAGCCTGTTGAAAAGGCGGCTCTCTCGATATCTGCACGAGCCCAAGGAGCTACTCTGGAATCTCCCTTATACGTGGGCAGAAATGCGATTGCTCAGAAGACTCAGACCCGACGTGTTGCTTGTTCGTCATCACACCCTGACGGCGTCGTGCGTTCCGGTGGCGCGGGTGCTCGGCCTTCCGCTGGTTCTGGAATTGAACGCTCCAGCGGCGGAGAGCCGAGAGTACTTCTCCCAGTACGCTCACCTGCCTTGGGTTGCGGACTGGCTGGAGGGCTACAAAGTACGGGCAGTCGATGGTGTGACCGTGGTGTCATCCAGCCTGGCGGACTATATAGTAGCTCGACATGCAGTCGCTCGAGATCGGATCCTGGTCAACCCAAATGGCGCCGATCCAGAGAAATTCCACTCGGATACACCCGCCGATCCGCAAGTGGCTCTGCTGTCACGGGGAGGGCCGGTGGTGGGATTCGTGGGGTCGTTTCACCCCTGGCACGGAGCACCTCTTCTGTGCAAGGTCGTCCGGCTCGTCGCGGCGCTGCGCCCGCGGGTTGCATTCGTGCTGGCGGGCGATGGCCTGGAGGCGGAGGAGGCCCGCCGTCTGGCGAGTGAGTTGCCGCACCAGGTGCTCTGGCTAGGAAGGGTCCCTTATGAGCGGATCCCCAGCCTCGTTGCGGCGTTCGATGTCGGACTGATGCCCGAGTCTAACGTGTATGGCAGCCCTCTCAAGGTGCTGGAATGGATGTGCGCGGGAAGGGCGGTCGTCGCGCCCAGGTACCGGCCACTTGAGGATGTGATCGAGAGTGGTGTTCACGGCCTGCTCTTTCCGCCCGGGGATGAGAGGGCCCTGATTCAAGCCTTGCTGCAGGTGATCGATAACGGGGATCTACGCGCTCGTCTGGGTAGCGCCGCCGCGGCACGCGTGCGCCTCTCGTTCACGTGGCTCGAGAACGCGCACCGGGTTCTCGATTTGTGCGCGAAGGTGTTGAACCGGCAACGATCCGAGAAGGGCGTGGAGCGCGCTTGCGGTGAACGTGGCGAGAAGGAATTGGCGGGGCAGGAGCCCGGGAGCCTGGCGCCGTGAGGCCAGCCACTGGGCGCGCATGAGAGACAGAAGTCGTTACCGCCCGATGGACCTCTCGCCCGTAAAGCGGGGCTCCATCGAAGCGCACCCCCGGAAGGTTTCTCACCATGACCTCGCGCGCGTGATTACCCCCACTCCCACCCTCTTGACGTTCCTGGATGGGCTCCCTAACATCTTGATCGGGCGCGACTTTCGTGACTTCCTATCGGACTTGACCCAGCGCCGCGCCGCCGGGCAACCGCTTTTGCTGATGTATGGCGGCCACCTGTTGAAGTGCGGACTATCCCCGCTTCTTATAGATCTGATGGAACGAGGATATGTCTCGGCGCTTGCTACCAACGGCTCGGGGGCGGTTCACGACGTCGAACTGAGCCTGTTTGGCCAAACGTCCGAAGACGTTGCTCAGGGGCTCGCGGACGGATCCTTTGGCATGGTGAGGGAGACGGCGGATTTCTTCAATCAAGCCTTGCTGGAAGGCCGGGGCGAGGGTTATGGGGAGGCTCTGGGACGGAGACTGGTGGATGCCGCGGCGCCGTACCTGAAGAATAGCATCCTGGGCGCCGCGTACCGTCTGTCGATCCCCTTGACCGTTCACGTTGCGATCGGGACCGACATCGTACACCAACACCCGGGGGTGCCGGCAGCGGAGCTTGGCGAGGCCACCTACAGGGACTTTCGGATCGTGTGCACGGTCCTGAGCACGATGGTGGATGGAGGAATCGTAATCAACCTCGGCTCGGCGGTCGTGCTGCCCGAGGTCTTCTTGAAGGCGCTGACCGTGGCGAGGAATCTATCCGGAGCCGCCCGCAACCTGCTGACCGCAAACTTCGATATGCTGCAGCACTACCGGCCGCGCGTAAATGTCGTGGACAGGCCGACCCGAACAGGCGGTAGAGGGTTCAACTTCACCGGCCATCACGAGATCATGATTCCACTACTACACGCCGGAATCCGGTGCTACTCAGAGCTAGGATCCGGCAAAGAATCTGAGACAGAGGAGAAGACCTGAGCCTGTCTTCACCTGAATTCCATCTCATGTACGGTATCAGTCTGGCCTGCCCTGTCTGGGTACGGAATCCGAATTTCGCAATTACGATCCCCATTTTCGTCCTTAAGGTCAGGATTTTGCGAAGGGCGGGCTGTTCTAAGTCATTGAGAAACAACAGGTTTTCCCGCTGGTACGAATCTGGCTATGATGAACCTCGCGAGCCTGCTCGATCCGCGCCCCGTGGAGAGGGAACATCCACTGGGAAGACGAGCTGGCAGGCAGCGTGAGGTGAACATGATAACCAACGGCCCCAGCCCCATCCGACCAAATACCCGGTGCGCCCGCTGGGGAAAGGTGGCTGCGCTGTTCCTGTTTGTAATCCTGGCTCAGACCCTTCCAGCCTTTGCCGCCAGGGACTGGTTCTTCTCCGACTGCGCCACTGGCGGTACAGGAACCAGCAGTGATCCTTTCTGTCTCGATGTCGAAGGCAATGGCAGCAGGGAATCCTTCGGGCTGCTTTTTGATGGTTCTGGGACTGAAGCTGCCTGCGGAGATAACATCATCCTATGCGCTGGGACGTGCGGCGACGGGGCCGGAAGCGCAACCTACAATATGCACCCAGCCCCAAGTGGGACGAGCGGTGAACTGGTAAACTTCGACCTGGATTGTGCTGGCACGTCCCCAATTACCGTGAAGGTATCTTGTGATAACGACTCCTGTGATCAAGTGACTATAACTGGAGATACCAACTTGAATGGAGTATTTGATTCTGGTGAGGGTGGATGGTTCTTCGGGCATGGCGGCTCAGAAACTACGAACCGTAGGAATTACACCATAGATGGAGATCCTCTTAACATTGGTCTCAAGAATCTTATATTCAAACGATTCGGTTCTGGGTTTTTCCTGCTTCGCACCAATCCATCAGACTGGCACTTCAACGGCCTAGTGATACAAGAAATAGGTGCAGAGATCTGGGGTCCAAAGCATCTGGCAGACACGCCCGATAATTGCACAAGCTCCACCACTTACCGAGCATTGTTCTTCGCAAATGCTCTCAACCCTGGGTCATGGAATCGTCCTGTCAGTATAACGAATAGCACGATCGCGCACACGTGCGGGTTCTCAATTCGCAACCAAGGAAACTCATCTCTCGAGAATGGAGCATCTTTTCTAGTTGAGAATGTCGAATTCTTCAACGTGGCTAATATATGCAGTAACTTCGCAATGGCTAATGAAACATGGCGGCACATTTACGCCCATGATTTCCGATCCGGGCTTCAGATAAAGAATCAAATGGTGAACGCGGTTGTCGAGGATTCCACGTTTGCATGCCTTGGTGAATGGAGAGTTATAACTAATGGCGGCTGCCCACAGGCCATAGTAGTTGATCCGGGATTTGAGTCTTTTGATGGAGCCCTCGGTGACGTTACCATTCGTAGAAATAAGATTTATGGGGTACAGACGCCTGGACATTTAGGATGGTTGAAAAGCGGCATTAGATTTAACAGTGACAATGATACAACTTCACCTACTTGGATCATAGAAAACAACATGATCTGGAACATTCAATCTGATCAGGCATGCAACGATAACTCATTCGGAAGCAACCCGATATCCGCAACTACAAACAAGCCCGTGATTATCAGGAACAATACACTGTACAAGAGCAGTTGTGGCATTTACTTGGATAGCGATACAGCGACGCCTGTACCCGTAGTACACAAGCTAGACAACAATATTGTCGCGCGTTCAACGTTGGGGCAAGAGGTATTCGTCGCTACAAATGCGTCTGGTTCATTAATCCGGAATAATAACCTATGGGATTTTGGCGTAGGTGATACCGTGCTAGCCTTCGGAAGTGGAGGTACGAGCAAAATCTGTACCACTATCGGTTCGCAGGGCAACGGCTCTAACAAGTGCGCTGGGTTCAAGTTCATTCGCTGTGATGATCCTACGGCGTGTCAAGAGGTAAATGCCGATCCGAGAACGTGGGATTTGCACTTGGTCTCGACGGACACGGTGAATAAGGACGCAGGCACTGTTGGCGCCACGGACGACATCGACGGAGTCGACCGTCCCCAGGGTTCCGGGACGGACATTGGAGCGGATGAGATTGGAGGTGTTCCATCGACGAAGCCCCCATCGGGTCGGGTGCTGTATTCGCCGGATCCTCCGAAGAGTTCGTCGACCGGGACGCCGCTCTTCCGTGAGGGCAGTTGGCAGTTGACCCTGCAGACAGACAGGGACGTTATCACGACACCGGGCACACTTATCCTTACAGACTCTCAAGGAATTGGTTGGGCCATCGTCCTCGATGGACAGGTACCGGGCTCGAGCTTCAGCGGAACGATGACGGTCACGTCGACTTTCGCCGAGGGTTCAGGCGCGATGTCGCTTCCCCCTGGGGCACTCATCGACGATACCGGTCTGACGGGGAACCAGCTAACGGGTGGAGGGGCAATTATCATCGATCGCACTGCTCCGAGTCAACCGACACGGCCGACCGTGAACTAGCGCAATAGGGTGAGGCGGTGACCGGTCGCGTCAGACGAGGTTGGCTCTCCCGGAGGGTCGCCATGAATCCCTGAACAGCAGGGCAGCAATGCTTGATCGGCACGGAGAGGAGGTACCGACGGTAACTGTAGAATTGCGTCCCGCGTTCGACCCCAAATCTGGCAATGCAGGTTGCATGAGAGGGAATTAGCCTCCAGCTATTTAGGCGGTCTATTCGAATGAACCGGAGTGTGTACTCGGTGCGTCGACTCGTCAAAGCACTTTTCCTATGCCTGGCCCGCTAGAGAGAGATCGAATTCGAATCCCCGGAGACTACCAGTACCGAGCCGCAAACTGCGGACCTCGACCGCAAAGGTTCTGGCATCACCTCAAGATATGCACGATCGAGAGACTGCTGGCGCCTGAGCCGGGAATCCGCTTACTTGACGTGGGCTGCGGATCCGGAGTGCTCACAGAGTACCTAGCGGCGAAGGGTGTCGAATCGTTCGGCCTCGATCTGAATCCGGAAGCCGTTTCTTTTGCCTCGCACAGGAGGTTTGCGAAAGGCCCTTGGTACGTGTGTTCCAGCGCCTTGGAACTCAGCTTCCAGGACAAGATGTTCGACGCCGCTTGCTGCTTCGAGGTGCTTGAGCACTTGTATGTGGATCAGGCGCGCCAGGTGCTCCAGGAGATTTTCCGGGTATTGCGCACCGGCGGGCGTCTTGCCGTGACGACTCCAAACTACAGGAGCCCGTGGCCAATCCTTGAGCGAACGCTCGATGCCATGAGATTGGTGCCGCCCCTGGAGGGTGTGCAACATGTCCAACGGTTCACCCGTCGGAGTCTGTTCGATCTTGTGGCGCAGGCTGGTCTCCAGCCAGTCTCCCTAGGTCGTGGATTTGGTATAGCACCGTTTCTCAGCCTTTTGAGCTGGCGCTTGGCACTGGCTGTTGACCGGGCCGAAACGAAAGTTGGAAATCCGGTGGGCAACCTTCTCGCAGGAGTCTGGATGAAGCCGTGATCGACCTCTCGGTGGTGATGCCTGTCCATAACGGCGAAAGCTTCATTCTGGAGTCGATTGGTCGGCTCGAGGAATTCCTCCAGGCTTGGCATAGGCCATATGAGATTGTGGTCGTCGACGATGGAAGTAGCGATTCGACAGCGGCCCTGCTTAGCGGCCTGAAGTACCCGAGCGTGCGCTCTGTACGGCTTTCTCACAATAGTGGGAAATACGCTGCCCTAAAGCGTGGCATGGACGTTACCTCTGGTAGGTGTCGGATCTTCACGGATGCAGATTTGCCTTACGAGTTGCCTGCAATTCCATACATTTGCGACCTGATAAACAATCGTGGGTTTCATATCGTCATGGGGGACCGGACTCTCGCGAATTCTGAGTACAGCGTGCACCTCTCCGCGATCCGAAGCGCTGCTACAGAGATGTTCTCCTTTTTCGTCCGCCTATTGGTTACCGGGGGCTTATTCGATACGCAGTGCGGACTCAAAGGTTTCCAGGGGGACGTCGCAGGCGCACTGTTCCCTCTGGTTCAGGATGATTCGTTTTCCGGGGACGTTGAGCTGCTGTATATCGCGCTGAAATACAATCTAGTGATTCGACGCATACCCGTGAGACTGCGAAGAAGCGGGCCCTCGAGCGTACGGGTATTCCGGCATGCGTGCCAGATGCTGGCGCGGATTAGCAAGCTCCGAAGGAACTGGAAGAAGGGATATTACTATTCTGAGAGACTGGTCACAATATCTGATCAGTCGTACTGGTCAAATGAGAGGCCGCATCGGCAAGACCGAGTGCAGAGTAAGCAGTAGAGCTTGGTCCGATCCGTGGGTGCGATGGATGTGAGCGCCGACGTGGCGGCGACACGGCCTGTCGAGCCTTGCGGTGCAAGGCGTCTTGTGCTCCTGCTCTCCGTGATCTGGTTGGTGCACGCTGCGGCGCTGCTTGCGGTCGAATATCCACCGCTCCAGGATTACCCCAACCACTTACTGCGTCAGCACGTGCTCCGAAGAATCCACCAGGTGCCAGTTTACAAAAAGTACTTGGCGGTTGAGGAGGGATTCCGACCCAACTTGTTGAGCGACTGGGTTATGCAGGGCGTCGGTTGGGGTGTTGATCTCAAGACTGCAGGCAAGATCACGTTACTTCTCGGGCTCGCCCTTGGCATGGCCGCAGTCGGTTTTTATGTAAGCACGTTTGGAGGGGGGGCTATGGCCGCCCTGGCAGGCGCCCAGCTGTTGACGAGCTGGGTCTTTCTCAAAGGGAACCTCAATTTTCATGCGGCCGGGAGCATTCTGCTGCTCTATCTTGGCGTTCTTCATCGAATCGGAGGGCGCGTAGGCTGGAAGGGACTTAGCTTGCTTGCCGGTCTCTCGGTGTTGTGCGCCTGCGCGCATGGCTTCGTCTTCGGTGCCTTGTGCGGTCTCGTGGTAATGGCCACGGTGTCCGGGCGTCTTGGAAAGAAACAGATGGTACTCGTAACGGTTAGTCTGCTGCCCGCGATCCTGTTGGTTGCGAGGTTCGGCTGGCAGCAGATGGACCGGAGCGGCTTGGTGAACAGGAGCGTGGTTTATGCGAGCGGGCTTCAAGACCTGTTGCTTTGGACACCGCTGACCATATGGGAACGATTTGATCTCTGGTGGGATCGTATTCTCGGTCTTGGAATTTGGTGTGCCATTGCAGTCGGAGCAGGGTGGACTCTCAAAAGAGCCAGAGAGGGAGATGAGAGCGCCAGGGTGCTGCTCGGACTGGCGTTCGCGGCAGTCCTCTTGTATTTTGCCGTACCGGATCGCCTAAGTAGCGGTTGGGGGCACATGAAGTATCGCGTGGCGTATCTGCTGGCTATGCTCGCCATGCCGATGATCGGTCGGATCCCGCCTTGCCGGCCTAGGAGAGTGGTCGGAGCCTTGCTGGTGGGGGCAGTAGTAGTTTCGCATGCGTTGCTCTTTAGCTCATATCGAGAAGTCAGCAGTGAGATTCGATCATTCGTGTCTCTGAGCACTGCCATCCCACGGGGCTCGTTAATCCTGACGGTAGATCTGACTCCAACGGATCAATCAGTACGGCCTCTGCTGCACATCTGGAGCTATCTGTGCATCGAGCGAGATTGCCTGTCGCCATTTCTGTTCGCGACACAGTACATACAGCAGCTCTACTTTATAGGAAGTCTAACGGTTCCCGTGAGTGGCGAGGGCCCTCCGGAGTCATGGGAAGATGTACTAAGGGTGGTTCAAGAGGGCGACTACGGGGGACTCGCGGTGCGAGGACGAAGCCAGGAGGGCGAGACGTTGCTCACGGAGGGGTTAGAGCGCATGGCTGCCAACCCGAGCGGGAGCGTATTCGTTAGGAGGAAAGGCAGCTAGGGGAATTGCTGCCAAGGACGGGGCCGTACGGTGAATGCACCTGGTCGGATCTCAGCGGGTTGGCTTGTTGTCCTGACTTTTGTATTGGCTGGCTGTGTGAGATTCTTTGCACTTGGGAACCAGAGCCTGTGGCTCGATGAAGTGCTGACGGTTCTCGAGACGAGGCAATTGGATGAGGAGGGCTGGAAGAGCGGCCTTCTCGGGAGGAGGGGGCCCCTCTATTCCTATGTAATGACACTGATCCCCGATGGAAAACGGACGGAGTGGTGGGTCCGGTTTCCATCAGCGCTCTGGGGATTGGCTTTGATTCCTGTGAGCTATGCACTTGGCAGAGGGTTGGTCAACGGACGAGCAGGCCTCTTCGCGGCTGTAAGTGCCGCATTCTCTCCTTTTGCAGTCTGGTATTCACAGGAAGCGCGTTATGTCTGCTTGTTTATGCTGCTGTCTGCAATCTCCAACCTCTACGCACACCGGTTCGCGCTGTCAACGGATGTGAGGTCCGGAACAGCCTACGTGCTCTCAACGCTCCTGATGCTGTTTTCGTTCGTCGGGGGGATCTTTTTACTTGCCGGACAAGCAGTTGGCTTTCTGGCGTTCCGCCAAGCCAAACGCTCGCTTCTGCGCTGGCTGCTGGTGCTGGGCGTGGTGATTATCATTTTCGCGCCGTGGCTGTGCGCTGCCTATGGGATTCTTGGCTTCGACGGGCAGGAGGCTGAAGGGTCCGGTTTCTCGATTCAGAAGCTCGAGACCGGCTACTGGCGGGCGCCGGACCTAAGGCATGTGGGTTATGCCCTGTACGCGTTTGGTGTCGGATACTCTTGGGGGCCCTCGGTACGGGAGCTGCACGAGGATCTGAGCTCCAAGACAGTATTGCTGGAGCTGCCGGCAGTGGCTGTGGCATTTGCACTCATGGGGGCCATCGTGCTAGCCGGCGTAAGCAGTCTCTGGTCAAGGTCCAGATCCACGCTTGTCTGGATGTTGGCCTGCGGCGCTGCTCCGCTTCTGGGACCACTGGTTCTGGCGCTTCAGTCCGGGGTCTCCTATAACGTGCGCTACACTGCCGGCGCTTTCCCGCTGTTCATTGTCATTCTGGGTGCAGGCATGGCTTGGTGGTGGGAGCGGCGGTGGGTGGGGAAGGTCATGGTGGCGGCCGTGCTCGCGCTCTGGTTTGCATCTCTCGCGAACCTCTACTGGAATCCCCGATACGCGAAGGATGACAATCGGGCTGCGGCCCAGCTTGTCGAGAGCGTCCGTGGTACGGATGAAACGGTTGTAGTCGGAGAAGAAACGAGAGCGTACGGCTTCTACGCCCGTCAGCCCTTCGTTTCCTGGCGAAGAATCCGGGTGAGCCGAGACGAGCAGCCCCTTGGAAACGGCGAGAGACTCCCAGGCAATCGGTTTTGGGTGGTGTCGAACCGACCCTGGCAGGATGTTCGGTTCATTCAACTTGTCGAGGAACTTCGCGAGTGCCTTCCGTTGGAGCCAAGTTACCGGGTGCCCGGGTATGAAATCTTCGCCCTGCGCACCTCGCCACTGGCCGGAGACAAGGCTTGCCAAGTGCTCGCAACTCGATGACCGTCTGGCTGGTGGCCGCAGGCCTGCTGGCAGGGGCGCTGCGGATTCCGGCTCTGGAGCGTGCGCCCCTGTGGTGGGATGAGTGCGACAGTGCTCGCGTGATCAATGCGATCAGACGGGAGCCGGCAGGCCTAGTGGCTAAAGCTGTTGCCCATGGGCTCTCGACCTACTTCGTGGCGATGGCACTCTTCGTTACGCCCGGCGCCTCGGAGATCCCCCTCCGGCTACCTTCTGCGCTCGCCGGGATCGCCCTGGTTCTTTCTTTGGGCTGGATGGGCTGGGTAGTTGCAGGGCCCAAGCTGGGAAGGACCCTAAGCTTGGCGGCTGCGGTCTCACCCTTTCTCGTCTGGCATGCGAGGGAAGCGCGATGGTATTCCCTGACCTGGCTCTTGGTCAGCGTAGGAGCGGTAGCCTTCATCAAGTTGATGAAGGGAGGCGCCTGGCCGTGGGCCATCGTGGCGCTGCTGGCCGGCCTACTTGCAGCCACGACCTACGCGCCGGCCGTCACCGTGGTCGCTCTGGAAGGTCTCTGGCTCCTTATAGCCACACCGGTCCGCCAGGGGTTGAGAAACAGCTGGCGGACCGCCTCGCGCAGGACCCGCCTGGTGGTTTCTGTCGCCCTCGGTGGAACCCTGATCCTGCTCGCTGGCTGGATGTCCCTCTCTTTCGTTGTGCCTGTGGCTCGAGAGGGAACGCAGGGTCTACGCTTTACCAACGTGGGTGGGCCCCGACCGGAGCGGGTCGCCTACACGCTCGTAGCATTTGCCACCGGCTACACCCTTGGCCCAGGTCCTGCGGAGTGGCGCCGGGTGAAGCTTGCTGACGTTGCGTTTTGGGAGCTCGCTGCCCTTGGACTGGGGGTAGGGGCCCTGTTGTGGCTGGTGACGAACGGTTTTCTGGCGTTGCGCGAGGGGCCGGATCGCAGCCTGGCCTCCGCGCTTCTGGGGCTGGGCCTGCTCACGGGAACGATGGTCGTCGCCGCGTGCGCATGGTCCGACCATGCCTATGCGCCACGTCACGCCGGCATGGCGTTCCCTTTCCTGCTCTGTCTGGCTTCGGCGGGGCTGTGGGGAGGTCCCCTGCGCAGGGGGGCTCTCGCGAGCGGCTGCCTGCTGGCCGTGCTGCAGGCTGTGTCTCTCACGAATCTCTACGCGGACCCAAGGTACCAGCGAGAAGACGTTCGCAGTGCGGCTGGCGTCGTGGGCGAGCATGCCTCGAATCTAGATTTGATCCTGGTGGGAGGTGAAGTCTATCTCCCCTGGGAGCACTACTACCGGGGCGCCGCCCCCTGGAGGGTCGTGTACGGTTCTAATCCCGAGGGGAGGCTTGCTGCGGAGCTGCGGAACGAGCTTCACCTTAGCCGCCGGGCTTGGATCGTGTACGGCGCTCTAGATGAGAGCACCGCCGCGGTCCTCCTGGCTCGGGAACTCGAGGCTTGGGGAAGCCTGGTGGAAGCGAGGGAGTTTCACGGTGGGGTCAACGTCCGCCAGTATCGGCCTTTCCCGGGTGCTCCGGGACACGGCAACAGAACAGATGCCGAGCCATAGAAAGTGAATTCTACATCAGGTAATACGGAGCCGGTTGACCCTCTTTCTTCGACCAGGTTGGGATAATGTGAACATACAGCCTCGCGAGGCCGGATCTGAGCTAGATTCCCCGCGCGCCTCGATCGGCGCAGGAAAACGAACCGCATTCGTCCTCCTGACGATTGCTTTAGGTTTGTCCGTCGCGGCGCTTCTAGGCGAGCTGAGTGTCCGGACGTTCTTCCGCTACAATACCCCCGCCACGGTACGGACCAACTCTCTGCAATACGTTCCCTCGCTGTTCTCCCGCCAGGTTCTGCGACCGAACCAGCGTATCCAGGTCGACGCCGCTTGGGGTCTCAGGAAGGACGAAAAGCCAACAAATCGCACCTACACCATCAATGCGATGGGTTGTCGCGGGAGGGACTTCTCGGCTGCCAAGCCGGCTGGTGTGCGTCGCATCGTAATTCTTGGGGGTTCGTCCGTATTTGATTTGTACGCTACAGACGGAGAGGACTGGCCACATCTCGTGGAAGAAAAGCTGCGCCGGACGATCCCGGGAGGTGTGGAAGTGATTAACGGAGGGGTACCAGGGCACGCCACCTTCGATGCGCTGGGTCGCCTCTACTCGCAGGTCTGGACCTGGGATCCGGACTACGTACTCCTCTATAGCGCTTGGAACGACGTCAAGTACTTCACACGCCTCGACCGGAATCATCCATTGATAAGCCTCTTCCCACCGGTTGGTGAGGAGGCCGACCCCCTGAGAAGCTATCAGGGGATACTCGACGAGCTCCTGTGCAGCTCGCAGCTATACGTCAAGCTAAGAACTAGGTACTTCCTCCGCAAGATCAACCTGGGAGCCGAGGGAGTAATTCCTGGCGGAAGTACTGTGGACTCTTATGGGCCCCTGGCTGTGGTCCAGTACCGATTGGACGTGCAACTTTTCGTGGACGCAGCGCGAAATCTCGGCATCACTCCCGTCCTCCTCACTGAGGCGACACTAGTGACCCCGTCTAGCACCCCCCAGGATCAGGCAAGGATTGCCTACTCCTATCAGCATCTCACCCACGAGGCTCTTGCTCACGCTCTCGCCGAGGCCAACGACACGGTACGAAGCGTAGCGCGAGAAAAGGGCGCCAAGCTTATCGACTTGGCTGCTGGGCTCAATGGCCAGCCGAATCTGTTTGAGGACCACGTGCACACATCGAAGAAGGGCAGCGAGGCGATAGCTGAGGTGGTTGCCGAATACTTAGCTAGAGCGCTGGAGCCGCATATGCATTAATGGGAGACGCCGACTTCTCCAGGGCACCTGCTTTCCAAGCTTTCCGAAGGATCGGCGTTGTTGCTGGGACCACGGGTAGGCTGTCGCACTGTTCCGGACGGCTCTGTGGGTTCCGGAAAGTCTTGCCGCTGATTTCCATGGCTCCGATCATCCTCCTTCGCCTCCCCGTGGCGCGCTTCGATCGCGCCTCCTGGGGACGGCAGGTTATCGGAACCCTCAGGCGTCAACCGGCAAGATTTTCCGGAAAATAAGCGGCTAGAATTTTCGGAACCCGCAGGCTCGGTAGAATCATGCGTATTCCGGTGATGGTGAACGCTTGTTCCGGAGGATGGTGAACACCTGGTCCGGCGATCGTGAACGCTGATCGGAGCGAAGCGACGCTTGGTTGTGTTCTCCGTGACCTCCTCGGTTCCGTCCGACGACATCTTACTCCCGTTTCTTCCAGAGAGAGAGTCGCAGCCGGGCCTGTGGGGCCTGTGGGCGGCGCGTCCTTGGCGCCGTCCAAGGACCTGTGGGAAGCGTGCCGTTTGCGCTTTCCACAGGTCCGGCAGGGTCCACAGGCCTGTTTGGCCGATGAGAACCTCGAAGGATTGGGCAGGTTCAACGATCTCGACCTCCGGCGACCGTCGGCAGGCGTGGGGGAGCAGGGCCATGCTGCGTAGCACCCCTGTCGAACCGTCCACCTGGATGATTCTCTTGCGGGGAACCTGCGGCACCCGCGTGCTGGCTACGGTCGTCACCAGACGATCCTGGGCGCCTTTGCGAAGCCCGCGGTGGCACGCGGACTGCTCATTCGAGCCCGCGCCGACGGTCTCGTTCGGCTCCTTCCCGAGCACGGTTTGGATCACCTCACGATGCGGAAGCGAAGCCGGTCCCGGGCGTTCTGGTCGAGCTGGACAACGCGTTATGCAGTGGTGGTAGCGTTGCTCACGGCGTAACTCTCCTTCGCCCCGCTCAGCGGTTCGCTTTATCAGGAGGAGATTACGCCGTTCTCCATCGGTGTTCGGTTAACGGCGCGGATCGGACTGGAGAAAAAGCTGGAAGGTGGGCCACGTTCTCTGTTCTCATAGGGTTGGTGACAACCTGTGAGAAGGAGGAGACGCCGTGGCCCGACGCAAGTCTATCGGAATTCGCCGGCAGTTGACCAGCCTGGTCCCAACCCGCCGCCTCAACACGCTCGCCCGGCAGACCGGCGTGGTGCAGCGCGCGCGCAAGGTGCAGCCGCTGGCGCTGTTCTGGACGATCGTGCTGGCGTTCGGGGCCGGCGGGGAACGGACCCTGGCCGGGATGCGACGAGCGTATGAGAAGAGCACCGGGCAGACGCTGGTCCCGTCGGCCTTCTACGACCGCTTCACCAAGCCCCTGGCCGCGTTCTTCCGCGCCGTGATGTTGCGGTTGCTGAAGGATTTGCGGCAGGCGGAGGTGAAGTTCCGGGGCCTCCTGGAGCCGTTCCGGGACGTGCTGGCGACCGACGCGACGCTGGTGAAGCTGCACGACCTTCTGGAGAGACGGTATCCGGCCTGCCGGACGAATCACACCCGGGCGTCGGCCAAGCTGCACCTGGTGATGAGCGTCAAGGGCGAGGGGCCGCGCTCGGTTAAGCTGACCTCGGGGCGGCAGCACGACGGGCCGGTGTTCCGGGTGGGGCGGTGGGTGCGCGACCGGTTGCTGCTGTTTGACCTGGGGTACTTCCGCAACCAGCTGTTCGACTGCATCGACCGCAACGGCGGCTATTTCGTCTCCCGCCTGAAGGAGAACGCCAACCCGGAGATCGTAGCGACACTCCGGCAGTGGCGAGGCCGCAGCGTGCCACTGGTGGGGGAGCGGTTGCGGGACGTGATCGAGCGTCTGCAGCGCGAGGTGCTGGATGTCGAGGTGGAGGTCGTCTTCCGGCACCGGGTATATGCCGGGAGCCGCTCCGGGGCGCGGCGCCGGCTGCGGCTGGTGGGTGTGCAGGACCCTCGGACCGGTCGCTACCACCTGTACGTGACCAACATCACGCCGCAGCGTCTCGCCGCCGAGGAGGTGGCGCGCGTCTACGCCTGCCGCTGGCAGATCGAGCTGTTGTTCAAGGAGATGAAGTCGCACTACGGGCTGGAGGGTCTGCCGAGCCGCAAGGGGCCCATCGTGGAGACGCTGTTGTACGCCACTGTGGTGACGCTGGTGGTGAGTCGCCGTCTGCTGCGGGCGGTACGCGACGCGCTGCGCTCCCTCGGGCGTGTGATCCCGGAGGGGCGCTGGGCGGCGATCTTCGCAACAGTGGCTCAGGAGATCCTGAGCCTCGCGCTGGCTCCCCTGCGCGCCGTCCGAGAACGCGCACGCTGGTTGGAAGCCATGGTATTGCATGAGGCTGGCGATCCTAACCTCTCTCGACCATCGCTCCTCGCACGCGTCGAGAATGGAGTGACCTCGTGATCGCCGGAAACCCGCGCCCATCAAGCTATCTCACTGAAAACAGATCGCTTAACCGCTCACGGATGCGCCGTTCTCATTCTTCCATAAAACTCGGGGCCGATCCGCCGGCCGTAGGCCGTCAGCGATGTACAAATCCCAGCGGCGCGAGCGAATCGCTCCAAGGCTGAGGCCAACGCGAATGGTAGCTCGACGCCCAGGCGCGCGGAAAGGCGGTGCAGCCGGAGCCCTTCCTCGACTCTCAGGAGTCGGATCCCTGCCTCCCGGAACAGCCGCCCGATGCTGAAGCGGGAAAGATAGAAGAGATGCGAGTCGTCCAGTGTGGAGCCGCGCCGCAGCCGCTCCCTGATGTCGAGCGCGTTGGGAACCTCCACGACCACCAAACCATCGGGGAGCAACGTGCGGGTCAGCACGCGCAGGGTGCCGAGGGGGTCCGTGAGATGTTCGAAGACCATACTGGAGAAAACGGCTGATACGGGTCGCTCCGGAAATCGGGGGTGGGGGAGTGGTTGATCAAAGACCCTGACGCCCACCCTGCGCGCTGTGCGTGCGGCCAGCTCGCGGGACACTTCCAGCCCCTCGACATCCAGTTCCATCGACTTGGCCACGCTCAAGAAGGCGCCCGCACCACAGCCGAAGTCGAGGATTCGAGGCGGAGAGCCCGGCAGCCCGAGTCGGATCATGCGCTCCAGCACGAAGCGGTAGTGACGCCTCGAGCGCTCATCCCAGGCGGCCTCCGGGTGGGATTCCTCCACGGTCTTTTCCTGGTAAGCCTTCAGCCGGGCGTCATCGCTCGGCCTGGGGTTCCGATAGACCACGGTGCAGCGAGGCCAGCGCTCGTAGGTGATGAAGACCGCTTTCCGGAAAAGAGATGGGCGCGTGCAGTAGGGTGCGGAGGGCGCGTGGCCACAGATCGGGCAGGAGGGTAGTTTGCTCAGAGACAGCTCGGGATCGATTCGCAAGAGTAAGTTGTACGCCGCGGCACCTAGCGGCTCACTCCTCCGGGGGATGTGGGATCCGAGTTTCCGCCAGCGAGAAAGTTGCGCGCGACGTCGGAGATCACCAGCCGGCGCTTTCCAGCGCCTGAGAGAGGAATCTCGTCCACCCATTCGAACCCAACCGTTAGTGCGTCATGCGTTGCCGCGCCGATCTCCTTGCGGATCGTTGCCTCCACGTCAGTTCTCCGGACGCCCGTCCTGCCCACGAGTCGAATGACAATCCGCTCGCTCTCTTTCTGGATGACCTGGTAAACCTCCACGCTCTGTAGGTTCTTGAATAGCACCACGAAGAAGTGGGGAACCAAGAAGGCTCCGTCCCGCGTCACGATCAGATCGGGGACTCTTCCTCCTATGCTCTCCAGCATCGGCAGTGTTCGCCCGCATTCGCATCGCGCTGCTTCTGACGCTGCTACTCCCACATCCCCGATCTCATAGCGAATCAGCGGCATGACATCGTTGTCAAGCTGGGTGACCACCAGGCGTCCCGGCGTACCGGGAGGAACAGGGCCGTCCCTGCCCAGGATTTCAAGCACGGCATTCTCAGGATGCACGTGGTAGCGCTCCCCGCTCTCCGGGCACTGGCTAGCCAGGTGCACCCCCTCACCTCCGGCGCCGTAATAGTCCAGCACCCGGGTCCCGAAGGCTCGCTCGATCGTCTCCCGGTACACTGGGTAGAGGGTATCTCCCGTGGACATCACGCCTTCCACTCCCGGGTTCGATAAGCCATACTCGCTCATATAGCGCGCCAAAACGTACAGGGACGAGGCAAACCCGTTTATAAAGCGGGCCCGATTGCTGGCAAGGAGTTCGTAGATTCTCCTCGAGTCCTGATTATCCGCGTTGAACGTGAGATAGGTGCAGCGAAACAACACGTCCTGCACCCTCTTACGCCCCCCGGCGCGTGGGTTCAGGTTAATAGCCAGATATGGATCACCCGGTTGATACCCAGCCCAACTCCACATCCGGAGTCGGATCGCCCAGAACCAGCTCTCCTGCTCCATCGACCGGTAGAAAACCATCGGTGAGCCTGTGGACCCACTGGTGCGAGAGACAACCACCCTACCCCTGTAACCGGGACAGGGGAATGCGTTTCCCGCTGCCTTCAGATCCTCCTTTGTGACTACCGGGAGTCCTTCCAAGGCCGCATGCAATGAGGGCAGCCCTCGTCTCGTGTTCTTCCAGAACGATCGGTAGAAATCGCAATGTTCCCGTGAATATCTCACTGCGGCCGATAGCTTCGACGCCTGCACGGCTTGAAGCTCGGTGGGTTCGGTCTGCTCCGTGCTCAGGAGCGCATGGAGCTTCCGGTTGATTGTCGTCCCATTGATGCGGTCCAGCATGGGGAAGACTGCCTTGCCGAACACGCGGCTGTACAGATCGGAGCGCGTCGTCATTTCAGGGTTCCAGGCGTGTACGATTCGAGTCTCGGGGCAGAGCTTTCCACGCTCGACTACTTGCTCACCTGTGGGTGCTGTTGCTGCCCTTGCTGGGCAGGAGGTCGCAGCTCGTATCCGGCCGAAGCACTGGTCATGTGAACTGGCTGGTCGATCATCAGCCGGTGCCACAGCTCGAGATTGATCAGCACCCAGAGAAGCTCTCCGTTGTCGCGCGAGCCGCCGCGGTGTTCGTCAACGACCCGGGCGATCTCTCGCTCGATGAAATAGCCTCGGTCCAGCGTGCGTGGTTCAAGGAGGATATCCACATAGTCGGCCATGGGACCGGCTCTCCGGAGCCATGACGAGATCGGAACAGCGAATCCGGCCTTCTTCCTGTTTACGACGCTGGGTGGAAGATAGCGCTGGGCGACCCGCTTGATGATGTACTTGTTCGTTAGCCCCCTGATCTTCAACTGGGGTGGAACCCGGGCGGCGAACTCCACAACTTCGTGATCCAGAAAGGGAACCCGTCCTTCGAGGCTGGCGAGCATGCTCATCTTGTCGAGCCGATCCAGAAGCGATTGTAGGTACGCAGACTGGTCATAGTGCAGGGCCTGGGCCAGAACGAACGGCGGCTTGGCTGGTGGTACAGGGCCCTGCGGAGTCCAGCGCTTGAGAAGATCTCTTTGTAGGATCCGCCTCAGGGAGTCGGTTTCCACAAATGCCGAAAGGCCTTCAACGTGACATCCTCCCTGTGCGTTCAGACTCGCTCTGACACGTGTGGCAGCTCGTCGCTGAACCCAGGTCAGCCCGAGTCTGAGCACCGGAAACAGGAGTCTGCCAGCGGGTCCAGCCAGATCCATCGCCCGTGCGAGTCGATACCGGGGGTAGCCGGCGAAGAGCTCGTCAGATCCTTCGCCGGTGAGCACGACCGTCACCTTCTCACGGGCCTTGAGGCTGAGGTAGGCGAGCTGAACCGAGTGGGGGTGGTTCAGAGGCTCATCATGGTGCCAGATGGCCCTGGGAAGGTACTCTGCGAATTGATGTCCTGATATCACCTCGGCGTGATGGTTCGTCGCAAACCGCTCCGCGACCAGGTGGGCATACGGGCGCTCGTCGAAACTCGGGTCTTCAAAACCTATCGAGTATGTATTCAGGCGCTCGGCGCTGCTCCGTGCCGCGTAGGCAGTGATTAGACTCGAATCCACGCCCCCACTGTTGAACGTGCCCACAGGCACATCGCTCAGCAGGTGCGCCTTCACAACGCGCTTCAGGATCTCATCCAGCTCCTCCGCCCATTCCGCCTCTGGCCGAGGTTTGTGGTCCGCCTCTACTGGAACGGGCAATTGCCAATACTGCCGGTTGTGTTCGGAGGACGCTGTGAAGGTCAGGATCTGTCCCGGAGCTACCCTCTGGATACCCTGAAACATGGTGCGTGTTCCTACGAGCGTGCGACGCAACAGGTACTCCGGAATCGTGTCCTCCGAAACACTGGGACGGACGAGGCCGCTCGCGAACAGCGCCTTGATTTCGGAGGCGACGGCAATGGTCGAACCGACCCTGGCGATATAGAGAGGCTTGATTCCCATGCGATCTCTGGCGAGGACCAGCCTCCGCCGGACGGTGTCCCACAGGGCGAAAGCAAACATGCCGCGTAGGTGACTTACGACCTCGTCACCGTAGAGCTGGTAAAGCCCGATTATGGTCTCAGTGTCACTCTGAGTTCTTACCGGTAAACCTTTCTCCTGTAGATGAGAGCGCAACTCTCGGTAGTTGTAGATTTCCCCATTGAACACCACGTGGATCGTGCCATCGGGGTTCGTCATGGGCTGGTGGCCACCGGTGAGGTCGATAACACGCAGGCGGCGGTGGCCCAGGCCCACCGGGCCGTCGAGGAACATCCCCGCATCATCGGGCCCCCGATGTCGCAAGGTATCGCGCATCGCGAGGATCTGCTGCGCGCCTACAGCCTCGCCGTCTCGTCTAAAGAGAGCTACAAGTCCGCACATTGCAGACACCGGACTCCACAGGCCGGGCGTAAGAAAACCCGCGGGTCCTGCTTGGAGAGCCGACAAACCGACCCACCTGAGCTGGCACTAGCTCTCGCTTGGCTACAGCCCTCTTCCTCCCGGCGTAGCTCGGCGGAGCCAACGTCCCGGCTGCTCGCTTTCATGCTCTCGGTGCGAAGCGCTCCACCTGGGTACGCGAGTGGCTAAGCCCGCGTGGATTCACGATGCTTTCGGAGCCTGGTTGAGCGAATGATAGCATAAATGGGCACGGATCCAGCGGGGAGCTGCCGCACATCTTCGCACTAAATGTCGGTGCCGCTCCTGCAGTGGCTTAGATAGCAGGGCTTCAGGCTTACGGCACCCGCTCCCACTCGGCTGCCATAGTCCCTACAGATTGTCTCGGCATGTGTAGAGCTTCGCCTGCCCATGCGCCGCCGGCAGGGGAGGTCGGAGTAGGCTCAGCGGAGGGGAGGCCACTCCACTCGGAGCCTGGAGTCCGAGCGCCAGAAGCTTTCTGGCAAGGTGGTCGTAACTCGCTGCCGGCTGAGATCTTTTCATGAGTAGAGGTCGGGCGAGTGCTCCATACCACTGGATCGATCCAAGACCGAACTTGACCCTGGTCACCGCATGGGGTAGGGTGGATGGAGTTCCGCGGCCCGAGAAGGGGTTTTGGCGTCGAAAATTGGCCAGGAGGTGAACCGCATAATTCATATCGGGTAATACATTTTGGCCATCGAGGATCCCATTCAATTCTCCAGAGGTGCGCTCACCTGCACTGGGCACAAGGGCGGATCAGCAGTCCAAGGCCGGCAGGTGGTTTCCATCCAGGCGACCTCACTTACCCCCCCCTGCTGAAGATGGCCGTCGCTTGACGTAGGACCTCTACCTCTGCGAAACGGACAATTACGGTTCTGGGTTCCGAAGATTAACATCATTTGGCTGTTCCGTTCTCTCCTCTCCGCGGAGGAGTCCATTTTGGCCCTCCCGCACGGGGGGCGGACACGTCCCTTCGAGAGCGGCCTGCATCTGGTGTGGCATCCAGGGGAGCCGGACTGAGGTGATGGTCGAGCGGCGTCGCTCTGGGTGGACCCTTTGCGGTCTCGGTTTGGCTCTGGTGGCCGCTCCGCTGATCATGAGTGCGACCTACGTCACACTTGAGGTGAGTTGGCCACGCAGCACCGAGCCCGATCTGACCCGGTACGTCATTCACTGGGGAACTCAGAGCGGCGATTATTCTCTGCCGCCCGCCGCCGTGATGGTAAAGACGGATTGCTCTCCTACCACCTGCTCCAGGTCATTCTTCGGGCTCGATCCCACGCAAACCTACTTCTTCGTGCTCACGGCGATCGACGAGGCGGGCAACGAGAGCGCGCCCTCACCGGAGGCCTCTGGACAGCCACGAGTTGCGGAGTGCGTACCGCCCGTCGTCACTGGAGCTGAGGATGCGCTCACGGCTACTCCGTATCTGATCCAGTGTGCCCAGCGCAGCGTAAGCGTGACTGGCTCAGGGTTTCTGAGCCAGGTCTCTGTTGACTTCATCGATAGCTCCATTTCAGTCGCCGCGGTCTCAAGTGGGTCCTCCGGCGGCGCGACAGAACTCCTGGTCGACGCGACCGCCGCCGCGATCACAGGGCTTGGGGCGAAGGACCTCAGGGTGACGAACGCAGGCACGTGCTCTGCAACTCTATCAGAGCATGACCCCTCTCTGAAGAGTTCCGTGGAGGTGGTCAAGAGTCCCGATTTCAACAAGAACGGCAGGGTCGGGGCTGAAGATTTCAACGATCTGGCCATCGCGTTTGGCAGTGAGATCGGGGGCGCGAAATACAACCCCGCCGCGGATATGAACGGCGATGGGATCATCAATGGCGATGACTTGAATCGCTTCGCGCCTTTCTTGGGACTGCTGGTAACTCCCTGCCCGTGAGGAAGACATGAAGAGGATCAAGGACTGGACCCGGCTGACCCGGTGGCCTGCCTGCTTGCCGGTCGGCGCCTGCGCGCTGCTGTTGTGCCTGCTTGCTCCTGCCTGCAGCGGCGGTCAGGATGATAGCGGGAATGACGGCCCGCTCGCCTGTTCGCTGAATACAAGCTTTGAGGCGCCAGCCCATGCCACGGGCACGGTCACGTTCCAAACCTACTCGAACCCGTGCGGAGAGCTCAACTTGAACGTCACGTTCACGGGCATTTCCAATATCTTCACGGTTGGATTCGACCTTACCTATCCGAGCGGCACCTTCTCCTTCAACGGATTCACAGAGGGGCCGCTTCTCAAACAGGGGTTTCCGTCCACGCCGCCGTTCTTCAGCGTCACCGAAACCAGTCCGGGCCGAATCGCGGTATTTGCGAGCCGCTTCAGTCCGGATGGTTCCGTGAGCGTCGCCGGGGAGACGTTTCTGCTGACCCTGCGGTTTAGGGCACTGATGATAGGGCAGGGGACTATTGCATTTGATCTCTCTGGAACCTCACCGGTGCAAGACCAGGTACTCGACCAGAACGGGAACCTGGTGCCCGCGACGTTCGTGAACGGCTCCAACGTGGCGCGGGTTTTCTAAGGAGAATTGTTGACATCCCGTAAATTGACTGTGCTGAGTGTGCTGAGCCTGCTCGGCATCGTCGCCGCAGGCGGCGGAATTTTCCTCTGCGAGCGAGTTGAAAGAGCAGCCGAGCAGCAGGCTAGGATACGGCTATTGCGGGAGCGGCTCAGCGGAGGGAGACAGCGCGCAGCGTCCGAAGGCTCGATCGATTTACTGGCGACGGCGACGCCGAACGAGGGATGGAGGAGCCAGACACAGAGCCCCCTCTCTGTGAGCGGAACGTCGGCTATCGTGGAGGAGCACTCTCAGGTTCGCGGCCCCATCGCTGCCCTGGCATCGATAGACGCCGCAGCTCCGCCGCGCCGTTCACTGGTCAAGCCGCTGCCCGGCACGTTTGACGGTCCCCCCCAAGCGCCCGCGCCTACCCTAGAATCCGGTCGGACACCCACGAGCGCCGAACCGCTCTCTCTTCGCGGAGCCGAGTCTGAAGCTGGCTCCACGGTCTCCGATGCATTCCTCCAAGCCCTCGCCTCCTCCGACGAATCGAGACGCTCAGCGCCCGGAGGCTACGTGGCGCTCCAGACTGAGGGGATGACCCGGGGAGGGGAACTGGGCGAGGACATGCCTCTGCAGAGGAGGGAGTCGGAGGCGCAGCAGCCCTCGAGCGGAGGCCCGCGGCCTGGAGATTTGCCGGTGCCAGCGCTCGTTCCCCGCATCATCCTCATTCCGGACAGTCCTGCGATCAGAGCGGGACAGACAGTCCGAGTGGCGGTGCATATTGAAGGCGCAGAGGATGTGGCTGCAGTGCCATTCCAGGTTCAGTTCGATGGACGGGTGCTACAGTTCGAGAGAGCCTATCAGGGAGACTATCTAATGCGGGCTGGCGAAGCCCCCCTCCTGCTTGCAGCTTCGATGGAGCAGGGAGACGAGGTCGCCGTGGGGCTTTCCAAGCTCGGCTCCGGGCCGGGGAACAGTGGCGGCGGTACGCTCTTGACACTGGAGTTCAGAGCGGTTGGTCATGGTATTACTTCTCTCAGGTTCTCGAGGGAGAAGCTCTTGAACTCCAGGAGCCGAGAGGTAGCCGCTGAATTCATTCCGTCCGAGGTTTCCGTGATGTAGGATTTTTTCATTCCTCCCTAGTTTCAAAATCGAAATCCGGCTAACGTTTCCCCCGCACTCCATCCCTGCCTGCATCCAGAATCACCATTTGCCGAATTGCGTGTAAGTATATGTATCACAAGATGATCTCTAATTTTCCGATCGTGCGTCGCGTCGTGGCAGGCGCCTTGCTCATTTCACAGTGGGCATACGGTCTCATCCAGCGGGCCGAAAGCTCCACGGGGCGACTCGATGCACAACGAAACGTGGCTTGGCAGCGGATTCGAAAGCTATGGCAGCGGTTGGCTCGCGAGCCGGCCGTTCCGATGCCTTGCAGCCCTCCTTCTGGTTGCGCCACTCCTGTTGGGGGCGACCAACGGAATCCTGGATGTGAGCTGGCCGAAGAGCAGCGAGGCCGACCTGGCCAGCTACGTGATCCATTGGGGGACCGCGAGCGGAAACTACTCGCTTTCCCCCGTCACGGTGCCGAAGAGCAGCTGCTCCGCGACCACTTGTTCCAAGACTTTCACCGGTCTGGACCCCACGAAAACCTACTTCTTTGCCCTCACGGCGTTTGACGAGGCGGGGAACGAGAGCCCATATTCGCCTGAGGCGTGGGCCCAACCCCGCATCGTCCCAGCGTGCGGGAACGCCGTGGTGGAATCGGGTGAGACGTGCGACGACGGTAACGTGGTTTCGGGAGATGGTTGTTCCTCTACCTGCCAGCTCGAGCCCAAGCCAGTGTGTGGGAACCGCGTGGTTGAGACGGGCGAGACTTGCGACGACGGGAACGTGGTTTCGGGGGACGGCTGCTCGTCTTCCTGCCAGCTCGAGCCCAGGCCAGTGTGTGGAAACCGCGTGGTGGAGACGGGTGAGACTTGCGACGACGGTAACGTGGTCTCGGGGGATGGTTGCTCCTCCACCTGCCAGCTCGAAACGTTACCCGCGCCGCTTGTCACCCTGGCGGAGGATGCAACCACCCGTACCCCTTATCTATTGCAGTGCACTCCGCGCACGGTCCGCGTTACGGGATCGAACTTCAGGAGCGGGGCCTCCATCAGCTTCACCGATAGCACGATTGCGGTGTCCTCCACCACCTTTGTGAGCTCGACGCAGCTGACTACAGTGGTTACCGCCAGCGCCTCGACGCCCGTGGGAACGAAGACCGTGCGGGTGACGAACCCGGACTCGCAGTCGGGGACCGTTTCCGGGACGCAATCGGTCGAGGTTGTCAAGAACCCCGACTTCAGCCGCAACCGAACCGTAGGAGCTGAGGACTTCAATGCGCTGGCGATTGCCTTCGGGAGCACGGTCGGAACCGCGAAGTACAACCCTGCGGTGGACATGAACGGGAACGGCGCGATCAACGGTGACGACCTGTCCCGATTCACGCCCTTCCTGGGTCTCGCTGTGACGCCGTGCCCATGAGGACGATATGAGCATGAAATCGCCAGCGTTTCACTCCCATGTACTGCTTGCGCGGTGGCTGCCTGTCCTCTCCGTCGCACTTCTGCCGGTGCTCATGTTGGCCTGCAAGGGAGGCGGCGACGATGACAGCGGAAGCGACCCTCTGTCTTGCATGCTGAATACAAGCTTTGACGCACCGAGCCACGCCACCGGGACGGTCACTCTCCAGACTTACTCCAACCCCTGCGGTGCGCTCAACCTTAATGTCACGTTCACGGGGATCTCGAACATTTTCACGGTTGGGTTCGATGCTACCTATCCGAGCGGCACGTTCTCCTTCATCGGCTATACAGAAGGGCCCCTCCTCAAGCAGGGTTCTCCGTCCACGCCGCCGTACTTCAGCGTCACCGAGACCAGCCCCGGCCGCATCGCTGTGTTTGTCAGTCGCTTCAGCCCGGATGGCTCGGTGGACGTAACCGGGGAGACGTTCCTGCTGACGCTGCGGTTCAGGGCCGTAATGATAGGGCAGGGGCCAATCACCTTTGATCTGTCCACGACCCCAGTCCAGGAGCAGGTGCTGGATGAGAACGGCGCCCTGGTCCCCGCTACGTTCGTGAACGGGTCGAACGCGGCGAGGGTGTTCTAGAGATGGAGAGCAGGGTTCGCTCGAGCCGAGTAAATTTCCTGCTGGGGGTGATCCTAGCCGGCAGTGCCCTGGTGTGGGGTGGGGTGTCACTCATCCATCGGGTCGAAGAAAGAGCGGAACTGAAGGCCAGAGAGCGGCTGGCTCGTGAGAGGCTAGTCCACCGGATTCCACGCCCGGAGGAGCCTCAGGTATGGGCGTCCGCGATCGGCAGGACTCCTGTTCCGCTGCCGACGGGACGGACCAGCAACCCGCAACCCGCCTCCGCCGAGGGCAAGACACCAGCCGCGTCCGGTTCGTCACCATACATCAGTGGGATCACGCCTCTGCCGGTCGCCGCACCCGTGCCAGTGTCACCAAGCAGACCCCCGCGGACCACCGAGACTGAGACGGTGCCTGGCGTTCGTCCTCCTGATGCGGAATTTAATCGGATCGCCGTAGCTGCTGAACCGTATTCGCCGAAGGGAGCTGATCCCGCAGAAGATGCCGAGAGTGCCGGGGAAGTTCGCGCATCCGATGACACCAGGAGTGACCCTGGAGCCCGACAGCTCGCAGGCTACGTAGGTCTACCACCTGGAAGCGTGACATCAGGGAGCGGTGGGCAGAGTCCCTCATCCCAGGCGGCCGAACCGACGGCTGATGAGCCTCCTTCCTCCGCTGGCGGAGGCAGCCTGCCGACGTTGATGCCCGAGGGCGCCATGCCTCGGGTCACTCTTCTGCCTTCCAGTTCATTCGTGGGGACGGGTCAGAGCGTTCAGGTGCTTGTACAAATCGACGGTGGCCAGGACGTCGGGTCGGTGCCGTTCCAGGTCCAGTTCGACGGTCGGTTGCTTCAGTTCGAGCGCGCGTTCCTGGGGGACTATCTGTCCCGAACTGGGGCGTCCCCGCTGTTATTGGCAGCTCCGCTGCAGGAAGGGAACGAGATCGCCGTGGGTATCTCGAAGCCTGGCTCTGGCGCTGGTGGCAGCGGGAGTGGCACGCTGCTCACGCTGGAGTTCCGCGCTATCGGACCGGGCACATCGCCTCTGAAATTCTCCCAGGAAAAGCTTCTTGACTCAAGAAGCCGGGAGGTTCCTGCGCAGTTCGTTTCTTCCCAGGTCACAGTTCGCTGAGAGGTCAGACACAGGGTTGGGGTTCCGGCAGGGCCTCCGAACTAGAACGAGGGAAAGCAGGCTCTGACCTCCCTGAGTTCCTCCGCCTTCCTATGCTCGTTCCACCCGAGCTCCCCTCCTACAAGGTCGGCGCAAGTCCTCAAAGCGGCCTCTCCCGGGTTTCCTCCGGTAGCAAGGTCAGTCCGCCTGAATACGACATCAGCGAGCTTTTGAGCCATCTCTTCGCGCACGGCGTGCACAACTTCGGCCTTCAACACGGTTGAGGACGGAATTAGCTCGGCCAGTCCCGGCTCGCTCTCCAGGTATCTGAGGATCTGCTTGTATTCGGAGCCGTGGTTGTAAAGGAGGGCACGGATGGTATCGACGTGGACACCCGCAGGACGATGTGCCACGCCTTCATTCACAAAGGAGTCGAGGCAGTCAATCCTTCCTCCATGGATGGGCGTCACAGCGGTGCTCGACTTGGGCGCATTACGTGCAAGCTTCCGCACCGCCAGATCCACGGCCTTAGCGGCGACTCTCCGGGAGGTTGTGAGCCGCACGCCAATCATGGTGATAAGTCCTTCAATACCATGTATTTGTGAGTGATCAATGATTCGGGAGCGCTTCCCGTAGCTGAGATCGCTGGCGCCCGGGACATTGTCGCCAAAAGGAACTAGCCCCGCATTCCACATGGAGACATCTTTCAGCCCGAGCCGGAATGGCGGGTAGGCTACGTTGATCTCTTCAATAAAACGTTCCAGATCTCGCTGGGTGACCGTGAAATCACCCGGTAGGCCGTCGTGAACGGCGTGCCAGACCCCCGCGAGCGTATAGTGCCTCCAGGGCACGAGGAAGAGGTGTCGCTCACCTCTACTCAACAGAGCATCGGGATCTCTTGTCTTCCCTTGCACCGCCAGCGCGCACGGCCCAGGCAGGCGACGGGGGGTCACGAAGCAAGCGTCCCTGGAGTAGACTCCTTTGGGGCTGAGCTCGAGACCCATGCGGAGCCGGAGAAGGTGCTCGGCCCACGGACCCGAGGCGTTAAGCACGACACGAGCGGGAATCTCCAGGATTTCGCCCGTCAGACCATCCCGGGCCTTCACGCCGACCACGCGAGATCCCTTCCGGAGAAACTCCGTCATTTCGGCGTAATTGGCCGCGGTGACACCCACCTTGACTGCGGAGGTGAGGTACGCCATGGCGAGCCGTGGCGGATTGTAGATCTGGCCATCATAGAAGAGGGCGGAACCCGTGAGGTTCCTCCGCTCCAGATCAGGAAAAAGCTCGAGGGTCTCGTGCAGGGAAAGCAGGCGTCCGTTCGGGATTCGTTGCCGGGCATCCCCGATGCCACGATTTCGATCGAGAGTCAGGAGATCGTAAGCCAGGAGGCCCGCGCGGAGCATCTCCTTACCCTGCTTGCCATGACCGTAAGCAGGGACCACGATAGGGAGCGGATGAACGAGGTGGGGGGCGATTCGCAAGAGGATGTTGCGCTCGTGGCTCGACTCGCGAATGCGCTGGAGGTCGGCGTGCTGCAGGTAGCGCAGCCCGCCATGCACAATCTTGAAAGAATTGGCGGAGGTAGCCTCGGCGAAATCGCCGCGTTCGACGAGGGCGACGTTGAGGCCTCGCAACGCCGCATCCCAGGCGGCGCAGATGCCGAAAATACCGCCGCCCACGATCACCAGGTCGTGGGTATTGTCGGCCAGTGCCGCCATGTTCCGCTGCATGGGTTCCCGTGGTTGCTGGCTGGAGAAGTATGATAGGTGGCCAGTTTCGAGGTCAAGACGGCGGGACTGAGGCGGGACATGGTTGGGAAGGTGGGAACCAGTGTCCTTTGCTGCGGCCGGTGGGTTGCCTGTGCCACGATGGTGGTAGTGGGACGATCCAATGGGTGCTGTCACGGCCTCCGGAAGGGGCACCTGGGGTCGTGGGGGCGCTTCAGGCGCGGGTGTTTGACAGCGCGCTGGCTCATCCTATGGTTCGCACTGAACGTATACGCTTGTTCACCACCCTCGCAAAATGATGATCAAGATCCGCGTGCCCCTTATCCGCCGAGTCCGGTCATTCAGAGCATCCGCTGGCACTTCGAGAGCCTGACCCGTAGGGCACAAGGCAGCGACCTCTGGCCGGTGACCTGGGCCTCCGACGACAGCCTCTACACCTCCTGGGGGGATGGCGGCGGCTTCGGGGGTACAGACCGGTCCGGACGCGTCAGCTTGGGATTTGCCAGGATCCGTGGAGCTCCGACGGACTTCACCGGAACAAATGTGTGGGGGGGCAAGAACTCTGAGCATACTGCCACGTTCGGAGGCAAATGCGCTGGAATGCTTTCGGTCGAAGGGACGCTGTATGCTTGGATCAATCTACAGGACGGAACCCCGCCCGATTGTGCGCTGGCCTGGTCACCGGATCTTGGAGAGACGTGGCGACGATCATCGTGGAGGTTTCCGGGTGAGATCTTCTGCCCGGAAGCTTTCTTGAACTTCGGCAAGGACTACGCAGGTGCGCGGGACGAATACGTGTACTCGTACGGCGAAACCTGGGGAAACTCAAAGGAGGTCGGTCTGGTCCGGGTACCGAAGGGAAGGATCATGGATCAAGCCGCGTACGAATACTTCGTGGGTCTCGATAGCATGGGTAAGCCAGCGTGGACCTCTGATGCCCGAGAGCGCGGCAGAGTGTTTGTGGATCCAGATGGGCGGGACTTCAACATGTCACCCACCGTTGTCTACAACTCGGGAATCAAGCGCTACATCTTAACCGTTAGCGTCGGTGGTCCGGGAGGGCTCGGAGTCTTCGACGCTCCTGAGCCCTGGGGCCCTTGGACAACGGTCGCCTACTACAAAGACTGGGGAGGATTCGGTGCCGCGGGAGAGGGACTTCTCTACTCTTTTCCATCGAAATGGATCAGCCCGGATGGGTGCGTCATGTGGTGCGTCTTTTCAGCCACCGGCGAGCTCGACTCCTTCAACCTGCTCAGGTGTGAACTGAGGCTCAGAGAGGCAAGTCAGCGACAGCCCCGCGCTCTGGCGCTCCAGGCTGAAGAGAATAGTGAGTCCGGAGCCAAACGAAGACGATAACCCCTCAGGCTTATGACTTGCAGAGAAGCTCTCCAAATTACAGTTATTGAGAATCACATGATCTAATGACATTAGACGAAGAGCTCGGCCTGCCTCCAGAACGCCGTGGCCAGGGTCGTTCGGCACCGCATCCTGCGCGGGGCGTGACGCGCATGGTGGCTCAGCTCGACGTGCGTTTTGGGGCACAGGTTCGGCGACTCATGCTGCTTCCACTATCCCCACAGATATTCCACCGGATTCAGCTCTGGGGGCGTACGGGGGAAGGAACTCGATCGCCACGCGCCGCCCGCCCTGGGCAACGAGTTGCTTGACCAAGCGATTGCGGTGCTGGCGCAGCCCATCCCAGATAAACAGCAAACACCCTGGGATGTGCCGCAGCAGGTGGCGAAGGAACAACTCTACCTGCGGGGCCCGGGCGCTGCCGCGTAAGAGCCTGAGGTAGAACTTCCACCACGTCACCCCTGCGATCGCGGAGAGGCTGTCCCAGGCGAAGTGGTACTGAAGCACGGGGGTCTGTCTCCTTGGCGCCCAGCTGCGGCAGACGTGCGGTCTTTGAATCAGTCCGCTTTCGTCGACGAAGGCGATGGTGCAGCCTTCTCCGCGGGATTTCTGTTAATGGCTGGCCAGCGATACCTTTTCAAGCGACGGATGGCATCCTCATCACACTCCAGCGCCCGGCCGGTGAGTCGCTGGCAGCTCCATCCCAGCTGCCTCCGGATGCGCCAGGCGTACCCCGGGTGGTCGGACCCCGCACTCCTTCTCGATGAGCTCCGCCACCCGCGCGGCGGTCCACCGGCTTGTGTGGTATCCGAGACCTTCGGGACCACGCGTGAGCCCCTCCTCGATGCGCCTGAGGTCGTTCTCCTGCAGCAGCGGCTTACGCCCTGCGCGGCCCGCCTTCCTCAGAACGCGGCGCCCGCCGCTGGCGAGCTGTTTGGCCCAGCGGTTTACGGACTGGCGATGCACGCCGACCTGGCGCGCCACCTCCGTTTCGCTGAGCCCTTTGAGAAGCAGTGCCGCGGCGCGAAAGCGCCGCTGTTCCAAAGCTTCAAGGTCTCGTTTTGCACCAGCTGGGTTGCCCACGCCGGAGACATCCACCAACGACGAAGAATGTCACTATATTATACGAGGCCCTGTAACTTGTAATCGTTTATTTCAGGCTGTGATAAGTGTCAATCCCTGCCTTACGCAGGATGTCCAGGCGGCGCCGCCGGATTCACACGTACTCGCCTACGGCGGGCGAGGGCGGCGTCACGACACTCTCGATCTGGTGGCCGAGAATTGGCGTGCAATCTTCGCACGTCAGCAAGACGAACTCGGAGCTGGTCCTGGTGAGCAGTGACGCGTTGTGCTTGCGAACGGACTCCCGGATGCGCGAAAGATCGGCGTGCTGGAGGAAGCGGATCCCGCCGTGCACGACGCGAAACGACTTGGCCGAGGTGGAGCCGCCGAAATCGCCCTTTTCCAATAGTACGACGCTCAGACCGCAGGAGGCGACCTTCCAGCCGATGCAGGCCCCGAAGATCCCTCCCCCGACCACAAGGAGGTCGAACACCTCTGCTCGCATCGCTTCCATGTCTCGTCGCACCTAGGCGCCCCCGTCCGACAGCACCCGTTCATATAGGGCGAACGTTTCCCGAGCGCAGCGTTCCCAGGAGAACCGGGCGGCGCGCTCCAGGCTCGCCCGGGAGAGAGATTGCCTGAGTGTGTCTGAATGCAGCACGCGCTCGAGGGCCGCGGAGATGGCGTCAGCGTCGAGGGGGTCGACGAGGATGCCTGCATCGCCGACCACATCAATGCAGCCCGCCACCGGAGAGCTGATGACCGGCAGCCCGCACGCCATGGCTTCTACAGCTGCGAGTCCGAAGGCCTCATAAAGGGAGGGAAACAGGAAGCACTCGGCCAGGTTGTAGATCACCTCTAGATCCTCGTGGACATGACCCGTGAAGACCACGCGATCCTGCAGGCCGAGCCGCTGTACGAGCGCGAAGACTCCTCCGGCCTGGTAACCTCGCTTTTCGCCGACGATCACGAGCCGGTGTTCAGAGGGGCGGCGGGAGTGGAGGCGAGCGAAGGCCCGGATCATTCCAGCGATGTTCTTGTAAGGGTCCACCCGCCCCACGTACAGCACGAACGGGTAGGTCAGCCCAAGCGTCCTTCGGACCCGCTCCCTGCGCTCCCAGTTGTCGAGGGGGCGGAAGCGCGGCGCCGGGGCGAGGTGGGTCACCGCGATCTTGGACTCCTCTATCCCAGCAAAGTACTCGAGGTGGCGCTTGTCGGACTCTGACACCGCCACCATCAGGTCGCTGGTCCGGGCGGCGGAGCGTGTCAGCGCACGCCAGTAGATGCCATCGTACCAGGGCCTCAGCTGTGGGTACACGAAGTGGTGCGCTCCGTGCACTGTGTACAGCCTGCGCGCCGCGCCGCGGAAGGAGTTCATCTGTTTCAAGCTGTGATAGATCTGGTAGCGGCCTCGCTTCAGCAGACGTGGCAGCCCCGTGTGGCTCCAGGCGATCCAGGCCAGGGAGCTGAGGGACGGGTGCACCATCTCCACGACCTGTGCGAGGCCGAGGGGACCGTGGACGCGGTCGTACAAGACCGTGTACCGGTGATCAGGGTGGAGCCGCACGAGGGCCGGGAGGAGGTTTTCGATGTAGGTCCAGCTTCCGTTGAAGCGCGGGTTGCGGGCATCCAGGAAGATCTTCATCGTCCACGGGTGCTTGGCGTCAGTCCGCCGGAGAAGAGGAGCCTGCCGACGGATCGAGTGCCGGCTTGCACCGCGACGGAACGCCGCGGGCGTAGAGGATCGCCCCCACGAGAGCGAAAGCAAGCGTCAGCAAGGTGATCAGTATTCCCGCCAGGATGCCTTCCTCCGCGGGGTGGCCAGCGCTCGTGAACAGCAAGGCGAGGGAAGCCTCGCGCGCGCCGATGCCTCCGAGGGAGATGGGCAGCATCAGCACCACAAAGACGACGGGCACGAACAGGAAGAAGTAGACAAGTGGGAGCGTGGAGCCGGCCGCACGCGCGGCGGCAAGGGTAACCACGACCCGGATGATTTGCGTCAGGGCGGACAGCAGGAAGACGAGCGCGACGGAGCCGGCCGAGCGCTGGTAGTGGAAGAAATCCGACCACACGGCCCTGGCGTGCCCGCCCCGGGGAAGCCGGTCGAGGAGGGTCCCGCGAGAGAGCAAGCGTTGCGACCAGGGCGTACGCGCCGCGATGAGCAGACCCGCGGTGGCAGCCAGCACCGTAAAGACAATCCACACGAGGGGCGCGCCGCCGGGCAGGAGACCGCGCCCCGCGAAGAGGCCCGCGAGAGCGAGAAGTGAGAGCGTGGTGATCCCGAGCAGGCGATCGAAAACCAGCGCCGAAATCGCGGTTCTGAGGTCGTTGATCTGGCGGAACAACGTGTAACCGCGCACGGCATCGCTGGTGGCCAAAGACGGAAGGGCCACCCCGAAGAAGCCGCTCACCAGGTCGATCTGCAGCGCCCGCGCTACGGGGAAGGTGTGACCCTTCAGCCGGACCAGGATGGACCAGCGGGCAGCGATCAAAGTCCTCTCGAGGCCGAAGAGCAGAAGAAGGGGGAGGATATAGCGCAGATCAATCCGGCGGGCGACAGTCAGCAAGTCGCCTGGATTTACGCGCGAGGCGACGAGGGCCGCCAGCGCGAACGTGCCCCCAATCCTCATACAATACTTGAGGGTTGGACGGCCGAAGGTGTGAAGACGATCCAGGGTTCGCCGGATGCCGCTGCTCCTAAGCAATTGAAAAACCTTATGTTACGATATTTAGTCGAATAGCTCAAGGGCATCGGATGAAGCGCTCTCCCACCCGTCTAACCGTCGCCGCAGTGGTCTCCTGCTTCATGGTCGCTGTGGGGAAGGGCGAAGACCTGATGGTCGGCCATTTCGGCCGCGCCTCTGGACGGCTGATGCGGTACGGGTACACCCTGCAGCGCGATGCCTTCATCCAGATCGGCGTCACCGGCGCCCTGATGATTCCTGGGGTCGTCGGGGAGGGGATCCTGCGGATCATCTATTCCGAGGGGGAATCGTTTGGGAGCCGCAGCGGCCCGTCGTTCGCCGGTTCGAAAGACATTTGGTCCTCAACCGGTTTGATGGGTCCTCGCGCGGGTACGAAGTGCGCGGACCAAAGGCAGCATGAGTGGCGCGGCTCCTTATCCAAGGGGACTCCATCATCTGGGGACGGGGGTGAGGGACGAGAGAGATCTGTACTCCACGCCCCTTCTTGGTCTACTGCGTGAAGTCAACCCCGGGCTGGACATCGCTGTGCTGGCGAGGGGTGGACCGGAAATCGACGGACACCTCGAGCAGCTACGGAAATATGGGGCCGAGGTCCAGCCGGACATCACAATCTACCAATGGTGCGTCAATGACATGGAGTTCGCGGGACCGTTGGAGAGCTCGCACGGGCCCTATCGCCTCTGGCGGAAGCTCTTCCTCAACGAAGTGCTCGGCCAGCTCTCCTACCTTTGGTACCTCTCGGATTTCGCCCTGAACCGCCTACTCCCTGCGCCCGAACGCCATGACCCATGCCCGCATAGCGGATTGACTCCAGCGCGCGCCTGTGGCCCGCTGGCCGGAACTTTTTGCGCCTCGCCGGCCCAGAGGTCAGGGGTCCGGCCTTGAACACGGGGCGTCCAGCACAGGAGGGTGCGCCGCGACTGGGGCGGCCAGAGGCTCAGAACAGGGTGTAGATGAACGACGCAGCCGACTGGCTGGTCACGACCAGGAAGAATAGCAAGTCAACGAGCAGGAGCAGCGGAATGATCTGGCACATCTTGTTCTGGCGAGCGAATAGAAAGAACTCCTTACCCGACACCCACAGAAGCACGCTGGGGAGAATTCCATGAGCCGGTCCTGGCTCTGCTCTCAGTTGGGCAGGTGGTAGTTGCGGAATCTACAACATTATGTGATCCTTGCCCCCGCTGAGAGCTACGTGCCGTAGAATCTAACAGGTCGCGTTTACCTGCAACCATCATCATGTGCAGGCGTTCAGCGAAACAACGCCTGACGACTGACAGAGGTCACCCGCGGGCCGAAGACATGACTGGAGAATATCCAGGCAGCTCGGTGCCTCGCGGCTCTAGCCGCTATGGCTGCCAGCCTTAAAGCGAGCAGGTTCTTGCCGTGGATCGGCCTCCTGTCGTTGCTCGCTGTAGGCATCGGCAAGGTCGAAGGCCCGCTTCTCGCCCAAGCAGTTCAGAGCCGGGGACGTATGATGCAATACGCGTATCCCTTCCAGCGTGATGCGTTCATCCAGCTCGGCTGGCTGAGTGCATTCCTCTGTGCCATCCTGCTTGTGATTGATTCCATCTCGGCAGAGACCTTCGACTTGCTGACAGAGAAAGTGCGATCGGTGATCCCGAAGTTGAGCCTCTCCATCATAATGTTCTTCGTTGTGGGCGAAGGGACGATGCGGCTCGTATTCTGGGATGGAATGTCGTTCGGTGATGGCAGGGGGCCGATCTTTCGCAGGTTCGAGCGCGATTTCAAGCTCAACCGGTTCGAAGGACCTTGTCGGGGCCCTGATGTCAACGGGCCCAAGGAGCATGGTGTGATTCGTGTTCTCGTCCAGGGAGACTCGATCACCTGGGGGCAGGGTGTCAAGGATGAGCGCAATCTATACACGGCGCGACTCCTTGCGCTACTCAGAGACCAGAATCCGCGGGTCGAGATGGCGGTCCTGGCCAGACGAGGCCGTGAGATTGATTGGCACCTGAAGCAGATCAGAAGGTATGGGAACGAGATACAGCCGGACGTGATCATCTATCAGTGGTACGTAAATGACATGGAGCTAGATACGAAGGCCGGCCGTCCCGAAGGACGCTACCGGGTGTGGCGAAAGCTTTTTTTCCATGAGGTTGTGTCGCAGGTGTCATACCTGTGGTATTTGACTGACTTTGCGCTCGGTCGGATGCTGCCCGCTCCAGACCGCACTTACCAGGCTTACATTCTGGAACGCTTCTCACCAGATACCCCCTCGTGGCGGCTGTTCAGAGCGACTTTCACCGATTGGGCTCATGAGGCAAAGAGACTGACGCCTCGGGTCGTCGTCCTGCTTTATCCGTATCTGGATGAGCATGGTTTTCAGCTTCAACCCATCCACGCGAAGATCAAGGGTCTATGCAGAGTTTTAGGGCTGGAGGCGGTTGATTTTGCCGACGATCTGAGAGACTTGAGCGAGCCTTACAAGGATCTGGCCGCTTCCCGATACGACGCGCACCCCAACGTCATGGCTCACGAGCGTATCGCGCGGGCCCTTCGCCGGATGCTTGTCGAGCGTTGGCCAGATCTTCTTCGCACGCGCGATTCCTCTGTGACCAGTAAGCGCGCTTCCTAGTCAGTCGTCCAACAGGAACTGGAGAAGATGCAGTTCTATCCGCAGCTCGAACCAAAAGCTGTTCGACGTCAGAACAGCGTATAGATGAAGGGTGCGGTCGATTGGCCGGCGACGATGAGAAAGATCAACAGCGCCAGGATGAGGACGAGGGGAATAATCCAGTACACCTTGTTTTGTCGGGCGAATAGCACGAACTCCTTCAAGAGACGGCCTGCGTAGGACAGCTTACTCATCATCGTATGATCCTTTCTCGTGTAGCAACATCCGCCTCGACACCGACGCGCTCGAACACGTCGCTAGTCCAACTTGAAGGTCTCCCTCCAGTTTTCCCTATCCTGCCACCGAGGCTGATCCGTCTTCTTGAGCAAGAACGGGCCCAGCGCTAGGTAGTCCATCTCGGTCCGCATGAAGCAGCGGTAGGAGTCCTCTGGAGTACAGACGATCGGTTCTCCCCGCACATTGAAGCTGGTGTTGATGATTATACCGTAGCCGGTCAGAGCCTCGAAGGCCTTGATGAGGTCATGGAAGCGAGGATTGGTCGAGCGGCTGACCGACTGGATACGCGCTGAGTAATCGACGTGGGTGATCGCCGGAATATCGGAGCGAGGCTGATTCACCCAGGCCAGAACATCCAGGGAGCGCTCCTGACCGTTGGACGGGATACATCGATCTCTGGCGACCTGGGCTACGAGCAGCATATAGGGGGAGGGGCGGTCGATCTCGAAATACTCCGAAATGCGCTCTTCGAGGCATGACGGTGCGAAGGGTCGAAAGCTCTCCCGAAACTTTATCTTCAAATTCATGATCGACTGCATCTTCACGGAGCGTGCGTCGCCGACGATGGAACGGTTGCCCAGGGCGCGCGGACCAAACTCCATGCGCCCCTGGTGGAGGCCGATGACATTTTGTTCGGCGATGAGTTTGGCGATGGCAGGCGCCCAGTCATCATCCTTGAGCTCGGTGTACGGATATCCATGAGCGTCCAGATAATCCCTGATCTGATCTGGAGAGAATTCTGGACCGAGGTAGGCTCCCTGCATCCGGTCGAGGGGGCCGTTATGGTGTCGGGGGTTGTTCAGGGCTGAATGCCAGACCGCCAGCGCCGCGCCCAGCGCTCCGCCGGCATCCCCGGCTGCGGGCTGAATCCAGATATCCTTGAAAATCCCTTCCCGGAGGAGCTTACCCGTAGCCACGCAATTCAGAGCGACGCCTCCGGCGAGACATAGGTGATCCTTTCCGGTGAGATCTCTCGCATGTCGGGCGGCTTTCAGAATGATCTCCTCGGTTACCTCTTGGATGGATTTGGCTATATCCATCTCGCGCCGGGTGATCGGAGACTCCGGGGAACGGGCTGGCCCCCCGAACAGGGTGGCGAACTTGCCGTTTGTCATCACCAGGCTGTCGAGGTAGCCGAAATACTCCATGTTGAGGCGGAACGAGCCGTCGTCCTTAATGTCGACCAATTTCTCCTTGATCAGGTCAGTGAATCTCCCTTCCCCATAGGGGGCCAGCCCCATCAGCTTGTACTCGCCGGAGTTGACGCGGAAGCCAGTGAAATAGGTGAAGGCGGAGTAGAGAAGCCCCAAAGAATGAGGAAAATGGGTTTCCTCGAGCAGTCGCAGCTTGTGGCCCTCACCAACGCCAATCGAGGAGGTGGCCCACTCTCCGACTCCGTCCATAGTCAAAATCGCGGCCTCGGGGAATGGTGATGGATAAAAGGCGCTGGCAGCGTGGGACTCGTGATGCTCCGTGAAATACACCTTCTCGGGTGGTTGAACTCCGCAGGCCCTCAGGGAGTCCTGGATCTTGGGTAGAATCCACAATTTCTCCCGAGTCCAGAGGGGGAGCGCCTGCATATAGGATCGGAGCCCACGAGGCGCAGTGGCAAAGTATGTCTCCAGGATGCGATGGAACTTGAGGATGGGCTTGTCATAGAACGCCACTGCATCCAGATTTCTGCTGGAGACTCCCCCTTCAGCGAGGCAGTAGCGAACCGCCTTCGAAGGGAAGCCCGAGTCGTGTTTGATACGTGTGAAGCGCTCCTCCTGGGCGGCAGCCATCACAATGCCGTCCTCCACCAAGCAGGCGGCAGAATCATGGTAATAGCAACTCAGCCCGAGGACCTTCATGCTCAGAATTGCCTTTCGTACTCGGACGCAGAACGGCGGGAAGGGTCTCTCTTCTTCCAGTAACTTGGAACGCGGGGTTCAAACCGACGTTCCAGGCGGTCGTTTGGCCCTCGGCGACCGAGAATCCCGAAAGGGAGGAAGAAGAGGTAAAAGAGGGGTGCCAGGAGGAGCCAGGTCATCGTTCGACCGATGGCGGTGCCCAGGAGGCTGATGATTCCTGTAATTTTGGGATAGAGTTGGTTCGGTGAGATTAGAGCAGCTGCGAGGGTCAAGCCCGCTAGTGACCACACCAAGGCAGCTACTGCCCTCGAGGCGAACAGGAAGAGAAGGACGCCAAGCACCCCCCCAATGAGGCTCTGGACCGTAGCGCGGATCCGAGCTTGACGCTGCAGGGAGCGCTCCACCTCCCGCAGGTGATCGTGTCGCCAGTCCCAGACCGCTCCCGCTGCTTCGGGGCGACCCGGCGTCACCTGGGGAAGGCTAGGAGACGAGTATAGTCCTCGCGGGTGAGTCGGGTGACCTTCGTCTGCCGATTGTGTGGCCGGTTCCAGCATCGCTCTTCCTACTCGACAGCTCCGCCCAACGAATGGCAACGCACGAAGGAAGCCATCCCTTCCTGACAATCCTCACTCGCAGGGTGTCAAAGAGAAGCCCAAAGCAGGTCTTCCCCTCCATAAGCCAGGGTGACCTCTTCTCAGACGCTTGTACTTGAGGCCTACTTAAACCAAGATTCTAGAGGAAGATGAGAGGGATTTCAAGACCCCTAACCTAGGTAAGCGTCCACGGCTCCCGGCGTCACGATGGCTAGCGGCAGAGGGAGGAAGGCGGGCTGAGCCCCTACACCTAATGTCTTCTTTGGTGGGTGGCTTGAGAAACGTCTCGCCTGAGCAGAGGTTGGAGGTCGCCATCAAGCAGAGACCTGGCGATAGCAGTCCCAACCACTTGGTGTCCAACCCGAGTCAAGTGTCCGTCTACTGGATAGTAATACTCGCCATTACCACGAAGCGCCTGCCCTAGGTCGAGGAATAGAACACTCTCTTCCTGAACTAACCCGCGCAGCACGTCTGCGGCACGGTTAATATCGTACTCGCTCTCACCATTCAGCTTGTCCTCCGTCCAGCGGTCCGGGATACTGACGATTGCAAGGGGCAAATGCCTCTTGTTGCAGTCGCTCGCCAATCGATCCAAAACCACTTTGGTTGCAGCAATGGCGCGCTCGGCCATCGGGCTAGGTCGAGAATGGTAAATCTCAAATTCTTCCATTTTGGTGGCCAAGCCTGCATTCACCACAATCGTCGACCAGGCGTTCATCAGCGCGGTGTAAAGGTGGCTTCGTGTGTGCAGCGCTATCTTTATTTCCGGCGGGATGCCAAGCTTCTGAGTGAGGAAGAGCCGACTACCATTATCGGTCTTGTTCACGAGGTATCCGTCGATGACCGCCCACTCGATCAGGTGGCTGTTCGCGAGGAAGTCATTTCCGAGAAAGAACCCGAGCAGGACGGGGTCCGGCTTCACCACATCCACCAAGCGCTCGAACCAGAGAGTTTCCTGGAGAGTCCCGTAGCCGGGCACGCCTGCATTGATGACCACGACGTTGGCATGGCGCGCATCGTGTAAGGTTGTTTCAATCTGCCTGGGATAGACATCTTCAGCCTCGACGCCGGTTCCGAAAGTGAAGGAGTCGCCCAGCACGAGAATCCGAACCTGATGCGTCCCCTTCTCGCCCAGCTCGCGCTCGCGCATACCGAGAGAGTTCATTTGGATTGTGTAATTCCAATCCCGGCTCGACGCGCGGCCGGAGTGACGTGGTGTTAGGGCAAAGCCCAGCTCTGGATCGGTTCTGAATAGACCTTGCGGAGTAGGCTCAGTGGCCTGCGGAAGGAAAATGCGCAGGCCTATCTCGGAGCAATGAGCGCCAAGAGCAAAGATCCCACCGCCAGGCTGAGCTTTTTCAGCAAGCGGGTCAGCCGGCCGCCAGCGTGCCTACGCCGGCCGGCTGGGGTAGCGGGAATATCCACGACTCACGATGCGGAGCCATGTAGGCCCCTGCTTTTGCCCGCTGCGTCCTGCAGGACGTCTCACCGGTGTCAGGGTTCGGTTCCACCCGGCGTCGAGCCCTGTGCCGAGAGATTGAGGAAAAACTTCGCCACGGTGGCCTGCGCGGTGCTTGGATTGTGATAGCTACGCAGATTTAGGACTACTTGCATCGGTAGTGTATTTCCAGGCGAACCATCGACTCAATATGCCCTGTCGAGCCGCGCACTTCTTGACTCAGAACGGCAGGATTACGCAATCTAATTTATTGTGATATATACACTTACATCTGAATTGGCTCCGACCGATGGAGTACCCATACGAGCTATGCATCCGAGCAGGGAAGCGGGCTCACATATCGGGTTGATGTACATCTGAAGGCAGCGAGTTGCACGCATGATGCGCAGAATCTAGATTTCAAATCTGTAATGAGCCTGGGGTCGGAATCGCGGAAGATCATGCTTGCCCGGGATCCGAGGGCCGGACGGTCGGGCAGGGTGGGCTCCCCGGCGGATGGCGAGGTGCGGGCGCCGGGAGGATCTCTGCTGGACGTCAGCGACGCCTTCTACCGCAGCCTCATCGACGGGATGCGCTGCGGTGTGCTCATCATCG
>Ga0214473_10000366_pt1 | contig 62928 bp, 58 predicted proteins | sample RVTome_7_FD_203509 | JGI IMG/M metagenome (GOLD analysis project Ga0214473, IMG submission 203509) | Soil microbial communities from uranium-contaminated site in the Upper Colorado River Basin, Wyoming, United States - RVT98D197 | ecosystem: Environmental > Terrestrial > Soil > Contaminated >...
GCGCCGGGCTTGCGCTGCTGCTGCTGCATGCGCACGAACTGCTGTTCGGCTTCGCGGCCGCCCTGGTGTGCGGCGTGCTGCTCACCGCGCTGCCAAGCTGGTCCGGCGCGGTCGAACTGCGCGGACTGCCGCTCGCCGCGCTCGCGGTACTGTGGCTGGCGGGTCGTGTGGCGCTGCTCGGGGCGGAGTGGATCGCCTGGCCGCTGGTCGCGATTGTCGATTGCGCGTTGCTACCGATGCTGTGCGCGATGCTGTTCCGGACCATCGCCTCGGCGCGCCGGCGCCTGTTCTGGTGGACGCTGCCGCCGGTGGTCGCGCTGGCCGGTGCGAACATTGCGTTCCATGTGGCGCTGGCGCGCGGCGCGGAGCCCGACGCGCGCTGGGCGCTGACACTCGGGGTCCATGCGCTGGCGTTCCTGTTCACCCTGTACGGGGGCCTGTTCATCGGGGCATTCACCCGCCGGTGGCTGCACGCGCGCGGCGAGCATGCAGCCGCGATGCTGACGCCACTCGAGTACGCCACGGCGCTCGCCATGGTCGCCTTCGCCTGCGCCGACCTGCTCGGCGCACCGCCGGGCTGGACCGCGGCCGCGGCGCTCGCGGCGGCTGCGGTACATGGCTGGAGATTTGCGCGCTGGCGGGGCTGGCGGACGGTCAGCGAGCCGCTACTATGGTGCATCCACCTCGGCTACGCATGGCTGATTGCCGCGCTCGTGCTGCGCGCACTCGCCGAATTCAGCGCGAGCGTTCCGCGTGAAGCGTGGATCCACGCGTTCACGCTCGGCGCCTACGGCATGCTGAAGATCGGCCTGATGACACGCGTGGCGCTGCGCCACACCGGCCGCCCCCTGAAGGCGGCGGTTGCGATGCAAGTCGCCTTCCTGATGGTGTTTGCGGCCGCGCTGCTACGGCTCGCGTTTTCAGTGACCGGCCTGGGTGAGTGGGCGCTCACCGGCTCGGCGCTGCTCTGGGCGGCGGCCTTCCTGGTTTATCTCGCGCTCCACGGCCCGATGCTGCTCGGCCCGAGCCTGCCCCGACAGTGAAGTGAGCCGGCGGATTCCGGCCCGCGGCCGCCCAGCTACTGGCTGAGCCCCTCGCCGCGCAGGACCTGGGCGCGCGTCGACGAGACTTCGAGCAAGGGCCGGGACCGCGCCTCTTTCACCTCATCGGCCGTGAATGGGGGGATGAAGCGCAAGGCTTCGGGGTCACTGAACGCGCGCAGTGACCAGTTGAGAACCTCGGCCGTCAGCTGCGCATCGAGACTGGACTGGGAGACGCCCGGCACCTGCAGCAGAAATGAGCGCCCGCCGGGCAAGGCTGCAAGCCGCGCGAGCGTGCCACGCATGCTCGGCACCTGCTCCCCGAATCCCTCGCCCTGCTCGCCGTGGCAGCCCATGCAGTAGATCAGGTAGTTCTGCCGCGCGCGGCTGTCGTCGGCAAGAACGCCGGGGGGCCCGGCCAGACCGCACAACAGCAACCAGGCCAGCGACTTCGGGCTCAACACCGGTGCCGCCTCACTTCGTGACCACGCTGATGATGCGCGAGATGGTGCAGTGGTACGGCAGGTTGGACTGGCTGCCCACGCACCAGTTGTAGTCGTTGGACCTGCCCGCCATGTAAAGCGGCCGGTCGCCCTCGTTGCGGTTGCACAGGCAGCGCCCGCAGGAACTCTTGCCGCAGCAATCGTTGTACGAAACGATGTAGTCGTGTCCGTCCGCGGCGTTACGGCAGGTGCCGACCCAGGTGATCGGCGCGGGCTCCGTGCCGGGTGGGCATACGCTGACCGTGCCGCCGCAGCAAGCGCACAGGAAGCCGTCGATGGCACAGTAACGCCAGTAGTCGCAGGAAGTAGGGTCGCCGGACTCGTTCCCGCTGGACTGGCCGCGCGCCACCGGCAAGAGCGGCAGCGCGGCGGCGCCGATCATGACGCTGCCGAGCGTACGCAGTACGCTCCGCCTGGCCACGGTCTTGGCGAGTCGCCGCGTCAGGCCTTCGATCACGTCGTCATAATTCGGCATCGGACACCCTCTTTGAATCAAGGATCGTCAGGCTACGTGGCGGTTCCCGGTCCGCTCGAGGAATTCCTGCAGTGAAGCGACGCCACGCTCGCGCGCCTCGAACAGGCTGTCGAGGTGTTCGCGCGAATTGACGAGCCCGCTGGCGCGCACGATCCCACCGCCATCCAGCAGCACCGCGTGCGGCAGGCGGCCGGCGCCGAAGGCGAGTCCCAGCCGTTCCGAAAGCACGTATGGGAATTCCTGCAACGACTCGGCGGCAATGAAACTGCCATGCTCGGCCGGCGGTCCATCGCTCGCCAGGATGACCTCGACCGGCGGTTTCTCGCGCCGGCGAATCGAGCGCAGCGCGGGCAACAACGACTTGCAGACCGGACAGCTGGGAGAAACGAACATCACGAGCGTGTCCGCGCCGCTTGGATTCGGGGCGCCAATGTGGAGCGTTCCCCCGGCCAGCGTGTCGACATCAAGCTGCGGTGCCGGATCGCCGGCCTTGAGACCCTTGGCGAGTGACAGCGCGCCGACAGGCTGGAGGCGCTCGTGGAGCACGCCGATTTGCCGTGCCAGCGCGAACACCATGATCGTCAGACCGATCACGACCGCCCACAACGCGCTGATGGCAATCCATCCTGCCGCAGTCATGGCGCGCCCCCGCGATCCACAGACAGCGTCCCAAGGCGAATGAACGTGGCGGCAAGCACGGCAATAACCACCAGACTCGCGCCGACCGTCAGCGCGTCGAGCGCCACCAGCCCGCGCTGCGATGCCGGCAGCAGCAATGCCAGGGCCAGCGCGACCAGGGCCAGGTTGCGGACCACCATGGTCCACGCGATGTGATCGTGTCGGCCGAAGCCGAAGCAGCCGCAATCGATCCGCGTCCGCCCCCGCAGCAGATTGACCGCGATCGCAAGTGCATAGGCTGCGAGCAACGCCACCGAAAGATATGCACCGAGCGCGCGAGTCGGGGGCAACACCAGCATCGGGATCGCCACGACTTCCGCGGCTACGACGGCTGCTCCCGCTAATGGCACCAGCCGTTCCGGCATCAGGTCGTAGTTCTTGAGCACTGCCAGGAACCGTTGGCGATCCGCGAGTTTGTGAGCTGCGGAGACGCCGAATAACAGCGCGAGCCCCAGCCCGAGGAACCAGGAGACGGCGGGGTCGAGCGTCACGGCTGGCCCTCCAGGTTAATAGGTGACGAGGATGGTCGGCGTAAAGCCGACCTCGCCGATGGTCCGCAGTGCGGCGCCCGTCCTGGCATCGAAGACGCGCAACTCCGGCGCCGCGATGAAGATACCGAACAACAACGGTTTGTCGTCGCCGGTCACGGCGATCGACGTCAACGGCGCCTGCAACAAGATGCGTTGCGTCCGCTCCCGGCTCGCCAGATCGTACACCCAGATCTCCGAACCGGGATCCTTGTGGGAATCCGCTCCCCCTTCGTGCATCAGGCTATAGAGGCGGCGGTTGGCTACGTGCAGGGCCAGGTGCTGCATGCCGCCCGGCTTCCAGCCTTCCTTTCGCTCCTCCGCGGTCGTCAGCGACCAGCGCGCCCCGGCGTGCGTCCTGCCTTCCACGGTTTCAACCGGCACGATGTCGCCGGCGAACGAGGCGAACAGCCAGGTATCGCCGTCGCGCACGGCTTTTTCGGTCACCGGATCCTGCTCGGCATCGAACAGTCTCGGCGAGCGCTCCCTGGCGATGGCCAGGCCGGCATCGTCCAGCCTCACCGCTAGCGCCGTGCCGTCGCCGCAAAGCGAGAAGAAACTGCGCGGGCCCGTGGGATAGACCAGTGCGCAGCCCGGCGTGTCCACTTCGCCGACGAACTTGCGCGCGCGCAGGTCGACCACGGTGACAGACTGTGCCGGCGTGAAATTGTAGATCAGCAGGAAACGACTGTCGTCCGTCACGGCCGCCGACGCGCGCATCGGCATGGTGCTGGCGCGCTTGGCCGGAATCACGATTTCTTCAGTCGGGTCAAGCGTCCGCGCATCGTAGAGCGTCACGACGTCGGTGCGCGTGCCGCGTGTCCCACGCGAGAAGTAGGTCTCCGGCGAGGCGATTGCCGAACCATCGCCGGGGACAACCACGCCGCCGAAGCCAAGACCGGTGCTCAGCATGCCGAGCATGCTGCCGCTGTCGCCGTCGAACAGGAACGCCTTGCCATCCGCCATGTGATGAAAAACGATGTCGTTAACCCACACCCAATGCGTGCTGCCGGTCACCGGCAAGTCCTGCCGCACCAGCGGCTCGGGCTGCAGCTGGGCTTCGGCCGCGCCGCCCGGCAGCAGGAGTGCAAACAGGACTGCCGGAACGGCGAGTCCCGCGTATCGCCGGGGGAGACTCAATGTCGCGGATTTCAAGAGAGGTACACTCGACAAGGTAAAGGTCTTCAGAGCTTACGACGGTCGACGATACGCTTCGCCTTACCCTGGGATCGCTCGACGCCGCCCGGCGGAAGCACATTGACCCGCACGGTGATACCGACCAGAGTCTTGACGCAATAGGCAAGCTCGCGCGCCGCAGCGGCCGCATCGGCTCCCGCACGGCTCTCGACGTGAACCGTCATGTCATCCAGGGCCTTGTCACGGGTCACCTCAAGATAAAAATGCGGCGCAAGCCCTGTGCAGCGCAGGATCGCTTCCTCAATCTGGGTCGGAAAGACGTTGACGCCCCGGATGATCAGCATGTCGTCCGAGCGTCCCGTGATCTTGGCAATGCGGCGCATTGAGCGCGCCGTCGGGGGCAGCAGCCGCGTGAGATCCCGGGTGCGGTAACGGATCACCGGCAGGGCTTCCTTGGTGAGGGAAGTGAACACCAGCTCGCCCTCCACCCCGTCCGGCAGCACGGCCCCGCTCGCGGGATCGATGATCTCCGGATAGAAGTGATCCTCCCAGACACAGGGGCCGTCCTTGGACTCGGCGCACTCCTGCGCGACACCCGGCCCCATCACCTCGGACAGGCCGTAGATGTCCACGGCGGAAAGGTCGAGCCTCTCCTCGATCGCCGCGCGCATGCCCTCGGTCCACGGTTCGGCGCCGAAGATGCCGATCTCGAGCGAGCAGCTGCGCGGGTCGAGCCCCTGCTTTTCGAACTCGTCGGCGATCGCCAGCATGTATGAAGGAGTGACCATGATGATCCGGGGCTCGAAGTCCCGGATCAACGAGACCTGGCGTTCCGTGGCGCCGCCGGACACCGGGATCACGGTGCAGCCGAGGCGCTCGGCCCCGTAGTGCGCGCCGAGACCGCCCGTGAACAGCCCATAGCCGTAGGCGACGTGCACCATGTCGCCCGGCCGCCCCCCGGCAGCCCGGATCGAGCGGGCCACGAGTCCTGTCCAGATGTCGATGTCCCGCGCCGTGTAGCCAACGACTGTTGGCTTGCCGGTCGTGCCGGAAGAGGCGTGAATCCGCACCACGCGCTCGCGCGGCACCGCGAACAGACCAAACGGGTAGTTGGCGCGAAAATCCTGCTTGGTCAGGAATGGAAAGCGGGCAAGGTCCTCGAGAGATCGCAGGTCGCCGGGATGCACGCCCGCCGCGTCGAAGCTCTGCCGATAGTGTGCGACATTCTCATAGGCATGCCGCAGCGACCACTGCAGCCGCTCGAATTGCAGGGCGCGAAGCTCTGCCGTCGAGGCCCATTCGATCGGCTCGAGTTCCGCTGACGCCGCCTGCATGGCTAGAATCTGTAGGAAACTGCCACGCCCAGCTGCCGCGGCGGACCATAAGCCTGCTCGATGAAGCCGAGCAGCCCGAGATCGAGGTTGTATACCCGATATTCCTCGTCGAACACATTGCGCGCGTAGACAGACATGCCGAATCCGCCCTCACCGGACGCGTATGAGAGGCTCGCGTTCCACACCGAGTAGGCGGACTCGAATGACACCTCGGAGTTCGTGCCCTCGAGGAACAGGTCGTCGTTCCACTTGCCGTCGAACTGCGCGGCGAGGCTGCCGCCGAAGGCTGGCCACTCATATCGCGCCAGCAGGTTCAGGCTCATGCCCGGGGCGCTCGGGAACTCCGCCTTCACGGTGCCGCCGAACACGTCGGGTACGGCGTCGACCGTGGAGTCGATGAATGAGGCGCCGACCATCAGGTCGAGGCCTTGCGTGGGCGACAATGTCAGCTCGATCTCGCCACCCTGCGCATCGGCATTCGAGTTCGTCACCTGCGGCGTCAGGTTCACCAGCGAGAAAGCCTGGTAATCTTCGTAGTCGTAGTAGAACGCCGCGACGTTGAGCCGCGCGGCGCCGTGCCAGAACTCGGTCTTCCAGCCGAGCTCATAGGCCTGCAGTACCTCCTCGCGGTGCTTGAGGTCCTCGTCCGCGACGAAGCCCAGCGGGTCGAGCGACCAGTTGCCGCCCTTGATGCCGCGGTTGTAAGCGACATAGAGCAGCGTGTCCTCCCCGGGCTCGAAATTGAGTTGCAGGCGCGCCGCATAGTCACCGTAGTCGATCACGTCGATTCCCGGGATGGTGATGGCGATGTCGTCGATGTTGCGGATTTCGGTCGGCGGAACGCCTTCGGGAACGTCTTCATAAACCTGCTGCATCTCCAGGTCCTTGTCGTCCTGCGACCAGCGCAACCCGCCGATGAGTGTCCAGCGCTCGGCCAGGTCGAATTCGACCTGACCAAAAGCGGACCAGTTGGTGGAGTCGATGAGGCCGAAAGTGGACAGGTTCTGCGTGTCGCTGGTTCCGAGAAAGCCGAGGGCCAGGCCGCCGTCGACCCTCTGGAATGTGTCCCAGCTCATGTCGAGGTAATAGGCGCCCATCTGCCAGCGGACCCGGTCTGACGAGCCCGAGAAGCGGAATTCCTGCGACCACTGGTCGAAGGAGGCGTCGGTGGTGTAGACAAACGACAGGCCCACCAGGGTTTCAAACCCGCCGGCTGCGTCCTCGATGTAGAACTTGTCGAGCGTCAGCCAGTTCGATATCGAGACGAACTCGACACCGCCGCCGAGGTCCGCCGTGACCTGCGCCGTCAGGGAGGTCGTCTCGCGGTCGAAGTAGGTATCCAGGTTCGACCAGTGCCGGTGCACGTCGCCCGTGATCGGCGTGCGCGGGAAGTCCATCGGACCGGCCTCGGGGTTTGCCGGGTCTATCGCATTCGTAAAGGCGCCGAGCCCGGTGTTTTCGTCAAACCCGGTCAGCGTGACGACATACTGGCCGGTGGGAACGTGATCGTCTTTGGAGTACGCGGCACTCAGGTCGACCTTGACCGCATCGCTCGCATCGATCTGCAGCATGCCGCGCAGGGCGAAGCCGTCGGCACCCTGCGAGGTCTGGCCCGTTGCCGGTATGTCAAATGCGGTGCCGGCCTTGAGGTAGCCATCCGACTGCTCCCAGCGGCCCGCGATGCGGCCACGCACGTGGTCCGAGAACGCGCCACCGACCGCGCCTTCAAGGCTGTAGGTGTCGAAGTCGGCCGCGCCGGCCTCGATGTAGCCGTTCGTCTCGGCCTCGACCGGCCGGTGGCTCAGGAAATGGATCAGGCCGCCAGTCGCATTTCGTCCGAAAAGAGTTCCCTGCGGACCGCGCAGCACCTCGACCCGGTCCAGGTCGAACTGCTGTCCGTTGATCCCGTTCATGCTGGCGACGTACGCGCCGTCCATGTACACCGCGACCGGCGCCTCGAGGTTGTCCTGGAAGTTGTTCTGCGATATGCCGCGCAGGCTGAAGGTGGTAAATGCCGGGGTCCAGGTCGTGTACTGCATGGCCGGCACCTGCTGCGTGATGTCGACCGACCTGCTGACGCCCAAGTGCCCAAGCTCCGCAGCGGAAATGGCGGCCACCGAGATGCCGACGTCCTGCAGGCTTTCCTCGCGTTTCTGCGCCGTGACGATGACGCTCTCGAGCGTCACCTGTGCCAGGGCGCTGCTGCTCAGGACGACGCCTGCGCTGGCCAGCAGGACGCTGGCGCGATGATTCCGTGACATGTCTCCCCCTCGGCCGGACTGGCCAGGATCAGCCCGCAAAATCCACCCCGATGGTCATTCCATCTAACCCATGCCGTCCAGTCTTGGCGTTAAGCGCAGCCGCCTTGTACCAAGCTGCAATCAGTCGTCGCGCCTGAGCAACAGGAAACGGCGCGGCGGCTCCCCATACTCGTCGCGGAAGCAGCGCGTCATGTGGGGAAGGTCGTAGAAACCCCATTGCAGCGCCACGTCGGTCAGCGAAGCATGCGCTGGCCCGTCCGATTCGAGCGTGCGGCGGCACGCCGCAATTCGCTGCGCCCGAATGTACCGGCCGACCGTCGTCGGCTCCGTTTCGAACAGCATGTGTACCGAGCGTGTGCTGATGCCGAACGCCGCGGCGATGACCGACGGTCCCAGGCCACGGTCATGCAGATGATCCTGAATGTAGATCTTGACCTGGGCCAGCAATTGCTCGTGGGTGAGCGGGCCGGGCCTGGCACGGGCGCTCAATACCGCGCCCAGCAGGTCGAGCACGTTCGCCTCGATCCGGTGCACCATCGGTTCCGACAGCTGGTTCATGCGGGCGACGATCTGCGCGACAAAGCTGCTCAGCAGCCCGCAATCCGCTTCCTCGGCCGCCATTCGCCGCCCGAGGAACTGGTCCGGATCGGGGGTCAGCCGGCGCATGATGGTATCGGGAACGACCATCACCGGCATCTCGTAGTCGCCGCGAAAAGTGAGCGAATAGGGCTCCGCCGTCGAGGCGATCACGAAGTCCCCCGGGCGGGCGTGGACCTCCCTGCCGCGCTGGCTCCAGAGGCTTTCGCCCTTGAGCTGGAACTTGACGAGATAGGGCGACGATGAGATGTGCGCCAGATCTTGCGGCCGCCGGCGGACCTGCAGCGGGTCCGTCGACACGCGGACCAGCTTGACGTTGCCGAGATTGACTGCATCGATGCGGGCGCGGAAAGCATCGCGCACGCTCCGATCGCTGTCGATTTCCATCGGACAGAACACGTCGCTGATGAGTGCCCTGAAGCTGTCGAATCGTTCGCGAGGGCGACAGTCAGCGATGGCGTAGGACTGGTACATACGCCTCGATCTTGCGCCTCGCGGCCATCATCGACAACCATGGCCGGACCCGGGTCGCTCGAACAGGCTGTTGACGGCGGCAAGGTCCGCCGCGCTCGTTTCAACGTGCATGCACTCTTGTACAAGCACGCTGCGCATTGCGCCAAGACCCGGTTGGACCGGATCTGCCTAATGCCGACATCCGACCGCTGACTGACTCTTCAACACCACTTACAGGCAGTGCATCCATGAGCCAGAAGTACGACATGACTATCGGCGGGCGCCGTGTCGGCGCCGACAGCTATCAGGAGATCCGGAACCCCGCCAACGGCAGCGTCATCGGCCTGTGCCCGGTGGGGGCCGAAACCCACCTCGAGCAGGCCATCGCCGCGGCCCGGAAGGCTTTCGCCAGCTGGCGAAATTCAGACGATGCCACCCGCGCGGCCGCTTGCCAGGCAATTGCCAAGGTCCTCGGCGACAACGCGCCGGAACTGGCGGTCCTGCTGACCAAGGAGCAGGGCAAGCCGCTCAAGGGCCTCGGCTCGGAGTTCGAGCTCGGCGGTTGCGCGGCCTGGGCCGGATTCACCGCGACCCAGTCCCTCCCGGTCAAGGTCCTGGAGGACAGCCCGAAGAACCACATCGAAATGCACCGGGTGCCGATCGGCGTCGTGGGCTCGATCACTCCCTGGAACTGGCCCCTGCTGATCGCGATCTGGCACATCGTACCGGCCATCCGCACCGGCAACACCGTGGTCATCAAGCCCTCGCCATTCACGCCCCTCAGCACGCTGCGCATGATCGAGCTGGTCAGCGCCGCGCTGCCGCCCGGCGTCGTCAACGTCATCGCCGGTGGCGACGAACTGGGCGCAAAGCTCAGCCAGCATCCGGGCATCGGCAAGATCGTCTTCACCGGCTCGATCCCGACCGGCAAGAAGATCATGGCGAGCGCCGCGCCGACGCTCAAGGCGCTCACCCTCGAGCTCGGCGGCAATGACCCGGGCGTGGTGCTGCCGGACGCCAATGTCGAGCAGCTCGCCGAGGGAATGTTCTGGGGCGCGTTCATCAACTCGGGGCAGACCTGCGCCGCCCTCAAGCGGCTGTACGTGCACGACAGCCTGTTTGACCGCACTTGCGCCGCGCTGGTCGACATCGCCCGCAAGGTGCCGGTGGGCGACGGCATGGTCGAGACCAGCCTGCTCGGCCCGCTGCAGAACGAGCGCCAGTATCGCAAGGTCGTCGAGCTCGTCGAGGACGCGAAGCGGCACGGGGCCCGGGCGCTGATCGGTGGCGACCCGATGGCCGGTCCCGGCTACTTCTACCCCGTGACGCTCATGACCCACATCGAGGACGGCACCCGGCTCGTGGACGAGGAGCAGTTCGGCCCGGTGTTGCCGATCCTGCGTTACCGGGACCTCGACGACGCGATCGCGCGCGCTAACCACGGTGACTTCGGCCTCGCCGCCTCGGTCTGGGGCTCCGACCGCGCGCAGCTGTCCGCGGTCGCGGCCCGCCTCGAGGCAGGCACCGTCTACATCAACAAGCACGCCGACATCGCGCCGCATGTGCCGTTCGGCGGCATCAAGTGCTCCGGCATCGGCCGCGAGTTCGGCGAGGAAGGCCTTGAGGCCTTCACGTCCATCAAGGTCATCAATGCCGCGGCCTAGGAAGAAACGATACGCATGAAGCCCTTCGCGTCGTCCGCTGACCTGGCGGCGAAGACCGAGACGCTCGAGATCCTCGCCGAAGGCGTTTATGCGCTGACCGCCGAGGGCGATCCCAATGTGGGCGCCATCGAGGGCGAGGACTTCCTCGTTTGCATCGAGGCGCGGGCGACGCCCGTCGTCGCGCGCGAATGGATCGCCCGGTTGCGCGAGCACACCGACAAGCCGGTCAAGTACCTCGTGCTCACGCACTACCACGCGGTACGCGTGCTCGGGGCAAGCGCGTTCGACGCCGGTACCATCATCAGCAGCACGATGACGCGCCAGCTAATCGCCGAGCGCGGCATGCAGGATTGGGCGAGCGAACTGGGCCGCATGCCACGTCTGTTCAAGGAGCCCGACTCAATACCGGGACTCACTTGGCCGCAGGTCACTTTCAAGGACCGCCTGACCATCGAGCTGGGCGGCGATCGCGGACAGCTCGAGCTGCAGTTCCTCGGCCGCGGCCACACGGCGGGCGACATCGTCGCCTGGTACGACCGGCACAAAGTGCTGTTCGCCGGCGACCTGGTCGAGGCGCAGGCGGCGCTTTACACGGGCGATGCATTTCATCGCGACTGGGTGGGTGACACGCTCGACCGGGTCAAGGCCTTGCGGGCCGAGGCCCTGATCGGCGGGCGCGGCGCAGTCGCGCGGGGCGCCACTGCCTGTGACGCCGCCATCGAGCAGACACGCGAGTTTCTGCACGGGATGATCGACGAGGTCGGCGCCGTGCACGGCCGGCGGGGGACGCTCCGCGACGCATTCGCGGCGACCCATGCGAGGCTTGCACCGAAATTCGGCCATTGGCCGATCTTCGAGCACTGCCTGCCTTTCAACGTGCAGCGGCTCTGGGACGAGCTGGACGGCGTCGACTGGCCCCACATCTGGACCATGGAACGCGACCGCGAGGTCTGGGCACGACTGCAGAGTTGAAAGGCGACCCTTCAAAGGGACCGACGATGCGACACATCAAGATGATGGGAATCGCCACCGGCCTGGCGATGCTGGCCGTGGCCGGCAGCGCGCAGGCTTTCGGCCAGGACTCGCTGGTCTGGCGCAAGTGCAGCGGCTGCCATGTCCCTGCAGCGGACGGCAGGATTCCGCGCGTCGAGGACCTGCGGACAACTCCGGAGGAATGGACGGTCATCGTCGACCGGATGAGTCGGCTGCACGGCATGCCTCTCGGGAAGGGAGACGTGGACACCCTGCTGAAGGAACTCTGTGCCACCCAGATCGTCACTCCGGAGGAGCAGGCCCGGGTGTCCTACCTGAGCCTCTGGCACAACTCCCAGCAGATGGAAGTTCCTGTCGACAGCGGCGAGGAACGGCTGTTCACAGCCTGTGTGCGGTGCCACACCGCGGGCAAGATCTTTTCGTACCGGATGACCGCCGGGAACTGGGCGAAGCTCAGGGATTTCCACCTCTTCGTCGTGCCCACCGTCATCGGGCAGATGCGCGAAATGCGCTGGGTAACGGAGGCCGACGCGGTGCTCGGCTATCTGGGCGGGCAATTGCCTTACGGCCAGGCGTGGTCGGCTCCGAAGGCCCGGCTCGACGGCGTGTGGGGCGTGTTCGGCTACCAGCCTGGCCGTGGCACTTACCGGGGTGAAGCCCGGATCTCGGCTGTTGGCAATGCCGAGTACAAGCTCACGGGCAGCCTCGCCTACGCCGACGGCACCGCCGAAACCTTTGACGGTGAAGGCACGCTGTACGGCGGGTACGCGCTTCGCACCCGGACCAGGAACAATGGCTTTGCCGCAAACGGCGCTTACCTGGTATCCGGCAGCGAGATCCGCGGCGAGAACCACTTCCCGGCGCCGAACTTCCGCACTTCCAGCGCCAGATGGTTGCGCAAGGGCGACGGCGCCATCATTGCGAGGATCCTGCCGGCGTTCCTTCTCTCCGGAGAGAAGACCACGCTGACCGTCGAGGGGATGAACCTGCCCGATGTCACGGTGCGCGATGTGTCCTTCGCCGGCGCGTCAATCGAGGTACTCGGCGCCAGGCGGGTGGCGCCCGGCGTGCTCGATATCGAGGTCCTCAGCAACGCCGCGCAACCCGGCGAAGCCCGGCTGCAGGTGAAAGGCCTCGATGCCGGGACCGTGAAGCTCGCGCCACGGATCGACCGCATCGTCGTGACCCCGGCCATGGGGCGCGCGCGCTTGTCCGGCGGAGTGCATTACCCGGCCGAGGGCGTCCAGTTCGAAGCGATCGCCTACGCGAATGGCGGCGCTGCCGCGGAGGGCATGGCCCTCGGGCCCGTTCCCGCCAGCTTCAAGCTTGCCGAGGAGAAGACGCGGCCGGATGACGATGATCTGCGCTGGGTCGGTGGCATCCTGCCGAACGGCACGTACCTGCCTTTCGGCGACTACGGTCCCAACCCACTGCGCAATTTCTCGGCCGAGAACAGCGGCCTCGTCAAGGTCGTGGCGCAGTACACGCGGGGGACTCAGACCTTCACGGCTGAGGCGCAACTGGCGATCACCATGCCTGACTTCATCGGACGGATCCGATGAATGGGACTTACGCCTGGGCGGATCACCGGATCTTCGAGGCTGCCGCCGGACCGGGCAGCAGGGCGCTCCTGTTCGGTACGGACCACGCCAGCCTGTTTGCGCTCGACGAATCGACCCGCGACGTCCTCGCCCGCTGGCGGGAGCGGGAAACTGTCGACTTGCACGAAGCGGCATTCCCGGAGCGGGAAGTCCTCGAAGCATTGCGGGACGCCCTGATACTGGTCCCGGCCACGTCGCAACGACGGCCAGCACCGGCACCGATCGACCCGGCCGAGATTCCCCTTGGGACGCTCGTGCTCGAGGTGGCCCAGGCATGCAACCTGCGCTGCGCGTACTGCTATGCGGGCGGCGGTTCGTATGGCGGCAAATCGCGGCTGATGCGCCCCGAACTCGCGCGGCGAGCGGCGCGACACCTGGTGGAATCGTCCGGCGACCGCCAGCAAGTCACGCTCGTCCTGTTCGGCGGTGAGCCGCTGCTGAACCTTCGGGCCCTGCGGGCCGCGGTTCTGGAAGCGGAGGACGCGACCAGAAAAGCAGGCAAACAGCTCGTCGTCTCGCTCACGACCAACGGAACCCGGTTCACGCCGACGTTGCTCGATTTCTTGCGTGAGCACCGGATCGGGATCACCATCAGCATCGATGGCCCCCCCGACATCCACGACGCCAACCGCCGCTACGCGGGTGGCAGGAAACGGGGCACCTACGCCGACGTCGTCGAGGGTCTGGCGCTACTGAGTGCTCATCAGTTGAGGCCGCCCGCCGCCCGGGTCACCCTGACGCCGGAGCAATGGCCACGGATTCCCGAGGTCTTCGGGCATCTGCTGGACCTTGGGTTCCTGGAGGTCGGCATCGCACCGGTGAGCCCGGTGACGGCCGGGCTGCTGCCCACCGCCGAGCAGGACGAGGCCTTGTTCGCGGGCTTTTCGGTGCTGGTCGGGCGATTTCTGCAAGCAGCCGCCGAGCGTCGCGTCCTGCCCTTCTCCAACCTCCTCGACCTGCTCGCCAGACTCCACATCGGCCGCGTAAAGGACTCGCCCTGCGGCGCCGGTCTCGGGTACCTGGCCGCGGATGCTGAGGGCAGGTTCTTCCTGTGCCATCGCCTCGCCGGGGAAGACGGGTTCCAGGTCGGCAATCTGGAGGCTGGCGTCGATCACGCGAAGATCCGGAGCTGCCTCGCGGAACAGGCGGCATCTCGCGCGCAGGCGTGCAGGGCGTGCTGGGCGCGCAGCCTCTGCGCCGGGGGCTGCCACTACGAGAACCACCTTCGGGAAGCCCGACTGGGCCTGCCGCCGGGCGGATCGTGCGATTTCATCCGGCGGTGGCTGGAAGTCGGCGTTCGCACCTATGCAGACCTCTGCCGCGATCCCGACAACCCCGTGCTCGCCCTCCTCAAATCGCGGGCCGACGGCTGAAACCCTCCTCACAGGAGCAACTCATGACGAAGAAGATCATCGACGCATTGAACGAAAAGGCGCGGGCGATCGACCGCCTGGCAAAGGGCGAGGAGAAGACGGCCGAGGCACTCGGCGGTCCTCCCGCCATGCCGCAGGGCTGCACCACGATCTTCGACACCGGCTGGGAAACGAACCCGCGGCCCACTTATCCGATCGGGAATTGCCAGTCGTCAGCCCGCGACTTCCACGGCTGCGCCGGCGACTGCTGGTGGCCCGCCCAGGTACCGGACGGCCTGACGAACCATTCGGATTTCGACATGGCCTGCCCGAACATTGCGCGCGACTGGCGCAACCTGAAGTACGAGTAGGAGAACGATATGCGATGGCAGCGACTGCTTTTCGTGGGCCTCGCAGCAATCCTTTGCGCCGGGGGCGCCGCGGCCGGGGACCGATTCTACTACCTGGGCTATGAGATTATTCAGGTGATCGACGGCGACACCGACGCCATCGTGGCCGACATTCCCATTACCGGTGCCAGCCGCGAGGCGGCCCTCAGCGCGGACCGTAAATTCCTGTATGTCGCCACCAACCGTCATCTCGTGCACACGGTGGACCTCGCGCAGAACCGCGTCGTGGCCACGATCGATTTGAGCAACGACGGCTGGGACCGGGTGATGTTCGGCTTCGTGCTCGACCCCGATGGCAAGACCGCTTACGGCGGCTTCATGTCCCGCAGGACGGCCGGGGGTGAGGTCGTGATCGGCGGGCCCGTGGTCGCCCAGTTCGAGCTCAAGACCGGCAAGCTCCTGCGCAATGTCGAGGTTCCCTGGGGCGTGGCCCACCTCGTCAGCATCAGGGGCGGCGCGACGCTCTACGCTTTTGCGCAGGATCTCCACAAGATCGATACGACGGGGCGCGATCTGAAGATCACCGAGACCGTGCCGATGTTCGACCGGAAGATGAACATCCTTCCATTCTGGGATTACGCGTTCGACAACGGCGGCATCGCGAGCATGAATTACTACACGCCCGAGTTCATGGGACTCATGCTGGTCGACCAGAAAACCGGCGAAATCAGCGAAATTCCGCTCAAGGGAGACCCGGTGATGGCGTACTCGGTGGTGCTGTCGCCTGACAGGAAGCTGGCCTACGCGGTCATGGACGAGCTCACGGTCATTGACCTCGTCGGAAGGACGTACATGGAGTCGATGCCCATCGCCGAGGGCACCTGCTACGCCGTCAATGTGTCGGGCGACGGCAAGAAAATCTATGCCGGAGGTGGTGGGTCCACATTGACGGTCTACGACTCGAAGACACTGAAGGCGCTGAAGGTGCTGCAGATGGCCTCTGACGGCATGGATATCCGCCGGGTCAGCTTCTGACCCGGCGCACGATTTCCCGCCGGGAAGAAACGCGTGGAATACGGACTTCGGCTGACGAGCCCCGCTGAGCCGCCCCGGAATCTGCGGGACGCGTGCCCGGCCGTGTGGCGCAGTCTGCTGCCGGACGGCTCTACGGTGGCGTTGTACTTCGGCACGGAATTCTGCGAGGACCTCCTCCCCGATTTCGAAGAGGCCCAGGAGTTCTGTTCGCTGGCGCGCGACCATGACCTCGAACCCACGCTGCTCACGCCGATCGTGACGCCCGAAGGGCTGCGCACCGTGGGCCGGCTCCTGGCCAGGCTCACGGCGAGCGGCTGGGAACCGGCGGTGGTGTTTAACGACTGGGGGGTCCTTGGGCTCCTCCGCGACCTCCACCCTTCGTTGCCACGGCGCGCCGGCCGGCTGATGAACCGGTCGCTGCGTGATCCCCGGGCCTTTCGCGATCCAGCGAACGGCGGCCCAACCCACGAGGCTTCCCGCTACGCGAGGCTGCGCGCCTTACTGGCCGGCCTCGGCGTCACGGCGCTCGAAAGCGATGTGGATCTCGATGGCGGCTACCTCGGTGACGGACGTGACCAGATGGGCGCGGGACTTCTCCGGGCCATCCATCTGCCCTTCACGTTCGCCGCCTCGGGCCGCGGCTGTCCGCTGAAGGCCCGCCTCTACCCTGAGGGTGGCGGCTTTTCCAAGGCGCTTGCCGACCGCTGTCCCGGACCTTGCCGGGCCGGGCCGATTCGGGTCCAACGCGACGACTGCCCGATGCCCCTGTGGAGGGGCGGCAACACGCTCTTCTATGAGATACCGCCCGCGGCAGCCGAGGCGTGGCTGCTTCGTACCGACCGCGTCGTCCTTCACGAAACGGCCGCGCCATGAAGATCCTTGCGCCGCTGCGAAGTTCTGGAGAAGTCCTGCCGCTCCTCGCCGAGGGTGCCCACGAGTTCTACTGCGGCCTGACCCCGCCTGGCTGGGACGAAACCTTCGGACAGGCGTGGGTCCATCGCCGCGACCCCAGGTCCGCCGGCGTTTCGGGTCTCGAGGAGCTGCGCCGGATCGTGGACCTGGCGCGGCCACGACCGGTCTACGCGACGCTCAACGCGCCCTCCTACCCGGCGGGGGCCGTGCCCCGCCTGTTGGAATTCGGCAGGTTCCTCCTCAATGAGGTCGGCGTTGCCGCCCTCATCGTCGCCGAGTGGGAACTCCTGCTGGCCCTGTGCGAGCAAGGACTCGGCCCGCGCCTGCATGTTTCCAGTCTCGCGAGTTGCCGCAACCCCGGCGCCGCCGCGTTCTACCGCAGCCTCGGGGTGTCGCGCGTGATCCTGCCCCGGCACATGACTTTGCGGGAGATCGAGGAAACCGCGATTCCCGGCCTCGAGTGGGAGGTTTTCGCGCTGAACGACGGCTGCGTTTTCGAGGAGGGAATCTGCGCCACCACCCATGCCTTCGGCCCTTTCTGCATGGATGACCGTCTCGCGGCAAGATCCGGCCGTCTCGACAGGCGCTACGAGTTTTGGAAGTGGACCTTGAACAACTGCGGCTGCCAGACGAACCGGGGCTACACGCTCGGACCCTGCGGCCTGTGCGCCCTGCCCCGCCTGGCTCGCATCGGCATCGCGAGCCTGAAGGTAGTCGGTCGCGAGGCGTCGCTCGCGCGGAAGGCCGCGTCGGTGCGGCTGGCCACCGTCGCGCTGAAGCACGCCGAGCGCGGTGCCAAGCCCGATGACATTCGGGCGTCCGTGGTGTCCATGCGGGGGGCTCCCGAGCTCTGCCAGGACGCCCACCTCTGCTACTACCCGGATGTGTGGGCCGGCGAGCCAGGCTTGTGTTGAAGGATCTCCTGCGGTTCGCGCGCCACCTGTCCGGCAAGCGGGGCAGCCTCGCCGCCGTCTTCGCCCTGGGGCTCGGAGGCGCAGCCGTGTCGCTCTCGACACCGCTGCTGGGCAAGGCGTTCGTGGACGCGGTCGCGAGCCGCCGCGACTTCACCGTGATCCCGAAGATCGCCGCGGTGCTGCTGGTCCTGGCGGTCCTCGACCTGGGACTCGCCACGCTGTCACGCCGCGTCCATGCGCGCCTTTCGGCGGACCTGCTGGGCGACCTGCGATCGTCGCTCTTCGAGCGCTGCCTGAACGGGCCGCTCGCGACGCTGGAGCCCTTCCGCCACGGGGATCTCCTCACGCGCTTCGGCACCGACCTGCCGCGAATCCAGACCCTGCTGGTCGACGGCGTGCTCGGAGCACTGCAGAACATCCTTTTCCTGGCGGTAGCGGCCGTCATCACGTTCAGCCTGTCGCCGAGCCTGACGCTGTGGAGTTTTCTCGGCCTGATCCTTGCGCTGCTGGCGACGACCGCATTTCGCCGCCCCATCGAGGAAAGAAGCCGCAGCGTGCGCGCGGCCGTGGCCGACCTTTCCCACTTCCTGTCGGAGCGCCTCGCCGCGTTGCGCGCGATTCGTTTTCACCGCACCGAGGGCGAGGAACAGCAACGACTCGCTGCCGCGAGCGAAAGGCTCAACCGCGAGGTCGTCGGCTTCCAGGTGCTCGACTCCATGTCGACCGGCGCGCCGGGCCTGCTGCTCACGCTTGCGCTGGCGTGGATCTACCTCCTCGGTGGCAGGCTGCTCGAGGCCGGCACGATCAGCCTCGGCACGTTCGTCGCCTTCGTGCTCTACCAGGGACGCCTCTTCGCCCCGGCCCAGGGATTGCTCGGTCTCGTCCGAAGTCTCCAGGAGGTGCGGGTGAGCGTCGCCCGGGTGGCCGAGGTCCTCGGCGTCGACGAGACCATCGTCGCCGCAGCGGACGACGTCCGGGCGGATGCAGTTGAAGACGGCGCGATCGTGCTGTGCGACGTGACATTTGCGTACCCGGGGAAGCCGCCGGTGTTCCGGGGTACGAACCTGCGCGTCGATCGGAGCGAGCGCGTGGGCCTGTTCGGTGCCTCGGGTGCGGGCAAGTCCACGCTGGTTCACCTGCTCTTCGGCCTACGGCAGCCCGCCGAAGGCTCCGTTCACATCGACGGCCGGCCAGCGCATTGCAGGCGTTTGATGGATGACCGAGACTTGCTTGGGTATGCGGGCGCCGAACCGTTCCTGCTGCACGCCACCGTGGAAGAGAACCTGCGCTACGGTAATCCCGGGGCGACGCGCGAGGACCTAGAGCGGGCCGTCGCCCTGGCCGAGGCCGACACCTTCATCAATGCCCTGCCCGACGGCTACCGCACGATCATCGGTGGCCGCGGCCTCGCACTCTCCGACGGCCAGCGGCAACGGCTGGGCCTCGCACGGCTGTTCTCGCGCAATCCCCGGATCCTGGTGCTCGACGAGGCTTTCTCCGGCCTCGATCTCGAGACCGAGGCCCGGATCCGCCAGCATCTGTGGGGAGCATTTCCTGATTGCACCGCGCTCGTCATCTCCCACCGGCCGGTGGGCCTCACGGATTTCGACCGGGTCGTGCACCTGCATGCAGGACAGTTTGTCGCGGTCGCCGCGGAGGAACTCGGCTCGTTACTGATGCCGGACCGATCGATTAGCGGCGTCGCGGCTTTTGCGGTGACGTCCGGCATCGGCAGCGGCAACTGATCGCCCCGCAGATCTCTTTCACGGAGCGTCGCTTGGGTCAGGATTTGCAGTTGGCTCGTCGCATCGGAATCGTCGATACCGGCGTGAACCCATGGCATTCCCACGTGCGGGGAAACGTGACCGGCTGCCGCCTGTACCTCGGACCGGACGGGCTGGTTCGCGAGGATGCGGACTTCTCCGACCCCGTTGGTCACGGGACGGCCGTGGCCGGACTCATCCGCGAGGCGTTTCCCGACGCGGCGATATTTGCGGTACGGGTGTTCGGCGTCGCAAAGGTGACGTATCCCTCGCTGGTCGCGCGGGGAATCCTGCGGGCCGCGGCCGAAGACTGCGACTTCGTGAACGTGAGCCTCAGTATTCCTCCAGGCCCGGGCGACCAGGTGCTGACTGCAGCCTGTGCCACTGCAATCGAAGCCGGCAGCGTCATCGTGGCGTCGGGGCATCCCGACCGGCCAGACTGGCTGCCCGCGTCACTGCCCGGCGTTCACGCCGTCACGGCCGACGACGCGCTTGAGTTCGGAGAGGTGCTGTGCGACGGCCCATGGCGGCTGCGCGCCCCCGGGCGGCCTCGGGATCTCGGATCCGTGCCGCACGACGCGAACCTGTGGGGTCACTCCTTCGCGTGCGCACGGGCACTGGTTTACCTGGCAAAGGTCCGGCGGGCCGGCGCCGAGGCGGTGCACGGAGCCGTCAGCTCCTGAGTTACACGTCCGTGCCGCCCCGCCAGTCGCTGCGGCGAACCAGCGCAAGATAGAAACCAGGTACCAACGCGCAACACGCAGCAATCGTCATCGGCATGACAGTTGGGTTGCTCTCGACGCCATGGCCGACGACGATGCCGACCAGAGCCGCCACGCTCATCTGCGAGAAGCCCATCAGTGCCGACGCGGCGCCGGTCATCTTCGGGTACGGCGCCAGCGCCCGCGCGGTGGCATTTGGCATCACCACCCCGACCGACACAGTGACGACGAACATCGGCGCCAGCACTGCGGCGAGATGGCGGACGCCGGCAAAATCAAGGCCAAACATTACCGCTCCGGCGATGGCCCCCAGCCAGGCACCGGACCGCAGCAGCCAGTCGGGGCCGCGCCGAGGAACGAGCCAGCCTGCAAGCTGCGTACCGGTGATGTAGCCGGCGACGACGAGCCCAAAACACAGGCCGTAGACGGCCGGCGACAGCCCGTACCGCCCGATCAACACGAACGATGACCCGGAAATGAAGGCGAACAGCGCGCTGTACGACCACGTCAGCGCCAGCAGACAGCCGAGATAGCTTCGATCTACCAGCAGGATCCGGAAGTTCCTGAGCATGCGGTCGACGCGAGTCGCCGTCGCATCCGGATGCACGCTGCTCTCGCCCAGCCAATGCCAGACCGCCACCAGCTGCACACCGGAGAACAGCGCCAGCAGCACGAAGCTGGCCTGCCAGCCGAACCAGACGGTCAGCGCGCCGCCGAGGACCGGACCGACCAGCGGCGCCAGCGCCATTGCGCCGCCCAGGTAGGCCAGGGTACGGGCCGCCGCGATCGGCCCCCAGACGTCGCGGACGATCGCGCGCCCAAGTACCGGTCCGGCACAGGCACCGATCGCCTGCACGAAACGCGCGACGATCAGTTGATCGATACTGGCGGCGAAAACGCAGCCGACCGACGCGAGGAAGAAGATCACGAGCCCGGCAAGCACGATTGGTCGTCGCCCGAAACGATCGGACAGCGCACCATAGGCCAGCTGTGCCACGGCAAAGCCTGCAAGGAACACGGACAGCGTCAGCTGGACGCGCGCAGCATCCGTGCGAAACACGCTGATCAGCGTCGGCAGCGATGGGATGTAAAGGTCGGTGGAAAGCGGGCCGAGCGCAACCAGCGTCGTCAGCAGCACCCCCAGCGCGAGTGTCGGAGCTGTCAGGCGCCGTTGCGAGGTGGCGAGCGTCACAATGGTCTTACTCCGCGGCGTAGCCGCCGTCATGTATCCGGCGCGCGTGCTTTAAACGCCCTCGCGGGCGATTTTCATCGCCTCGCGCAGGACGGCGATGTCGCCGATGTGATTGGCCAACAACAGGATCAGCCGGGCATTGACCATCGCGCTTTGCTCATCGCTCAGGTCGCGGTGAGTCTCGATCAGGCTCTCGTAGAAGTCGTCCCCGGGCGTGAAGGTGCGGACATAGCGCTTGCCCGGTTCGTGGAAATTCGGCTCCAGCTTCAGGGTCATCTCGCTGCTCCTCATTGTTCGGTGTTGCGGGTCGCGCGTGCCAGCGCAGCGCATACCGCTTGCGCGTCGAACGCACGCCACCTCGCGGCAACATGCTGATCGGGGCGAACCAGGTAGGTCGTGCCGGCGCGGGTGTCGTAACGCTCGGCGTAGCGGCCGGCGCGATCCCGCCACGTGCGCAGATTCTGCGGTCCGGTGCCGCCCTGCGGTGACACCAGCACGGCCTCGGCCGGGACTCGCGCGCTGGCCAGCGCACCCATCGCGCTCGCCTGCGCCGGCCCGACGGATGCCGGGTCGTCGACGAAGACCAGCACCATGAAACGGTTACCGATGCGATCCAGCAGCCAGCCGATTTCGCCATCCTCCTCGATCGGCGCATCGTCCATCGGCGCACCGGGCATCATGTTGCCGGCGAAGGTATCCGCGTCCGGCGTGTTGAGACGCGATTCCGTCAGGAAAGACGGCACGGATAAGCGGCCCGAGTTGACCAGTGCGCGCGCGAAAGCGTGGTCCCTGGCCAGCCCCAGCACGGCGTTGCGGAAAGTCAGCGACGTCGCTGATTTCGGGGTCATGAAGTCAGTGGAACGGCTGGAGTTCAGAATGTTCTCGTCGGCCGCGAATCCGCGCTCCTCGGAATACGTATCGAGCAGCGTGTCCGGCGCCCGGCTCTCCAGCACGAGCTTCAGCTTCCAGCAGAGGTTGTCGGCATCCTGGATGCCAGAATTGGCGCCGCGCGCGCCGAAGGGTGACATCTGGTGCGCTGCGTCGCCGGCGAACAGCACGCGACCATGCCGGAAGTTCGCCATGCGGCGGCACTGAAACGTGTAGACGCTGACCCATTCCAGCTCAAACTCGCGGTCCTTGCCAAGCATGGCCTTGATCCGCGGAATGACCTTCTCCGGCTTCCTCTCCTCCTCGGGATCCGCCTGCCAGCCGAGCTGGAAATCGATGCGCCATACGTTGTCGGCCTGGCGATGCAGCAGCACAGACTGGCCCGGATGGAATGGCGGGTCGAACCAGAACCATCGCTCGGTCGGGTAATCGGCCTTCATGAGGACATCGGTGATCAGAAAGCGGTCGGTGAAGATCTTGCCCTCGACCTCCAGGTTCAGCATGCGGCGAATATTGCTGCGCGCGCCGTCGGCGACGATTAGCCAGTCGGCCTGCAGCGTGTAGCCACCGTCTGGTGTCTCGACCTGGAGGACGGCGCCATCGTCCCGCGGCGTTGCCGACACGACCTTGTTGCGGAAGCGCAGATCCAGATTAGCTAGCTCTTGGGCGCGCCGAACCTGGTACTCCTCGAGGTAATACTGCTGCAGGTTGATCATGCCCGGGCGCTTGTGATCGGCCTGCGACAGCAGCTTGAAGTCGTAGACCTCTTCCTCGCGGAAGAAGGTCCGGCCGACATTCCAGCTCACGCCCTTCGCGATACAGGCATCGCCCACGCCGATGCGGTCGAGGATCTCCAGCGTCCGCTTGGCATAGCAGACTCCGCGCGAGCCGACCGACACGGTGTCGTCGTCGTCGAGCACGATGACGGAAATGCCGGACTGCGCAAGATCAATGGCCGCCGCCAGACCGACCGGACCAGCGCCGACGACCACGGCCGGGTAACGCCGGGTCTTGCCACTCTTCAGCTCGGGTGGCTGGCGATACTCGTATTTCGGATATTCGTAGGTACGAAGCATCAGCACCTTCGGTCCGGCCCGCCCACATTCGTGCCGCGAATATCCTCAGGCTCGCAGCCGGTGCGGGTGTGAGTAGATCACGTGCTGGCCCGGGCGGGCAAAACCCACGAGCGTGAGCCCGCAGGTCTCTGCCAGTCGGACCGCAAGCCCCGTCGGTGCGGAGATCGCGACCAGCAGCTGCACGCCGACAGTCGCCGCCTTTTGAACCATCTCATAACTCGCGCGACTGGTGATGATGACGAAGCCGCTTGCGATGTCGGCCTTGCTGCGGATCAGCGCGCCGATCAACTTGTCGAGCGCGTTGTGGCGCCCGACATCCTCTCGCACGATGCGGATGCCCTCATCCGGCAGCACCCAGGCCGCGCCGTGGACGCTGCCCGTGCGCTCGTTCAAGGGCTGGCGCGCGGTGAGTTCCTGCAGTGCCGCGTGCAACGCTGCCAGGGAAACGGAGAGTCCGGCATGCACCGGCGGCGGCTGGCGAATCGCGCCCTCGACGGTCTCGGCACCGCACAGGCCGCAACCGGTGCGACCCGTGAGATTGCGCTGGCGCTGCAGCAGTTCCGCGAAGCGCGGCGGCGCGATGTCGATGTTGACCTCGAGCTCGTCGCCCGTCGCCTGTTGCTGCACGTGGCGGATCTCGTCGGGCGAGGCAACGATGGCTTCGCTCACCGTGAAGCCCACCGCGAGATCCTCGAGATCGGCCGGCGTCGCCAGCATCACGACGTAGGGAAGGCCCTGGTAGCGCAGCGCAACCGGTGATTCCTCCGCAACCACATCGGTCGCGCTTGCGGTTCCCTCATCCCGCCAGCGCTGTACGCGGACCTCGGTGCTGGTCGACAGACCCGGCTGCCCGGCCGTTTTCGAATGCGGATCAGGAGCGGGCATCGCTCGCCGTGTGCGGCGACGCAGCGACCGCGCGCCTGGAGCGCCTCTTGCCAGCCTTCTTCAGTTCCTCCTCGACCCAGGTGAAAGCGGCAACCGCGCTCGGCAGGCCCATGGCGCCCGCTGCCAGCGCCACCACCTGGTAGATTTCCTCCGGGCGTGCTCCCGCCATCAGCGCCTTGCGCACCGCCGCGTGGGTGCCGCCCTCGGAACGCGTCGCGATGTGGATGCCGAGCTTCACCAGGCGAGTCGTCTTCAGATCGAGCGGACCGGCATTGCCGGCCTCGCCCAGGAGTTCCCAGGCCTTGCCGATCTGCGGATATCGCCGCGTGAACGCGAAGAAAGTCCTCGGGGGACTACTGCCACGACGTCGGTTCATGTGAATTCACTCTCGGGCAACGGCCTGTTCTCCCAAGGCCCGCGCCGCTGGATTCTCGACCAGCCGGTCGAATCGCGCAAGGAAGTCGGCGAGGCTACCCCGGCGCGTCTCTCCGCAGCCCTTCACCGCCCGTGCGGCACGGCATGGCGGCGCGGACCGATCCCGCCCGCTCAGGAACCGGCGGCCTCGAGTTCCTTCGCATTCGCCAACTTTGCCCGCAGCCGCTGCGCGGTCTTCTCCGGGCTCACGATAAACCGGTTGTGTCGGCCGCGCGCGATCTCCTCGATCGCGTCTCGCGCGGAGAATTCGAGTGTGACGGCGTTGCCGTTGACCTCGACCAGCCTGACCGTGATTTCCGCCCACATGCCGAGCAGCGTCGCTGCAATGTGGTCCAGCTCGATCCGCGTGCCTACCGAATCCCGGCCGGGCTCGCCGTGTGCGAGCAGCAGGTTGCGACAGGCGATCTCGATGTCGTACAGCAGCTTCGGCGTCGAATAGACGCGACAATCGTCGCCCAGGAAGCTGATCGTGCGATCGCGGTCGATCGTGACGCGTTCGGTTCTCGTCAGTCCCGGCTGGAGTGATTCGCTCATCGCTGACCTCGCTTGGCGGTAATACCTGATGGCAGATTCGTTGCGGCGCGCGTCAGCCCCGTTGTCTGAGCGTTTCCGCGTGGAGCCGCGAATCGACATAGCGCACCAGCGCCCGGGTGCCGCGCGCGCAGTTGCGAAACACGCAGACGCCCTGGTCCATCAGGCGCGCGGACATCGCGTCGTACAGTTGCCCGGCATCGACGATTCCGATGACGGGCTTGTCGTAGCGGTCGACGAGTGGCGGCATCAGCTGGACCGTGCTCTTCGGATCGCCGATGTCGTAACCCGGGCGCAGTTCGCTCCGTGTGAGCGCCCGGACTGAAGGCGCAGTCGGGTCCAGCCCGACGACCACGGCATCGACATTGGGATCCTGCAGGAATGCCTCGACGATCCGCAGGTGTGCCTCGTCGTCAGCGCCGGGATTGATGTCGATGGGATTGCGCACGTTGACCAGTGCGTCAAGCCGGCTGGCAACGAGGATTTCCTGCACGCGCCGGACCGTGTCGGGCTCGAGCCGCCCCATCTCCATGGTGCACGGGCCGGCTTCGAGGGAATCGGCCATGCCGACCGCCTCGAATCCGGCGCCGCTGATGGCACCAAGGCGCCGGCCGCCGATCCGCTTGCAATGCAGCGCGCCGGCCAGATAGAGCAGATCGTCGAAGGCCGTGAAATCCGGCGCCACGATCGCGCCTGCGTGGCGCACGACCGAATCGAACAGCTCCCGGTCGCCGGCGATCGAGGCCGTGTGGCCCATGACCGCGTCGGCGCCGGATGCGGTCGTCCCGGCCTTGTAGACGACGACCTGCTTGCCGTTGCGGACGGCACGGCGCACGGCCTTCACGAAGTCGAGCCCGTCACGATCCCTGAAGCCCTCGATATAGACGCCAACGGTCTCGATCTCGGGCCGCTCGGCAAAATACGCCAGCAGATCGCCGTGCGTGAGGTCGATCTGGTTGCCGATCGCGAGCATGTAGCGCGGATCGAGCCACGGGTTCTGGCTGATGCGCGTGATCATGAACGCGCCGCTCTGGCTCAACAGCACCGAATTGCGCTCTGGCTTCTTCCGCGGCTTCGGCAGCCGCTCGAGCGGGATGAACCACGAGTCGTACGAGCCTGGGTGCGAGACGACACCGAGACAATTGGCACCGAGGAATATCGGGCCACCGCCATGGCCCCGGTGCGCGGCATTGATGCGCGCCGCCAGCGCAGCGGCGGGTTCCCGGCTCGCCGGCGTCTCGCCGAGGCCACCGGGGATCAGCATCACGGCTTCCGCCGCGTCGGTCGCGATGATCTCGTCGACCAGTCCATAAACGGAATCAGCGGCGACCGCGACGATCAGGAGATCGAGCTTCTGGTCGAGCGCCTGCAGGCCCGCAACGCATTGCACGCCATCGATCTCGGTTGCGTCCGGCCGAATGACCCGCAGTTGCGCCCTGGGATACCCGCTGCCCATCAGGTTGCGCAGGATGATCCGGCCGAAGTTCATGCCCGAGGCCGAGACACCGACCAGTCCAATCGATGCCGGATGGACGAGCTTGTCGATCTTGTGGATCGGGCGTGGCAGCCGGCCGGCGACTGATACGCCGAACTCGCAGCGCGCCGCCTGTGCCGTCACCGCACCGGCGACCTGCACCGGATCGAGTTCCAGAACCTCCAGCACAGACTCGGCGTCCGGATTGCTCACCGCCCGGCGGCGCGCAAGATCCAGCAGGCGCGCGAACACGGTTTCAAGCTGCGCGTCGGGCGGGGACGCTCCGTCACGCCCCGAAGTCGCCGCGAGTTTCCGGTAGGCCAGCGTACGCCGGAACCGCAGCAGGAAATCCTGCGCGTCGGTCAGCTCCGTCGAGGCGTGAACGCACGCGCGATCCTGGCCATGGTTGCGGTCAGCCAGGGCGCCGTCGAGGCCGCCGAGTCCGGCGCTGATGACCAGGCCGAATTCGCGCGTGTTCTCGAGGCGGATGCGCAGCTCGACGGCAGGCTGCGTCGCGGACGATGCAGCGCCCGTGCCGAGGCCGACGCCGAGGCCGGCGAGCAACAGGCGCAGTTCCTCGGAATTCAGGGACCGGCGCCCCTCGGTCCGGGCCCGCTGGAAAAGCGCCGCTGCCGAGGTGTCTGCACGGGCGCTGCCCGGTTCAGACGATGACGCGCCCACCATCAAACGGGCTCCCCGCAATGATCGATTATTGGTCCGACTGAATTGGTATCATGATACCACAATCACTCCGCCCCACGGCCTGAGGCCTTTGGCGGCGAGGGCCCGCGCCATGTCCGCGATCGAACCGACAACCGAGGCTCGCCATCCCGCGCTTGCGGATGCGGGTGCGCGCGTGTTGCTGTCGGGGAACGAGGCCATCGCGCGTGGCGCCTGGGAAGCGGGGGTGCGGCTCGCGGCCGCGTATCCCGGCACGCCATCGACCGAAATCCTCGAAACGCTGAGCCTGGTCCCCGGCGTCTACGCCGAGTGGTCGGTGAACGAGAAGGTCGCGATGGAAGTTGCGATCGGCGCGAGTCTCTCGGGTGCGCGCGCACTGTGTGCGATGAAGCACGTCGGCATGAACGTCGCGAGCGATGCGCTCATGACGATCACGGTGGCAGGCGTCTCGGGCGGATTCGTGATCGCAATCGCCGATGACGTGGGCGTGTCGTCGTCGCAGAACGAACAGGACTCGCGCTTCTGGGGACGCTTCGCGCACGTGCCGGTTCTCGAACCCGCCGACCCGCAGGAAGCGCTGGAAATGGCGAAGTTCGCGTTCGAATTGTCGCAGGTGCATGCAACGCCCGTGATCCTCCGCGTCACGACGCGCGTCTGCCACGTCAAGGCGCCGGTGACCGTTGGCGCGAGGGTCGAGCGGGAAACGGCGGGCTTCCAGCGCGATCCGGCGCGCTGGGTCCTGAGCCCGATCAACGCGCGGCGGCAGCTGCCGCTGCAGGCCGAGCGGGAGCGCGCGCTTGCGGCGGTCTCGGAAGCGACGCCACTGAACTTCATCACGCCCGGTTCCGACCGGCGTCTCGGCATCGTGACCTCGGGAGCCGCCTATCTGCACGTCCGTGAATGCTTCCCCGACCTGCCGGTGCTGAAACTCGGCCTGAGCTATCCGGTGCCGCTCGGGCTCGTCGGCCGCTTCGCGGCCGGGGTCGACGAGTTGCTGGTCGTCGAGGAGACCGAGCCGTTTGTCGAACAGGCCGTCCGCGCGGGCGGCACCGCGGCGCGCGGCAAGGACGTGCTGCCACGAACCGGCGAACTCACGCCTGAGGTCCTCAGACTGGCGGTGGCACCACTGCTGGGAGAGCCGGCCCCGTCCCCGCCGCCTTATCCGGCCGGCAACACGTTTCCGCGCCCACCGACGTTGTGCGCCGCCTGCCCGCACTCGGGCATCTACTACGTGCTGGCGCGGCTTCGGAAGAAAGTCCTGATCTCCGGCGATATTGGCTGCTACGCGCTGGGCGCCGGAGCGCCGTGGCACGCGCTCGACACGGTAGTCGCGATGGGCTCATCGATGGGCATCGCACTCGGGCTCGACAAGGCCCGCGGCGACGCCGACCGCTCCAAGGCGGTCATCGCCGTGATCGGCGACTCGACTTTCCTGCACATGGGCATGCAGGGATTACTCAACATTGTTTATCAACGCGGCAATATCACGGTCATCATTCTGGACAACCGCACGACCGCCATGACCGGCGGCCAGGACAATGCGGGTTCAGGTCGCGGGCTGCATGGTGAGGATGCCCCGCGGGTCGATTTCACCCGGCTCGTGGCGGCACTCGGCGTGCGGCCCGAGCGGATCCGCGTCGTCGACCCCTACCAGTTGCCGGTGCTCGCCAGGACCGTGCGCGAGGAAACGGAATTCGCCGAACCGTCAGTCGTGATCGCACAGCGGCCTTGCGTGCTGTCTGACTTCTATCAAGCCACCCCGCCCTTCCGGGTCGTCGACGAGGACTGCACCGGTTGCAGCAACTGCTTCAATGTCGGCTGCCCGGCGATTTACCTCAGCCGCACCGAGCAGAAGACCCTGTCTTCGGGAGCGGTCACCGAGCTCCAGTTTGCCGTGATCGATCCCATTGCGTGTACCGGCTGCGGCTTGTGCGAACGAGCCTGTGGACCGAAGGCGATCGTCGCGACCGCGCCCGCCGACGGCAGCGCTGCTGGCGCGGCGGCGACAGCCAGATGCTGACGTCCGCGGCGCTCAACGTGTTCCTGTGCGGCGTGGGTGGCCAGGGCGTGATGACCGCCGCGGATCTGATTGCGCAGGCGGCGGTCGCGCATGGCTTCGACTGCAAGAAATCGGAGCTCGCCGGCATTTCCCAGCGAGGCGGCGTGGTGACTTCGCAGGTGCGGTTCGGCCCGAAGGTCCTGTCGGCGGTCATCACTCCAGGCGCGGCCGACCTGCTGCTCGCGTTCGAACTGGCCGAGGCGCTTCGCGCTGCGACCTACCTGAAGCGTGGCGGCATCGCGCTCGTCAACGTGCTGCGGCTGCCGCCACCAGTCGTATCGCTCGGACTGTATCGCTATCCGGACGATCCGCTCGCCGAGTTGCGCGCCGCCGGGATATGCGTACACGAGATCGACGCCGGCGGGATCGCGCGCGAGCTCCACGATCTGCGGCTGGTCAACACGGTCATGCTCGGCGCCGCGGCCGGCTTCCTGCCGTTTCCCGCGGAGGCCCTCGAGTCGCTGGTCATCGAGCGCTTCGCGGTCCGCAAGCCCTCCCTCGTCGCCGCCAATCGCCAGGCATTCGCTGCCGGCCGGATGGCGGCGGGAAGGATGCGGACGGGCGGGTGATCAGGTCCGATTCGATGTTTCCGGGCCGAGACGGCAGTCGAAGGCGAGGCGTGCCGACGGCCTGAACCCGCAGTGCGCGAGGAACGCGATCAGCTCGGTATCCGACCAGTCGACCTCGGTCATCACCCTCTCGACCCTCAGGGTCGCCAGATTCACGAATAGCTGTGACAGCAGAGCCCGGCCGATTCCCTGCCCGCGGTAGTCGGGTTGGATACCGATCGTATCCATGTCGGCGACAGGCTCAGTGCGGCCAAATTCGCCGAGACTGACCCGCGCCATGACGAATCCGACTTGCCGCCCGTCGGCCTCAGCAACAAGCGAGACGCCCACATCGGACTCGTGCAGCACTTCATTCACCCGACGCTCGAAATACCGGCTCCGGTCGCGACCGGTGATGGCCCGATCGATCGCGACGAGCCATGGCAGGTCTGCCTCGGTCATTGAGCGGACCGGAACCCGGTCGCGAGCCAGTGGACCGTAGTCTGCCGCAGGTGGACCGCTGAAGTCCGCTTCGCGCTGGCTGCCGACGCGCTCCGGCACTAATAGGTCCGTTTTTTTCGCCATGCAGCGTTCCTCGGGAACTCCTTTGCCGAATTGCCCCGCGCGGTGGCAGCGGGTCAAGCTTGCCTAGATCTCCTCGCCCTGCTCGCTAATCGATTGCGCCGTGCCACGCTCGAGCACGACGCGTCGGGCGAGTACAAAACCTGTGGAATCAAAGAATTTCAGCAGTCCGTGGCTAGTCCATTCCGCCTGCGAGTGCAAGGTCTGAACCCCCTTCGATCGCAGCAGCTCCAGCAAGCCGGCCATCAGGGCGTGCCCGCAACCTTGCTCCTGACTGGCCCGGTCGACGCCGATCGCATCGAGGACTGCCACGGGCTCGACCATTCCGAACTCGCCATACAGCACGCGGCCTAGTGCAAACCCCGCGAGCGTGCCGGCGCATTCCACGCCGATCTGCATGAAGTCGCCGGGAGCCGTCTGGGCCGCCTTGAGGCGCCTTTCCATGAACCGACGCCGGCCACTGCCGGTGTGCGCCTTGTCGATGGCGATGACGCGCTCGAGATCGTCGAGCCGCAGTGGGCGGATGCTCGACACCGGGGGCACCGGCCTTTTGCTCATCGGTCCATCTCAGGCATCGCCAGCATAGGCCTTGTGCAGGCTGGCATCCGCCGCCGGGTCGAGGTTCTCCTCGAGCAGCGGCAGCAACACCATTTCTTCCTTCTGCACGTGGCCCAGCAGCCGATCGCACAGTTCGCCGGCAACGCGCTGGAATGCCTGCCAGCTGTCCGCATCAAATCCACCGGCCGCCGCGGCGCGGGCGAGCGCACCCAGTTCCCGGCCCAGCGGCCGCATCACCTCGTGCTCCTCGGTCAGGTGCGCACCAATCGCGACATCACCGATCTCAGCGAGGTAGCTGAAGAGGCGTGCTTCCTCGAAATCGAAGTGACGCGTGACTTCCGACTCCATCGCGGGCGGGATGTCCCGCAGCAGCTGGGTCACCAGGCCGTCGGCGCCGTCCGGCGGCGCATGGCGGCAGCGATCGAGCAGCGCGCCCACGCGCTCGACCAGCCTGATAGTTGCGACGTGTTCGTCGTGCAGGGTCTGGCAGACGCGAGTCGAAAACATTCCCCGTATCGCTCCCCGCTGGTGCCTTGACGTCACCGGAAGCCAAAAGTACTATAATAGTACCATATTACCATTTTAATCTCGCCGTCAACGATGCATTGTCCCGTACAACATGACTTCCACGGCCATCTCGCGGTCGTAACCGGCGCCGCGCGCGGCATCGGCGGGTCGATCGCGGACGCCCTGGCCGCGGCGGGCGCGAGCGTCTATGCCTTCGACATCGACGCACCCGGGCATTCGCGCTTCCAGTACCGCCAGGTCGACGCCAGCGATCCCGCGGCCGTCGAGGCGGCGGTCGCGGCGCTGCCGCGTACGCCGACCTTGCTCGTCAACAATGCCGGCATCACGCGCGACCGTACGCTGGCCAAGATGTCCGACGTCGAGTGGTCGAGCGTGCTGTCGGTCAACCTGACCGGCGCCTTTCACCTGATCCGCGCGATCGGGCCGCGGATGGCGGCCCAGGGCTTTGGCCGGATCGTCAACATCACGTCCATCAACGGCCTGCGTGGCAAGTTCGGGCAGGGAAATTACGCAGCCTCTAAAGCGGGCCTGATCGGGCTCACGAAGACGGCGGCGCGGGAATTCGGCCGGGCCGGGGTCACGGTCAACGCGGTGGCGCCTGGCATGGTGATGACGGCCATGGCACGCACGCTGCCCGCCGAAGTCATCGCCCAGGCCAGCCGCGAAGCCGCGCTGGCGGCGCTCGCCGAGCCCGACGACGTCGCCCAAGCGGTCCTGTTCCTGCTGTCTGACGGCGCGCGTGCCATTACCGGGGAGATCCTGCGCGTCGATGCGGGGCAGTACATCTGAAAACCGGACTGACTTCCACGCGGAGCCGGCGCACTACATCAAAGCTGAATACGGCATAGGCCAGGGCACCAACGAGCCCGATTGCGCTGCCAGCCTGCACGAGCGGAGCGAGATTCGCGGCGGTGCCCGCGATGACACTGCCTAGAGCCAGCGCATGGCACGCGGCATGCAAACGCAGGGAGGCACGCCGCACGCCAACCACCGCAAAGACAGACCCTGATCCTGAGCCTGGACCCGCGTGCATGGAGACGAGCATTGGCAGGATCCGCTGCAGGATGCCGAGCAGGAACGTCAGCAGCCAACCCGCAAACAGCAGGATGCCGAATTGCTGCGGCCCAACTGCGGGATTCTCGAAAATCAGGGAGGCCAGCGCTGTAACCAGCGTTGCCGGCAGCAGCACCCAGGCCGTACGCACCAGCATGAAGGAGAGCCCGAGGCGCCGCAGCATGCCGACGCGCAGCGCCTGATGCATCAACCGCAGGTGGATTCCGCTGGTAACGAGGCCGAAGCCGATCGCAGCCGACAGCAGCGCCGGGGAGCGGCCGAGGGCGCCTGCGGCACCGAGCGCGAGCGCGAGTATCGCGGTGGCGAATCCGACCCACGCGAGTCGACGATCCGGAACGGCAGCAAGCGTGAACATCGGCACGAGGACGTGGCTGAAGCCGAGCGCGAACAGCCCCACGCCACCGAAGCCGCCGAGAATCAGGTGCGCGAGCGCCAGCGCGCCGCGATCGGCCACCCCACCCCACCGGACCTCGATGGTCAGGGCGACTCCCAGCAGCACCGTGATCAACAGTGTAGCGAGTGCGGCCCAGCCATAGGCCACCACGATCGGCGGATCTTTCGCCCGCCGCAGGTTGTGGGCGAGCACGGCTGCAAACAGGCAGATCCCCGCACTGGCCATGCCGCCACCGACGCTCGCCAGGCCCGGGCGAACCGCATGGAAGCCGATCACCAGCAGCACGAGCCCCGGCAGCAGCAGCCAGAATGCGAACCGGATGGGCCAGACCGCGGCCAGCGGCTGACGCGTCACCACCGGAAGAATCTGCACGGCGGCCCCGATCACCGTGCACAGCAACACGCCGATCGTCAACAGATGGACGGCGGCAAGCAGCGGCGCGAACCCCCCGCGGAAGCCGGCGAGTTGCGCGCCCGTGGCGAACAGCACCGCCCAGAACGCGACATGCGACAGGACGGCCATTGCGAGAAAACGCAACGGTACCGAAGGTGGCAGCAGGCGGCCGCTCGCGCCCCGGATCAGTCGGGCCGCGAGCATCACGGACGCTGACGGGTCAGGCGCAGCCGCACCTCGTCCGCGCTGGCCGCCTTACCGCGATCGGCAGGCAGCATCTCATGGGTCCAACCGCGATCGTCGAGCTCCGCGTACAGCAGCAGCGGTTCCTGATCCAGGTGCACGATCAAGGCGGTGACCTCGCCGCCGTCGATCGTACGGAGAACCTCGACGAGCGGCTGGGGGCATTCGAGTCCGCGGACATCGAGATGCAGCCCGTCGGCTGCAGTCCAGATGCGCGTGCCAGCCTCGGGTCCGCCAGCGCCGCTCACCGCGCGACCTGCTGGGTCGCCACCAGGCGAGCGGCCAGGCGGCGTGCGAGGACGGCGGCAACCACGCGCCGGTAATTCGACTGCAGCAACGTCGTGCGCATCGGTTGGACCTGCTTTTGCACCAGCCGATCCAGCTGTTGCAGCACGTCAGCGTCGAGCGGCCGGCCGAGCAGGTCGCCGGTGCCATCGAGCAGGAAGGGACGGGAATTCGTGCCGGTCAGCGCGACCCGCAAAGCAGCCAGTTTTCCCTCCTCGGCGCGCAAGGCCACCGCGACGCCGGCCAGCGGGAAGTCGACGGAGCCGCGCACGCGCACCTTGGCGTAGGCGGACGGCGGGGGATCAGCAGGCAGTTCCACCGCGACCACGAGCTCGCCCGCGGCGAGCGTCAGGTGGGCGAGGCCGTCTTCCCGGTAGAGTTCGGCGAGCGGCATGCGCCGTCGCCCCGCGCGGCCCGCAACCTCGATCGAAGCGCCGAGCACGAGCAGCGCCGGCGCCAGATCGCCGCAGAAGGCGGCGTGGCAGTGCTGCCCCTGCGGCGCAACGTGACACACGTCGCCGCGGTACTTCAGGCAGTAGGCGTTCGCGCCCCGCCACCATTCGCTCTGGTTGTAGTAGATGCAGCGGGTATCGAGGCACAGATTGCCGGCGACGGTCGCGACGTTGCGATGCGCCGGACCGGCGACCACGCCAGCGGCTTCGCAGAGTGCCGGATAACGGGCACGAAGCTCCGGATCCGCGGCAATCCGGGCCAGGGTGACGCCCGCGCCGATTCGGGCGCCGCCTGCTTTGCAGGCCAGCCCTTCCAGCTCGGCGATGCCCCGCAGGTCGATCAGCAGCGAAGGCGAGCCAAGGCCGCGGCGCAGGTTGACCAGCAGATCGGTCCCGCCACCGAGGTAGCGGCTGCCGGGCCCGCCTTCGTGAGCCGCCATCGCCGAGTCAACGTCCGCGGGCTCGACGACGCGAAACGCCGCGGGAGGGGCGATCACGGCGCTGGCTCCTGCGCGGATTTCAGGCGCGCGCGCCGGCGCCGAGCGACGAGCGCTTCCACGACCCGGTCGGGAGTGACTGGCAACTCATCGAGGTCGATGCCGATTGCATTCGCGATCGCCGCCACGAGTGCCGGCGCGAAGCCGGCCAGCGCCCCTTCGCTCGCTTCCTTGGCGCCAAAAGGCCCGAGCGGATCGTGACTCTCGACGATCTGCACATCGATGGGCGGAGACTCGATGATGGTCGGCACGCGGTACTCAAGCAGGCTGGCGTGCGCCGGTAGCCCGTCCAGATAGCAAGTCTCCTCGCTGAGCGCCTGGCCCATACCCATCCACACCGCGCCCTCGACCTGGCCGGTCACGGCGAGTGGATTGATCGCGTGGCCGCAGTCGATCGCGGCCCATACCTGGTCAACCGTCACCTGGCCGGTGTCCTCATCGACCGACGCCTCGACGACCTGCGCCACGTAGCTGAAGCCCATGGTTGCGCCCACCGCGCCGCCCTTGTGCTTGCCGCCCTGCGACTCGGGCGGACAGGTAAACGTGCCCTTGACCGTCAGCGTCCCCTCCCCGACCAGAGCCGCCCTGGCGACCTCCTCGAAGGACACCGCCGTCGAATCGCCGCCGCGAGCGAGGAACATCCCGGCGGCGGTGTACACATCCTCGCGCCGCACGCCAAGCCTGCGCGCGGCCACTTCGCTCAGCAGGTCCTTGAGGCGCTGCGCGGCATCGATCGCGGCATTGCCGACCATGAACGTGATGCGCGAGGAATAAGCACCGTTGTCCTTGGGCGTGATGGCGCTGTCGGCCGCGATGACGCGAATGCGCGCGAGCGGCAGGTCCAGCGTCTCGGCGACCGTGATCGCGACCATTGTCGAGGACCCCTGGCCGATATCGGGGGCGCCGGTAAACGCCGTCACCCCGCCGTCCCAGTCCAGCTTGAGGTTCACGACCGCGTGCGGTTCGCCCGTCCAGTGAATGGGCTTCGCGGCCCCGCTCACGTAGTGCGAGCATGCCATGCCGAGCCCCCTGCCGCGCGGCAGCTGCCCGATGCGCTCACGCCAGCTACTTGCGCGCTCGACGCGGTCGAGGCACTCCGGCAGACCATAGCTGTTGACGAGCAGGTCGTTGAGTGTTCGGGTCGGAGCATAGAGCAGGTTCATGCGGCGCACGGCAAACGGATCGAGCCTGAGCTCGCGCGCCATACGATCGAGCAGCACTTCGAACGCGTGCCGGGTGTCGACGCTGCCGTGGCCCCGCATGGCACCACAGGGCGGCAGGTTCGTGTAGATCCGGTAACCGTCGTACTTGACCGCCGGAATCGCATACAGGCCGTGCAGCAAGGCGCCGGCATAGAGAATCGTGACGATGCCATAGCCGGCGTAGGCGCCGCCGCGCTGCACGACCTCGCACTCGCAGGCGGTGATTCGGCCATCACGGCGCATCCCCAGCCTGAGCCGCACCGTGGTCTGCGGGCGGCCACGGTGCGTGAGGAAGTTCTCCTCCCGCGTGAGCTGCATCAGTACCTTGCCGCGCGCGGCACGCGCAAGCAGCGCGGTGACGATCTCGAAGTTGAGCACCTCGACCCGCGCTCCGAATCCGCCGCCGACGAATGGCTTGATGACACGGATCCGCGACTCGTCCATCTGCAGGCAGCGTGCCAGCATCATGTGCAGGTAGAAAGTCACCTGAGAGACGCTCTGCATTGTCAGCTGCCCGGTCGCGGGATCGTAATCCGCGAGTGCCGCGTGCGGTTCTATCTGCGCGTGGTTCAGCTCCGCGCAGTCGATGCTCGCGTCGCGGACCAGGTCGGCGACGGCGAAGCCTGCCTCAGGGTCGCCGAAGGTGTGGTGCACGGCGCGCTCCACGTTGCCTGGCCGATTCTCGTGAACGAGCGCGGCGCCCTCTGCACGCGCGGAATCCACGTTGTAGTGCGTGGGCAGCTCCCGCACCTCGAGCTCGATCAGCGAGAGGGCCAGCTCCGCGGTCTCGGCGTCGACCGCCGCCACCGCGGCCACTGGCTCGCCGCGATAGCGAACCTTGTCGCGCGCGAGCGGATGCTCATTCATCGCCATTGGCAGCACGCCGTAGGTCTGCGGGCAGTCCTCGCCGACCACGACCGCGACCACGCCCTCGAGGCTTTGCGCCCGCGACACGTCGAGCCGCAGGATTTCCCCGTGACTGACCGGGCTGCGGAAGATCCGCCCAACCAGCGCACCGCGGTGGTCGAGGTCGGCCGTATAGCGCGCACGTCCGGTGACCTTGTCGATGCCGTCGATCAGCGGCACGCCCGGCCGCGGCCAGCCTCGGGACGAGCCGGCGCCGCTCACGGCGCTTCGTCCACGGCGGCGCGCACGGACTCGACGATCTTCACGTAGCCGGTGCAGCGGCACAGGTTGCCTGACAGCGCCTCGCGGATCTCCGCGTCGGTGGGCCGCCCATTGCGGCGCAGCAGGGCCGCGGCCGACATGATCATGCCGGGCGTGCAGAATCCGCACTGGGTGCCGAGGTGTTCGTGGAATGCGCGTTGCAGCCGGTGCAGGCCATCGCCTGCGGCGAGGCCTTCGATGGTCTCCACCGCGCGCCCGTCGCAACGCACTGCGAGCGTGATGCAGGCTGGTACGGGCACCGAGTCGACCAGCACCATGCAGGCACCGCACTCGCCGCCATCACAGCCCGTCTTGGTGCCGGTGAGCGCGGCAGTCTCGCGCACGTAGTCAATCAGCAGCAAGTGATCCGGTACGGCGTCCTCGCGCCAGCGACCGTTGAGGCGCACTCGAACGAGGCGCTTCCCGGATGGAGGTCGCTGATCCTGGCGCATCTGCCCTTCCTGGTCACCGGCGACCGCCCGCGCGGCGGTCCCGGTAGCGAATGGTGCTGTCGAGATTCCCTGCCTGGCGGGTTTGCCCCGCCCGCGGCTTCAGCGTATTATCGTACCGAATTACCTGTTTTGAGTCCAGACACCCGGCCGCCCTGGAACAGGAGCCGAACATGGCAGCAGCACCCCCCGCGCCCTCGTCGCGGCTGGTCCCGACCTACTGCTACAACTGCGTGGCGGGTCCCGATCTTCTGACCGTGAAGGTCACCGATGGTGTCGCCACCGAGATCGGGCCGAACTTCGCGGGTGCCGGCGTCCACCCGGGCGACGGCAAGCCCTGTGTGCGTGCCTACGGCCTGATCCAGAAGGTCTACCACCCGGCGCGGATTTTGACGCCGATGCGACGGACCAATCCGCGCAAAGGCCGGGACCAGGATCCCGGCTTCGTCCCCATTTCCTGGGACGAGGCCCTCGACACCGTGGCGGACAAGCTCAAGTCCGTTCTGGCACGCGGCCATCGCGACGAACAGGGCCTGCCGCGCGTCGCCGTCAGCTTCGGCCATGGCGGCACGCCAGCGCACTACATGGGCAGCTTCCCGGCGTTCCTCTCGGCATTCGGGCCCGTGGACTTCAGCTTCGGCTCCGGCCAGGGCGTCAAGTGCATGCACTCGGAGCATCTGTACGGGGAGTACTGGCACCGCGCATTCACCGTTTCCGGCGACACGCCGTACACCAACTACAACATCTCGCTCGGCGCCAACAACGAGATCACCGGCGGCGTCAGCGCCGTTGCGCGACATGCGGCCGCGCGGCTGCGCGGCGCGCGGCGCGTGCAGATCGAGCCGCACCTGTCGACGACCGCGGCCGCCTCGGCGGAGTGGATTCCGATCAAGCCGAAGACCGACGCGGCTTTCATGTTCGCGTTGATCCACGTGCTGCTGCACGAGCACCCGCGCGCGCGGCTCGATGTGCCGTTCCTCACCGGGACGACTTCCTCGCCCTATCTCGTCGGACCGCATGGCTACTATCTGCGCGACCCGGAGAGCCTCAAGCCACTGCTGTGGGACGCGCGCCACCAGGCAGCCGTGGCCTTCGATGCTGTCGATGCCCAGCCGCTGCTCGAGGGCCGCGTGCCGGTGGCACACGCCATCGAGGTCGGCGCCGATGACGAGCGCTGGGTGCACCACGACGTGACCGCCGCGACGGCCTTTACGCACCTCGTCGAGCACTTCAGGCAGTACACACCCGAGTGGGCGACGGTAATCTGCGAGGTTCCGGCCACCACGATTCGCCGCATCGCGAACGAGTACCTCGACCACGCCCGTGTCGGTGAGACGATCGAGATCGACGGCCAGGTCCTGCCGTTCCGGCCGGTGGCGGTGACGCTCGGCAAGACGGTCAACAACGGCTGGGGCGCCTACGAGTGCTGCTGGTCGCGCACGATGCTCGCGGTACTGGTCGGCGCCCTGGAAGTTCCCGGCGGGACGCTCGGCACCACGGTACGCATCAACAAGCCCCATGAGGACCGGCACCAGAGCGTCGTGCCGGGTCCCGACGGTTTCATGCAGAACGCGCTCAATCCGACGGACCGGGCGCACTGGCTCAAGGATCCCGACGTGCGCAGCGGGCACCGGACGTTGGTGCCACTGTCCGGCAGCAGCGGCGCATGGAGCCAGGCGCTCGGCCCGACCCACCTGAGCTGGATTTTCCAGAACCGCGTGCCGGAGAACTGGCAGCGGCCGACGAAGCCCGAGATCTGGATCGCGTACCGCACCAATCCCGCGATCTCGTTCTGGGACACAGCCGCCGTCGCCGCCACGATGGCGACCTTCCCGTTCACGGTCTGTTTCGCCTTTACGCACGACGAGACGAATCACATGGCGGACATCCTGCTGCCGGAGGCAACCGACCTCGAGAGCACGCAACTGATCCGCCTCGGGCGCACGAAGTTCGTGGAACAGTTCTGGCTGCACGAGGGCTTCGTGCTGCGCCAGCCGGCGGTGGCGCCCCAGGGCGACACCCGTGACTTCACCTGGATCGCGACGGAACTCGCGCGGCGCACCGGGCTGCTGGAGGCCTATAACGCCGCCATCAATCGCGGCTCCTGCGGCGTACGGTTGAAGGGTAAGCTGCGCGATTTTTCGCTGGATGCCACCAGGGTGAACTCGGTGGACGAGATCTGGAACGCGGTCTGTCAGGCGGCCAGTTGCGAGCTGACCGATGGCGCGGAGATCCATGATCTCGACTGGTTCCGAGAACACGGACTGTTGATGCGGCCGTGTCCGCAGAGTTGCTGGTACCTGTACCCGACCATCAAGCGACTTGGGCTGCGCTTCGAACTGCCCTATCAGGAGCGTCTGACGCGGGTCGGCCGCGAGCTCGAGGCCCGGCTGCACGAAAGCGGCATCCGCTGGTGGGACCGGCAACTGCGCGAATACGGACCCCTGCCGCAGTGGCACGACTTTCCGGCGTTGTGGGAGGAGGATCTGGTGCGCCGCGGCCACCGGCCCGAGGACTTCCCGTTCTGGCTCATCACGACCAAGAGCATGCAATACCACGCGGGCGGCAACGTGATGATCCAGCTGATGGACGAGGTCGCGCGGAACGTGGTCGGACATCGCGGCATCATCATCAACGCGGCCACGGCCGGGCGGCTCGGGATCGCCGACGGCGACATGCTCGAGATCAGCTCGCCCACCGGGGCCACGCGCGGTCCCGCCATTCCCGTGCAGGGAATCCGTCCCGACACGCTGGTCATCGTCGGGCAGTTTGACCACTGGGCCACGCCCTACGCGAAGGACATGGGCCATCCGAGTCTGAATACGGTCGCGCCGATGTCACTCGAAATGACCGATGCGACCGGCTCCGGCGCCGACCTCGTGCGCGTCGCCGTGCGGCGCGTGGGCGCAGCCGCAGCCGCCTGAGCGCGACTCGTGCCGGACGACTCGCGGCCGCCGAGCCGCGCTTCGTAAATCCTGTTCACCAGCCCGGCCGGGCACCCGGCCGTGTCGTTCCGAAGCCGCGCACCGGCGTGAGCGACAGCGCGAGGCCCTGGTGATATGCGGCGCGGGTCACCAGCATGAACTTGAACCATCCACCGGCGAACGCGGCCACGAATCCCGCGAGTCCGACCACCCAGGCGTGACCCGGTTCGATCGTCCCGAACACGGCGGCAATGATCGCCGCCACGTCAAGGCCGGCGAGCCGTCGCCCGAACCGCGCGAGCACCTCGCGCGCCCGCGTCGGCGCAGCAGCTGGACCCAGGCCGCCCAGGTAAGCGACGAACGCCAGCTCCCGGATCAGCACCAGCCCGACCAGCAGCAGCGCGGCCCACCCCGGGAGCGTCGCCGGATCCAGCAGCAGCTGCACTGCAATGCCGAGCCCGGTGCCTTCCGCGAGGCCCGTCGCGATCATCAGCGGCACGACGCGCGGATGGCGCCACGCCGGGATGCCGCGCGCGCCCTGGAGCATGCGCGCCTGGCTGTAGACATAGACGAGCGCGAGCACCGCCGTCAACCACGGTAGCCACCGGCCACCGTACCAGGCGGCGCCGAGCCCGGCGCCGAGAAGCGGCAGGGAGACGATCGCCTCGCGGGTCATCCACGAACTGCGTGCGTGCCGGAAAACGTTCAACGCGCGCCAGGGCCGGCCGATCTCGAACCACACGCAGAGGAGCCCGCAGCACACGAGTGCGAGGCCGAGCAGGCCCGGCCCCGCGCCCGGCGACGGCATGGCCGCCGCGTATACAAGTGTTCCCGCACCCGCGCCGCCAAAGATGAAGTTGCAGGCTGCGCGCCAATCCCAGAAGCCCTGCCGTCTTGGCGCAACCGAACCGGGCATCGATGCGCTCATGGCCTGCCCTCCACGAGGTAGTACATGCCGGGATCCGTGCCGAGCTCCTCGTGCATGCGGAAATATTCATTCTCGCGCAGCAGCTGCGACACGTTGCTCTGCGGATCCTCGCGGTCGCCGAAGTGCAGCGCGCCTGAAATACAGGAATTGACGCAGGCCGGGGTCACTTCCGGGTCGACTCCCGGTATTCGCCCCGTGCCCCGCGCGGCATCAATGCGGTCGCTGCAGAAGGTGCACTTGGTCGATACGCCAAGGCGCGCCGGATCGAACTGCGCGGCTTCCGCCGGGCTCGGCTCGGCGCCATAGGCGAATGTCGGGCGCTGCACCTTGAAGCGTTGCTGGTACGGGCACGCGACCGCGCAGTAGGCGCAGCCGATGCACAGCTCGTAATCAATGCCGACGAGGCCGTCGTCACGCTTAAACGTCGCCTGGGACGGGCAGACGTCCAGGCAGGGCGGATCGCCGCAGTGCATGCAGCTGACCGGCACGAAGGTGCGACGGACGTCCGGATACGTGCCAGTCTCGATATCGACGACCCGCCGCCATTGCACGCCAGGCGGCGTGCCATTTGCCTGCTTGCAAGCGGCGGTGCACGTCTGGCAGCCGATGCAGCGCCGCAGGTCGACGACCATGACGTACCTAGCCACGGCGGAATCCTTCCGCACCCGTGGCCGGTCTGTCGCACCTGTCCATGCGTGGAAACAACTTCATTCCCCTAGGCCTGCGAGGCCGGCGGATCGGGATCCCGGACCGGCCGGCCACCAGCCGGCGGAAGGTAGCGCTGCAGCAGACGTTGGCACAGCGTGACGTGCCGGACTTCTTCCTCGACCAGTTCCGCCGCGAAGCGCCTCACCTCGGGATCCCGCGCGTCGGCCAGCAGTTCCCTGAAGAATCCCACTGCCGCCTGTTCGGCGGCGAGCGCCATTCGCAGCGCATCTTGTGGCGTCATCAGATAGTGGGCAGCACCCAGGTCCGCAGACTCGGGGCTGTCGCCGATCTGCCATCGCGCGACCTTGCGGGCATGCGCCGCGACATCGAAGTCGCCGGCCATGCGGCAGATCTCGTCGCGGTGAATTCCCTCGGCCCGCGCCAGGTCGCGGAAGACATCGACGAGCGCCGGATTGTTATGCATCTCCATCTGGTCGGAGAGCATCGTGTAGCGCTCGACCGCGTCCGCTTCGATCTGGTAGGCGATCGCGTACAGATCGACCAGCGATGAGGCGCGTGGGGCGTCGGCGCTCATATTTCGAACTCCCGCTCCAGTTCCGCAAGGTCAGTGATGGCCTTGCCGGTGGGCGGTGCGTACGGGGGCCGGTTGCCCCGATACAGCACCCCCAGGTTGAATCCGTCATCGGTCATCACCCGGCGCGCCGCCCGCGCCGCGTCGTCGGTGGCGTCGACGGGCGCGCGATGCACGCGGTCCTTCCAGGCCCGCTGATCCGGCCGGTAGGTCACGCACGGACTCAGGACCTCCACGAACGAGAAGCCGGGATGACGCACGGCTTCCACGATGATCCCGGCGGTCTCGGCCGGATTGCCGGAAAACGCGCGCGCCACGAAATTCGCGCCGGAAGCCAACGCGATCACGAGCGGATGAAAAGGCCGCATGCCGGTGCCGCCCGGCACGAGCGCGGTGTCGAAGTCGGGCTCGGTGGTCGGTGACGGCTGGCCCTTGGTCATTCCATAAATGCGGTTGTCCATGACCACGTAGGTCAGGTCGACATTGCGCCGGCAGGCGTGCAGGAAATGATTGCCGCCAATCGAATAGCCATCGCCGTCGCCGCTCGCCACCACGACCATCAGGTCCGGACGGACGATCTTGAGTCCGGCGGCAACGGCAAGCGAACGGCCGTGCACACCGTGGAAGCCGTAGCAGTTCGTGTACGCCGGGATTCTCGACGAACAACCGATGCCGGATACCACCGCGACCTGTTCCGGGCGCACGCCGAGCTCGGCAAAGGCTCGCGTGAACGCCATCAGAACGTGGTAGTCCCCGCAACCCGGACACCAGATCGGCTTGACGGCCGAGCGATAGTTCGCGGGACGGCAGGCGGGGGCAAGGGTTGCGCTCATGAAAACTGCTCTCGCAGAAACTCACGGCATATCTCGCCGGGACGGATCGGCAACGGACCGGGACGATGCAGCACCGCCGTGTCGGCTGGCAGCGAGTAATGGGCGCGCAGGTAGCGGTAGAACTGGGCACCGTGGCTCTGCTCGACGACCAGCAGGCGGCTCACGCCCTCAAGCGCCGCCGCCATCTCCACCGGCCGGGCCGGCGACAGTAGCCGCGGAGCAATCAGTCGTACCCGGCGGCCGGCCCGAGCCAGTTGAGCAACCGCTTCGCGGGCCGCGCCGGTCAAGGAACCCCAGGTGATGACTGCGAGCGCGCCCTGTCCCTCGATCGTCGCCCACAAGTCGCCGAACGCAAAGCGTTCGAGCTTGTCGCGGCGCTTGTCCAGCTGGGCCTGGTGATCGCTCGCGCTGGTGCTGGGCAGGCCGCGTTCCGTGTGCGAGAGGCTCTCGGCCGTGTATTGGCCTTCCGCGACGCCGGGGACTGCCATCGGCGAAACGCCATCGGCGGTGAGTGCGTAGCGGCGGTAAGGCGCAACGATGGCAGTCGCCCTCTGTCGCTGGCCGATGAAGCTGACATCGGCCGGTCGCGCGATCGCCGCCAGCGCCTGTCCCAGGAACTGGTCCGACAGCAGGATCGCGGGCACCTGCAGGCTTTCGGCGAGGTGGACCGCCCATTGCGTCGTCAGCAGGCAATCCGGAATCGACTGCGGTGCGACGACGATGTGCGGGGCATCGCCGTGCACCCCGTAGACCGCAATGTTGAGGTCCGCTTGCTCGGACTTCGTCGGAATTCCCGTCGAAGGCCCGCCGCGCATGACGTTGACGACGACGATCGGCACTTCGGCCGCCGTGGCCAGCCCGAGTGCTTCGATCATCAGCGACAGGCCAGGACCCGAGGTGGCCGTCAGCGAAGGCGTACCACCATAAGAACCGCCGATGATCATGTTGATCGAGGCGAGTTCGTCCTCCGCCTGCACCAGGCTGCCGCCCACCTTCGCGAGTTGGGGCGCCAGCCATTCCAGCACTTCCGAGGCGGGTGTGATCGGGTAAGCCGCTGCAAACCGGATTCCACCGCGAATGGCGCCCAGTCCGACCGCTTCGTTGCCGGTGATCAGCCAGCGCCTGGTGCCCGCGGCTCGCGGCCGGGCCAGTCCAAAGCCAAGGTCGTGGTGCGCGACTGCCGCGGCGCCGGCGTGCGCCGCTGCCAGGTTCGCGGCCACGATCGCCGGCCCCTTGTCCTGGAAGCGCCGGTCGATGAGGTCCGCCAATACCGCCTGATCCAGCCGCAGCAACTGGGCCGCGGCACCGACCGCGATCATGTTCGGCCGCCATGCGGGATTCGCGGTCGTGAGTTCCTTAAGCCGCAGCTCAATCACGCGCGCACCGGACGCGGCCACGATCGCGGGCGGATCGCCACCCTGCGGGTCGCTGACCACGACGCTGTCCGGGCCGAGCGCGATCTCCGTCTCGAATCGATGTGAGTTCAACCAGTCCACGCCGACCAGCAGGTCGAAGCGATCGCCGTGGCATTCGACGGGATCGACGGCGATGCGCAGGAGTGCTGCCGCCTCCCCCCCGCGGATCTGCGGCCCGACGGATCGCGTCAGCAGGCCATGCCAGCCGGCGGCGCAAGCCGCTTCCAGCAGCAGCCGGCCGGTGGTCAGCGCGCCCGCGCCACCGCTGCCGACGAATGCGACCGAGACGCTGGATGCTTCCGCCATCGCTGCCTTCCGGTACTGAATCCGGATCTGGAACGGCCCGCCGCGCACCGCGGCCATCTGATTGACTCGAGATACGTATTCTGGTACTAGTTTACCCTAATTGCCTGATCATGTGCTATCAATACAGTCGAATCGGCCGGGGATGGTGCCCCGGCCGGGACCGGGGCGCAAAATAGAGGAGCGCGCACTCATGTCGTTGACGGCCGTACGCTGGCTGATGCATGCCCCGGGGCAGCCGTTCTCCGCAGCCGGGTTCGAGCCCGTTCCGGAGCAGGGCGAGGTCGTCATCGCCATCGCCGGTTGCGGCGTCTGTCACACGGATCTCGGCTTCTTCTACGACGGGATCCGGATCAACCATGCCCTGCCGCTGTGCCTCGGTCACGAGATCAGCGGTCGCGTGGTCGCGGCCGGGCCTGGCGCCGATGCCTGGCTTGGGAAAACGGTCATTGTCCCGGCCGTGATTCCCTGCGGCGCCTGCGACGCCTGCCGCCGCGGCAAGGAAACGATCTGCCCGAACCAGAAGATGCTGGGCAACGACCTGCATGGCGGCTTCGCCAGCCACATCGTCGTCCCGGCGCGTGGCCTGTGCCCGGTCGAGATCCCGGCACTGCAGGCGGCAGGACTCGACCTCGCCGCTGTCAGTGTCGTTGCCGACGCCGTCACCACGCCCTACCAGGCGGTCACCCAGGCCGGCGTTCAGTCCGGCGACCTCGTGATCGTCAATGGCGTGGGCGGTGTCGGCGGCTATTGCGCGCAGATTGCGCACGCATTCGGCGCGACCGTCGTGGCCATCGATGTCAGTGACGACAAGCTCGCGGCCGTAGCAGACGGCATCGCCGCCTTGACGCTGAACGCGCGCCAGGTCAGCGGACGCGAACTCAAGGGCGCGATCCAGGCATTCGCGCGTGAGCGCGGCCTGCGCCACAAGTCGGACTGGATCATCTTCGAGTGCTCCGGCACCCGGGCCGGTCAGGAGGCCGCGTTTGGCCTGCTCAACCACGGCGCAACGTTGGCCGTCGTCGGCTTCACGATGGACAAGGTCGAGATCCGGCTGTCGAACATCATGGCCTTTCATGCACGCGCGCTCGGCAACTGGGGCTGCGCACCGCGCCTCTATCCCGATGCGCTTGCGCTGGTGCTCGACGGCCGCGTGCAAGTCGGCCGGTTCATCGAGAAGCATCCCCTCGACGACGTCAACCGCGTGTTTGACGCCGTTCACGCAGGCGAGATCAAGCGCCGCGCCGTGCTCATCCCAGCGTCCGACGCAGCGGCGTCCCCGTCAGCAACCCGGAGTTCAGTCCATGGCCACTGAGCGCACAATCCGCTCCGATACCGACGCGAAAGATCACAACCTCGTTGCCGATGCCGCGCGCCAGGCGGTCAGCCAGAGCGTGCACTACGAGAAGCGCCCCGTTCGCGCGCAGGACGGCAGCCCGGTCGAGGGTCTCTACAACGCCTGGATCACGCTCGACAACCCGTCGCAGTTCAACTCCTACACGACGGACATGGTCAAGGCGACGATCCTCGCCTTCCGCGCCGCCAGCGCCGCGCGCGACGTGGTCGCGGTGGTCTTCACCGGCGCCGGCGACAAGGCCTTCTGCACCGGTGGCAACACCAAGGAGTACGCCGAGTACTACGCCGGCAACCCGCAGGAGTACCGGGCGTACATGCGGCTGTTCAACGACATGGTCAGCAGCATCCTCGGCTGCGACAAGCCGGTCATCTGCCGCGTCAACGGCATGCGGATCGGCGGCGGCCAGGAAATCGGCATGGCCTGCGACTTCAGCGTCGCGCAGGACCTGGCGCGCTTCGGGCAGGCCGGCCCGAAGCACGGCTCGGCGCCGATTGGCGGCAGCACCGACTTCCTGCCGGTCATGGTCGGCGTCGAGCGCGCGATGGCGGCGTGCGTGATCTGCGAACCGTTCTCGGCGCACGAGGCTTTTTTCATGGGCCTGATCACCGGTGTCGTGCCGGCCCTCAAGGTCGACGGGCGCCACGTCCCCAATCCGCTGATCGAAACCTCGCGCATCGTGGACGAATTCGGCCGTCTCGTGTTCGGCAAGCCGCTGACCGGCGAGGCGCTGAAGGCCGGCCAGGCGTTGATGCGCCGTGGCACCGTCGACCTGGCGCCGCTCGACGAGGCCGTCGAGACACTGTGCACCAAGCTGCTGTACATGTTCCCGGACTGCACGACCAAGACGCTCGAGGAGCTGCGCAAGCCCAAGCTCGAGACCTGGAACCGCAACAAGGAAGACTCGCGCGCCTGGCTCGCGCTCAACATGACGACTGAAGCGCGGGCGGGCTTTCGCGCCTTCAACGAGGGCACGAAGGAGACCGGCCGGGAGATCGATTTCATCGGCCTGCGGCGCGCACTCGCGGCGAACACACCGTGGTCCGACGAGCTCACCGACAGCATCCAGCCGCGGGTCCGGCGTCCATGACGGAGCCGCTCAAGGTCTGGCTGGAAGCCGACGGCCGTCTGCTGCGACTGCGGCTCGCGCGGCCCAAGGCCAACCTGGTCGATGCAGCAATGATTGCGGCGCTCGACGCGGCGCTCGACGCGCACCTGGAACAGCCACTCCTCTCCGCCGTACTGCTCGACGCCGAGGGCCCGAATTTCAGCTTCGGCGCGAGCGTGGAGGAGCACCTGCCCGGTGCGTGCGCAGCCATGCTGGGCAGCCTGCACGGGTTGCTCGGCCGCATGCTGGAGTCGCCCGTGCCGATCCTGGTCGCCGTTCACGGGCGCTGCCTCGGCGGCGGTCTCGAACTGGCGCTCGCGGGGCACCTGCTGTTCGTAACTCCGGAGGCTGAGCTCGGCCAGCCCGAGATCAGGCTCGGCGTATTCGCCCCGGCCGCTTCCTGCCTGCTGCCCGAGCTGATCGGCCCGCAACGCGCATTTGACCTGTTGATTTCGGGCCGCAGCATTTCCGGCTCCGAGGCCGCGTCGCTGGGACTCGCCGCCGCGGCCAGCGCCGATCCTCAGCAGGCGGCGCTCGACTACTTCGGGCAGCACCTGCAGCCGAAGAGCGCGCAATCCCTGCGTCATGCCGTGCGCGCCGCGCGCCAGGAGCTTGCCGGCCGCGTCCGTACGCGGCTCGCAGCCGTCGAGCGCCTTTATCTCGACGACCTGATGAGAACCCACGATGCCGTCGAAGGGCTATCGGCATTCATCGAAAAAAGGACCGCCAGATGGGAACACCGCTGAGTTTGAGCAGCACTGCCGCCATCATCGATCGCGCCACGCGGATCTTCGAGGATCTGAGCTTCAGCGCCGCACGGGAGTGGAAGGCTGCGCAGCCCGGCCGCAAGGTCGTGGGCTATCTGCCGATCTACGTGCCCCGCGAGATCGTGCACGCCGCGGGCATGCTGCCGCTCGGAATCGTCGGAGGCGGCGACCGGCTGGAGGTCGTCCACGGCGACGCCTACTACCAGAGCTATATCTGCCGCATCCCCCGCTCAACCGTCGAACTCGGCCTGTCCGGCCGGCTGGACTTCGTCGACGGCATGTTGTTCCCGTCCATCTGCGATGTCATCCGCAACCTGTCCGGCATGTGGAAGCTGATGTTTCCCCACGTGTACTCACGGTATTTCGACGTCCCGCAGAACTACGCCGACGAGATCGGCGGCAATTACTACGCAAATGAGCTCGCGGAGCTGCGCGACGACCTAGCCCGGTTGCGCGGCGCGCCGATTACCGACGAGGAGCTGTGGCACTCGATTGCGGTCTACAACGAGAACCGACAGCTGGTCCGCGAGCTGTATGCCTATCGCGCCGAGCAGCCCTGGCAGGTGCCGGCCGCCGAAGCCCACCTGCTGATGCGCGCCGGTCTCGTGCTGCCCGTCGAGCAGCACTCGGAGATGCTGCGCGACTATCTCGCCGCCGCCCGCCTCCAGCAGCGACCACGCCGCGACAACTGCCGGGTCGTCCTGACGGGCCTGTTCTGCGAGCAGCCGCCGCTCAACCTGATCAAGTCGCTCGAACTGGCTGGCTGCTATGTGGTCGACGACGACCTGCTACTCGTCACGCGCTGGCTGACCAGCGACGTGCCGGTCGAAGGCGATCCGCTGCGCAACCTCGCAACGGCGTTCCTGCATCACTCCGAATCGACCGCCGCGAAATTCGAGCCGGACCTGCGCGAGAAGGGCCAGCATCTGGTCCGCGCCGTCCGGCGCACCGGCGCCGAGGGCGTCATCTTCGCCTCCCCGAGTTTCTGCGATCCCGCACTGCTCGACCGGCCGATGCTGCAGCACGTGCTCACCGACGCCGGCATCCCGTACATCGCCTTCAAGTTTGCCGAGAATTCCGGCCAGATGCAGCCGATCCGCGAACAGGCCGGCACGTTTGCGGATTCCATCAAGCTCTGGAGTGGACAATGAACGCAGCAGCCCCCGCCGCCAAGGCGGCCGCCAGGGATGTCGAAAAAGACGCCTCGATGCAGAAGCAGAAGGCGATGATGGCGGCCCACTATGACCGCCTGACGTCCGCGCCCGAGACCGGCGCGAAAGTCTGCAGCACCTTCGTCCCGGGCAACCTCAACGAGCTGATCGGCTGCTTCGATCTGCTCAACAACCTGCCCGAAGTCAACGCGATCCAGAACGGACTGCGGCGCATTTCGGGGCAATACGTCATGGAGGCAGAGAAGATCGGACACTCGGAGGACGTCTGCACCTACGTCAAGTCGGACATCGGCATGATGGCCAAGGGCAATATCGCGCCGAATGGAAAGAAATTTCCGAATCCGGACGTGCTGCTGCTGTCGTACACGGGCTGTTTCACCTTCATGAAGTGGTTCGAGCTGCTGCGCGAGCAGTACCAGTGCGAGACGATCATGTTGCACACGCCGTACATGGGCGATGGCCGCATTTCGCCCAACATGCTCGAGTACATGGTCAAGCAGTTGCGCGACGAGGTGATCCCGAAACTCGAACGCGTCTCGGGCGTAAAATTCGACATCGACCGGCTGCGGGAGCGCCTGAAGAAATCGGCGCAGGCCGAGGACGACCTGGTCCACGTGCTGCAGACGGCGCGGCACACGCCCTCGCCGATCGACGCCTACTTCGGCGGCATCTATTACATCGGCCCGATCTTCGGCGCGTTCCGCGGCACCGATGACGCCATCGATTACTACCGCTTCCTGCGCGACGAGATCGACGAGCGCCTTGCCCGGGGCCGCGGCCCAGTGACGCCCGAGGGAGACATGGGCCAGGAGCGCTACCGGCTGGTCGTCGAGGGCCCGCCCAACTACACGCATTTCCGCCAGTTCTGGAAGATGTTCTACGACGAGGGCGCGGTGGTGGTGGCCTCGAGCTACACCAAAGTCGGCGGCGTATACGACTTCGGCTTCCGCCATGACTCGAGCCGGCCGCTCGAGACGCTCGCCGAATACTGCCTCGGCGTCTACACCAACCGCAGCCTGCCGATGCGCATCGACATGCTGACGAACTACGTCGAGGATTACCGGGCGGATGGCCTGTTGATCAACTCCATCAAGAGCTGCAACAGCTTCTCGGCGGGACAGTTGCTGATGATGCGGGAGGTCGAGAAGCGCACCGGCAAGCCCGCGGCATTCATCGAGTCCGACCTCGTCGACCCGCGTTACTTCTCCGCGGCCAATATCAAGAACCGCCTCGAGAGCTACTTCCAGATGGTCGAGCAGCGGCGCGCCGGCGCCCGGCCCGCGGCGTGAGGCGGCGGCCATGAGGACCTACGTTGGCGTCGACCTCGGCTCCACGACCACGAAGGCCGTGCTGATCGACGACGACAGCCGTGTGCTCGGTCGCGGCATCACCAATTCACGCTCCAATTACGCCACGGCCGCGCGGGTCGCCGGCGAGGAAGCGCGCATCGACGGGCGCTTTACGCTGTTCCGTCGCGCCCTGCAGCAGGACGGCGATCTCGGCGACCGCCTCGATGAGTTCCTCGCCGCACTCGAACGCGCCTTCCGTCTCGAGCAGTTCCTCGAGCAACTCGCCGACCTCGAGCGGACCTGCGACGGGCAGTTTCATGGCGGTCGCTTTGTCGATCTCGAGGCCAGCGTGCGGCACGCGCTCGACGAGGTCTTCGGGCGGATACGCGCCGAGACCGCCGCAATGTTTGCACCGGGGGCGAAGCTCAAGTCGGACTTCTTTCGCGACATCGCCGGGTCCCGTTACTACGCGCACGCCGAAGCCGTGGGCAGGGAGCTTTCGCTGCCCTACGAACTCCTGCTGAGCATCTACGACAAGTCGATTCTCGAAGTCGAGAACCGGCCGCCATCGGGTGACCTGAGCGGAAAATTCCGCCGGGCACGGCAGAAAGTCCTCTCGGAAGACGGCGGCATCGGCCAGCAGGCCGGTCACCTGCAGCATGTCATCGACGACGCGCTCGACGTCGACCTCAAAGAGGGCTACCTCGTAGGCACGGGCTACGGGCGCGTGACGCTGCCTTTCTCCAAGGAGCACATCCGCTCGGAGATCCTGTGCCACGGGCTCGGAGCCCACATGATGTACCCGAACACGCGGACGGTCCTCGACATCGGCGGCCAGGACACCAAGGGCATCCAGGTCGACGGCGACGGCATCGTCACCAGTTTCCAGATGAACGACCGCTGCGCCGCCGGTTGCGGCCGCTACCTGGGTTACATCGCCGATGAGATGAGCATCGGACTGCATGAGCTCGGCCCGATGGCGATGAAGTCGGACAGTCCGTCAAGGATCAACTCGACCTGCACGGTCTTTGCCGGCGCCGAGCTTCGCGACCGGCTTTCGCTCGGCGAGAGGCGCGAGGACATCGTGGCAGGGTTGCACCGGGCGATCATCCTGCGCGCCATCTCGATCATCTCGCGCTCTGGCGGCGTTACCAATGAGTTCACGTTTACGGGTGGGGTCGCAAAGAACGAGGCGGCCGTGCGCGAACTGCGACAGCTGATCAGGGAAAACTACGGCGACGTGGTCATCAATATCAACCCGGATTCCATCTACACGGGGGCGCTCGGCGCGGCAGAATTCGCGCGCCGCGCCTACGACGGCGGCGCCCGGCCGGAGGCGCAGGCATGACGATTACCGCAGGGATCGACGTAGGGACCGGGACCGTGAAAGCCGCCTTGATGCGCGTGGAAGGCGACCGCACGGAGTGGCTGTCGCGCACCACCATGCGCATCCGGCAGCGCGACCCGATCGAACTCGCTCGCACCTGTTTCGATCATGTTCTCGAGGATGCCCGGCTCGCAGAAAAAGACCTCGACTACATCGCCACGACCGGCGAGGGCGAAAGCGTGCCCTTCCACACCGGCCACTTTTACTCGATGACGACGCATGCGCGCGGGGCCATATACCTCGAGCCATCGGCGCGCGCGGTGCTGGACGCTGGCGCGCTGCACGGCCGCGCGATCGCAATGGACGAGCGCGGCAAGGTGCTCAAGTACCGGATGACCAGCCAGTGCGCGTCGGGCTCCGGCCAGTTCCTCGAGAACATCGGCCGTTACCTTGGCATTGCGCAGGATGAGATCGGCACCCTGTCCTGCCAGGCCGACAAGCCCGAGGTGGTCTCGTCGATCTGCGCGGTGCTGGCTGAAACCGACGTCATCAACATGGTTTCACGCGGGATTTCGACATCCAACATCCTGAAGGGCATCCATCTTTCGATGGCCGGCCGGCTGAGCAAGCTGCTCAAATCCATCGGTGGCACGGGCGGCGTGGTGCTGGTCACCGGCGGGCTGGCGCTGGATGTCGGCCTCATCGCCGCGCTCCAGGAAGACATCGCTGGAATGAAGGATTCGAAGACCGTCGTGCGCAGTCACGCTGATTCGGCCTACGCCGGCGCGCTCGGCGCGGCGCTGTGGGGCGCGTACCGCTTCGAGAGGCTGCTCGCGCGTGGCGAGATTCACCGGGCAGCCTAGCCCAGGAGCACACCCCGTATGGCACTGATGATCACCGAGACCTGCACGGCCTGCGATGCCTGTGAACCCGTCTGCCCGAACAAGGCGATCACGGCAGGAAACCCCGTCTATGTGATCGACGCGCTGAAGTGCACGGAGTGCGTGGGCGCCGAAGACGACCCGCAGTGCCGGCTGGTCTGCCCGCAGGACTGCATCGTCCAGCATCCTGATTTCGTCGAAAGCAGGGAAGACCTGCAGCAGAAATATGAGGCGCTGCACGGCTGATCGCATGGGCGGCGCGCGTTTGCGTCGCACGGACACCACCAGTAGCATGGTACTGAAATGCAAAAACGATCGGCGAAGAAGCCACGCAAGCGCGCGCGACACGCTGCCGGTGCGACGACCCGCGGTGCCGGCGACGCGCCGGCATCCGGCGGCCGGTTCACGATACGGCCTGCGCGGCAGGGCGACATCCCCGCGGTTACCGCGCTGGACGCCGGCATCACTTCGCTCGCCAAGGGGCCTCACTGGCAGGACCTGCTCAAGCGCAGCAGGGCGCGCCAGACGGGGCACTTCTTCCTGGTGGCGACATCGTCCGCGAGTCCCGATGCACTGCTCGGGTTCATCGTGGGCGAGATTCGCGCCTGGGAATTCGGGTCGGCGCCGTGCGGCTGGGTCTACGCCCTGGGTGTCGCTTCGGGTGCACGAGGAATCGGTGTCGGCGAGGCCTTGCTCGACGCCATCGCCCGCGAGTTCAGGCGCCTGGGCATGACCAAGATGCGCACGATGGTCGCCAAGCAGAATGCGCTGCCCATGATGTTTTTCCGTGCCGAGGGAATGATGGCCGGACCGTACATTCAACTCGAGAAGAATCTGGAATGACCGCAAGCCAGGCGACGGACGGCTCCTCATGAAGCTGCAGGTCTCCAGCCAGCTGGCGATATTCGCGATGGTCGAGCTGGTCGCGAATGCCGATCGCCAGCTGACCGTCGCCGAGATCGGCGCGAAATATGGCGCGTCCAGTCACCACCTGGCCAAGGTCATGCATGTGCTGGGTGACGCCGGCCTGGTGCGTGCGATCCGCGGTGCCGGTGGCGGCTACCAGTTCTCCGGTAACGCGCGACGCACGACGCTGCTCGACATCATCGAACTGTTCGAGAGGCTCGGCCCCAGCGGCCAGGATGTGGGCGCGGCGGGTGAAGGGACCGGCGAGGGCCTAGCGCTGCATGCGGTGCTGCGCGAGATAGACGATACAGTCCGCGCCACCCTTGGCTCGATTACGCTCGCGACTTTCTGCGGACTCATGAGGCGGCGGCAAATGGAACGTCCTGTGCCGCGATCACGCCTGTCGTCCGGCCTGCCCGCGAATCGTTGAGCCCGAAGTCGGCCCGGGCGGCCTTCGTGCCGCCGGGCGGTGGCTCCAGGTTTCGCTCAGTTCGTGTTCTGGGCTGCCTCGGTCGGCCGCAGCACGGCCGCCGACAGGTGGTTGCGTATCATCAGCAGGCTGGCACAAGCGAGCATCATCACCACGGCGATCCCGCCGAAGAATCCCTGGCTGCCGCCCTGCGCCAGCAGCAGTGCGCCGCCGAACGAACTCAGGATCCCGCCGAGCCGTCCGAAGCCAAGCGCCCAGCCAACGCCTGAGGATCGGCAAGCCGTCGGATAGATGTGCGCGGACACCGCGTACATCCCGATCTGCACGGCGTTGATCGCCAGCCCCGCAACCGCGACGCCCGCCATCAGGGCGGGCACCAATCCGGCTGAATCGACCCCGCCCAGCGGCAGCTGCGACAGGTAGAAGAGCGCTGCGGCGGCCAGCGCGGCCATCAGGCCCAGCGGCCAGCGCGAGCCGAATCGCGCGATGATCCAGGCGTTGGCCACCGCGCCAATCACGCCGGCCAGGTTGAACACGAGGCTGGCGCGGACGGCCGTGGCAATGTCCAGGCCCACGGAGGTGAGCACGACCGCTATCCAGTTGAAGAACGCGTAAACGGCGAAGACGTTGGTGCCGAAGACCAGCCAGGCCGCAATCGTGTCGCGCACGAGCCCGCGCGAAAACAGCGTGCGCAGGCCTGCGGACTCGATCCCGACGGGCGCCGACAGCACGAAGGATTCTGCGCCCGAATAGGTGCGGCCGGGGACGATCCGGCCGAGCAGGACTGCGAGCTCGCCGTGGCGGCCGGCGCGCGTGGCCAGGAAGCGCGCGGACTCGGGCAGGATGAAATACATGATCGCCGCCAGCAGCAATGGCAGCGCGGCACCGATCACGAACAGCAGGCGCCAACCCTGGGTCGGCATTATTTCGGCCGCTATGGCCGCGCCGACCATGCCCCCGATGGGTACACCGACGATCGTTGCCGAGATGGCCTGGCTGCGCCAGCGGCGCGGCGCGAATTCCGCCATCAGCGCCGTCGCGTTGGGCAACGTGCCGCCCAGGCCGATTCCCGTGATCAGTCGCCAGAACATCAGCGACTCGATGCTGGCAGTCATTGCCGCCGCGAATGTCGCCGCGCCGACCATGGCAGTACTCACGATCAGCGTCGGGCGGCGGCCCCAGCGATCGCCGGTCAGTCCACCGGCAAATGCGCCGGCTGCCATGCCGAGCAGTGCCGCGGCAAGCACCGGGCCCAGGGCCTTGCGCTCGATGCCGAATTCCTGCGCCAGGGCCGGAGCCGAGAAACCGATGATCTGGATGTCGAAGCCGTCCAGGATCAGGACGGCCACCGTACAGATCATGACCAGCAGCGGCAGCCCCTGGAATCGCGCGCGCTCCAGGATGTTGTCGATGTTTACGACTGGCCCGGTCGTCATGTCGTTTGGATTTCCTACCCTTCACCCCGTTGCCGTTGCCACGGCGCGCTGACCGACCGCGACCCGCTGCATCAGCCTCGACCAGCCGTCGTCGACCTCGGCCTGCAGGGCCTCGATGTCGGCCGGCGTCATGTGCCGGTAGCGGTGCTGCAGCGCCAGATAATCGCTCACCGGGCGCGTCCTGGAGGTGTGGTTGAGTATATAGGTGCGCCCGTTCTCCACTTCGTACAACGGAAACGCGCCACTCTCGACCGCGTAGCGCGCGGCGGTGAGGCCGGCGTCGTCCGGCAGCCCCCAGCCGTCGAGACAGGGGATCAGCAGCGTGATGATGCGCGTGCCGCGAATCGCCTTCGCGCGCTCGACCTTGCGTATCAGGTCGGGGAGGAAGCCGACGCTGGCGGTGGCGACGTACGGCACGTCGTGCGCGGCCATGATCTCGGTCAGGTTCTTCTTCCGCGAGACGTTGCCGGCCGGGGTCGAGCCGGTCCTGGCGAAATGCGGCGTCGCCGAGGACCGTTGCGCGCCGGTATTCATGTAGCCCTCGTTGTCGAGGCAGAAATAGATGAAGTTCTCATTGCGCTCGGCCGCGGACGACAGGCACTGGAAGCCGATATCGTAGGTGCCGCCGTCACCGGCGAGCACGATCACGTGCGTGTCGTGCTTGCCTTGTGCGTCGAGCGCCCGGCGCAGCCCGGATGCCGCCGCCGCACTCGCCTCGAGCGTGGGCTGGTAGACCGGGATCCGCAGCGAACTGAAGGGCTGCGGGCCGGCGATGATCGCCATGCACGACGGGGGAATGACCGCGATGGCGTTACTGCCCACCGTGGCGAGTATGTGCCGGACCGACAACGCCTCCACGCAACCCGGACACGCGGCATGCCCGGAGCAGAGCATGGGGTCGGCGTGCAGTTCGAACCTGGTCATCGCGTTCACCTTACCCACACGGATTCCGGTTGCGGCGCGCTCGTGCCGGCCATGCGCACGAATTCGACGATCCTTTCTGGCGATACGTTGACCCCGCCGACCCCGGCGAGGTAACCGTGCACGCGCGGTGCGCCCGGCATGCCATAGAGCACGGCCAGCAGTTCCTGGTGCAGCATGCCGCCGTGGCCGGGCGAATAGTTGCGGTCCAACACCAGCACCTCGGGCACGCCGGCCAGCGCGGCACGCAGCTCCCGTGCCGGCAGGGGCCGGAACAGCCGCACCTTCAGCAGGCCGACCGCCTGGCCGGCGTCGCGCATCGCGTCCACCGCATCGCGCGCGGTGCCGCACATGCTGCCCATGGTCACGATGACGGTGTGCGCCGCTTCGCACCGGTAGCTTTCGACCACGCCGTAGCTACGTCCGGTCAGTTCGCCCCATTCGCGGTCCGCCGCCGTGGCGATCGCCGGGACCCGGCGCATCGCGGCATCGATGTCCTGGCGATGGCGACAGTACATTTCCTGCGAAATCACGTTGCCCCATGATTCGGGAGCCTGCGTATCGAGGCGGTGCTGCGGCGCATAGGGCGGCAGGAAGGCATCCACGGCTTCCTGCGGCGGCACCCGCACCGGCTCGAGCGAATGGGAGACGTAGAACGCGTCGTGGCTCACCATCACCGGCAGCAGCGCCTGCTCGGCGACCCGGAATGCCAGGATTGTCGTGTCCAGCGATTCCTGCGCAGTCTCGCTATAGAACTGGATCCAGCCCGTGTCGCGCTGGGAGAGACTGTCGGTCTGGTCCGGCCAGAATGCCCAGGGTGAGGCCACCGTGCGGTTGATGTTGGCCATCACGATCGGTGCGCGCGCGCCGCTGGCATAGTGCAGCAGCTCGTGCATCAGCAGCAGGCCCTGCGACGCGGTCGCGGTGAACACACGCACGCCCGCCAGCGAGGCGGGAATGCACGCTGCCATCACCGAGTGCTCCGACTCGGGCGCGATGATCTCGGCGTCGAACTCGCCGTTGGCCTGGAACTCCGTAAGCTTCTCGAGCACCGGTGTCTGCGGTGTGATCGGATAGACCGGCACCACCTTGGGACGTGCGAGTCGCGCTGCCCACGCGAATGCGTCATTGCCCGTCATCAGCACCGGTCGGCCCGGTGCACTGTCACTGGCGGTTGCGGCAGCTTTACTGCGGGCGTTCATCGCGCCTCCGCAAGCATTTTCATCGATCCGGTGGGACACTCCTTCACGCAGATACCACAGCCCTTGCAGTAGTTCCCGTCGATCACGTAGCCAGCGACGCCGCCGTCGGGCAGGCGTTTCACCGCGAGATCGGGGCAGTAGTTGACGCAGTTGTCGCAGAAAATGCAGGTGCCGCAGGAGAAACACCGTTCGGTCTCGGTCAGCGCCTGCTCGAGATCAAAGCCGATCTGCACTTCGGTAGTGCTCGCGAGGCGTCGCGCTGCGTCCAGTCTTTTCTCGGTCGCGCGCCCCTGCTTCTGATAATAGAAGGTGTTGATCGTACCGAGCCCGACGACAGGTTCATCCTCGGCAACGGCGTCAGCGGCTTCGGCGCGCAGTACGCGGTCGATCTCTTGCGCGGCACGCTGGCCCATGCCGATCGCTTCGGTCACGAACCGCGCCATGCTCGATACGTCGCCGCCCGCGTACACGAGCTCGAGCTTCGTCGCCTGACGTGCGTCGACCTTCAGCAGCACACCGTCGCCATCGAGCAAGGTCTGGACCGGCGCAAGATCCGGATCCTGCCCGATCGAGACGATGACTGCATCTGCCGCAAGCGTAAATTCGCTGTCCGCCACGGGCGTGACCGTGAATTGGCCGCGCTGCGTACCGGTCTCGAACCGGACCCGCATGCATTGCAGCGCGAGACCCGCGCTGTCGGAATTGAACGCAGCGGTGAGCATCGCGCCAGCGAGCAACGTGACGCCCTCTTCGGCGGCCTCGGCGACTTCCTCGCGCTGCGCCGGCAGCTGCGCAGCACCTTCCAGCGCAAGGACCGTGACCTCGTGACCAGCGCGCCAGGCACTGCGCGCGGCGTCGAATGCAGCGCTGCCGCCGCCGATCACGACCACGCGCTTGCCGAGCACCGGCGGAGTGCCCGCGTTGGCGCGGGCAAGATAGTCAGCGCCCTCCATCACCCAGGGCAGGGTGTAATCGAGTTGCGGCAAGCGCTTCTGACGACTGGCGCCGATGGCGAGGTAGACGGCGTCGTATTCGGCGCGCAGCCGTTCGAAGGCCGCACGCGTGGCCAAGGCTGCGCCACAGCGCACGGCGATCCCCAGCGCGACGATGCGGGCAATCTCGCCATCGAGCACGGATCGTGCGAGGCGATACGACGGTATGCCGTAGCGCATCAGGCCGCCGAGTTCGGGAGCGGACTCAATCAGCGTGACTGCATAGCCGCGCCGGCGCAGGTGGTACGCCGCCGAGAGTCCCGAGGGGCCGCCTCCTACGACCGCGACGCGCTTCGTGCCCTCGACCGGGGCCGGCGCAAAGGCCCAGCCCTCCGCGAGTGCGAGATCGCCGACGTAGCGCTCCAGCCGGCAGATCGCCAGGGACTCGTCGAAGGAAGCGCGATTGCAGGCCGTTTCGCAGGGATGGTGACAGATGCGACCAGCGATGGCGGGGAACGGATTGTGGCGGGTGAGGATGTCCCACGCGCCGCGAAAGTCGCGGGCGCGCGCACGACCGATCCACTCGGCGATGTCGCCCTGCACCGGGCAGGCAGCGTGGCACGGCGAGGGGGCACGGATGTACTGCGGCAATGCGGAGCGCCAGGTGCCCGTCTTGAACACCTCCGTCGTGCCGGTGGTCCAGATGCTCGGGACCGGATTGCCCGCGCTCATGATGCCGTCCTTTCCAATGGCACGCTTTGCAGCTGGCCATCGGCGTAGCGATAGCCCTCTTCGCAGGCAGCGACATTCTCCGTGTGCATCGCTGGCGCCTCCTCGATCAGCGTGCGGGCCAGCACGTCGAGAGGGGGCGCCTCGATCGCGCGGGCGAACGCGCCGAGCAGGCTGGAGTTGACGATGCGTCCGAGGCCGTGACGGCGCGAGATCGAGATGCCGTCGACCGGAATCACGTGGTAGCCAGGCAGCGTCCGGGCGTAGTAGTCGAGCGAGCGCGATGAATTGACCACGATCAGCGTGTCGGCGCGCGCGCTCGCGAGCAACCGGCCCTCGAGCAAGCTTGCGTCGAAACACAGGATCGCGTCGGCCTGTTCGATGTCGCAGCGCACGCGGATCGGCCGGTCGGCGATGCGTATGAACGAACTCACCGGCGTGCCGCGCCGGGCGCCGCCATAACTGGAGAAGGCCTGGACCTGGCGCCCTGCGGCAAAGAACGCCATCGCCAGCAGGTTGCCTGCCGTCTGTGCGCCCTGACCGCCCCGACCCTGAATTATGATCTGCATCAAGGGCTTGCGTCCTCTGGCGTCGGCCGCGCCGACAAGGTCGGCGTGCCCAAGATCCTGGTTCCCCAAAGAGTCTAGGCCGGGTCTGGTCATTCGCATAATTGATTGTCAGAATCAGTGACATTCATCATATGAATATGCGGATCACATGAACTTCCGCCAGCTCGACCTAAACCTGCTGCGCGTGCTGGTTGCGGTCTATCGCACTGGCTCGGTGACGGCGGCCGGCCGCCAGCTCGCGTTGTCGCAGCCCGCCACCAGCAATGCCCTGGCTCGCCTGCGCGAGTTCTTCGGTGACGAGCTTTTCGTGCGCTCGCCGCGCGGCCTGCATGCCACGCGCACCGCGCAGCGCATTGCGCCGGCCGTGATCGCACAGTTGCAGGCGCTGGAATCGACCGTGCTCAGCACCGAGACCTTCGACGCGCTCAGCAACAGCGGACACTGGCGCCTGTCGCTGTCGGACCTCGGCGAGATTCTGTTCCTGCCGGCGCTCGCGCAGGCGTTGCGTGAGGAATCTCCGCACAGCCACGTGTCGAACGTGGCCGTGGCGGAAACCCAGGTGAGCGCGGCACTCGAGGCGCGCGAGATCGACGTGGCAATCGGAATCCTGCAGCCGGCGCACAGCGGTATCGACAGTGAGTCGCTTTTCCAGGAGCGGTTCGTCGCGATCACCGGAGCCGACTGGACACCGGCGGTCGGCCGCGTCGAAAGGGCGCTGACTGCAAGCCAGCTGGGGGGCGCATCGCTCGTCGTAGCAGCGCCGACGGCAACGTCTCACGGCAATGTCGAGTTGATGCTGAAGCAGCTCAAGCTCATCGATCGCGCCGTGCTGCGCACGCGCCACTACGGCGCACTCCCGGAACTGGTGACTCGCACCGACCTGCTGGCGATCGTGCCGCAGATGTACGCCGAAACGCTGGCCTCGCGTTACAACGTGCGGGTGTGGGAGCTGCCGGATGTGGCCACCCGCCACGACGTGCGCATGCTGTGGCACCGCTCGGCAACCAGCGACGCCGCGCATTCCTGGCTGCGATCAGTGCTGCGGCGCCTGTTCCGGCGGGCTGGAAGTGACGCTGCGGCACCGTGATACAAGCGCGCCTAGCGATCGATCTGAGCTGGTCTGGGAAACTCGAGGGAGGCCTGCAGTTGCGCACGTAATCGGCAAGCGCGGCAGTCACGCTCAGGCGATCGTCGCCCTCACGCCTTCCATCAGGAGCCGGGCGACCCCGCTCAGTACCAGCGCGATTCCAATCGAGAGAGCCGCCGACCACAGGGCGTTCCTGCGCCCAATGGTCTTGAGCATCACCGCGAAGGTGGAGATGCACGGGATATAGAAGGTCAGGAAGATGAGGAAGGTCATGATCTGCACCCAGTCGAGCAGGCTGCCCACCTCGAAGGTCCCGAGCGCCTGGTAGATCATGAGCAATGAAAGCTCCTTGCGCAGAATGCCGAACAGGATCGGCACCCCCAGCACTGCGGGCAGGCCCAGCCACCACGCGGTGATCGGGGTGAACAAGGCATTGATGACCGCATCTGCCCCCACGTGATTCAGCAGCGCGAGCACGATGCTGCCGCCCACCAGGAGCGGCATGACGATGGTCAATATGTCGCTGGTCCTCGCCCATGCTTCAACCATCACCCGTCGCGGACGGGGCAGCGCATAAGGCGGGATGTCCGGCACCTGCCCGGGACCGAGCGCGCTCGGGCGCCGCGCCAGCAGCCGGCCCGTAACGGCGATCACCCCGATCGCCAGCGCAAAGATCGCGAATACACCGGCACCGCCCAGGTACTTGCCGCCCAACGCCAGCACGACCGCGGAGCGTGCCGAGCAAGGCACGAGCGTCGTCAGGACGGAAGCGATCACCCGTTCGCGCCCGTGAGCCAACTTCGCGGCGCCCGCGATCGCCGGCACATTGCAACCGAGGCCGAGCAGGAACACAAACGCGGCACCGCCGTGCAGGCCGAGGCGGTGGAAGCCTCGGTCGACGACGAACGCGATGCGCTGCATGACGCCGGCCTCTTCGAGTGCGACCAGCAGGATCACGAGGGGAATCATGTAAGGCAAGACGATGCCCGCAAGCCCGATGAGGCCATCCACGACGGCTCGTCCGACCACGCCTGCAGTCGACTGCGGTTGCCAGTCGGCCACCAACTCGACCAGGCGGGCCGCAGTGAACGAGTCGATCCACGCGCTGAAGTCGAGAACCACGATTAGCACAATCGCAAACACGATGAGGCTGCCAACCAGGCCCCAGTGAGGATGCAGAAACAGCTCATCGAGCCAATAGCGCCAGCCACCGCGTTCCACCGCGGCGCCCATGTGCGTCGCCGCTTCGGCCGAGGTAGCGGCGCGGTGAT